>Ga0247842_10000261_pt1 | contig 118093 bp, 117 predicted proteins | sample LaCruzMarch2015__3_FD_192411 | JGI IMG/M metagenome (GOLD analysis project Ga0247842, IMG submission 192411) | Freshwater microbial communities from meromictic Lake La Cruz, Castile-La Mancha, Spain - LaCruzMarch2015_19m | ecosystem: Environmental > Aquatic > Freshwater > Lake | place: Spain... | reverse complement strand
GAATGCCAAAATAACCGCGACTTCCGGCCCGGCCATAGAGAGGGCGGGAGACCTGATCGGCATATTGACCAACCTTGACCAGGGGGACATACTTTTTATTGATGAGATCCACCGGCTCTCCAAGGTGGTAGAGGAATTTCTCTATCCGGCGATGGAGGGTTTTCAGATTGATTTTGTCATTGATAAAGGGCCGTACGCTAAAACCATAAAGTTTAACCTGAAGCCTTTTACCTTAATAGGCGCTACTACCCGTTCAGGCCTGTTGGCCGCGCCTTTAAGGGGCAGGTTCGGTATATTTTATAATCTGGATTTCTATCAGTTTGAGGATTTGGCGAAAATCATCAAATCTTCCGCCAAGACTTTAGGCATAGATATCGATGACCAGGCGGCTTTTGAGATTGCCCGCCGCAGCCGCGGCACGCCGCGTATCGCCAACAGGTTGTTACGGCGCATAAGAGATTATGCCCAGGTTGCCAGGACAAATAAGATAAACATGGAGATCGCCGCGAAGTCTTTGGACGAATTGGGCATTGATAAGGCGGGGCTTGACGATATGGACCGCAAAGTTTTAAAGTTAATCCTGGATTCTTATAACGGCGGGCCGGTGGGGTTAGAGTCTCTGGCCGCCAGCCTTAGTGAAGAAGTCGATACCATAAGCGATACGATAGAGCCGTATTTACTTAAGGCCGGATACCTCAAGCGCACTTCACGGGGCCGCCTGGCCACAAAACTTGCCTTTGAACATTTCGGGTTAAAATACAATAAAGAAAAACAGGAAGAACTTTTTTAGGGACGTCCCCCGCTCTAAAGCCGGACAAATTCCTTAGTAAAATATGAAACTATTATTACATATCTGTTGCGCGCCGTGTATGATTTATCCCCTGGAGCGTTTAGGGGAAAAAGGGTTTGAGGTAACCGGATTTTTTTATAACCCGAATATCCATCCTTCTGCCGAGTATGATAGCAGGAGGCAGGCTGTGGAAGATTTCAGCAAGGCTATGGATTTAGAAGTGATTTACCCCGAATATAATCCTGAAGAATTTTTTCGCCCAATGTCTTCAAACGAAATCGGGCCGGGAAGATGCTCTATCTGCTGGGAATTGCGCATGGCTAAAACAGTCCAGGCGGCGAAAGAAAGTGATTTTGATTATTTTTCTACCACGCTTTTGGTCAGCCCTTACCAGGACCTGGGATTATTACGCGGCATAGGCGAGCATTTTGAAGAAGAGGAAAACATAAATTTCTATTACGAGGATTTCCGGCCGGGTTTTAAAAAAGCCCATGCCCAGGCAAAGGCAAAAGGAATATATTGCCAGAAATATTGCGGTTGCATTTATTCAATGAAGCCCACGCAGCCTCACCGATGAACCGAAAATTAAGTACCTTTATAATACTGGCAACTTTTTTATTCGGGGGTTTATGCCTGCCTGCCGCAAGTTCTTTTACCCCGCCTAAATATATCCGGGTAGCTATTATACAGAATGCGGAATCCCTGAATCTTAAAGTCAGCGGTTCTTACCAGATAACAGCTCCCACGGAAAAAAAAGTTCCGGCGCGGGGCAAAAACTTGATGACTACGGTGACTTCCTGCAAGAACGGTATTTTAATGGGGGGAAGCAACTTTAACAGCGATAGCCTGTTGATTTCAACCGACTATGCGGATGTGATTATAATAAACGGCCGCACCTTCAGGGGAGACATCAAGTTTATAAAAAATAAGTCCGGCAAGCTTATTGCCATCAATTATGTGGAATTAGAAGATTATATCAGGGGGATTTTATACCACGAGGTGTCTCATTACTGGCCGATGGAGGCATTAAAGGCACAGGCGATAGTCTGCCGCACTTACGCGGTTTACCAGATACAGGAAAATAAGCTCAGGGATTACGATGTGACCAGCGATATATATTCTCAGGTTTATGGCGGAAAAACTTCCGAACGCTACCGTACCAGTAACGCCGTTGATGCCACCCGTGGAACTATGCTTACCTATCAGGGAAAAGTCTTTCCGGCCTATTTCCATTCCACCTGCGGCGGCCATACCGAAGACGCTTTTTTGCTTTGGAAGACCAATATGGCGCCGCTTAAAGGCGTGCCCTGTAATTTCTGCGCAGACTCTCCGCATTTTAACTGGCATTATGTATTAACCCGCGAAGAGGTCCGGGATAAACTTGCTAAGGGCGGCTTCAGTATAAACAGCATTGAAGACATAGCGATAATGGCTAGAGACGGCTCCGGCAGGGTTACCGATTTGAAAGTAATATCAGCTAAGAATGAAACCAAAATCTCGGCCAAGGATTTCCGGAATATAATCGGCCCTAATATTATCAGGAGCGCTAATTTTACGGTAAACCTGGTTCATGACGATGTGGTATTTGAAGGGTTAGGCTGGGGGCATGGGGTAGGATTGTGCCAGTGGGGCGCTTACTTCATGGCTAAACGCGGGTTTAGCGCTGCGCAGATACTTGAATATTACTATCCAGAGGCTAAACTTGAAACTATCGGATTTTGATTATAATCTTCCTAAAGAATTAATCGCGCAGTATCCTTTGAAAGAGAGGGATAGCGCCAGGCTTTTGGTTTTAGGCCGCGAGAAGCTCACTCTGGAGCACCGGGTTTTTAAGGATATCCCGGATTATCTCAGAGAAGGCGACCTTATTGTTTTGAATGACACCAAAGTTTTGCCCAGCCGCTTGCATGGCAAGAGGAATTCAGGCGGTAAGGTTGAGGTATTACTTTTAAATCGTAAAGAAGGGTTGACTTTCAGCGCTCTAATCAAGCCCGGCCGGGTGAAGCTCGGAGAGAAAATAATATTTAACGGCGGTAAATCCGAAGGCATCATCAGCGCTAAAAACGAGATTACCTTTAACCTCAGGGATGCGGCTAGCGTCTATGCTTTAGGCTTGATGCCCCTGCCGCCGTATATAAAAAGGAAACCTGAGGATTTGGATAGTATTTATTACCAAACCGTCTATGCCAGCCAGGAAGGGGCAATTGCTTCTCCGACCGCGGGGCTGCATTTTACCGAAGAATTAATCGCCGGGATAAAATCCCGGGGCATAAATGTCGCCCATATTACTTTGCACGTGGGCATCGGGACATTTAAGCCGGTTAAGGTTGACGACATCACCGCGCATAAGATGGAGCCGGAGTATTTCAGGATAACCGATGAGGTAGCTGAGCTGATAAAGGATACCCGGGCAAAAAACCGGCGCATAATCGCCGTGGGGACTACCTCTTTGCGTGCCCTGGAGGCTTTTGCTTCCGGAATGAAGGAGGGCTATACGGATTTATTCATATACCCGGGATATAAATTTAAACTGGTAGATTGCCTTTTGACTAATTTTCACCTGCCGCGCACCACTCTTCTCATGCTGGTTTCAGCCTTCTGCGGAGAGAAGCTGGCTAAAAAGGCATACCAGGAGGCGGTGGATAATAAATACCGTTTTTACAGCTATGGCGACGCCATGCTAATCATATAATATTGAATGGGCGCATTTAAGTTAATCCATAAAGATAATAATTCAGGGGCACGTTTAGGAAAATTAGTCACGCTTCACGGCGAAATAAATACTCCTTGTTTTATGCCGGTAGGGACCCAGGGGACAGTAAAGGCTTTAGCCCCCCGCGATTTAAAAGATGCAGGGGCAGAAATTATTTTATCCAACGCCTACCATCTTTTTTTGCGCCCCGGGATGGAGATAATCAGGAAAGCCGGCGGCCTGCATAATTTTATGTCCTGGCAGCTGCCTATCCTTACGGACAGCGGCGGGTATCAGATATTCAGCCTGGCGCTGTTAAGGAAAATAAACGATAAAGGAGTGGAATTCCAGTCGCATATCGACGGGATGAAACATTTTTTAACCCCGGAGGATGTGGTCGGGGTCCAGAGAGATTTAGGCTCGGATATTATGATGCCTTTGGATGAATGCGTGCATTATCCCTGCAGCAGAGACCAGGCGGAAGTTGCCATGAAAAGGACCCTGGATTGGGTAAAGCGCTCAAAAGAATGCAAGGATGATAACGGCCAGCTTTTGTTCGGCATTGTCCAGGGGGCGACTTACGAAGATTTGCGGGAAACCTGCGCCAAGCGGTTAGTTGAGATGGAGTTTGACGGTTATGCTATCGGAGGGGTTTCGGTTGGCGAACCCAAGAACCTGCGTTATGATATTGTCAATCTGGTATCGGGCTTATTGCCCGGGGAAAAACCCCGCTATCTTATGGGGGTGGGCATTCCCGAAGATATAATCCAGGCGGTAGAGTTAGGCGTGGATATGTTTGATTGCGTGGTGCCTACGCGCTACGGCAGGAACGGCACTGCCTTTACCAGCGAGGGTAAGATTACCGTCAGGAATGCTTCTTTCAGCGAAGATTTTAAACCCCTGGATCCGGCCTGTAGTTGTTATGCTTGCAAAAATTTTAGCCGCGCCTACCTGCGCCATCTATTTAATGCCCAGGAGATATTAGGGCTGGAATTGGTTTCTTCGCATAATATCCACTTTTTCTTAAAGATGATGCGCGATATAAGAGAAGCAATCAGCCAAGACAGGTTTAATGAATATAAAAAAAATGCGCATTGATATTATCACTATATTCCCGAAGTGTTTTCAGCCCGTGCTCGGCGAGTCTATAATCAAACGGGCGCAGAATAAAGGCAAGGTTGAAATTCATATCCATAATTTGAGGGATTATTCCTCTGATAAACATAAGAAAGTCGATGACCGCCCATTTGGCGGGGGTTCGGGGATGCTCATGCGGCCGGAGCCTATTTTTAAGGCGGTAGAGGCGCTGAAAGAATCGGCAAAGAATAATAAAACCAGGGCAAGGGTTATTCTTCTCTGCCCGCAGGGAGAGGGGTTAAGCCAAAAAACAGCTAAAAGGCTGGCAAAGTGTAAACATTTAATCCTGATTTGCGGGCATTACGAAGGCATAGATGAGCGGGTCAGGGCCCATCTTGCCGATGAAGAGATCTCCATCGGGGATTATATTTTAACCGGAGGTGAATTACCGGCAATGGTCCTGGTTGACGCGGTAGTGCGGCTTATTCCGGGGGTTTTAGGCGATAAAAATTCCTTGAACTTTGAATCTTTTGAGAGTAATCTATTAGAATATCCTCATTACACCAGGCCGGCCAAATTCAGGAATATGGCGGTGCCGGGGATACTTCTGTCAGGTGACCATAAAAAAATAGAGATTTGGAGAAAAAAGGCAGCACAAAAAAGAACTAAGCAAAGAAGGCCAGACCTTCTTTGTGGAAAGAGAGGAGAAACAAAAAATGGATAAGATTAAAATGATCGAGGCAGAATTTACTAAAAAAGAAGTCCCCCAGTTCGGGGTAGGCGACACGGTAAAGATTTTGGTCAGGATCCCGGAGGGCGCCGATAAGGTGAGGCTGCATCCCTTTGAGGGTGTGGTTATCGCCAGGAAGGGCGGCGGGATAAATACTATTTTTACCGTAAGAAAGGTTTCTTACGGCGAAGGCATTGAGCGCGCCTTTCCTTTATATTCGCCCAGCATTGAACGCATTGAGGTCGTGCGTTCCGGTAAGGTCAAGAGAGCAAAACTTTATTATTTAAGGGGCAAGGTCGGAAAACGCGCCACTAAAATCGATAGCAAGGAAGAGAAGCAAAAACCTGCTTAAAGTGTTCTATTACGAAAGAAAACTTAAAAAGAAAGGTTACGATTTAATTATCGGAGTAGATGAGGCCGGACGTGGGCCGTTGGCAGGCCCGGTAGTCGCGGCAGCAGTGGCCTTGAAACAAACCCGCTTTAAAAACCGCATAGATGATTCCAAGAAGCTGACCTCCCGGGCCAGGGAAAAAGCCTTTCTGGAAATCCTTGATAAATCCATATCCGGCGTGGGAATAGTCAATGAAAAGATAATTGACCGCATAAATATCCTTGAAGCCACCCGCATCGCCATGGAGCAGGCGATTTCCTCCCTGCTGGATAAGATGGGGGCTACCGGTTCCAGGCGCCTGCACGTTATTGTAGACGGCAATGTAAAACTTGATATCGACCTTCCTTACGCCAATATAATAAGAGGCGACGGTAAATCAAAAAGCATCGCCTCTGCTTCCATACTGGCCAAAGTTACCAGGGACCGCATCATGTCCCTGTATGATAAAGTTTACCCGCAGTACGGTTTCCAAAAACATAAAGGTTATCCGACGAAAAATCATAAGAGCGCTTTAAAGAAATTCGGGCCGTCGGTGATTCACAGGACTAGTTTTGCCGGTGTCTAAACAACATTTATATTTAGGCAGCCTGGGAGAAGAAGCCGCGGTAGGCTTGTTAAAAGAGAGCGGTTATAAAATCCTGGTCAGGAATTACAAGGACAGGCTTGGCGAGATAGATATCGTTGCCCGCGATAAAGACACCTTTTGTTTTGTTGAGGTAAAGACGAGAAATTCCCTTAGCTTCGGCCTTCCCCAAGAGGCCGTCTCGCGGGCCAAGCAAAGGCAGATTTCCAAAGTAGCGCTTAGTTTCCTTAAGAAAAATAAACTCCTGGACAAAAAGGCGAGGTTTGATGTTGTATCGGTGGTCTATTCCGGCGATAAGCCTCAATTGGATTTAATCAAGGACGCGTTCGATTTAGATCCTTCCTACACATATTAAGACTATGCTTTCCGATATTGAAATAGCAAAAAAATCCAAAAAAGAACCGATAGAAAAAATAGCTAAGAAGCTAAAGATTGACAAAAAATACCTTATTCCTTACGGGCATTATATTGCCAAGATAGATTTAAGTATTCTGGATAAGATAAAAAATAAGCCCAGGGGGAAATATATTTTGGTCACGGCAATCACTCCCACTCCTCTGGGAGAGGGTAAGACCGTGACCACCATCGGGCTTTCCATGGCCTTAAGCAGGCTGGGGAAATTGACTTCTACCTGTATCAGGCAGCCGTCGCTGGGCCCGGTGTTCGGCATAAAAGGCGGCGCTGCCGGCGGCGGTTATTCGCAGGTTTTACCTATGGAGGATTTTAACCTGCATTTTACCGGGGATGTGCATGCCATCGGTCTGGCCCATAATCTGGCCGCGGCCTTTATAGATAATTCGGTATTAAAGGGCAATAAGCTTAATATAAACCCCGAAAAAATATACTGGCGCCGGGTAGTTGACGTAAGCGACAGGGCATTAAGAAATATAAAAATCGGGCTGGGCGGGATAGAAAACGGGATTCCCCGCGATTCCGGTTTTGACATTACCGTGGCTTCCGAGATAATGGCGATTTTAGCCTTGAGCAACAGCTTAAAGGATTTGCGTGAACGCATCGGCAGAATAATCCTTGCCGATACCTTTGACGGGAAACCGGTGACCTGCGAAGACCTGAAGGTCGCAGGAAGCATGGCCGCGCTTTTAAGAGACGCCATCAGGCCTAATTTAATTCAGACTATCGAGAATACGCCTTGCTTTGTCCACGCCGGGCCGTTTGCCAACATCGCTCACGGGAATAGTTCTATTCTGGCGGACAGGATCGCGCTTTCGCTTTCTGATTATGTAGTGACTGAGGCGGGTTTTGGCGCGGATTGCGGGGCGGAGAAGTTTTTTGATATCAAGTGCCGGGTAAGCGGGATCATTCCGGATGTGGCGGTGATTGTCTGCTCCATCAGGGCGCTTAAGGCCCATAGCGGAAGGTTTAAGGTTGTCGCCGGTAAGCCGTTGGACGCCTGCCTGCATAAAGAAGATATCAGGGCAATTGAAGAAGGTATTTGTAATTTAGAGAAACAGATTGAGAATGTGAAGAATTTCGGCGTACCGGTGGTAGTTGCGGTGAACAGGTTCTCCTGCGATACCGATAAAGAGATAGATTTCGTAAAAAAGAAAGCTAAGGAATTTGGGGCATATGATTGTGCCTTAAGTGAAGTTTGGGCAAAAGGCTCCAAAGGAGGAGTGGAATTAGGCAAGGCGGTCATAAGCGCCAGCAAAGAAAAAAAGAATTTTAAATTCCTTTATCCTTTAGATATACCTATAAAAGAAAAGATTAAAGCCATTGCCACAAGAATTTATGGGGCGAAGCATGTGGAGTATTCGTCACACGCCGAAGAAAAGATTAAAATGTACACAGAGAGAGGTTACGATAAATTGCCTATTTGTATGGCCAAGACTCATCTTTCCTTATCGCACGACCCCACCTTGAAAGGCAGGCCGCGCGATTTTATCTTACCGGTAAGAGACGTCCGCGCTTCGGTTGGCGCGGGATTTTTATATCCTCTCTGCGGGACTATGCAGACCATGCCCGGGTTGCCCAGCCATCCGGTAGGAGAGAATATTGATATTAACGCCAAAGGGGAAATCTTCGGTTTATCATGAGCTACAAGAACAGGACTTTGAAAAAATACCTAAATGATTTAGCGGCCAAACTGCCGGCTCCCGGCGGAGGTTCGGCAGCGGCACTTAACGCGGCCATGGCAGCGGCTTTAATCAGCATGGTGGTTAATTTTACTTTAGGCAAGCCCAAATATGCCAGGCATGAAGCAGAGTTAAAAGATATCCTGGAAAAATCCGAAAATCTAAGAAATGAATTCCTCGATCTGGTGGATTTAGATGTGGCGGCGTATAAAAGCAAGAAAATCCGGGATGCCCTGAATATCCCTTTTATGGTAGCCCGCCTTTGTTTTGAAGGAATAAAATTATGCCCTCCCTTAATCAGGGCAGGCAATATCAATTTAATCAGCGATGTGGCAGTAGCGGCAATATTCTTAGAGTCTGCTTTCACCAGCGCCTATGTTAACGTTGATATAAATTTAAAAGCTTTAAATAATAAGAAGCTCTCTTCAAAGATAAGAAGGGAATTGGAGCAAAAAGAAAAAAGGGCAAGGCAGATAAGATTACAAGTGGAGGATAAAGTTGGCAAAATTATTAGAGGGTAAGCCTGTAGCGGAGAGAATAAAGGAAGAGATAAGACAGCGGGTATTGTCGCTTAAGCTCAAGCCCATCTTAGCCAGTATCCAGGTGGGAGAAAACGCCGGCGCGGCCAGCTATGTAAAATCGCAAGCTAAAACCGCGGAAGCTTTAGGCATTGAATACCAGCTGCATAAATTAGGAGATGACGTCCACGAGAGCCATCTCATAGATTTCATCCAGAAGCTGGATACCAATAAATCGGTAAACGGGATAATCATCCAGATGCCTTTGCCTGCTCAGATAGATTACAAAAAGATAAGCCAGTTTGTCCGCCCGGAAAAAGATGTGGAAGGGATGCATCCGGCTAATATAGGCAAGATTGTCTTTGGCAAGGCTGCGATTCTGCCTTGTACGCCTGCAGCGGTGGTGGAACTGTTAAAAGAAACCGGTGTAGATCTATACGGAAAAGAAGTGGTGATAGTCGGCCACAGCGAGATCGTAGGCAAACCCTTAGCCCTTTTATTACTGGATAAATTCGCCACAGTCACTGTCTGTCATATCGGCACAAGCAAAGCCGGAAAATTAGAAGAGCATGTAAAGAGAGCCGAGGTTTTAATTGTGGCAGTGGGAAAAGCCGGGTTGATTAAAGGCGAATGGATTAAGGAAGGCGCGATTGTGATTGATGTCGGGATAAACCGGGTTGAGGATAAAATCGTAGGCGATGTAGAATTTGAGGCAGCAGAAAAACGCGCCTCGTATATTACACCTGTGCCCGGCGGCGTGGGGCCGTTGACGGTAACAATGTTAATGCGCAATCTGGTTGAGGCAGCCAAGTCGCAGCAGTGAAGGAGATTGTTGGTGACATTTAAAGAAAAATTACAGGCAGGGAAGTTTTTACTGACTTCGGAAATCGGCCCTCCGAAGGGGATTGAGACCAAAACGCTTTTAGAAGACGCCGAGCTTATCCGTAACCGGGTAGACGCCATAAATGTCACCGATTTACAGAGTTCGGTAATGCGTTTGGGTTCTCTGGCGGTATCCAGCTTATTAAAACAAAAAGGCTTTGAGCCGATATTCCAGGTAACCTGCCGTGACAGAAACCGTTTGGCCCTACAGTCGGATATTCTCTCCGCGGCGGCATTAGGCATTGAAAATCTCCTGCTTCTTACCGGTGACCACACCACATTAGGCGACCATCCGGACGCTAAACCTGTTTTTGATTTAGATTCAGTGCAGCTCCTGCAGGTGGTAAAAAAGATGCAGCAGGGCACTGATATGAAAGGCAACAAACTGGTGGGTGCCCCGCCAAAATTCTGCATGGGCGCGGTAGTCAATCCCGGAGCCGACCCCTTAGAGCCGCAGATTATCAAGATGGAAAAGAAGATTGCCGCCGGCGCTGAATTTTTCCAGACCCAGGCAATCTACGACCTCAAAATCTTCGAGAATTTCCTAAATAAAATAAAACACCTTAAAACCCCCATACTCGGCGGGATAGTTTTATTAAAATCCGCCGGGATGGCAAAATTTATGAATAAAAATGTCGCGGGCGTATTCGTCCCGGACAATCTGATAAAAGAGATGGAAGAGACAAAAGATAAAGCCGCAAAATCAGTGGAGATTGCCGCGCGGTTGATAAAGGAATTGAAACCAATGTGCCAGGGCATTCATATTATGCCGATTGGCTGGGATAAAGTGGTGCCGCGCGTTCTGGACGCGTCGGGTCTATAATAATATACGGAGGCAATAAATATGTCAGGTATAGAAAAGAAATCTATAGATTTAGCCACTCAGGAAATGTTGAAGAAGGCCCAGGATGAAAATATCAAGACCAGCTGGGACAGGTTGGAATCGCAGCAGCCGCAATGCGGGTTCGGGCAATTAGGAGTATGCTGCACGGTCTGCGCCATGGGGCCTTGCAGGATTGACCCCTTTGGCGAGGGCGCGCAGGCTGGTGTCTGCGGCGCTTCCGCCGATACCATTGCCGCCAGGAACCTGGCCAGGAAAATCGCCGTGGGCGCTTCAGCCCACTCTGACCACGGCAGGGATGTGGCTCATGCCATGTCTTTAATAGCCGGGCACTCCCATGCCAAGGGCGGCAGCCATTCACATGACTACGGCATTGTGGATAAAGAGAAATTTAAGAATTTAGCCCAGGAATTCGGCATTGATATAAATAAGCCGGAAGAACAAATTGCCAAAGAACTTTCCCAGAAATTACTTGCTGAATTCGGCAAGCAGGAAGGCCAGCTTGAATTTTGTAAGCGCGCCCCAAAAAAAAGGCAGGAGATCTGGAAAAAATTAGGGATTACCCCGCGGGGCATAGACAGGGAAGTAGTGGAATTGTTACATACTACTACTATGGGCGTTGATAACGATTACAAAAATATTATTAATACCGGGATGCGCTGCGCGCTTTCCGACGGCTGGGGCGGCTCGATGATTGCCACCGATGCCCAGGACATTATTTTAGGCAGCCCCGAACCGGTAAGAGGCAAAGTCAATCTAGGGGTATTAAAGGAAAATTATGTGAATATCGTGGTGCATGGCCACGAGCCGGTTTTATCCGAGATGGCGGTAAAAGCAGCCCAGGACCCGGAATTAATCAAACTGGCCAAAAGCAAGGGCGCCGAAGGAATAAACTTAGCCGGGATCTGCTGCACTGCTAATGAAGTGTTGATGCGCCATGGCATACCGGTTGCCGGAAATTTTCTGCAGCAGGAGTTAGCTATTGTCACCGGCGCGGTTGAGGTAATGATGGTGGATGTGCAGTGTATTATGCCGGCATTACAGGAGATTGCCGCTTGTTTCCACACTAAGCTTGTGACTACCAGTTCCAAGGCGCGTTTCCCGGGAGTGGCACATATAGAATTCCAAACCGAGGATGCCTATAACGTAGCCAGGCAGATTATTAAACTGGGGGTGGAAAATTTCTCCAACAGAAATAAAGAAAGAGTAAATATTCCTAAACATGAAATGGATTTAGTGGCAGGGTTCACCAAAGAGGTTGTTTTTCAAATCCTGGGCGGAAAATACCGCTCAACTTACCGGCCGTTAAATGAAGCGATTATCTCCGGCCGCCTGCGCGGTTTAGCCGGTGTAGTAGGCTGCAATAATCCTAAACAGACCCATGATTATTTTCATACCACGTTAGTGAAAGAATTGATTAAAAATGATGTTTTGGTTTTACAGACCGGATGCTCCGCGATTGCCTGCGCCAAACAGGGTTTACTCATTCCTGAGGCAGCCAAGATTTACGCCGGAAAAGGCTTGCAGGAGATATGCGAAGCAGTAGGTATCCCGCCGGTGTTGCATCTGGGTTCCTGCGTGGATAATTCCCGGATATTGACTGCCGCATCTCATATCATAGAAGAAGGCGGCTTGGGCGAAGATTTATCGGATATACCGGCAGCAGGCTGCGCCCCTGAATGGATGTCCGAGAAAGCCATTACCATCGGATTTTATTTTGTGGCCTCTGGAGTTTATACCGTATTCGGCTCAACCCCCTTTGCCACCCTGGGCAGTAAAAACCTGACCGATTATTTAACCCAGGGCTTAGAGGATGTGGTCGGAGGGAGATTTGAATTCTGCGATGACCCGATGAAAATGGCAGAGTTGATGATTAAACATATTGATAAGAAACGCCAGGCTTTGAAGTTGCCGCCCGCGATGTATAAATCATGAAACAGCTGTATTATGATATAAAAAAATGTTTGGGCTGTAAATCCTGCGAGATTGCCTGCAGCATAGCCCATTCCGCCAGCGGAGAACTGTTTAAGGCCCTGCGCGAAGAATTTTTATCTTTGCCGCGCAAGAAGATCTTATCTTCTAACAATAAAAATTACCCGATTTCCTGCAGGCATTGTAAGGATGCCAAATGCGTGGACGCTTGTATGGCCGCGGCCCTGGTTTATGATAAGGAAAAAGGGATGGTCATCTACGATGATAAGCGCTGCATCGGCTGCTGGATGTGCGTGATGGTCTGTCCATACAGCGCTATCCGGCCGGATAAGAAGTCCAAGGTCCCGGTGCGCTGCGATAAATGCAAAGATAAAGACCAGCCCATCTGCATAAAGGCCTGTCCCACAGGTGCTATTATCTGGCAAGAGGAGTCAGTAAATAAATGAAGCAGTATGTAGTTATCGGAAATTCGGCGGCGGGGATTGCTGCGGTTGAGGCGATACGCCAGGCTGATAAAGAATCCAAAATCACCGTGGTTTCGGATGAGGATTATTCCTCTTATTGCCGCTGCCTCATCTCTTATTATCTGGCAGGAGATATAAAAGAAGAAAAGATTTCTTACCGGCCCCAGAATTTTTATAAAGAAAATAATATAGAGCTTCTATTAAATAAAAAGGTTACCCGGGTTGACCCTAAAAAGAACCGCGTGGTCATGGCAGATAAGAGCCAGTTGGGTTACGATTCTCTGCTCATCGCCACCGGGGCATCTTCTAAATTCCCTGAATTGAAAGGCATTAAAAAAGAAGGGGTATTCGGTTTTCGCACCTTAAAGGACGCCAAAGATATCGCCGGGCTGCTGCCGGTGGTAAAGTCGGCCTGTGTTTTAGGCGGCGGGCTTATCGGGCTTAAGGCAGCCTATGCGCTGAAGAAAAGAAATATTGACGTAAAGGTGATTATTAAATCCGGCCAGGTATTATCGCAGGTGTTGGATTTAGAAGCCGCGCAATTGGTCCAGAAAAGGTTAGAGGAAAACGGGATTGAGGTGATTTTGGGCCAGGACGTTGCGGAGATAATCAGCGATGAAGGAGAAATAAAAGCGGTAAAATTAGATTCAGGCAAGGCCCTGGGCGTATCTCTGGTAGTGGTCGGTAAAGGAGTATCGCCGAATATAGATTTGATTAAGGATACGGCTATCAAAGTAAATGAGGGGATAATTTCCAACAATAACCTGCAGACCAGCGTTCCCAATATTTACGCTGCCGGAGATGTGGCTGAGACTTTTGATATTACATTGAGTGAATTTTCCGTAAATGCCCTCTGGCCGCTTGCTGTTGAGCAGGGCAGGATAGCCGGGGCGAATATGGCCGGAGGCAATCTGAATTACGAAGGCTCTTTGGGGATGAATTCTTTGGAATTTTTTGGCCTGCCCACGGTCTCTTTGGGTTTGTTCAGGCCCAAAAATCCCGAAGGATTCGAAGAAATCAGGATGATGGATGAGAATTCGCAGATTTATAAGAAACTTATTTTAAAAAATAATTTCCTGGTGGGTGCGGTTTTAGCCGGTAATATCAATAACAGCGGTTTATTCTTGAGGTTGATCAGAGAAAAAATAGAGGTTTCATCTTTTAAGGAGAAGCTGCTTCAGGAAAATTTCGGCTATCCGGATATCATGGGTTTAGTCAAAGACAAGGAGCAGGTATATGTCTAAGGATGTAGCGTCAGCGGTCATAAGAGGGGCTAACGAAATTTTTAAACAGGCGTCCGATTTACTGAACAAGGCGGTTAAAGAGAAAGGGCCCCAGGCAAAATTATCTTTTCCTGAGACGGCATTTTATCTGCCTATGGCCAATGCCCTTTTGGGCGCTAAGGTAGAGACTTTAAAAGACGCGATGCCCATTTTAGAGCACGCCAAATCCCTGCTGCCGCTTCCGCCGGCCGATAAAATCTGGCTTCCTTATTTAGGCGATGCCTTGAATGCCGGGATGTCTACTTTATTCTGTGAAGAGATAATTGTCGCGCTACGTTACCTGATGAGTGAGGAACCCCAGAAGGACTGCAATGGTTTTTTCACCGATACAATTTTACGCTCATTAGGGATACAGCTTGTAGACGGCAGGATGTCCGGGTTCGCCGCGATATTGGGCGCTGCCCCGGATAATAAGACCGCGGTAGAAATCATCCGGCAGCTGCAGGAAAGAAATATCCTGATTTTCGTGGGTTCCCAGGTAAAAGGCCGCTCTATAATCGACCAGCTGATGGAGGAGAATGTCCAGATGGGCTGGGATAATTATATTGTCCCTTACGGCCGCGATACTATTTCAGGGATTTATCCTTTGAATTGGGCGATACGCGCGGCATTGACTTTCGGCGGGATAAAGCCGGGCCAGGCCCAGAAATGCCTGATGTATACTAAAGAGCGCGTCTTGGCTTTCGGCCTTGTGCTGGGAGAACTGGATGATATAAAATACGCCACCGGCGCGGGCGCTATAAATATGGGCTTTCCCATAATCGCCGATACCGATATCCCTGAAATAAAACCCTCGGGTATCACTACCTACGAGGCATTGGTCAAAGAGCTTGACCATAAAAAAATTGTCCCTCGCTGTATTGAAGTCAGGGGAATAAAAGTAACTGTCAGTTCTGTCCCCATCCCGGTTTCTTACGCCGCGGCATTTGAGGGAGAACGGGTGAGGCGCGAGCAGCTGCATGTTGAATTCGGAGGAAAGGCAAACCAGGCATTTGAATACCTGACTACTAAGAATTCGGATGAAGTTGAAGACGGCAAGACCGAAATAATCGGCCCGGATATTGACCAGTTGGAAAAAGGGGCGAAATCCTTACCGCTGGCGATCATAGTTGAGACCTGCGGCCGCAAGATGCAGAAAGACTTTGAGCCGATACTGGAGCGCCAGATACACCGCTTTGTAAACTATGCCATGGGCCTGATGCACGTCGGCCAGCGCGATATGAACTGGATAAGGATTAGTAACGATGCCTTCGCAAAAGGTTTCCGGCTCAAGCATATCGGGGTGATTTTACACGCCATGCTGCACCAGGAATACAGCGCCATTGTTGATAAAGTGCAGGTAAAACTCTACACCCGCCAGAGCGATGTAGAGAAATTGTTAGATCAGGCAAAGAAGTCATATAATGAACGCGACGAGCGTTCAAGCGGGATGACCGACGAGAGCGTAGACACTTACTATTCCTGCCTTCTCTGCCAGTCTTTCGCCCCCAATCATGTCTGCATTGTGACGCCGGAGCGCCTGGGCCTATGTGGGGCATATTCCTGGCTTGACGCCAAGGCATCTTTTGAAATTACTCCTACAGGCCCGAACCAGCCGATACCAAAGGGCTCAACCAGCGATGAAAAACTGGGCCAGTGGCATAATGTCAATGATTTCGTAAAACAGAAATCCAATAAGACCATTGAAAAAGTAAGCATGTATTCGCTTATGGATTCGCCGCAATCTTCCTGCGGGTGTTTTGAGTGCATCGTGGCTATTATCCCGGAAGCAAACGGAGTGATGATTGTGCACAGGGATTATTCGGGGATGACTCCCTGCGGGATGACTTTTACTACCCTGGCCGGTTCAGTCGGCGGCGGGGTGCAGACTCCGGGATTTTTAGGCGTAGGCAAATTATACCTGGTAAGCAAGAAATTTATCTCGGCAGAGGGTGGATTGAAACGTTTAGTCTGGTGCCCCAAGGAATTAAAAGAGCTTTTGGCGGATAAACTCAAAAAACGCGCGCAAGATTTAGGTATTCCGGATTTAATCGATAAGATTGCCGATGAGACGGTGGCTACCACTTCAGAGGAGTTAGTTGCTTACCTGAATAAAGTGCGCCATCCTGTGCTGGATATGGAGCCATTAATATAATTTTTTTCTTGACGCGGTATGATTAAAGTGTATAATATTTTCAAAAGCATATGCGAATTTATATCCCCCAGAATAGTCTAAGGACCACAGGCGTAATGTTATTTATCCTATTTGGCGCCTCACTTCTTTTTGCTCAAGTCCCTAATGTATCTGTGCCACCCCAGAAGAATAAAGGAATATTAGAAAGTTTTTCGCAGAATGATATTTCTGAGATGCAGCGGAAAGCCAGAGAATACCGTATACAGGGGTTAGAGCAGCAGAATATGGGCAACCTGGATGAGGCAATGACTTTGTACCAGAAGGCCATAGTATGTGACCCTGGGTATACCGTTGTTTATAACGACTTGGGCGTAATCTATGAAGCAAAGGGATTTATTGACCGGGCAGAAGAGAGCTACCAGAAAGCCATAACTGTAGACCCCGATTACCTAAGCGCGTATTCAAACCTGGCGTTATTATATGAGAATAAGGGCCAGGTTGATAAGGCGATTTTATATTGGAGAAAGAGGGCGGATTTAGGCTCTGCTCAAGACCCCTGGACCCTGAAGGCTAAAGCCAGGTACAACGATTTAATGCGGATTACCCCTCTTTTTAAGCAGTCCCTTATCCAGCAAGAAATAGAAGACTTGAACAAGATAGTAATGGAACGCAAAAGGATTAAGAAGCAGGAGGCTTTAGCTGAAGCTAAAAAGCACCTCAAATTAGCAAAAAATTTGTATACTAACACCGACTATAGAAAATGCCAGGAAGAATTAAGGCTCGCCCTTTTATCAAATCCTCAGGAACAGGAAGCTTTGAGCATAATGGAAATGGCTAAGCTAAAGATAGCCGAACAGGAGAAAAGAGAAAGAGAAGAAAGAAAAAAGAACGATGTCAAAGATATGAAGTGGCATTTTGAAAGCGGCGTAAAATATTACCAAGAGGATAACCTCCAGGCAGCAAAAGAAGAGTTCGCTAAAGTAAAAGAGCTTATCGTTTCTCCTCAAAAAAAATAACTTATATCAAGAAAATCGCCTTTGTGCGATAATTTACTGCGATTTTCGCAGTGGTCAGTAGCAGCGTTCTATGTTTCCCTGACCGTAACCCCTATCTATAATTCCATATCTATTTAACTAATCCCTGATGGTTAATCCAAGGCTTTTTTTAATTGATGCCACCGCCTTTTGTTACAGGTCATTTTATGCGCTGAGGGAGCTTTCCACGACTTTTGGCCAGCCTACTAATGCCATTTACGGATTTATAAATATTTTAAATAAAATCCTAAAAGATAATAAGCCCGAGTTTGTGGCTGTGTGCTTTGATGTCTCCAGGGATACTTTCAGGCAGAAAAAATTTGCCGAATACAAGATACAACGGCCGCCTATGCCTGACGGGCTCTCCAGCCAGATACCCCTGATTAAACAGGTCATCTCCGCTTACAGGCTGGCAATTTTTGAAAAGGAAGGCTACGAAGCAGATGATATTATCGCGACCTTAAGCAGGAAGGCTAAAGATGAAGGCTTAGCCGCGACCATTGTAAGCTCTGATAAAGATATCCTGCAACTGGTAGATGATAATACGCTGGTATTCAGCCCTTATAAAGATAAAGGTGTTTTGTACGACAAAGATAAAGTTTTGGAGCGTTTTGGGGTAGAGCCGCGCCAGATTCCCGATGTTATAGCGCTTATGGGCGATGCCGCGGATAATATCCCTAATGTGCCGGGTATCGGCGAAGTTTCCGCGGCGAGCTTGATCAAGGCCTTTGGCTCCGTGGAAAACCTGCTGGAAAATATAGATAAGATAAAGCAGGATAAATTAAGAAAAGCCATAAGCGATAATACCGCCACTATAAAATTAAATAAAGAATTAGCCCTTTTAGAGGCGAACGTAGAGATAGATTTTGATTTGGATTCGCTGAGGATAAAAGAGCCCGACTTTAAAGAATTATTCCGGCTGTTCAAATATTTTGAATTCAAAAAATTTTTAAAAGACTTACCCGTCAGCCAGGAAGACAGGCCGCAAGATAAAGAAATACCTACCTTAAACGGTGATGAATTAAAGGGCCTGGTAGGCCCGCAGGATGAATTAGTTCTGTATGGGCAATCTTTTGACAACCTGGTATTTTATACCAAGAATAAATCTTTCAGGATGGGCAATAGCGGCCCGGATATGGGGAATATATTAAAAGACCCGGGGATAAAGAAAACAAGCCACGACCTGAAAAAGATAAGGATAAATCTGGTAAAAGATAATCTTAACTTAGAGGGTTTATGTTTTGACACCATGGTCGCGGGGTACCTGCTTAATCCTTCCAAAAGTTCTTATGATTTGAATGATCTGGCCTGGGATTATCTGGGTAAGCCCGGTTCCGGTAAGGAAGCCAGCAACCAGGAAGCAGTGGATTTAATAGTGGAGCTAAGGCCAAAATTAGAAGAGGAGCTGCGGGATAAGCAGCTTTTGAGCCTGTTTAACGATATCGAGATGCCGCTGGTGGAAGTTTTAGCCGAAATGGAGCTTTGCGGGGTGAAATTGGATTCGGAGGTCCTAAAGGAACTCTCCGTGGACGTTGAGAGAAGATTAACAAAATTAATCGGCCAGATTTATGATTTAAGCGGCACCCAGTTCAATATAAATTCTCCCAAGCAGTTGAGGGAAGTGCTCTTTGAAAGATTGAAACTGCCGGTATTTAAAAAAAGCAAGACCGGCCCCTCTACCGATGAAGAGGTTCTCAGGAACTTATCCTCCAAGCATGAGTTACCTAAGCTATTGCTTGAATACCGCCAATTGATGAAGCTGAAGAATACCTACATAGATACCCTGCCTCAATTGGCAGATTCGGGCGGCAGGATTCATGCTTCATTTAACCAAACCGCCACGGAAACAGGCAGGCTTAGTTCCAGTAATCCTAACCTGCAGAATATTCCCATAAAGACGGAGATCGGAAAAAATATCAGGCGGGCGATAATTTCTTCGGATAAGGGAAGCTATCTTATCGCCTGTGATTATTCACAGGTGGAGTTAAGGATTTTAGCGCACCTCTCAAAAGATGAAGAGCTGATTTCGGCTTTCAAAGAGGGTAAAGATGTACACAAAATTACCGCATCTTTAATTTACGGTTTGAAAGAAGATGATATCAGCGAGCCCATGCGTGAGGTGGCAAAGAGGGTGAATTTTGGGATTGTCTACGGCCTGACTTCATACGGGTTGAGCCGGGACCTGGGTATTCCTGTTGACGGTGCCCAGGGTTTTATCGACGCCTATTTCCTGCGTTACCCGCGGGTAAAAGAATATATACAGAAACAAATAGAGAAAGCGGAAAGCGACGGTTATGTCACCACCCTTTGCGGCAGAAGAAGATATATTCCGGAGATCAATAACCGTAACCAGGGTATACGGCAATTCGCCCAGCGCCAGGCGGTAAATACCCCTATACAGGGGTCGGCATCTGACCTTATAAAGTTAGCTATGATTGATATACACAAGCAGTTAAATTTAAAGAAATTAAAAGCGAAAATGGTCCTTCAGGTCCATGATGAGCTGGTCTTTGATGTTTCGGCTGAAGAGCTGGACGAACTGGTCGTGCTGGTGAAGGATAGGATGGAGAACGTATTAAAATTAGATGTCCCTATAAAGGTAGATATTAAAAAAGGGAAAAACTGGCTAGAGACGGAGGAGGTAAAATGAGAATTGCAATGTGCGCTTCGGAGGTGGTTCCTTTTGCTAAGACAGGCGGTTTAGCTGATGTGGTCGGGGCATTGCCGCTGGCTTTGGAAAAAGAGAGGCAGGAAGTCATCATCATCATGCCCAGGTATAAGGCGATACAGGATTCCAAATTTAAGATTATCAGGTTAAAAAACGATATTTCTTATTCGTTCATCGGAAAAAATATAAAGGTATATTTTATTGAGGATGATGAATTTTTTAACCGCGATAACCTGTACGGCGATAAGACCGGTGATTACAAAGACAACCTGGACAGGTTTTCTTTTTACTCCCGCAGGGCCCTGGATTTATTAAAAGAAATAAATTTTAAAGCCGATATCATCCATGTGCATGATTGGCAGGCTTCCCTGATTCCGGTATACCTTAAGGAGCTCTATAATGACGACCCGTTCTATAAGAAAATGAGGACCATATTGACTATCCACAATATCGGTTACCAGGGCCTTTTCCCTAAAGATGAATTCCCCAGGCTGGGGTTAGATTGGGCCTTGTTTGATATTGACCATCTGGAGTTTTATGACAAGATCAATATCCTCAAGGGCGGGATGGTCTTCTCCAATATCATAAATACGGTCAGCCACACCTATAGCCAGGAGATACAGACCAAAGAATTCGGCTTTGGCCTGGAAGGGGTTTTGAATAAACGCCATTTCTCCGTGTTCGGCATATTAAACGGCCTGGATTATGATATCTGGAATCCCGAGACGGACAAATTCATCGCCAAGAATTTTTCTTCTCAAAATCCCGAAGGTAAGGCTGCGGATAAAGAAGACCTCCAGAAGATCTGCAATCTCCCCTTAAAAAAAGAAGTCCCTCTTTTCGGGATAGTTTCCCGTTTAGCCGAGCAAAAAGGGTTTGATATTTTAGCCCAGGGGATAGAAGAGATCTGCAAGATGAACCTGCAACTGGTTATTTTGGGCACCGGAGATTTAAAATACCATTTGCTGCTGGAAGATATGGTTAAGAAATATCCCAACGTAATATCCCTGAATTTAAAATTTGACGATACCCTGGCGCATAAAATATATGCCGGCTCGGATATTTTCCTTATGCCTTCCAGGTATGAACCCTGCGGCCTGGGGCAGCTGATAAGTTTCAGGTACGGCGCTATACCGTTAGTATTTAAGACCGGAGGTTTAGCGGATACGGTCAGCGAGGAAAACGGGTTTATATTTGACAGGTACAGCAAGGAAGATTTAGTCATGACTATGAAGCAGGCGATAAAAACATTCCAGGCAAAGAAGAAATGGAAGGACCTTCTGATAAAAGCCATGAAGGCTAATTTTTCCTGGGAGGAGTCGGCTAAGAAATATATCCAGTTATATGCGAAAGCCCAGTCCGAATAAAGTGCTATCCGGGAGAAAGAGATTTGTCCTGGGGGTTACCGGAAGTTTTGGCAGCGGTAAGACCACGGTAGCGGGAATTTTTAAATCTTTCGGCGCCCAAATAATAGATGCTGATAAATTAGCCCGTAAGAGCATAATCCCCGGAAGCCAGGCCTATAAGAGGATAATCCGGGCTTTCGGCAAAGATATCCTCAGCAAAAATAAGGCGATTGACCGCAGGAAATTGGCCGGGGCGGTGTTCAATAATAAGAAATTATTGAAGAGGTTGAATAGTATCATACACCCCGGCGTAATCAGGGTGATAAAAAACCGGATAAGGGATTCGCGTTCAAAAGCAGTTGTTTTAGATGCCCCCTTGCTGATAGAGTCTGGTTTAGAAGCGCTGGTGGATAAAATAGTTGTAGTAAAGATATCCAGGGCAAAACAGATAAAAAGGCTCCGGAAGAAAACAGGGCTTTCCAGGGTGGATATATTAAGAAGGATCAAGTCGCAGATTCCGCAAAGCGCGAAGTTGCGTTTGGCTGATTTTATAATAGATAATAGCGGTACAATAGGAGAAACGAGGAGACAGGCAGAACGAATAAGGAGGATGTTGTGGAAAAATTAGATATCAAAAATCTAAAAGAGATGAAGATTACCGAATTAAACAAGTTAGCCAAAGAATTAAACGTCAACGGCATAAGCGGGGTCAAAAAACAGGATTTAATCTTTAAGATACTTCAGGCCCAGGCGGAAAAGGAAGGTCTGATGTTCGGCGAGGGTATCCTGGAAATCCTTCCGGAAGGGTTCGGTTTTTTAAGGTCGCCGAATTATAATTATTTACCCTGCCCGGACGATATTTATATATCCCCGTCGCAGATAAGAAAATTTGATTTAAGGACCGGGGATACGGTTTCCGGCCAAATCAGGCCGCCTAAGGAAGGCGAGAAATATTTTGCCCTGCTTAAGGTGGAGGCGGTTAACTTTGAGAATCCTGAAGAGCTGAAAGAAAAAGTGCTCTTTGACAATCTTACTCCAGTTTATCCCCGCCAGCCGTTTATTCTGGAGACCAAGCCCGAAGAGATATCGGTGAGGGTCATGGGTCTGCTTACTCCCATAGGAAAAGGCCAGCGCGGGTTGATCGTGGCCCAGCCTTACAGCGGAAAAACGGTGTTATTGCAGAAGATTGCCAATTCTATAACTAATAATAACCCTGATGTGATATTAATCGTGCTTCTGATCGATGAGCGCCCGGAAGAAGTTACCGATATGCAGAGGAATGTCAGGGGCGAAGTAATATCATCTACATTTGACGAGCCTCCGGAGAGGCACGTCCAGGTAGCCGAGATAGTTTTGGAAAAAGCCAAGAGGCTGGTTGAGCATAAAAGGGATGTGGTCGTACTTTTAGACAGCGTCACCCGCCTTGCCCGGGCATATAACTCGGTTGTCCCTCACAGCGGAAAAGTTTTATCCGGCGGTATAGATTCCAACGCCCTTCAGAAACCTAAGAGATTCTTTGGCGCTGCCCGCGCGGTAGAAGAGGGTGGAAGCTTGACCATCATTGCCACGGCCCTGGTAGATACCGGCAGCCGTATGGATGAAGTTATCTTTGAAGAGTTCAAGGGCACAGGCAATATGGAATTACAGCTTGATAGGAACCTCTTCCAACGCAGGATTTATCCGGCCATAGATATCAAGCGTTCTAATACCAGGCACGAAGAATTGCTGGTAAAGCCTGAACATCTGCAGAAGATCTGGATATTAAGGAAGGTATTAAATGAGCTCAGCAACGTGGAAGCAATGGAGCTTCTGATTGATAAGCTCTCTAAGACCAAGAATAACGAAGAGTTTCTAAACAGCATGAACCAGTAGCAGACACCCCGCGCTTGCGTGGAATTGCGCGGGTGTGCTCTAACTGAGCAAAGGAGAAATAAAATGAAAGACAAAATTCATCCAAGTTACAAAGATAGCACCATAGTCTGCGCCTGCGGGGAAACAATACATACCCGTTCCACCAAGCCGAACATCAGGGTAGAAATATGCTCAAAATGCCACCCGTTTTTCACCGGTAAGCAGAAATTCGTGGATTCCGCCGGACGCGTGGATAAGTTTATGAAGAAATACGGGAAGAAATAAATTTCTAAATCAAATTCCATGGTAGAGCAATTAGAGAAGATTGAAGCCCGTTATCAGGAATTGGAGCATCTCCTGGCTTCTGGCGGCGCGGTTTCCGACAGGGAGCAATACAACAGATACGCCAAGGAGTTATCCGACCTGAAAGAGCCAGTAACCCTTTTTCGTGAATACAAAAAGCTATCCAGGGAGCTGGAAGACTTAGGGGTTGTGCTTAGAGAAAAGCATGATAAAGAGTGGCTGGAGCTGGCTGAGAAAGAATCATCGGATTTAACAGAGAAAAAGAAGGGCCTGGAAGAGAAACTAAAAAATATTTTAGCCGGTGAAGATAAAGACGCCGGAAGAAATATGATTGTTGAGATACGCCCGGGCACCGGAGGGCTTGAGGCAGCTTCTTTTGCCGGAGACCTTTACCGGATGTATTCAAAATATGCCGCCAGGAAGGGTTGGGTTTGCGAGTCAATGTCAGTCAATCCTACTGAATTAGGCGGTTTTAAAGAAGTAGTATTCAGCTTAAAAGGCCCGGATTCCTACAAAAGGCTTAAGTTTGAGAGCGGGGTGCACCGCGTTCAGCGCGTCCCTACTACAGAAGCCCAGGGCAGGATTCATACTTCCACAGCTTCGGTTGTGGTCTTGGCCGAGCCGGAAGAAATTGATTTAGTGATTGAGCCCAAGGATTTGAGGATAGATACCTACAGGTCTTCCGGCCCCGGGGGCCAGCATATGCAGAAGACTGATTCCGCGGTAAGGGTCACTCATATACCGACCGGGACGGTAGTCGCCTGCCAGGATGAACGCTCACAATTAAAAAATAAGACCAAGGCCTTGAGGATTTTGCGCGCCAGGATACTTGCCGTCAGGGAAGAGGAAGGGTCCAAAAGAGCTTCAGAGGCGAGGAAGGTCCAGATCGGCACAGGGGACCGCAGCGAAAAAATACGCACTTATAACTTTCCCGACCGCCGGATAACCGACCACCGCATAAATTTTACTACCCATAATTTAGAGGGTGTACTGGAAGGCGATTTAGACGAGATTTCGGATGCCCTGATAAAAGCTGCTCAAGAGAAGAAAAATGGATGAAGCGGAGTTATTATTTACCGAAATATTTAAATGTGACAGGTTGTCTTTATACTTAAACAGCGAATCACTTATTGATAAAGATAAATCAGCCCTGGTGTCTGCGGCATTGCAAAGAAGGATTTCCGGAGAACCTATCCAGTATATACTGGGGAAGTCGGAATTTATGGGGCTGGAATTTAAAGTAGCCCCAGGTGTATTAATCCCCAGGCCGGAAACAGAAATACTAGTTGAAGCTGTTTTAAAATTCAGCAGGCAGCCTGGATTCTTCGGCAGGCGCCTAGAGATTATGGATGTCGGCACAGGCAGCGGCAATATTGCGGTGTCTTTGGCAAAATTATTATCCGGCCTGCGCGTAACTGCGATAGATATATCAAGAGAGGCGATAGAGATAGCCGAATATAACGCCCGGTTGAACGATGTGGCTGACAGGATTAGTTTTGTCCAGGGCGATTTATTCAGCAGTTGCGAGAAGGCTAGCGGCTACGATATGATTGTTTCCAATCCGCCTTATATACCGACGCAGGAATTGAAGGATTTGCAGCCTGAGATAAAGTATGAGCCGGTTATTGCTTTAGATGGCGGCAAGGATGGATTGGATTATTACCGCGGATTGGCTGGCCGCGCCCCCTATTTTTTAAAAGAAGGCGGGTTATTAATCGCCGAGATAGGTTTTAACCAGAAAGACGCGGTTGCGGATATTTTTCAAAGCGACAAAAATCTTCGGGTATTAGAAGTCATCCCGGATTATAATAATATAGACAGGGTCGTGGTTGCAGAGAAAAGAAAGGCAAGATGGACAAATTAGTTATTGAGGGCGGAGTAAAACTTAAAGGCGAAGTAACCGTTTCAGGAGCTAAGAATGCGGCTTTGCCGATACTTGCGGCAACCCTTTTGACTGACCAGCCCTGTATTATCAAGGGTGTGCCTGATTTACGCGATACTAATTCCATGGTAAAGATTTTGCGTTCCCTGGGAAAGAACGCTGAATTAGATAAAGGGGTAGCTGCGGTTACCCGCGGTAAATTCACAAATTATATCGCGGATTATAAACTTGTTTCCACGATGCGCGCTTCTTTCTGCGTTTTGGGCCCTCTGCTCGGCAAATTAAAAAAAGCCAAGGTTTCTTTGCCGGGCGGTTGTGTTATCGGAGTACGTCCGGTAGACCTGCACCTTAAGGGGATAAAGGCCCTGGGAGCGGATATTGATATTGAAGCTGGTTATATTTCGGCGAAAGCAACTAAATTAAAAGGCAGCCGGATGTACCTGGGGGGAGCTTACGGCTCATCGGTTTTGGCCACGGATAACGTGATGATGGCAGCGGTATTGGCCAGCGGTAAGACCGTTATTGAGTGCGCGGCCTGCGAGCCGGAAGTCGCGGATCTAGCGGAGTTCCTGATTAAAATGGGGGCAAAGATAAAAGGCCATGGCACCCCTATTATAGAAATAGAGGGTGTGAAATATTTAAACGGCGCTACTCATAATGTAATCCCGGACAGGATAGAAGCCGGGACATTGATGGTTGCTTCCTTGATCACCGGCGGGGATATTCTTATAAAAAATGTTTTCTTCCAGCACCTGGGCGCTTTGATTGATAAACTGGAAGAGGCAGGGGTTGCAAGTATAATTAAAGCGTATAGTTCTCTGCGCGTAAGAGGAAACAAAAAACTTAAAGCGGTAAATATTACCACCCTTCCTTATCCGGGTTTTCCTACCGATATGCAGGCGCAGATGATGAGCCTGATGAGCGTTACCCCCGGGATAAGCGTGATTACCGAAAAGATTTATCCCGACAGGTTTATGCATGTAGCGGAACTTAATCGTATGGGAGCGCATATCCAGAGAGAAGGCCCGCACGCGATAGTGGAAGGCATAAAAGAATTATCCGGCGCGCCGGTTATGGCCTCGGACCTGCGTGCTTCCGCCTGTCTTGTTTTAGCAGGGTTGGCTGCCCGCGGCAAGACTTCTGTATCCAGGATTTACCATCTGGAGCGGGGGTATGAGAATATTGAAGAGAAATTAGGGGGATTAGGCGCCAAGATTTGGAGGGAAAAAGAATGATACTGATGATTGATAATTACGATTCTTTTACCTATAATCTGGTGCAGTATCTGGGTGCGCTGGGCGCGGATATTAAGGTATTCAGGAATGATAAAATAACTATAGAAAAGATCAGGAAGCTTAAGCCGTCCAGGATAGTTATTTCTCCCGGGCCGGGAAGGCCGGAAAATGCCGGCATCTCCTGCCAGGTAATAAAAGAATTTTCCGGTTCAATCCCTATCCTGGGGGTATGTTTGGGCCATCAGGCAATCGGTTACGTCTATGGAGGCCGGATTATCGGCGCCAAGAAACTTATGCACGGGAAGACTTCTCTTATTTATCATAATCAAAAAGGCATATTTAAAGGTATCCCTAATCCTTTTGAGGCTACGCGGTATCATTCTTTAATCGTGGCAAGAAAAGGCCTGCCTGAATGTTTTGAGATTACTGCCCGGACAAAAGAGAACGAGATTATGGGCTTAAAGCATAAAAAATATCCTTTGTGGGGCGTGCAGTTCCATCCTGAATCTGTGATGACCAAGGCAGGTAAGGATATATTAGCGAATTTTTTGAGCCAAAGTATACATTGACCATGATTGAAGAGGCGATAAAGATAATATCCCAAGGCACGAACCTGGATAAGAACCAGATGTACGTGGCTGTCCAGGAGATTATGACCGGAAAAATAGATACTCCGCAGATAGTCGCTTTCTTAACCGCCTTAAACAAAAAAGGCGAGACCATAGAGGAATTGACTGCCGCGGTCACGGTGATGCGCCGCTATGTCACCAAAATAAATATTAAGCACAGCAGCACAGTCCTGGATACCTGCGGCACAGGAGCAGACCAGAAGGGGACTTTTAATGTTTCTACTATTGTCGCTTTCGTGGCCAGCGGTTGCGGGATCACCGTTGCCAAACACGGTAATCGTTCTGTATCCAGCTGCTGCGGGAGCGCGGATATACTGGAGGCATTAGGCGTCAATATAAATATGCCTGCGCAGGAAATAGAGAAATGCCTGAATACTATCGGTATCGCTTTCTTGTTTGCCCAGAGCTTACACCCGGCGATGAAGCACGCCATGCCGGCGAGAAAGCAGATAGGTGCCAGGACGATATTTAATGTCCTGGGTCCGTTAAGTAACCCCGCCGGAGCTACCCATCAGTTGATAGGCGTCTACGAAAGCCGCTGGCTGGAGATCCTGGCGCGCGTCTTAGGCAACCTGGCTACTGTGCACGCGCTGGTGGTGTATGGGAATGACGGCCTGGATGAGATAACTACAACTACTTCGACTTCGGTCTCCGAATTATATAAAGGCAAAATAAATAATTACCAGATACACCCGCGCGATTTCGGGATTCAAGAAGCCAAGCCGGAAGATTTAAAGGGCGGAGTCGCCGCTTGTAATGCCAAAATCCTGCTGGATGTTTTAAGCGGCAAGCCCGGCCCTAAGCGGGATATAGTTGTTTTGAATGCTGCCGCGGCAATTTATGCTGCGGATAAAGCGGCATCCATAAAGGACGGGATTAAGCTTGCGGCCGAATCTATAGATTCCGGCAGGGCATTAAAGAAACTGGAGCTGTTGAAAGGTTTTAAGCATAAATAAATCCAGATGAAGAAAACAGATACCTTGAAAGAGATCGTGCTGAAGAAAAAAGAGAGGATTGCATCGGCAAAAGCTATTTTGCCGATGCAGGAATTGAAGGCTAAAGTACAGGGGCTTAGCCCCGCCAGGCCTTTTATAGAAGCCATAAATAAACCCAGGCAGATTTCGCTTATCGCCGAAATCAAAAGGCAGTCGCCGTCCAGCGGGGTAATCCGGGAAGATTTTGACCTGCAAAAAATAGCCGGGATTTATCAGGAGGCGGGAGTGCAGGCGATTTCCGTGTTGACCGAAGAAGATTATTTCGCGGGCAATGTCTCCTATATCAATGAAGTAAAAAAGATAGCCCAGGCCCCGGTATTGAGAAAAGATTTTATCCTGGAAGCATATCAGGTGTATGAATCGCGCTTCTTCGGGGCGGATGCTATTCTGTTAATCGCGGAGTTACTCACCAGGGAAAAATTGTGCGAATTAATGCAGTTGGCTCAGGAACTCGGCCTTGATTGCCTGGTAGAGGCGCATACAGAAAAAGAATTAAAGAAAATTTTGAATTTGAAAGTCCCGCTTATAGGCATAAATAACCGTGACCTGCATACTTTAGAGGTGGATTTTAAGATCACCGAGAAACTTTTCCCTTTAATCCCCAAAGATAAAGTCGTAGTGGTGGAAAGCGGGATTAAGAGTTCCCAGGATGTCCTGTTTTTAAAGATATTGGGGGTGAGCGCGGTACTGGTCGGCGAAACCCTTATGCGGGCCGGTGATTTGCATAAGAAGATTGAAGAGATAATGGGATGGTAAAGATTAAAATTTGTGGTATAACTAATCTAGGGGACGCGCAAGGCGCGATAAGGGCAGGCTGCGATGCAATTGGCTTTATATTTTATAAGAATAGCCCGCGCTACCTTACCCCCCAGAAGGCAAAAAAGATCATCAGCGAACTGCCGAAAAATATTATAAAGATAGGCGTATTCGTTAATGCCCGGGAAGAGACTATCAGGCGGGTTACCAGGTTGTGTAAGCTGGATATACTCCAGTTTCATGGCAGCGAATCTCCGGAATTCTGCGGCAGGTTCAAACTTAATAAGGTAATCAAGGCCTTCAGGGTCAAAGAAGAACTGGATTTAAAGAAAATATTAGAGTATAAAACTTTTGCCTATCTCTTTGATACTTTTGTCCCGTCAAAATTAGGCGGAACAGGCAAGAAGTTTGACTGGAAGCTGATAAGGCATGTGGATTCTATAAAACTTCCGGTTTTTTTGTCCGGAGGGCTTACCGAGAAAAATGTCCAGGAAGCGATAAAGCATGTGCGCCCGGTATGGGTAGATGTTTCCACTTCCGTGGAGATAAATCCGGGCAAGAAGGATCATAAAAAGATTAAGAGGTTTATTCAGGCGGCGACCAATAGGGGATAAATATGGGAAAAAATATGTTACCGGATAAAACAGGCCATTTTGACGGGTTCGGCGGGAGATTTGTGCCTGAAACACTTATCCATGCTTTGGATGAACTGGAAAGAGAATACAAAAAGGCAAAGCATGATAAAAAATTTATCCAGCAATTAGATTATTACCTTAAGGAATACGCCGGAAGGCCGACTCCTTTGTACCTGGCCGCCAACCTCAGCAAATATCTCGGCCTGAATAAAGTTTATTTAAAAAGAGAAGACCTCCTGCATACCGGAGCGCATAAAATAAATAACACCCTGGGCCAGGTCCTGCTTGCCTTGAGGATGAAGAAGGGAAGGATTATCGCCGAGACCGGAGCAGGCCAGCATGGGGTGGCCACCGCTACTGTCGCGGCAATGTTCGGGCTTGAATGTGATATCTATATGGGAGAGGAAGATATTGAAAGGCAGAAGCTGAATGTTTTCCGGATGGAGCTTTTGGGCGCGCGGGTAATCCCGGTTAAAAGCGGCTCCAAGACCTTAAAAGACGCCATGACCGAAGCGCTGCGCGATTGGGTGACTAACGTGCGCACTACCCATTATATCATAGGCAGCGTTGCCGGGCCTCATCCTTATCCGGTGATGGTCAGGGATTTTCAGGCGGTGATCGGAAAAGAGGCAAGGCAACAAGTCCTGAAAAAAGAAAAGAAACTCCCCGGTTATTTAGTTGCCTGCGTTGGCGGGGGAAGCAATTCCATGGGATTGTTCCATCCTTTCTTTAATGATAGAAAAGTAAAATTCATAGGAGTTGAAGCAGCGGGTTTAGGGCTTGCTTCAGGTAAGCATGCGGCAACGCTTGTAGGCGGCGGTATCGGCGTGCTGCATGGTTCGAAATCCGGCCTCTTGGAAGATAAATTCGGCCAGGTTAAGATCGCCCATTCTATAGCTGCCGGGCTGGATTATCCCGGGGTAGGCCCGGAGCATGCTTATTATAAAAAAATAGGCAGGGCCAATTACGTGGCGGTTACCGATAATGAAGCATTGGAAGGTTTTAAACTGCTTTCTGAGACAGAAGGGATTATTCCCGCCCTTGAGCCGGCGCACGCGATATTTTATCTAACTAAATTAAAAAGTAAAATCAGCAGGAATTCTATCGTCATCGTCTGCCTGTCGGGTAGAGGCGATAAAGATACATACGCAGTGGCAAAAAGGTTAAGGCTATGAATCGGATTGATAAGAAATTCAAGGAATTAAAAAATAAAAATAAAAAAGCCTTTGTCGCTTTCATTACCGCCGGTTATCCCAGCCTGGGGGTTACCGAAAAATTAATCCTGGAGTTCGCTAAAACCGGCGTGGACATCGTAGAATTAGGCGTTCCTTTTTCTGACCCTATGGCTGATGGCCCGATAATACAGGAGGCATCACAGGCTGCCCTGAAGAAGAACGTGCAGCTGGTTAATATCCTGGGCCTGGTGAAGAAAGCGCGCAAGAAAACAGAAATTCCCATATGCCTGATGACCTATTACAACCCCATATTCTGTTTCGGCGAAGAAAAATTCGTGAAAGACGCGGTCAGTTGCGGGGTGGATGGCATAATCATTCCCGACCTTCCTCCTGAAGAGGGCAGGCCGCTTATAAAAGCAGCGAATAGGCATGGCTTAGAGGTGATATGTTTTATTTCTCCGACTACTTCCCCTGAGCGCATCCGGTATATATCATCGGTGTCAAAAGGTTTTATCTATTATGTTTCTCTGACCGGGGTTACCGGGCCGCGCCAGTCATTGCCTTCAGATGTAATTAATAATTTAAAGGCAATTAAAAAGATTACCAAAAAGAATATCTGCGTGGGGTTCGGAGTCTCCAGTCCCGGGCAGGTGGAGCAGCTTAAGAAAGCAGCTGATGGCGTAATCGTGGGAAGCGCTATTGTCAAAAAAATCAAAGAAAACCTGCAGAAAAAAAATCTTGTTGAAATTGTATCTAAATTTACCGCTGGTTTAAATCATGTATAAAAAAATAAGGCTTGATAACGGCTTAAGGATTATCGCCCATCATATGCCCCACATGCAGTCTTTGGCTTTAGGCATCTGGATAAATACCGGCGGGAGGTATGAGTCTTCGGCGAACAAAGGTATATCTCATTTCCTGGAGCATATGCTTTTTAAAGGCAGCAAAAAGTATTCCTGCCGTAAGATTAAAGAATCAATTGAAGGGATAGGCGGCTCTCTTAATGGTTTTACCGCGGAAGAATTGACCTGCTATCTGGTAAAAATACCGGCTGATCATCTGGTGCCCGCGCTCAGTGTTTTATCAGATATGGTCATAAATCCGGCCTTGCCCGGAGTTGAAATTGAGAAAGAGAAGCCGGTAATATTAGAAGAGATAAAGATGTACAAAGACCTGCCGCAGAGCTACGTCCATGAACTGCTGGATGAGCTTTTATGGCCTAACCAGGCGTTGGGCGCGCCGATAATAGGAACGGTCAATTCAGTCAAGCAGATAACAAGGAAACAGCTGGGTTCTTTTAAAGAAAAATACTACACCGCGCCTAATATCGTAGTCAGCGCCGCGGGTTTTTTGGATTATGATAAGCTGACCAAGAATGTAACCAGGGCTTTCTCCGTCCTTGGCAGTAAACATGGCAAGAACCTTTTTGTTAAGGCTGTAGAAAAACAGAAAATTCCCCAGCTTAAGGTTTTAGATAAGAATACCGAACAAACACACCTGGCTTTAGGTTTTCACGGTTTCAAGCGCGACCATTCTTTAAAACATGCCTTAGGGATAATGAATATAATATTAGGCGCTAATATGTCCAGCCGCTTATTCAATGAATTAAGAGAAAAGAGGGGGTTGGCTTATGAGATCGGCACGCATGCCAAGCGCCTTGAGGATACCGGTTCTTTTGTGGTGCACGCCGGGATTGATAACCGTAAAGTACTTGAGGCGATACGGTTGATTTTAAAAGAACTCAAAAAAATCAAAGAAACCCTAGTCAATCAGGATGAGTTTATGCGGGCAAAGGAATTTTACTCCGGGCAGCTTAAGCTGGCATTGGAGGATACCCTGGACCATATGCTTTGGATAGGGGAAACTACCTCTACCCTGGATAAAATCTATACCCTCTCGGAGATAATTGAAGAAGTCGGCAAGATAAAAAGGGAAGATCTCAGGCTGGTAGCGCGGGATATCTTCAAAGAAGCGAATCTAAACCTGGCACTAATCGGCCCGCTCAAAAATATAGAGCGGGGTATTCGTAAGGAGATGAAGGTAGATTAAGATGGAAGATGTATTCTTTTCCCCTGTGACATTGATTCTGTTGCTTCTTTTAGCAACAGCCTCTTTTTTGTTCGCCTTGGCGGAGACTTCGATAATCGGTTTAAGCAGGATCCGGCTGCGCCATATGCTCTCGCGGGGGATCAAGCGGGCTCAGAGCGTCCAGCGCTTGATTGCCAAATTAGATAAATTTATCGCCGCTATTTTAGTAGGGGATAACTTTGTTAATATTGCCATATCCGCGATTATTACCGGTATTCTTGTTTCTGTTATCGGGCATGAATGGGGCGTAGTTTTGGCCACACTGATAAGCGCCTTCTTGATCATTATCTTATGCGAAATTACCCCTAAGATCATAGCCATAAAACACACAGAGAGGACGGCTTTATTTATTGCTCCGATAATGGAGGTATTCATCAAGATCTTCAATCCTTTTGTTGCCATTTTCATCTGGGCGAGCAACCTGATTATAAAGGTTCTAAGGATAGAGGCAACGAAAAGGTCCCCTTTGATTACAGAAGAAGAATTACGTTTGATGATAGAAATAGGCAAGGAAGAAGGGTTTGTGAGTGATGAAGAAGGAAAAATGCTGCACCGCATCTTTGAATTCGGAGACATCAAGGTAAGCGACGTGATGATGCCGAAAGAAAAAATGGTGGCGGTGAATATAAAGACGACTTCGGATGAGCTGCTGGATATCTTCGTAGAAAAGGGCCATGCCCGGCTTCCGGTCTACCAGGGTTCATTGGAGAAAATTGTCGGGATAGTCTACGCCCATGACCTGCTTTATATTCTCAGGGATAAAGGGCTGTTTTTATTGCAAGATTTAATACACGAGGCCTATTATGTCCCCGCGGAAGCTAAGGTCAACGAGGTCTTAAAAAAATTCCAGATTGATAAAGTCCAGATCGCCATTGTAGTGGATGAACATAAAAAGACCCTTGGGCTGGTGACCCTGGAGGATTTAGTTGAAGAGATAGTCGGGGAAATAGAAGAGCAGTATTTTAATCATTCCACAAATAAAAATTAATCTTTAACAGCAATATTGACATTGGGATTTTGGTGTGATAATATAAATAACAGGCTTAACTTTGTACAATTAAAAAGGAGGAAGGAAATGGCGGAAACCGGATATTGCGTAAAATGCAAAGCGAAAAAAGAGATGAAAGACGATCAGAAGGTTACTATGAAAAATGGCCGTGCAGCCGTGAAGGGCAAGTGCTCTGATTGCGGCACCGGTATGTACAAGATTTTAGGGAAAAAATAGTATTCTAAGGAGGCACAGTAAATAGATACAAAAAAAACAGCACTGAGTATTGCGGCAGTTGCGAAATCCAAAAAAGCCCAGAAGGTCATGGTCTTGGATATGCGGGGCCTCTCCGGCCTTTGCGATTATTTCGTTATTTCAAGCGGGACTTCTCTGAGGCAGGTAAATGCGATTGCCCAGGCAATTGAAGAAGGCTTAAGTAAGAACAGGATAAAGTCTCTCTCTAAGGTTTCGCCTAACGATGAGTCAGGGTGGGTAGCCCTGGACTGCGGAGGCGTTGTGGCGCACGTTTTCTATAAACCGATGAGAGAGTTTTATTCTTTAGAGCGTTTATGGAGCGATGCGAAAAGGGTAAGGATCCCCAGAGAAACGAAGAAATAATATTTATATTTCCCTCAAACATTCCCTTTCTGATGTTTATGGCCACGCCCCCTAATTAAGATGAAAAAGAATATTCAGGAATCTTTGGTAGCGATAATAAAGGAATCGTTAAGCGAGTTAAATTTTAATGATATCCCCGCGGAGGATCTGTATCTGGACCTTCCCAAGGACCTTCGTTTCGGCGACCTTTCCAGCAATATTGCCCTGCGTTTGAGTAAAGTAGTTAAAAAACCTCCGGTTGAGGTTGCCTCTGTTATGCTTAAGGCTATAAAAGAGAATTTAGAAAAGAGCCCCTTAAAAGATTATATGAGCCAGGTTAAAGTTGAGGGCGCGGGTTTTATAAATTTCTATTTCAGCGATAAATTCTTTCATCAGCGCTTGAAAGAGGTAATCTTAAAGGAGAAGGATGCTTTAAGGATGGATGCCGGGGCAGGTAAGCCTGTCCTGATTGAATTTGTAAGCGCTAACCCCACAGGTTCTCTGTCGGTTGCCCACGCCAGGCAGGCGGTAGTGGGAGATTGCCTGGCAAATATATTGGATTTTCTGGGATTCGGGGTAAAGAGGGAGTATTACCTTAATGACGAAGGAAACCAGATAAATATCCTGGGCAGGTCGGTAGAATTAAGGATGAAAGAACTAAACGGAGAAAAAGTGGAATTTCCCGAAGACCATTACCAGGGAGATTATATCTACGAAATAGCCAAAGAAGCCGTAAACAAAAAAATAAAAACAGAGAATCTGGGTGAATTTGCCTCAGATTTTATCCTGGATATCATAAAGAAAGAATTGGATGATTTCGGTATAAGATTTGATAATTGGTTCAGCCAGAAAGAATTAGGCAAGAGCGGCAAGATTGATGAGGCCCTGGTTAAATTAAAGAAAAAAAATTTCATATACGAACAGGATGGAGCGGTGTGGTTTAAGTCCACGGAATTCGGCGATGACAAGGACAGGGTGGTCGTCAAGAGCGACGGAAGCTATACCTATCTCGCGCCTGATATCGCCTATCATGAAGAAAAATACAAACGCGGTTTTCAGTGGTTGATTAACCTCTGGGGCCCGGACCATCACGGTTATATCAACAGATTAAAAGCCTCGGTAGAGGCCTTTGGCCACCCCGCGGATTCTTTATCGGTGATTATCGTGCAGTTGGCTACCATATTCAGAGACGGCAAGCCGGTGCAGATGTCTACCCGCAAGGGCCAATACATAACTTTAAGAGAGGTAATGGATGAAGTAGGCAGGGATGCCGCGCGGTTTTTCTTTGTTATGCGGCGCACTTCCGCTCACCTGGACTTTGACCTGGATATTGCCAAGAAGCAGACCGCGGAGAACCCGGTTTATTATGTCCAGTATGCCCATGCCAGGATCTGCAGCATTTTACGTTCCAGCCCCGGAGAGATTAAAGACAGCGTAGATTTATCGGTATTAAAAGAAAAAGAAGAGATAGGGCTTATAAAGAAACTGCTGCAATTCTCTAATATTTTAGAAATCTGCCTAAGCACTGAAGACCCCTATATGTTAACGGTATACCTGCAGGAACTCGCCGAGGCTTTTCATAAATTCTATGACCTGCACCGGGTATTGGGCCAGGAAGAGGCGTTGACCCAGGGTCGGCTGGCATTGCTTAAAGCGGCAAAGATTACTATCGCGGCAGGCCTGGAATTGCTGGGTATTTCAAGGCCGGAGAAGATGTAAACCATCCTATAACTTGTCCTCGCCAAATGCGTAGCCATAAAATATTAAAGATTGCTCCCGCCAACATTACCCTCAGGAACAGCTTCAGCAAAGAACTTGGTATATCCAAAATCCTTGCCCAGGTATTAATAAATCGCGGCATCAAGAACATAAACGAAGTGGACGAGTTCTTGAATGCAAGCGCCGACCATCTCCTGGACCCTTATTCGTTCTCTGATATGCATAAGGCAACGGGTATCATCAAGAGGGCGATAACCAATAAAGAAAAAGTAATGGTTTTCGGCGATTACGATGTAGATGGGATAACCGCGCTGGCTTTATTAAAAAATACGCTTAAAAAAACCGGGCTTGAGGTTTGCCATTACCTGCCGCACCGCATTAAAGAAGGTTACGGCTTAACCAAGAATATCCTGCATCTTGCCCAGGAGAAGAATATCAAGCTTTTGATTACCGTTGATTGCGGCATTAGTAACCATAAAGAGATAGCAGAGCTCAGGCGCCACGGTATAGATGTTATCGTGACCGATCACCATGAGCCTTCCGTCCCGGAACTTCCCCAGGCGTCGGGCCTTATAAACCCTAAACTAAAAAATTCAGGTTATAAATACAGGGATTTAGCCGGTGTGGGGGTAGCTTACAAGTTATGCCAAGCCATTAGCGGTTCAAAATTGCTTGAGGATTTGGATTTGGTCGCCCTGGGCACAATCGCCGACAGCGTTCCGTTAACCGGAGAAAACCGTATCATTGCCAAGGAGGGTTTATTAAGGCTGTCAGAGACTAAAAGGGCGGGCTTGCGGGCATTAATAGAGAACGCCGGCATTGAAAATAAAAAATTTACCTCTACCCACGTGAGTTTTATCCTCGGGCCGCGTATCAATGCCAGCGGCCGCATGGATACGGCTGAAATTTCCTTGAATTTACTGATGAGTTCAACCAAAGAAGAAGCAGGCGAACTGGCAAAAATTATTGAAGCCCACAACCGGCAGCGCCAAAAGATAGAGAGTAAGATCTTAGAGGAAGCAGAAGATCTGATTAATAAGGAAGTTAATTTCAAGAAGCACAAGATTATCGTTATCGCCAAAGAAGACTGGCATCAGGGTGTGCTGGGAATAGTCGCTTCAAAGCTCGCGGACAGGTTTTACCGGCCGGCTATCGTAATATCTTTAAGCGAAGATTTATGCAAAGGTTCGGCCCGCTCTATAAAGAATTTTCATCTCTTTGATGCCCTGGTTGAGTGTAAACAATTCTTGAACGCCTTCGGAGGGCATGCCCACGCCGCGGGTATCTTGATTACCAAAGACAGCATAGAAGATTTCAGGGATAATATCAACCGCCTGGCCCATGAGAGGCTGTCTTTGGAGGATTTATTTCCTAGTTTGGATATCGATATGGAGTTGGGTTTGCCGGATCTAAATGAAGAGATGATACGGGGGCTGGAGGCGCTGGAGCCTTTCGGCTCGGGCAATCCCGAACCGTTATTTTATACCAAAGGCCTTAAGTTAAAAGGCGAACCCCAGGTTTTAAGCAGGGAGACATTAAAGTTCTGGGTTAGCGACGGAAGCGTTACTTGCGAAGCAATAGGGTTTGGGATGAGCAGCTTTAAGGACAGCCTTGTTGCCGCGGATTATTTTGATTTAGTATATAGCCCTAAGATAGATAATTGGCGCGGCCAGGACTCGATTATTTTAGAAGCCAGGGATATATTTTTCAGGTAAAATCAGGCTCTTTGTAAACGGCCCTTTTTAATGCATTTTGCGCAGACATACACGCGCTTGGGATGGCCGGCGATTAAGAGGGTCATCTTTTGCAGGTTAGGCAAGAATTGGCGTTTAGACCAGCGGGCTATCTTGCTGCCGGTGCCGCCTTTACTCTTATATTGGCCTTTTCGGGCAATAGTTTTACCGGTAAGTGCGCCTTTTCCGCATATAGCACATTTTTTTAACATATTTCATCTACTCCTTTACAAGTATTCAAGTATACTTGAAAATATAATATTGTCAAGGTAAAATAGAGTAGTTCTCAAAAATAAATTATACAAGCCATATGAACAAAGTTTTAGAGGGTTTGAATAAGGAGCAGAAAGAAGCGGTTTGCCATAAAGAAGGCCCGCTTTTGATTATAGCCGGAGCAGGCACCGGCAAGACCAGCGTAATCACCCGCAGGATATCCTGGCTCTTATCCGAAGGCCTGGCTAAAACCGACCAGATTTTGGCGCTTACTTTTACCGATAAAGCTGCCAAGGAGATGCAGGAGCGGGTGGATGTGCTTCTGCCTTATGGCTATACCGATATCTGGATTTCAACTTTTCACGCTTTCGGCGACAGGTTGCTGCGCGAAAATGCGCTTGTAGCGGGGCTGAATCCGGATTTTAAGGTCCTCACTCATCCCGAATCCGCGGTTTTGTTCCGGGAACATCTTTTTGAATTCGGCCTCTCTTATTATCGGCCCTTGGCAGAACCCACCCGTTTTATAGAAGCGTTGATATCATTGTTTAGCCGGGCAAAAGACGAAGACGTTTCCCCTAAAGAATACCTGAAGGTTGCCCAGGACCTGGCCCTGAAGTCAAAAGAGTTTTCTGAAGATAAAGCCCTGGAGGAGGAGGCCTTGCAGCAGATGGAGGTTGCCACCAGTTACGCCAAATACCAGGAATTGCTTGGCCGGGAAGGGCTCCTGGATTTTGGAAATCAATTTTACCTGGCCTTGCAGCTTTTGAGGGAGCATCCCTTAATTTTGAAAAGATACCAGGAACAGTTTAAGTATATCCTGGTGGATGAATTTCAGGATACTAATTTTGCCCAATTCCAAATAGTAAAATTATTGGCTTTAGGGCACAAGAATATTACCGTAGTAGCTGACGATGACCAGTGTATTTACAGGTGGAGGGGGGCGGCATATAGCAATGTCCTGAATTTTATGTCCGAGTATCCCGATGCCGAAAAAATCAGCCTTATCCAGAATTACCGTTCAACCCAGCCGATCCTGGATAGCGCCTACCGGCTCATTCAAAATAACAATCCCGAGCGCTTTGAGGTCAAGGCGAATATAGATAAACATCTAATCGGATTGACCAAAGAAGGCCTGCCTCCGCAACACCTGCATTTTGACACAAATTCTACCGAGGCGGATAATGTGGCCGGAATAATCAAAGATAAAGTCAGCTCAAAAGGTTTCAGGTACCGCGACTTTGCTATCCTGGTGCGTTCTAATTCCGACGCCCAGAGTTTTTTGCAGGCATTGAATATGCAGGATATACCCTGGCAATTCAGCGGCAACCAGGGGCTTTATTCGAGGGAAGAGGTCAAGCTCTGCATCAATTTCCTGAGAGTAATTGCTAATCCCTCAGATTCTTTAAGTTTGTATTACCTGGCCAGCTCTGAGATTTATGCCCTGAATCTAGTTGACTTGAGTTTGTGCAGCCATCATGCCAAGCGCAGGAACAAGGCTTTATATTTAGTATTCAAAGAGATGGATAATATAGCTGATTTTTCCGAATTGAACGATGAAACTAAGTCCAAGATAAAAAATATCTTGTCCGATATAGAAAAATTCTTAAAAGTTTCTCGCGAGGAGACTACCGGAAGGCTCTTGTACAGTTTTTTGACCGAGACAGGATACCTCAAGGCGCTTACCCGGGAACCTAGCCTGGAAAAAGAAACCAAGATTCAAAACCTGGCGAAATTTTTTAACAACGTGCGCGATTTTGAGCTGGTAGCCAAAGAAGACCGGGTAATCAGTTTTGTAAAATACCTGAACCTTTTAATTGAAGCAGGCGATGACCCGCCCACGGTAGAGGCAGACCAGGATTGCGACGCGGTAAATGTTTTGACTATTCATAAAGCAAAGGGGCTGGAATTTAGAGTGGTCTTTTTAGTCAGTTTGGTCCAGGGCCGTTTTCCCTGGCCGCGCCGCAGCCGCCCCATTGAATTGCCCGACTCTTTGATCAAAGAGATAATGCCGACCGGAGATTTCCATATTCAGGAAGAGCGCCGGCTTTTTTATGTCGGGATGACCCGGGCCAAAGAGGAGCTCTACCTGACCAGTGCCGCGGATTACGGCGGAAGCAGGCTCAGGAAAGTCAGCCAATTTGTCCTGGAGGCTCAGGGCAGGGAAGCGGTTGAGTCGGAAAAGAAAAAATCCAGCGCATTAGAGGCGATTGAGCGCTTTGCCCCTAAAAAAGAATCTCCTAAGGCGCAGCCGCCGGGCTTTCCGGAAGATAAGCTTATCTCTTTGAGTTACTATTCATTAGACGATTACCTTACCTGCCCTTTAAAATATAAATATGTGAATATCCTGCGCGTGCCGATTATGGAGCATCATACGGTCATCTACGGCAGGGCGATGCATGAGGCAGTGACCAGGTATTTTCAGTTTAAAATGTCAGGAAAAAAGATGGAGCTTGGCGATTTATTAGAGGCATTCCGGGCCGGCTTTGACCCGCAGGGATTTTTAGACCAGAAGCATCAGGAAGAACGCTCCCGGGTAGCCCATCAGGCGTTGGCTAAATTCTTCAGCGAAGAAGAAAAACGCGATTCCAAGCCGAAATTTATTGAAAAGGAATTCTCTTTTCTTTTTGAAGGCAATAAAATTAACGGCCGTTTCGACAGGGTAGATGGAGAAGAAGGCCATTCGGTAATCATGGATTTTAAGACATCCGAGATTAAAACCCAAAAAGAAGCGGATAAACGGGCAAAAGGGAGCCTGCAGCTTGTCCTTTACGCGTTGGCATATCAGTATAAAACCGGGGCATTGCCCCTGCGGGTAGAATTATATTTTCTGGAATCCGGGATCGTCGGCAGCGCTAAAGTAGAAGAGAAAGATTTGTTGGTCATCAAAGATAAAATAAGAGAAGTCTCAGCGGGTATCCGTAAACAGGATTTCCAGGCCACCCCTGAATATATGGCTTGTACCTATTGCGCCTACAATCAAATCTGTCCTTTCGCAATGATTAAATAGTAGGATAAAATTTATTGTTTATTCGGGTTAAAATGTTATAATATCTTCTAACTTAAATGGTTAGAGATTGATAAGGTTTTTTCCTTTTTTATGGTAAAGGAGCAAGGCAAAAATGAAAAAATATTTATTTCTTATATTATTTCTGGTTTTTCCTGGCTTGCTATATGCCGATACTGCCAAGGTTTGCGAACCCCCTAAACCTGAGGTAGCCAAGATAGAGAAAAAGGCGACAAAACCAACCTGTAACTTTTCCCCGAGAGTTTCGGATAAAAAAAATAAAGACAAAGAAGATAAAACAGCAAAGGAAACTAAGGTTCAGGCAGTAAAAGTTCCGGTCAAAGCAGTTAAGAGTATCCAGGAGCCGAAACCGCAGCCAAAACCGCAGCCGAAAAAAAAGGCAGAGCCGGTAAAGGCTGTTAAGCCGGTAAAAGAGGCAGTTGCTAAATCTAAGGCTAAAGAAGTAAAGCCTAAAACAGAACAGCCAGTCAGCCTGAAGAAGGTTAAAGCCCCGAAGCCTCTGTTGCCCTCTAAGCCTGCCTCAAAAAAGGCCGCGCCTTCCATCTCTGTGAAGCCATTAAAGAGCGCTCAAGAAGCAGAGCTGCAGAAAATTGAAAGAGCAAAGCCGGTAAAAACAGTCAAACCGGTATCTTCTTCAAAAAGGATTAAGGCGCAGGAAGCGGCGTTTCAAAAAATAGAGAAGAAAACCGTTCAAAAAATCCCGGAATCTGCTCCGGTTGCAAAGCCCGCCGAAGCGGTGGAGGAAATTGTCCAGGAGGAAAAACATACCTTTAAATATAAGACAGTCGGACACGATGCCAAGAATCTTGCCGAGCCCAGGAAAATGGACCGCATCGAATCTTCTATCGTGGTTCCGGTAGCCGCTGATAATGAGGAACTCGAGTTGATATTTTCCGATCTCCTTGAAAAGGAGCTTGCCGCAAACAAGAAATTAGACGCATTATGGGTTATCGCCTATGCCGAAGGGGAGTATCCGGGCGGATTGCCCAAAGCCTACGGAATCTGGTCGCCTCCCGGCGGCTGGTATGATTGGCATAACACATCTGATAAATCCCAGTATAAATGGGAATATCGGTTTTTAAGAGGCGATAGTATTCCTCGTTAGGCAAAACCATTTATACCCGCGTGGAAATAAATCCGGAATTTTAAATAAGGAGGGAAAGGTGGCTAAAATAGGGGTATTTATTCTTACGATAATGACGGGGATAATGGCGGCTACTTTTTCTTACTGCCAGGATGAACCTGAAGCCTGGCAGATAAAGACTGCCTCGGGTACGGTAAACCAGACTGATTATGTGGGTTCGCTTGTAGTGGTTAATACTTCTGACGATTCGCTTACTATAACCGTTACAGATTCAACAAGAATTATGAACGGCACCGAGAGAGAAACGATTAATGAATTAGATATTGGGGATAATGTAGTGGTTAAATATTACGATGCCGGCCTTGCCGGGTTAAAAGCAATAAGCATTGACGATAGAAATTCGGGGAATGCCTGGTAATGGATATGCAGCAAAGGTCGAAGTTAAGGGAAAAATACAGCCTGGTGCCGGATGAAGAATTGATCGATATGGCGCGGGAGGGCAGCCAGTCGTACGCAGAGGGCGCCTATGGGCTATTATTGGATGAAATAAAAAAAAGAGGGATTGGAGAAGGGCTGGAGGGGATAAAAAGCGTTCCTGCCGAGCCGGAAAAATCCGGCCTGACAAACGACGAAGCCAAAGTAGATACTTTTGTGGAATTAACCATAATCATCAATCAGCAGGATAAGGATTCTCTGGAGTCAGCCCTTGGGGGCACGGATATTCCTTTTTATTTTCAAAGTTTGAATATCAGGGGGAAGGATTGGCCTGTTTCTTTAATGATAGAGCAGTCAAGGGTCGAAGATGCGGTAGAGCTGCTTAAAGATTTTAAGCCGAACGGCGGAATAATTTTATGGTGAAGAGGATATCTTTAATTATTTTTATCTGTGTTGTTTTTATTTCCGCGATAGCCGTAGCTGTCAAATCCGGCAGAATGAAAGCCGGTGCCAAAGCAGGCATATCAAAAACAATAGAAGAGGATTCTCCGCTTAGGTGTGAAACAATAACTTATGATATAAAGATGGGCGGGGTCAACCTGGGAAAAGCCGTATTCCAACATATGGCAAGCGCTGAAATTAACGGCAGGGTATTGAATAAGGCGAGCTTTGAGACCGACCTGGCGCGTTTTAAAGATACAGAAATAATTTACAGCGACCCCAAAACATTCCTGCCGGTAAAAATCGACCGCGATATCGTAAATTGGTTTAACAGGGAAAAAATTACCGAGGATTACGACCAGGAAAATTTCAGGGTTACCATTACAAAATATAAGGGGTCAAAACAGGATAAACGGGTGATTCAAAAAGATAGCGCCATTCACAACGCCATATTGCTGCCTCATAGCGTGCGGCGCGTAACTAAGCTTGACCCGGGGTATATATTTTTGGTCAACCTGCCCAACCGTAAATTACAAATGAAACTGGTTTCGCTTGAAGATATCAAAACCGGCGGAGGGACTTTTAAGGCTTATCATTTTGAAAGTATACCTAAGCAGATTGAGATTTGGATAAGCGCGGATGAAAACAGGATCCCTATTAAAATGCAGGGGGTAGGCGCATTCGGGTATCTCCTGGTGCTGAAAGAGTACGCCTTTAAGCTTCCGAAGGACTAAGGGCCCGAGGCATTCTCTTCCTAGATAAAATAATCCCCTTAAATTCAATTAATAACAGGAAAGGCAGCGTATTATGAATGTCGCAAAGACGAGGTCCCTTAAAGACATTGAAGAAAAAATGAAAGAGTTGGATGAGAATTCATTGAGGTATCGCATCTTGCAAGACGCCAGGAATTTCAAGACTTCCTGGATATCCCTGGGCCGGGCTTTGTATGCCGCCTGGAAAGACAAGTTATACAAGGAGTGGGGATATGGCAGCTTTGATATTTATTCAGCCCGGGAGATAGGCATAAGGAAACAGACGGCAATGAAGCTTCTTAAGTCATATTTTTTCCTGGAGAAGGATGAGCCGGAATATCTACGTAAGGAATTTACCGAGTCTGCCGATGCAGCCAGCATCCCTAGTTACGAGACCATTGATGTATTGCGCCTGGCAAAAAATAAAAAAATGCTCGGGGAAGAAGACTACGCCAGTTTTAAGAAAGAAATTTTTGAAAAAGGCAAAGATGCCCCGCAAGCCAGGCGTGATTTGACCGCTCTTATAAGGCAGAGGGAAGAACTGGAGCCTGAAGAGGCCTGGGAAAAACGCAAACTTTCCACACTAAAGAGGTTTTTGAGCGTTTTAAAATCAATGAAGGCAGAGATTGAAGCGCAAAAGATGCTGCCTTCGCCTCTTATAAAAGAGGCGGCAAGCCTGATAAGTAAATTAGAAGCGGAAATATCTTAATAAACCAGCTGAAGGCTATTCAAAAGGGGGAATAATGTTCAGGGAAAAGATTAAGGTGTTGGATTGCACGATAAGGGACGGCGGGCTTATAAATAACCATGATTTTGACACCAGGTTTGTCCGCGAAGTATACAGGGCGCTTTCCGCCGCGGGCGTAGATTACATGGAGATAGGATATAAGAATTCCAAAAGGCTGTTTTCGCCCAAAGAATTCGGAAAGTGGAAATTCTGCGATGACAGCGAGATAAACAAAGTTATTGAGGGTACCGAGTCTAAGACTAAGATTTCGGTTATGGTAGATGTGGATAGGGTGGACATAGAAGATATAGTGCCGCGTAAAGAAAGCCCGGTGGCAATGATCAGGGTGGCTTCTTATGTCAAGGATATAGATAAGGCGATATACCTGGTGAATCATTTTGCCGATAAGGGCTACGAGACCACGGTAAATATAATGGCTATATCCAAGGCCTTGGATAACGAATTGAACGAATGCCTGCATCAACTTGAAGAAGAAAGCAAGGCCGGGGTAATCTACATCGTGGACAGCTTCGGCGCGTTATACCAGGAAACTACGGAGTTTCTGATCAAAAAGGCAAAAAGCATCTTAAAGACTAAAGAAGTCGGCATCCACGCCCACAATAACCAGCAGCTTGCCTTTGGCAATACCATTGAAGCGATAATACACGATGCCAATTATGTTGACGCTACCGTTTATGGGCTGGGCAGGGCCGCGGGTAATTGCCCGCTGGAATTAGTCTTGGGATTCCTGAAAAATCCCAAGTTTGACATACGCCCTGTCCTTGATTTGATATCTAAAGAGTTTATACCGCTGAGGGAAAAAATAGAATGGGGCTATATAATCCCCTACGCTATAACCGGCATTCTTGATGAACATCCCAGGGCGGCGATGGCCCTGCGCGACAGCGATAAAAAAGAAAATTACCGCGAATTTTACGAGAGCCTGGTAGGCGAAGACGAGGAATAAGGATGGATGTCGCAAGATTCAAAAAATTTCCTCTTATGGGGATTTTAAGGGGAGTAGAGATGGAGGCCATAGAGCCTTTAATCGAGACTGCCATTTCCAGCGGCCTGGAAACTATTGAAATAACCATGAATACAAAAGGCGCCAGCGGATTAATCCGGCGGGCTGTTGCGGTATCTAAAAAACGCCTGGCCATAGGGGCGGGGACCGTGTTGGGTATGGATAGTCTGCAATCCGCGCTTTCCTCCGGGGCTACTTTTATCGTCACGCCGGTTTTAATCAGGGATGTCCTGGAGTATTGCCTGAAGAATAAGATACCGGTGTTCCCGGGCGCCCTTAGTCCCCAGGAGATTTATAACGCCTGGGCAGGGGGCGCTACCATGGTCAAGGTTTTTCCGGCAAAATTTTTTGGCCCGGAATATTTTAAAGAGATTAAGGGCCCGTTTAATGAAATAGAGCTCTTGGCTTGCGGCGGTGTAACCCCGCAAAACCTGGAATCTTATTTTCTAAACGGAGCCAGCGCGGTTACTTTTGGCGCAAGTGTTTTTAGCAGGGAGTGGCTGGAAAAAAAAGATTTTGAAAGCATCGGCAAGCGCATAAAAGAATATGCGAGGGAAATCCGGGGTATTATAAGCCGCCAGATTAATAAAGAAAACCCAATCAGAAAGAGATAGTGTCATGCTTAATGAATTTATTTGTTCTGTGCTAATGTTTTTATTAGTGTTATCTCTTTCGGGTTGTTCTCTCGGGTTCCCGGACTTATTTTGCCGGTGATGGATTAATTGTATTAAGTTATTGCCGAGGGCGTTTTTTTGTGGTCGATAGAACTCGGGTGCGTGACCACTGCGAAAATCGCTTTAAGTTATTTATTGCTGTGAGCGATTTTCTTGTTATAATAAAATTATGCCTGAACCCCTTTCTGACAGGAATAGAAGAAGACACGAGCGCCTGAAAGTAGAATTTACCCTTAATTACCGGGTAGATACTCCCTTAGAAGTGCGCATGTCTATCGGCTGGGATAGCGAAGTGGACGCAGTGATGGTGGATTTGAGCGAGGGGGGGATGGCTATCCTGACAAATTGCGATATTCCCGTAGGATCTGTGCTTTCCATAAATTTTACTCTGATTAACCTTACGGCTACCGAAGATGAAGAGCGGATAAAGACGCTGGCTATAACGGGAGAGGTCAGGTCAAATTTTATGGTAGATAAGACCGAACGCCGCTTAGGGATTAAATTTGTACAAATCAACCAGAAAGAGAAAGAGGCGATTGCTGATTTTGTAATGATGACTTTAAGGCGGAGCGAGCCGCCGCCTCCTTCTGAGCCTCCTCCTGAACCTCCTCCTGAGCAGGCAGGTAGTGGCTTGGATGATCCGATTAACTTTTGACACAGAAAGGCGGTAAGACAAAAATGCGATTTATCCTGATAATTGCGATGGCGGCTGCTTGTTTATTCTTTGGCTTTTCTCAGGGCGAAGCTAAAACCAGGACTGCTGGTGATAAAAAATCTAGCCAGCAGGTGCTGGATTTAGATAATAACGGCTTGAAAGAAATAGTCAAAATAGATGATAAATCCGATACCGACCAGAGATTTACGGTCATGGTGATGAGCCAGAAAAAGGAAGAGATAGACAGTGTTTCAGCTGCGGGTAAGTTTAAAAAAATAGAGTTAGTTGATTTAAAAGGCGACGATAGCAAGCAGATTGTGGTGCATTATAAAGACCTGGATGGTTTCTATAACGTAGTTATTTACAGGTTAAAAGACGATACCCTGATTAAAATTTTCAGCACTAAAAGCAGTTACGGTGTGGATACAGAATTTGACTCAACTTTACCGAGAATAAAAGTAGGCAAGGCAAAATACTCAGGAGGAAGCGGTTACTCCAGCGATGTTCCTGATTGGGAAGTATGGGTCTGGATGGAGGATAGGTTCGTAAAAGAGAGATGAGCAAGCCGCTTATCAAGGATGCGGATATCAAAGAAAGCTTTGTGAAATCCGGCGGGCCGGGCGGGCAGAATGTCAATAAGACCTCTACCGCCGTATATCTAAAACATATCCCGACCGGTATAGAAGTTAAATGCCAGGTGGAGCGTTCGCAGGCCTTAAACCGTTGCCTGGCCCGCAAGCTCCTGGCGAAGAAGATAGAAGCCCTTACTTTAAAGAGGTTGCGCGAAACCAGGCAGCGCGCCGAGAAACTTCGCAGGCAGGCCCGCACCAGGCCAAAAAAATTAAAATTGAGGATTTTGGAAGCCAAGCGCAAGCATTCGCAGAAAAAAATGCTCCGCGCCAGGATAAGCCAGGCATGAATGAATAAGATAATTTTAAAGCTGAAGAATTTCATGTTGACGATGCGCGATGAGGCCCAGATATGGAGCCAGGGCAGGAGTTGGTCAGTGCGCCTGCCGTTAATGATCTGGTTTAGTTATGTTTTTTTTAAACATTTGAACAGCCCCACATATGGGAGTATCCTTACTCCGGCTAATCTGGGTATACATGAACTGGGGCATTTTCTTTTTTCTCCTCTGGGGCAATTCTTGGGGATTTTAGGCGGCACCATACTGCAGTTGGCTGCCCCGTTTATTTTGATGGTGAATTTTTATAACCAGGGCGACTTCTTCGCGATTACCCTTTGTTTCGGCTGGTTATCTACCAATCTTTTTAATGTAGCTACCTATATTGCTGACGCGCGCTTGACCAGCCTGCCCCTGGTCAGTCCTTTTGGCGTGGAGAATGTAATACATGATTGGAATTATCTTTTGGGCAAGATGGGGCTGTTGCAATACGATACTGCCATTGCCTTCATGTTAAGATGCGCCGCGGCTACCTCTATGTTGATCTGCCTGTCGGCAGGATTCTGGATCCTCTGGCAAATGAAGAAAAACAGGATTTCCTAAAGTATCAATGCTGTGCCACTTCGAAAATTGCATATTAAGCTATTGCTATGAGCAATTTTCTTGGTTGCATTTTTAGCGAGATGTGTTATAATTAAAGAATTAAACCCTATGAAGAAAAAAATATTAGTGGTTGATGATGATGAAAGTGTAGCCGGGACGGTAAAACTGCTCCTGGAAAGCACGAATAATTACCAGGTCAAGATTTTATCGCAGGCTAAGGATATCCTCACTCATGTGCACGCGTTTAAGCCGGACGTCGTACTGCTTGACCTGCTTATGCCGGATATCGGGGGATTTGAAGTTTGCGAGATGCTGGATAACGATTCCGTAGGGATGGGCACGCCGATTATAGTAGTCTCGGGTTTGGATAAGGACGTGGATAAGGTTAAGGCTTATAAGCTGGGGATTGTGGATTACCTGGTGAAGCCTATAACCAAGAACGACCTCGTAGCCTCTGTAGAGAAGGCCATAAAATCCAAGGAGCAGAAAGATTAGAAGATTCTCGCCCGCCTGTTTTAAATAATAATACAGAATATGTTGACTTATAAAGTAAAGTAACGTATAATGATTACGAAAGTTAAAGGAGGTGACAAGGATTGGTTTTAGTAAAAGAAAATAAGACGAAGATTATCGACAAATTTAAGGTTCATGCTAAGGATACCGGTTCAGCTGAAGTCCAGATTGCAATATTAACCGAAAGGATCAATACCCTAGGAGATCATTTCAAGCAGCATAAGAAAGATTTCCATTCTCGCCGCGGTTTGCTTAGCCTTGTTGGCAGGCGCCGCCGGCTCCTCAATTATCTCAAGAAAAAAGACGTCAAGAAATACGAAGAAGTCTTAGAGAAATTAAGCCTGAGAAAATAAACCAGTATTTATCCTCAAGAAAGACTAATTATGCAAGAAAATATCCTTAAATTAAAGTTTGGCAGGAACGATTTGGTTTTAGAGACGGGTAGGATGGCAAAACAAGCCAACGGCGCGGTTTGCGTGCAGTATGGCGGCACGGTTGTGCTGGTAACTGCTTGTATGTCAGGAGAAATCAGGGAAGGCCAGGATTTCTTCCCTTTGACCGTGGAATACCAGGAAAAGACTTATGCTGCCGGAAGGATTCCCGGAGGTTTCTTCAAAAGGGAAGGCAGGCCGTCCGAAAGCGAGATTTTAACCGCACGGCTTATTGACCGGCCTATTCGCCCCCTGTTTCCCGAAGGTTTCTTAAACGAAGTCCAGATTATCGCCGTGGTTCTATCCAGCGACGGAGAAAACGACCCGGATATTTTTGCGGTTATCGGAGCGTCAGCGGCATTGTCCATGTCCGATATACCATTTGAAGGGCCGTTGGGCTGTTGCCGGGTAGCCAGGCTTAATAATGAATTCATACTTAATCCGACATATGCGGAATTAGAAAATGCCGATTTAGATGTAGTTATAGTGGCTAATAAAAAAGGCATAGTCATGCTTGAATCTAAAGCAAAAGAAGTCTCCGAAGAGGTATACCTGGAAGCGGTGAAATTCGGGATGGATTTTCTTAAAGATATAATACACGTCCAGGAAGATTTCGCAAAAAAATTCGGTAAACCCAAGGCAATTGTCCAATATAAAAGGACCGACCCTGAGCTTAAAAAGAAAGTAGAAGCTGCGTCGGCAGAAAAATTAAAGGGTATCTATAAGTTGCCTAATCAAGAGGCCAGGATCGAGCAGATCCATGCCTTGACCAAAGAATTAGAAGATAGTTTTGTCAGCGAGACTTGTAGCGCCGCTGATGTGAGGATCGCTTTGGCAGAGGTCGAGAAACAGGAGATAAGGGATAAAATACTGAAAGAGAATACGCGTTTAGACGGCAGGGGTTTTAAGGAGATCCGTCCAATCAGCTGCGAAGTTTCGGTGTTGCCCCGTACCCACGGTTCAAGCCTTTTTACCCGCGGCCAGACTCAGAGCCTGGCAGTTACCACTTTAGGCACCGGGGATGACGAGCAGCTTGTAGAGGCATTAGAGGGGAAAAAATATAAAACTTTTATGCTCCATTACAGTTTTCCGCCTTTTAGCGTAGGCGAAACAGCTCCTATGCGCGGGCCGGGCCGCAGAGAAATCGGGCATGGCGCTTTGGCGGAAAAATCTCTTTTGGCGGTGATGCCGTCTAAAGAAAAATTTCCCTATACTATCAGGTTAGTTTCCGAGATTCTGGAGTCTAACGGCTCATCAAGCATGGCTACGGTCTGCGCTGCTACCTTATCATTGATGGATGCCGGTGTTCCTATAAAAGATACTGTTGCCGGAGTGGCGCTGGGCCTGGTCAAAGAGGGCGAAAAAGCGGTTATTTTGACCGATATCGCCGGCTTGGAAGACCATTTTGGGGATATGGATTTTAAGGTTGCCGGGACCAGGCAGGGGATGACAGCCGTGCAGATGGATTTAAAAATAGACGGGATTTCTCAGGAGTTGTTAAAGAAGTGCCTGGAGCAGTCAAAAGAAGGAAGATTGTTTATTCTGGATAAAATGAATGCGGCGCTTGCTTCTCCGCGGGAAGAATTATCGTCTTATGCCCCGCGCATAGACGTGCTCAAGATAAATACCGAGAAGATCGGCGAACTTATCGGCCCGGGAGGAAAAACAATAAAGGCGATAATCGCCGCCACCGGCGCAAGCATTGATATCAAAGATGACGGCACTGTATTAGTCGGTTCTACCGAAGCCAGCAAATCTTCCGATGCAATCAGGATGATTAAGGCAATCACCGATGATGTTGAGGTAGGCCGGGTATATTTAGCAAAAGTAAAACGCATAATGGCCTTTGGCGCTTTCTGCGAGATCGCGCCCCGCAAAGAAGGATTAGTCCATGTTTCGGAGTTATCTGACCATTTTGTGAAGAATGTGGAAGAAGTAGTCAAGATCGGCGACGAAATCAAAGTCAAAGTTATCGGCATAGATGAGCTAGGCAGGATTAATCTAAGCAGGAAGCAGGCTCAGGCTGAACAGAGCGCTTAAAGGTGAGAGAAAGAAGATTAAATGAAATAAAAGGCGTAATCCTGTTTGCTTTAGGGTTAATGGTCTTGGCAAGCCTGGCCAGATTTGACCGCCTTGATTTACCTTTCTATACCGCGTTTCCAAACATCCCCCCTAAGAATTTCCTCGGCATATTCGGCGCTTACCTGGGTGGAGTAATCATCCTTTTATTCGGAAGGCCCACTAGTTTTGTTATTCCTCTCCTGATACTTCTTTTAGGCGTAAAATTTTTCCGTCAAGAAACCCCGTATTTCAGCATACCCAGGTTTATAGGTATATTTATCTTATTGTTATCCTTATGTTCTTTTATCGGCATGTTTAACCTGGGAAATGAATATACCAGATTTTATTCATCAGGATTTTTCGGCTTTGTCCTCTCAAATTTTGCCACCGCCTATTTTAGCCGGTTGGGAGGGTTTATTATTTTTACCACCTTTATTATTTTATCGCTGGCATTGGTTACGGAGATTCTGATTTCCTCCCTGTTTATAAATACCCTGAACAAGAGCAAATCCATTTTAGGGTCTATTTTTAGCCTGGGCAGGAGCGAGAGGCCGGTTACGGTAAGGGTCAAAACCAGCCCCCCGGCTAAGAAGGCTGTTGTATTGCCTGCGGAAAAAATCAGGACAGCGCCTTCAGATGCCCCTGCCGCGAAACCGAAGATTCAGATAAAAACCAAATCAGCGGTAGAGGAGATTAAGGCCAGGCCGCAGGAGTTAAAAATCGGAGATTATCAACTGCCGGCGTTGGATTTATTGGATATCCCTCCGCCGTTTGAGTCTAGGCAGATAAAAGAAGATTTGGAAGGCAGCGCCCGGATTTTAGAGGATACCCTGGAAGATTTCGGGATATCCGCCAAGGTCACTGATATTGAACGCGGCCCGGTAATCACTCGTTATGAGCTTGAGCCCGCGCCGGGAGTAAAGCTTAACCGTATAGTGAATTTAAGCGATGACATAGCGCTTAGCATGAAAGCCCAGTCGGTAAGGATAATAGCGCCTATCCCGGGCAAAGGTAAAGTAGGAGTGGAAGTCCCTAATATGGAAAGCAGCTTTGTGGTTTTAAAAGAAGTGCTGGTTTCGGGGGCGTTCCAGGAAGCGAAATCAAATTTGACCCTGGCATTAGGCAAAGATATAACCGGGCAGCCGGTAGTCGCTGATTTGGATGATATGCCGCATCTTCTAATTGCCGGCACCACCGGTTCCGGCAAAACTGTCTGTGTTAATTCTTTGATATTGTCGCTGCTTTTTAAAAATTCTCCCAATGATTTAAAATTCCTGATGATTGACCCCAAGATGGTGGAGTTGATGCCTTTTAACGGGCTGCCCCATCTTTTGTGCCCGGTGGTAACCGACGCCAAAAAGGCCTCTATGGCGCTTAACTGGGTAGTAAGCGAAATGGAAGAGCGTTATAAGCTTTTGGCAAAAGCAGGGGCAAGGAATATTGAGGCTTATAATGAAAAGCAGGAGAAGTTACCCTATATTATCGTTATTATTGACGAGTTTGCGGATTTGATGACTGTGGCTGCGGACCAGATTGAAAATGCTATTACCCGCCTGGCCCAGCTTTCGCGCGCCGTGGGGATTCATCTGATATTGGCCACCCAGAGGCCATCAGTGGATGTTATTACCGGAGTGATTAAAGCCAACCTGCCTGCGCGCATCTCTTTTAAGGTCGCCTCAAAAGTAGATTCGCGCACGGTGCTGGATATGAACGGCGCGGATAAACTTTTGGGGAAAGGCGATATGTTATTTTTACGCCCCGGAGAATCTAAATTAAACCGTATTCAGGGAGCCCTGGTGAGCGATAAAGAGATAGAGAAGGTGATGAGTTTTATTAAATCTCAGGCCGAGCCGGTTTATGATGAAGAAATTTTAAAGGAACAGCAGAAATCCACCTTGACTAACGGGGAAAAAGACGAGCTTTATGACCAGGCAGTCAGGGTGATTATGGAGAGTAATCAGGCATCGGTATCAATATTGCAGAGGCGTATGCGTTTAGGCTATACCCGGGCAGCCCGGATTATTGATACCATGGAACTGGAGGGTTTGGTAGGGCCTTTTGAAGGCAGCAAGCCCCGCAAAATCCTGGTGGACAGGGAACCCTGGCTTGAAAAAGACCTGTTGCAGGAGGAGAATAAATAACGGCTATGGAACCTATCGGGAAAGTTCTAAAAAAAACGCGCCTGGAAAAGGGGTTTTCCCTGGAAGATGTGCAAAAGAAAACTAAAATCAATATAAACATATTGAGCGCCATAGAAGAGGAAAATATTATTAATTTAAGCCCGATATATGTGAAAGGTTTTTTGAAGATTTATTCTAGTTTCCTGGGGGTAAACCTTGAAGATTACATAACCAGTTACAAAGAGCAGCCTTCGGCAGCAAAGGCCGCGGATTTAAAAGAAACTCCTGCGCCTTTTCTTGAGCCCAGCTCCAATAAGTTTGAGTTTTTAAACCCTGACAGGAAGATAGGGGTAAGTATTATAATCGGGCTGGTGGTTGTTTTTCTCTCAATCGGTTTATTCAGTTTAGGCGAACTTTTTTTATTCAAGGGCCGTTCTGGGTTAAAGAAAGATAATCTGGCCGCGGTTACGCCGGATAAATCAAAAAAGAAACTTCAAATAGCTCAATTAAAAAAAGTTGCCCCTGCGGCGGTTAAATCCAAGCAACCCGCGCAAGCCCCTCAGAAATACGCTGCCTCCGAGATAAGATTAGGCATTCTTGCCAGAGAGAATTGCTGGGTGACCTTAAAGGCGGACGGCAGGCTAATTTTTCACGGCGTCTTGCGCAAAGGAAAATCCGAAAGCTGGCAGGCAAAAGAAAAAATAGAGCTTTCTCTGGGTAACGCCGGAGCAGTGGAGCTGGTAGTTAACGGAGAGCGTATTTCATCTTTAGGGAAAAGGGCCCAGGCGCGTAAGAATATTTTGATAAACAGGGAAGGCTTGACGGTTCAATGATGGAAAAGAAGCAGAAGGTCGGTATATTGAGCCTTGGCTGCCCGAGGAATCTGGTGGATTCCGAGACTATTTTAGGCAGGCTTAATTTTAAAGGCTATTCAGTCGTGGATATAGATAAGGCTGATGTGGCGATTGTAAATACCTGCGCTTTTATTGAGGAGGCAAAGTCCGAATCTATAGACGCCATATTGGGCCTGGTGGATTTAAAAAGAAAAGGCAGAATAAAAAAAATAATTGTCTGCGGGTGCCTTAGCCAGCGTTACCGGGATGCTTTAATCAAAGAACTGCCTGAAATTGATTGCCTGGTGGGGGCGATGTCTTTAAACCACAGCCAGCAGCGTTTCCCTCTTGTCCCCCGGCACTATGCTTATCTGAAGATTTGCGAGGGATGCCTGAATAGTTGCAGTTATTGCGCCATCCCTAGGATAAAAGGTAAATTTGCCAGCCTGGATATTGATTCTGCGCTTAAAAAAGCAGCGCTATTTGATAAAGAGAAGGTTTCGGAATTAAATATTATCGGGCAGGATATCACCGGTTACGGGATGGATTTATACGGCAGGAGCTCACTGGCGGAACTTTTAGCCAATATAGCAAAAAAGGCGAAAAACATCGGCTGGATAAGGCTGCTTTATCTGTATCCCAACCGCCTTAGCGATGAATTATTAGGATTAATCCGTGACCTGCCCCGGGTATGTAAATACATTGACTTGCCTGTCCAGCACATAAATAACCGTATCTTGAAATTAATGAATAGAGGTACAAGTAAGGAAGGTATTATCCGGCTTATTGAAAAAATAAGAAAAACTATTCCGGGGGTAGGCCTTAGGACTTCATTGATTACCGGTTTTCCTTCCGAAACAGACAAGGAATTCAGGGAATTATTGAAGTTTATGGAAGAGGTAAAATTTGACAGGTTAGGAGCCTTTATCTATTCCAGAGAAGAAGGCACTCCTGCCGCCGGTTTTAAAAAACAGATACCTAAAAAAGTAAAAATAGAGCGCCTTAATATGATTATGTCCCTCCAGCAGGATATTTCCCGGGAAATAAACAAGGAATTCCTGGGGAAAACAATAGATGTTTTGATTGACGAAGAAAAAGATGGCGGCTATTTGGGCCGCAGCCAATATGATGCTCCGGAGGTAGATGGCCTTGTTTTTGTCAGTGCAGAGAGGAAACTGCGGCCAGGCGATTTTGTAAAAGTAAAAATTACCGATACCCTGGAGTATGACTTATCGGGAAAAGAGGTTTAAAAATGAATATCGCAAACAAGATAACTATGCTCAGGATTGTGCTTACTTTTGTATTTATGTTCTTTCTGTTTTGCCATGGCCTTTGGGCAAAAGTCTTAAGTTTGATTATTTTTATACTTGCGGCTTTGTCGGATTTATTTGACGGGATGATCGCCCACAGGAGAAATATGGTCACCGATTTCGGCAGGCTGATGGATCCCATCGCGGATAAAATCCTGGTGCTGGCGGCATTCGCCGCGTTTGTGCAGATGCAGATAATCGAGGCCTGGATGTTCGTTATTATCGTATCCCGCGAAATACTGATTACTTCATTGCGCCTGTTTGCGCTTAATAAAGGCAAAGTATTGTCTGCGGCGCGTGCGGGAAAACATAAGACGGTATCTCAAATGTTAGTCATATTTGCCATATTAGGTTTTATTGTTTCCAAAGAAATAATGCTGAGGTACTTTACCTGGAATCCGGACTGGGAGAAATTCTTCCGCCAAAGCATATATGTCCTTATGTTATTTACCGTCGGGCTTACCCTTTATTCAGGCTTTTCCTATCTCTGGGAAAACCGTAAAATAATCGCCAGATTTTAAATCATTTTATGGCTGCCCTTAAAAAAAATACATTATTAATTTTAAGCACTTTTTTTTATATCGGGTACCTGCCGCTTATCCCGGGTACCTTTGGCAGCATAGCCGGTTTATGCCTGTATTTTGTTGTTAAAGACAGCATGCTCATTTATGCCTTGGCCACCGTGCTGCTCTTGGTATTAGGGTTTTTAGTTTCCGGGCCGGCAGAGAGGCTGTTGAATAAGAAGGACGCTCGGTGCATCGTGATAGATGAAGTCGGCGGTATGCTTTTAAGCCTGGCGTTTATACCCTACGATTTGAGATTGGCGATTATCGGTTTTTGCCTCTTCCGCATACTTGATTCCATGAAACCGTATCCGGCCGGCGCCCTGCAAAATTTAAAAGGAAGTGTTGGCATAATGAGCGATGACATTATTGCCGGGTTATATACCAATATAATTCTTCAGGTAGTGGCAAGGTCGGCGGTTTTCAGGGGTTTATAGACGGGGCCGCTGGGCGTTAAGGTGCTTTGAAAAAGAGTAATCCTCTCCACGTTAAATTCAAGATTCTCCGTTTTAAGAATATCTTCCGCAGCAGTTAACTCTTGGATTAATTCTTCTTTGTTTAAGGTTGATTTAGTCCTGCCTATGGTGATGTGCGAGGAAAAGGGCCGGTTTTCTTTAGGGATGCCCAGTTCGGCGAGTTTTTCTTCCAGTTCTTCGGCTATTTCTTTGGTTTCGTTGTCTCCTTTATCGATTCCTACCCAGATAATCCTGGGGAAGTTTATCTTGGGGAAAGCCCCGACAGAAGAGACGCGCAGATGAAAAGTTTTTTTATCGCAGGCAGTACATTTTATGGCTTCGGTGATTTTCTCCAGTTTTTGTTGGTCAACTTCACCAAGGAATTTTAGGGTTAAATGTATATTCTGAGGCTCTACCCACTTAACCTGGGCGCCGGATTTCTTCAATCGTTCTTCCAGCCGGGTTAATGAATCCCTGATTGCCTTCGGTAATTCAATAGCGATAAAAGCCCTCATTATATATACCCTCAGAGCATTTTTCCCAATAATTCCAGGCTTTTTAAGGCAGCTTTTTCTCTTATTGCCTTACGGTTGCCCTTAAAAATATACTTATTGCAGATTTTTTTGTTATTGCTGTCTATGGCGATAAATACAGTGCCAACTGGCTTTCCGGGAGAGCTTCCTGTCGGCCCGGCGATTCCGGTTATTCCTATACCAAAGTCGGTTTTGGCTAATTTTTTTACTGATGCGGCCATTCTGCCGGTTACACCTTTGGAAACTGCCCCGTTTTTAGCAATGGCCGAGTTGGAGACTTTTAAAACCGCTGCCTTTGCGTTATTACTGTAAGCGATTACTCCCAGCATAAAATACTGCGAACTTCCGGATACCTGGGTAAGTAAAGCCGATAATAAGCCGCCAGTGCAAGACTCAGCCACGGCAATGGTTTTTTCTTTTTTTATCAGTAAATCGTGTATATTTGTTACAATTTTTTGCATCTTACCTCCGGTTATAAGCTATTTTAACTCAGATTAAACCTGTTGACAATACAAGATTTTATGTTATATTGGAAACAATCTTCAGGGTAAGGTGAAATTCCTGACCGGCGGTTAAGCCCGCGAGCCCACCGCATGATTTTGGTGGGCAGATCTGGTAAAATTCCAGAGCCGATGGTTGCGTAGAAAACGCACACCAACGCATCCTTTAGCGTTGGGTGTTGCGCAGAAAGCGCACACCAATCTATCAGTTGAGATTGGGTGTAGAGTCCAGATGGAAGAAGATTAAAAATCCATGCCCGAAGATCATCTTCGGGCTTCAATTTAAATAACCTATGTTTAATACAATCCCAGAAATATTAGACGACCTGAAAAAAGGCAAAATGGTCATTGTGGTAGATGACGAGGACCGCGAGAACGAGGGGGATTTAGTGATGCCTGCCTCTTTTGCCAGGCCGGAAGATATAAATTTCATGGCCAAATTTGGCCGTGGGCTTGTCTGTGTCCCTATGGAAGAAGAGAGATTAAGGCAGCTTGATTTAGAGCCGATGTTAAAGCATCCCGGTAAAGAAGACCCTTTTAAAACTGCCTGGATGATTTCTGTGGATGCCAGCCGGGGTATCACCACCGGCATATCCGCGCATGACCGCAGCCGCACGATAGAGGTCCTGGTAAATCCGCAGGCTAAGACCGAAGACCTGATCCGGCCGGGACATACTTTCCCGCTTAAGGCGCGCCGGGGCGGGGTTTTAGTCAGGGCCGGGCACACCGAAGCGGCAATAGATTTTATGAAATTAGCCGGGCTTTATCCTGCCGGGGTAATCTGCGAAATCATGAATGACGACGGTTCCATGGCTCGCCTTCCCCAATTGTTAGAGTTTTCTAAACGGCATTCCCTGAAGATTTGTTCTATCGCCAGCCTTATTGAATACCGCAGGCGCTCTGAAAAATTAATCGAACGGATAACTGAGACTGTCTTGCCCACCGAATTCGGAAAATACAGTTTAATCCTTTACCGGGATTCAACCAATGCCAAGGTTCATCTCGCGCTTACTATGGGGGAATTAGGCAAAGACGCGATACTGGTACGCGTCCACTCTGAATGTTTAACCGGTGATGTCTTCGGTTCATTGCGTTGTGATTGCGGCCGCCAGTTAAATAAGGCAATGGAGATAATAGGTAAAGAAAAACAAGGAGTTATCCTTTATATGAATCAGGAGGGGCGCGGTATCGGCCTCGAGGAGAAGATTAAGGCTTACAGCCTGCAGGATAAAGGGCTGGATACCGTCGAGGCAAACGAGGCGTTGGGGCATAAGGCTGACCTGCGGGATTACGGGATAGGAGCGCAGATACTGGTTGATTTAGGGATTAAAAATATCAGGCTGCTGACCAATAATCCCCGTAAGATAGTAGGGCTGGAAGGCTACGGCTTGCGGGTGGTAGAACGGGTTCCTTTGGAAACCGAGCCTAATCCTTCAAATTACAATTACCTCAAGACAAAAAAAGAAAAACTAGGGCACGATTTGAATATTTAGCAAAGAATAACGAAAGGAGAAAAAATGACAAGGATAATTGAAGGTAACTTAATCGCAAAAGGCAAGAAATTCGGCATTGTTGCTTCGCGTTTCAATGATTTTATCACCAAGGATTTGATTTCAGGCTGCGTTGATACCCTGGTAAGGCATGGCGCGGAGGACAAAGATATAGTGATAACCTGGGTCCCCGGGGCATTTGAAATTCCCCTCGCCGCCCAGAGGATTGCCAAGGCAAAATCATACGACGCCATAATCTGCGTGGGGACTGTAATCCGCGGCTCCACCCCGCATTTTGATTATATTGCTTCAGCGGTAGCCAAAGGAATAGCCAAGGTTTCGCAGGACTCCGGATTGCCGGTGATCTTTGGCGTGATTACCGCCGATACCATAGAGCAGGCGATTGAGCGCGCCGGGACAAAAGACGGTAATAAAGGCAGGGATGCTGCTCTTTCTGCCATTGAAATGGCAAATTTATTAACCCAGCTTAAGTAGCAACCAAGGGGTTCTTTAGTTATGCGCAAACGCACCCAGGCACGGGAATTTACTTTGCAGATTCTTTATCAGATAGATATTACTCATGACGCTTACGAGATAGCGCTGAATAATTTCTGGCAGGCACAAGGCGATGAGATCAATCAAGAGTTGAAGGACTTTAGCTCCGGACTGGTAAAAGGCGTAGCGGAAAATTTAAAAACCATTGACGCCAAGCTCGTCCAATATGCCACTAATTGGCAGCTTGAGCGTATGGCAGTGGTAGACAGGAATATACTAAGGATGAGTTGTTTTGAACTTATCTTCCGCGAAGATATCCCTCCGAAGGTCTCTATCAACGAAGCAGTAGAGCTTGCCAAAAAATATTCTGGCATTGAGGCAGGCAAGTTCGTCAATGCCATACTGGACAAGATCAAGTTAGAAAAAAATAGATGAAGTTCGCAGACCTGCATTTGCATACCGCATTTTCCGACGGTACCTATACGCCGGAAGAGCTTATTTCAGCCAGCCAGCGTGCCGGCCTGTCCGCAATTGCGGTGGTTGACCATGATACAATCGACGGGATCGCCCCTGCCATGGAGGCGGCCGGAAAAAAAGATATTGAAGTTTTGCCTGGGATAGAGCTTTCTGCCGAATATGAAGGTTCGGAGGTCCATATCTTAGGCTATCTGATTGATTATAGAGACAGCTCCTTGATTAAAAGATTAGAAGTCCTGAAGAAAAACCGCATTGAGCGCATCCATAAGATAATTGAAAAATTAAAAAGCATCGGGATAGACCTAAGCCCTGAGAGCGTCTTTGGCATTGCCGGGGAAGGCACGGTCGGGAGATTGCATGTTGCCAGGGCGCTGGTGAAGGAAAAAAAGACAGCTTCTGTTTTTGAGGCTTTTCGGAAATATATCGGAGATAAGGGCCCTGCCTATTGCCTGGGATTTAAATTTTCCCCGCATGAGGCGATAAAGTTAATCAAAGAAGCGAAAGGCATCCCTGTTTTAGCCCACCCTTATACTTTTCATAACGACGACCTGATGCCGAAGTTCATCGATTGGGGGATCATGGGGCTGGAGGTATATTACCCGGAACATTCGCAATCAATGATAAATTATTATCTTAATATTACCCGGGAGCATAATCTATTGGTTACCGGAGGTTCGGATTGCCACGGCAAGGCAAAGCCGGATGTAAAAATAGGCTGTATCAAGATACCTTATGAGTTAGTGGAAAAATTAAAGGCCGCTAAGAGTGGAGTATTATGAAGAAGAATCATGAATATTTTATGAATAGGGCTATGCGGTTAGCTTTAAAGGCTAAAGCCGGAACTTCGCCTAACCCGATGGTGGGGGCAGTAGTGGTAAAGAACGGCAGGATCGTCGGAGAGGGGTATCATAAAAAAGCAGGTTCGGCGCATGCGGAAGTTATTGCCCTTGATGAGGCGGGAAAAAAATCAAAAGGAGCGGCATTATATGTGACCCTGGAACCTTGCGCTCAGTTCGGCAAGACGCCGCCTTGCGTGGACAGGATAATCAAGAGCGGGATAAGAGAAGTTATTATCGGGATGATCGACCCTAATCCTTTGAATAACGGCAGGGGCGTAAATTTACTTAAACAAAATAAAATAAAAGTCGAGGTAGGGGTCCTAGAAAGTAAATTGAGGAAAATAAATGAAGCTTTTATAAAATATATTACCAGAAGAATGCCATTTGTTACGGTTAAAGTGGCCCAGTCTTTAGACGGCAAGATTGCCACCAGGACCGGAGATTCTAAATGGATAACCTCCGACAAATCCAGGGGCTACGCGCACAGGTTACGCCAGGATTATGATGCGATTATGGTGGGAGTTAACACGATTTTAAGGGATAATCCCAGGCTGGATGCCTGGTTTTCAAAAAAACACCCGGCAAAAATCGTCGTGGATAGCCGGTTGAGCACCAAGCAAGACGCGAATATATTCTCTAAAAATAGCAAGGTTATTATAGTTACCCTGCCGAATGCCCCGGGGCAAGAGACGGAAAATAAAAATGCCCTTTCCCAGAAAGCAAAAATTATGGAAGTAAAAGAAAAAGCCGGGCAGATTAACCTGAAGGATATGATGAAGAAATTATCGTTGATGGAGATAACAAATATCCTTGTTGAGGGCGGCGGGACATTAAGCGGCGCCTTGTTTGACGAAGGGCTTGTGGACAAGGTTTTATTTTTTGTCAGCCCGAAGATTATCGGCGGTAAAGAGGCGATCAGCGCGGTTATGGGGCAGGGTATATCGCGCATAGATAACGCGATTAAAGTCAGCGATATCAAACTGAGGCGTTTTGGCGAGGATTTTTTGATAGAAGGGTATATAAAATAGGTAGGTTTATAACGCAACCTATCCTCGTCATCTACCTAAATTTATTATCAAGGTAAATGACGAGGATTAATTCGCCCAACAACTTACGTTCACTAGCATTCCGTAAGTTGTGGGCTCATTTAAATGTTCTCAGGAATAGTAGAAGAGTTAGGGGAAATTAAGGCCATATCCAGGAGAGGCAATCTTTCCATCTTTGAGGTAAAAGCGGATAAGACCCTGGAAGAAACCGCGATTGGCGATAGTGTTTCGCTAAACGGCGTTTGCCTGACTGTAATAAAAAAGAGCCCGGGAATCCTGGCTTTTGAAGTTATGCCTGAAACCTTGAAGGTTTCTAATCTGGGGTTTTTAAAGCCATGCAGCAAGGTTAACCTTGAGAGAAGCCTGAAGATCGGCAGCAGGCTATCCGGGCATTTTGTTACCGGCCACGTTGATTGCATGGGGGTTATCCGTAATAAAAATTACATAAACAATAACTTATCATTTCAGATAAATTACCCCTCGGAATTCTTGAAGTATGTTTTGCATAAAGGGTCGGTTGCCATAGACGGAATCAGCCTTACCATAGCTGACAGGAAATCCGGCAGTTTTAATGTTTATATTATTCCTCATACCCTCAAGAATACTACCTTAGGGTTTAAAGGCCCGTCTGATAAAGTAAATATTGAGTTTGATATCCTCGCTAAATCTGCCCAAGCTTCATGAAGTTTCAAAAGATATTTTTTAGAACCGCCATCCTGATTTTCATTCTTTCTATTTACGGGATTTTCCTTGCGCGCAACATTAATTTTTTTGTCGCAGATTTAGGCAGGCTTCTTAAGTCAGGAGAATTATTTTTCCGGGGGTTTTTTATACCGCAGGTAAATTATTTTTCTTATACTTGCCCCGCTTACCCTTTTATCAATCATCATTGGGCAAGCGGGGTTTTCTTTTTCCTGATACAAAAACTGGCGGGTTTTAACGGGCTTTCGGTATTTTTTATTGCCATAAGCATTATAACTTTTTTATTATTTTTCAGCCTGGCCTGGAGGTATTCTAATTTTGAAATAGCTTCTCTGGTATCAATTATTATGATCCCGGTGATTGCCAGCCGCGGCGAGATCAGGCCGGAAGTATTCAGTTACTTTTTTAGCGGTGTATTTTTCTGGATACTCTGGAATTTTAGGGCCGCAAGGCTTAGCTGGCGTTGGCTTTTTTTACTGCCCTTGCTGGAGATTTTCTGGGTCAATCTCCATATATATTTTTTCATTGGCTTGTTGCTTATCGCAGCGTTTTTAACGGAATTTTCAGTTATTTTTTGTATAAAAAAGGGTAAGCACGAATTTATCCGGATGAAAAAGTCAGCTCTATGCCTGATTCTGGCATTTAGCTGCGTTTTTCTGAATCCGGCAGGACAAGCCGGCGTTTTTTATCCTTTGCGGATAATAGGCAATCTGGGATGCGATATTGTGGAGATGCAGCCGGTTTATGTTCTCGCAAAAATCAAGTCTATTGATTTCCTTCCCTTAATCTATTTTGAACTGGCTTTTGTGTTGCTGTTATTAAGCTGGATATATGCTTTTATCAGGCGAATAGTAAAGAAGGAAGGCTTCCCAGTAGCTAATTTTATACTTACTTTGCTCTTTGGCGTTATGGGAATTTTGGCAGTCCGCAATTTTGCCCTATTCGGTTTTTTCGCCCTGCCGATAGCAGCTAATAATCTGCGTAACATGATAAGAAGAGAAGCGGATAGCGTTAGAGACTATTGCCTCAGGGGTAGTTTGTTTATTTTAATTTGCGTAAGTGTGTTTTTGGTTAATCCGGAATACTGGCCAAGACGGGATTCCTTGGGTATAGGTTTAAACAAAGAGTCTACACAGGCAATAAATTTCTTCAAGAAAACAGGTATACAGGGCCCTATCCTGAACAACTTTGATATCGGTGGATATTTGATATATCATTTATTTCCAAAGGAGCGCGTATTTGTGGATAACCGTCCGGAAGCTTATCCTGCTTCTTTTTTCAGGGATATAGATATCGGCCTTCAGGCAGATGAAAAAAAATGGAGAGAGATAAATAGCCGCTACGATTTTAATGTTATTTTCTTCTACCACAGAGTTTATACTGCCTGGGGGCAGGGTTTTTTAATCCGGCGCTTATCCGATCCTCAATGGGCAGCGGTATACATTGATGATTTTTGCGCCATATTGCTTAAAAGGAACGAACGCAACCAGGATATAATCAAGAAATACGAATTACCCGATGGTTCTCCGGCCATCAAATCGTTGCTAACTCAATAAACTTCTGTTATAATATCAAGATAATTTAAGAATTTATGCGGGGCGTGGTCATCCCCTTCCGGGGGATTTCGCCACGCTATTAGATATACGGGGCGTGGCTCAGTTTGGCTAGAGCGCAGCGTTCGGGACGCTGAGGTCGACAGTTCAAGTCTGTCCGCCCCGACTTGAACACAATAATCTTTATTTAGTGAAATACTTGCCCGCTTGCAGCGGGCAAGTATTGCCGAGAATCTTCCTTTAGGGAAATCCTTGCGAGCGGAAGCGAGCAAGGATACTCGGGTTAAAGGGGAGTTTAATGAGAAGTTTTCTGACCAGAATATCTAGCCCCTTTATACTGTTAGCTATAGTTGTCTTTTCTTTTTTCCTATCTCTTAAGGCCGGAGAAAGAGGGTTTTTCGCCTTCGACCAATCAATAGTTTTTGACGGCAGCTACAGGATTCTTTGCGGCCAGGTGCCTTATAAAGATTTTATCATGCCCATCGGGCCGATGGTTTTCTGGCTCCAGGCAGTTTTTTTTAAGCTATTCGGTACTAATTATTTTTCTTATCTGGCTGGCGCAGCGTCGGCCAATGTTTTAGCGGTTATCTGTAGCCTGATTATAACCAGGCTGCTTTTTCCTTCTCATAAGTTCTTATCATATATCGCCGGATTATTGACGGCAATCTGGTTTTATCCTCCCTTTGGTACGCCCTGGGCGGAGCAAACAGCTTTTTTATTTTCTTTCCTGGGCGTCACCTTTGTCCTGGCCGCCCGGCATTACAGAAAGTTTAGCCTGCTTTTGTTATCCGGCTGCTTTGCTTTGCTATCTTTATTAAGTAAGCAGAATGCCGGACTGTTTATACTGCCGCTGTACTTTATATTGTTATTTACCTGCTATGCCCCTGAATTCAAGCTTGTCCTGCGCGGTTGTTTTATGTTGCTGGCTGGTTTTACCGCAAGCGGCCTGCTGTTTTTTTTATGGCTGTGGGCTAAATCGGATTTAAAGATTTTTTTTCAATATTTTTTCCAGATACCCTCGCTTCTGGGGGCTTACCGGCTTCTTGAAGAAAAAGCTGACTTATTAACCATATTCTTCGGCGGCTCCTGCCATCATAACCCGTTGCATGGGCTGCCTCTGGGTATCAGGCTGATTTTTTCTTTTATTTTTTTATCAGCGGTTTTTGTTTCTGTTTATTATCTTCGCAATTATAAAAAAATCAAAGATTCCTGGCGGACGGAGTTTTTAGCCAGTGTTTTGTGCATTTACCTTATATTTTTTCAATACCTGTTTATCCATACTACGATGAATGAAGCAAAGAATGGCATTCCTTTTACCGGCTTAATCTTCGCCATTGGTTTAGGATTATTGTTGCGCTTATCTAATAATCGTGGAATGGCTAAAATCAGGCCGCTGGCTTTAATCAGCGCTTCTTTGTTAGTATCATTTCTATGCCTGGCCGGCATAAGGGTTTCTTTTGCCAGGGAAATTCAGCAATTCAGGGGAGCTAAGTTCCCGAAATATTTAAGCATAGACAAACTAAAAGCTTTAAAATGGGGGCAGCCGACCATCGTCGGAGGGGAAGATGTTAAGGAAGAAGATATGGTTAACCTTGTGAATTACCTGAGAGCGGAAAAGAAGAATTTTTTTATCTTTCCTAATTTTACTTTTCTTTACGCGGTACTTGGGGTACCATCGCCCCAGCCGGTTTTGTGGTTTCATAAGGGCCTGACTTATCATGTGTTATATGACCCGGAATTGGACAAGTGGATTGTAGGCGATTTAATAAAGAATAAGGTTGAAATCGTGGTAATAGAAGAAAAGCCCGTTTGTGGCACCTTGGATGATTTATGGCGGATGAAAGCGTACATCGATAATAATTTTATCAAAACGCAAAAATTCGGAATATTTAATATCTATCAGAGGATTGCCGCGCGCTAAATGAAAAAACAGGTCCATGTATATTTTACAGGCACGGTCCAGGGGGTAGGATTTCGTTTTACCGCCGAGGATATTGCCAATAGCCTGGCTGTTACCGGCTGGGCCAAGAACTTGCGTGATAGAAGAGTGGAGGTTGTGGCAGAGGCGGAAGAAGAAGTTTTACAGGAATTCCTGGAGAGGATCAACCAACGATTCTCCCGTTATATTAAAGATGCGGAGATTGACTGGCGGCCGGCAGACGGGCAGTTTAAAGATTTCCAGATAAAATATTAATGCGTTACGGGATTTTTGCCGATATCCATTCTAATCTTGAGGCGCTGGAAGCGGTAATCAATGCCTATAAAAAAGAGGCCATAGACAAATATCTATGCGCCGGCGATATAGTAGGCTATGCCGCAAATCCCGGGGAATGCATTGAAAAGGTAAACTCACTTATGGGAATCGCAATAGCGGGTAATCATGATTGGGCAGCGGTAAATTTATTTCCGGATGACTACTTTAATCCGGCGGCGCGCCAGGCTTTAGCCTGGACCAGGCTCAATTTAAACGATAAAGGCAGGAGTTTTTTAGAAGCCTTAAAGTTGACATATGGCAACAAGGACCTGGTTATGGCGCACGGCACATTGCAGAAGCCCCAGGATTTTAATTACATGAGCGACGGCTATATGGCTGAAGAGACCTTCAGGCTGCTGGAGGCAGACATTTGTTTTGTCGCCCATACCCATGTCCCCGGGATTTATATCAAGGATGGCGGTAAAAATTTGTCTTATACTCAGGATAATCAGGCCGATATTAAAATTGAGAATAAATATATCGTCAATGTGGGCAGCGTGGGGCAGCCCCGCGATGGAAACCCTGATGCCGCCTATTGCCTATACGATAGCGTTAAGAAAAAAATACAGATTAAAAGAGTAAGTTATGATACTGAAGTAACCAGAAAAAAGATTATTGATGCCGGGCTCCCTAAATCCCTGGGAGACAGGATTTTGACCGGAAGGTAAATATGCCGCAGGATATAAAGAAAAAAATAGAAAACTTAAGGGAAAAAATCATCCGTCATGATTACCTGTATTATCTTTTGAATCAACCCGAGGTTTCGGATAAAGAATATGATGATTTGATGAGCGAGCTCAAAGGGCTGGAGGATAAATATCCTCAATTTAAAAGCGATGATTCGCCCACTGTCAGGGTCAGCGGAGGAATTCTGAAGGAGTTCAAAACCGTTAAACATAAACAAAAAATGCTTTCCCTGGATAATACCTATTCTTTTGATGAACTTAAAGATTGGGAAGTGCGCGTCAAGAAAAGCTTAGGCAATGAAAAGATTGAATATGTGGCGGAACTCAAAATTGACGGGGTTAGCGCGAATATTGCCTACGAAAAAGGAAAGCTGGCCGTGGGAGCGACCCGGGGCGACGGAGAAACCGGTGAAGATGTGACTCAAAATATAAAGACTATCCGTGCCATACCTTTAAGCCTGGCCGGAGAAGATATACCTGATTTTATCGAGATACGCGGCGAGGTTTACATGGATAAAAATGAATTCGCCACCCTTAATGAGGACAGGGAAAGGTTAGGGGAGGTATTATTTGCCAACGCCCGGAATGCCACCAGTGGTTCTTTGAAACTTTTAGATACCAATATTGTGTTCATGAGGAGGCTCAATTTTTTCGCCCATTCTCTGGGAGAATATAAAGGAAAGAGGATCTCTACTCATTGGGAATTCCTGGCGAAGTTGAAAGATTGGAGAGTGCGCGCCAATATGCACCCTAAGCTCTGCGGTAATCTGGATGAAGTGATTGATTATTGTAATACCTGGCAGGAAAAAAGAGAGGGCCTGTCTTATGATATCGACGGTGTTGTGATCAAGGTGAACAATTTAGCGCAGCAAGAAAAGCTGGGTTTTACCCACAAGAGCCCCCGTTGGGCAGTGGCATATAAGTTTCCCGCGCGCCAGGCAACCACAAAGCTTCTAAAGATAAATGTCCAGGTGGGTCGCACCGGAGTGATCACCCCTACCGCTTTGCTTTCGCCGGTGGAATGCGGCGGGGTAGAAATTAAGCATGCCACATTGCATAATTTTGATGAGATTAAACGCTTAGGGGTAAGGGAAGGCGACCGGGTATTGATTGAAAGAGCCGGAGACGTTATCCCCAAGGTAGTCAAAGTAGTGGAAAGAAAAGGTAAAGAGCCATTTTTGATTCCTAAGACCTGCCCTGCATGTTCGGGCAAAATAGTAAAAGAAAAAGAAGAAGATGTCGCCTACCGCTGTGTAAACCCTTTGTGCCCGGCGCAGCTGGGGCGTAACCTTTTGCATTTTGCTTCGCGGGGGGCAATGGATATAGAGGGGATGGGAGAAAAGGCGATTAAGCAATTAGTACAATTGAAATTAGTGAAAAATTACGCCGATATTTATAATAAGCTTAATGCTGAGAATTTATCGGCCCTGCAATTGTTTAAAGACAAGAAGATAAAGAATCTGCTTTCTGCCATCCAGAAGAGCAAGAATCAGCCTTTATCCCGGCTTGTCTATGCCTTGGGCATCCGCCACGTGGGAGAGAAGGCGGCCTATGTTTTGGCCGGGAAGTTTGGGGACCTGGATAATTTATTAGTGGCGAAAAAAGAGGATTTAGATACAATATATGAAGTGGGCCCGGTGATGGCGGGGGCAATCGTAGATTATTTTTCCAGCCCCGCGACAAAGAGATTGATCGAAGAGTTAAGAAGCGCGGGAGTCAACTTTAAAGAGGCAGCCCCTGAACTCAAGCCCGGGGCATTTACCGCGAAGGCAATAGTTTTTACCGGGGAATTAAAAGGCTATAGCCGGGCCAAGGCGGAAGGCCTGGTGCGCGCGCAAGGCGGAATCCCATCTTCTAGTGTAAACAAGAACACTGATTTTGTAGTGGCGGGAGACAGCCCCGGGTCAAAATATGATAAAGCAAAAAAGCTGAATATCAGGATCATCAATGAAAAAGAATTCAAGGAGATGCTGAAATGATTTACGCCGGATTAAAGCTTAAGATTAAGCAACTGGTTTTATTTTTCATCTGCTGTTTAATGATTGCCGGCCTGGTAGGCTGCGATGCCTTCGTGCGCAAGTTTACCCGTAAGCCGAAGAAAGAGCGTATCACCAAGGAAGAGATGGTATTGGTGCCGGAGGAATACAAGTCTACAATGACCCAGGAACAGATGTATCGCCAGTATTTCCTGTTTTGGCAGTCGTGGCAGGACGAGCTTATTGAATCATTAGTGCAGAGAAAGAGCAATAAGAAACAGGTTGACTGCGCGCAGGAAGCCCTGAAGAACCTGGATAATTTAAGGGTGATGATGAAAGAAGATAAGCAGAAGAAATTTGATGTTTATCTCAGCGATTTGAAATGGCTCAAAGAGCAAATTGCCCAGGATTTGTATGGCACCAGCGCCCCGGGTTATGCCCGGGCCGCGGAGCGCATAAAAAGAGGGATCCTGCGGGATTTTTCTTATAATAAGGTGAAAAAAGATTTGATATGATTTTAGAAACCATCTGCGTGGGGTCGCTTGAGGTAAACTGTTATATCCTGGCGAAAGATAAAAATTCTCGGGCTATAATTATTGACCCGGGAGCCGAGGCGCGTAAAATTAAAAAAGTCCTGGATAGCTATGGATTGAAACCGGCCTTTATCGTCAATACTCACGGCCATTACGACCATATCGGCGCAGATGACCAGTTTGGCGTGCCGGTTTACGCGCATAAAGAAGAAGTAGCTTTATTAAGAGACCCTAAGCGTAACCTCTCAGGTTTATTTTCTTTGCCCTATCGTGTCACGGCGCAGATAAATATATTGGAAGAGGGAAGCCTTCTGGAGCTGGATGATATTCAGTTAAAAGTCACTCATATGCCCGGCCATTCTCCGGGAGGGATAGCGCTTCTTATGCAGAAACCCACGGAAAAAATCGTATTTACCGGAGACAGCCTGTTCAGGCAAAGCATCGGCAGGTCTGATTTAGAGGGGGGCAACGAAGATTTGCTTATCCGCTTGATCAAAGAAAAACTATTGGTATTGGCTGATGATACCGTGATCTATCCGGGCCACGGGCATTCTTCCACGATAGGGGAAGAAAGAAGGGAAAATCTTTATTTAAAATAATATGAAAGAGCTTATTGATACTTTCCTGAGTTATTTATCCGTCGAGCGCGGCCTCTCCAATAACACCGTATCTGCTTACAGGGAAGATTTGAATTTTTATATTGATTTTCTTAGCGCCCAGCATATTGACGCCCTATCTAAAATAGCAAAGAACGACATCACAAATTTTATGCTTAACCAGAAGGATAAAGGGATATCCGCTAATTCTATCGCCCGGCGTTTGGCCGCGATAAGGATGTTCCACAGGTTCCTGAGCAGGGAAAGGATCCTGAAAAGCGACCCTACCAGCCTGATAGATTCCCCTAAGCTGTGGAAAAAGATTCCCGATACGCTTTCCCTGAACGAAGTAGACGCTTTGTTGGGGCAGCCAAATATAAGGGAGAAACAGGGAATAAGGGACAGGGCTATTTTAGAGACTCTTTACGCTACCGGAATGCGGGTATCCGAAGCGGTAAATTTAAAAGTTTCTGGTGTCAATCTGGAGATAGGTTTTTTGCGCTGCATCGGTAAGGGGAACAAAGAACGGGTCATCCCTTTGGGAAAAAAAGCGATTGCCAGCATTAAAAGATATGCCGGAGCCAGCCGGAATAGTTACTTGAAGAAAAAAGAATCGGATTTTTTATTTTTGAACCGTTCCGGCAACAAGATATCACGTCAATCCCTCTGGAAAATTATCAAGAGATACGCCAGAGACGCGCGGATCAAGAAATCTATGAAACCGCACATCTTGAGGCACTCTTTCGCCACTCACTTGTTAGAGAGAGGCGCGGATTTACGTTCGGTGCAGGAGATGCTCGGGCATTCCAATATTTCCACCACGCAGATTTATACTCATATAAATAAGGACAGGCTCAAAACCATACACCGGATGTTTCACCCCCGGCCTTAGGATAAAATGAAAGAATATTTAAATAAGCTGCCCAAAGAAATCTTTGATTTGATATGCCTGGCTCGGAAGGTGGCATCATCAAATAAAATGCCGGCATATCTGGTGGGGGGGGTTGTCCGGGACCTGATTTTGGGGGTTGAGAATCTGGATTTGGATATTACCGTGGAAGGCGACGGAATAAAATTCGCGGAGGATTTTTCCTCAAAGTTAAAAGTAAAACTTATCCGGCACAGAAGGTTCGGGACCGCCACAGCCATATTGAGGCCCCATTTAAAAATTGATTTTGCTACCGCAAGAAAAGAGTTTTATCCTGAGCCTGCGCACCTGCCCGTAGTCAGCAGGGGCGAGCTCAAGGACGACCTATTCAGGCGCGATTTTACCATCAATGCCATGGCCCTGAGCTTAAACAATGAAAATTTCGGCCAGTTGGTAGATTTCTTCGGGGGCAAAGATGATTTGGCAGGCAGAAAGATCCGGGTATTGCACGGCCTAAGTTTTATTGATGACCCCACCCGTATATTAAGGGCGATACGTTTTGAGAAAAGATATGATTTTAGCATTGAGCCGAAAACAATGAAGTATTTGAAAGAAGCGGTTAAGCTTGGGATGCTTGAGAAAGTCGAGCCCCAAAGGATACGTGATGATTTGATCCTGATGTTAAAAGAAAAAAAACCTTTAAAGGAGATAAAACGCCTGCGGGAATTGGCAGGGCTTAGCTTTATAGATAAGAGCCTATCCTTATCAAAAAAAAGTTACCAGCTTTTGGTTTCGGCTGAAAAGCAGATGGACTGGTTTGCCGGGTCCTGTTCTAAGCGCAGGCAACTTGATGCCTGGCTTGTTTATTTTATCGGCCTCCTGGATTCCCTCGGTATTGATGTTATCAGGGGTATCTGCCGCAGGCTTGCCCTGCGCAGAGGGGAAGAAAAAAGGATACTGGCCTATAAGGGGATCAACCGGAAATTTATCCTGGGGTTGAGTAAAAAAAAGATTAAACCTTCTGAAATCTTCGCTTTATTCGAACCCTTAAGTTACGAGGCGTTGGTCCTGCTCAAGGCTAAATATAAGAACCGCGGTATCCAGAAGCATATTCAGGATTTCTTCAAAATCTATAACGGCACGCATATTTATATCTCGGGCGAGGATTTACGCGGCCTGGGTGTGATGCCCGGCCCGTGTTACCAGAAAATTTTTGCCAAAGTATTAAATGCAAAATTAAACGGCCTGGTCAAAACAAAGGAAGATGAATTAACCCTGGTAAAGAAATTAATAAAATCCGGATGATCATGGGTATATTAACAACTACGAAATGGAGACGGTTTAAATGTCAAGACAAGATAGGGTCGCGGAAGCGATAAAAAAAGAAGCCAGTCTTATAATACACGACGAGTTGAAAGACCCGCGCTTAGGTTTTGTTACCATTACCAGCGTAGAGTTGTCCCACGACTTAAGATATGCCAAAATTTTATTTAGCGTCTTAGGCGAAGAAGAGGATTACCGTAAGACTAAGGAAGCCCTGGATTCTGCTTTGGGATTTATCCGCAAGCTGATTGCTCAGAGGATCAACCTGCGCTTTGCCCCGGAAATTATTTTCAGGGAAGACAGGTCCACCGAGTATAGTGTCAAAATACAAAAGGTACTTGATGAGATAAAAGAGTTAAGCAAGCCCGCCTCTTCCTCCGTGGAAGCGGCTGGGACAGACAGAAAGGAAAAACGAAGTGAGCATAAAAAAAGCCGCCGCTTGCGTAAAAAAGCATAATTACTTTTTAATCACCGCGCATACTAGCCCTGAAGGCGATGCCCTGGGTTCAGAATTAGCTTTTTATTTTCTTATTAAAAAGCTGGGGAAGAACGCTGTTATCGTAAACGAAGACGAAACTCCATATTCATATGATTTTCTGCCCGGGGTAAATAATATTAGAAAGCCCGGGAAGGATATAAAGGGAATAAAGTTTGATTGTTTCGTAGTCCTGGATTGCTCTGATTTAAAAAGGCCGGGTGAGGTATATAAAATAAATACCGCCCAAAAACCCATCCTTAATATCGACCACCATATCAGTAATCAAAATTTCGGCGATGTCAACTGGGTGGACCCTAAGGCCTGCTCATGCTCGGAGATGGTTTACGGGCTCTATAAAGAACTAGGCGTCCCTTTGGATAAAGATGCGGCTTTACTTTTATATGTGGGCATACATACCGATACCGGCTCATTCCGTTACCCCAATACGGCGAGCTCGACCCACAAAATAGCCGCGGAGCTGCTGAAATATGATCTTAATGTCCCTCAGATTTATAAGAATATATATGAAAATATCCCTTTTGAGGATATGAGATTATTAAGCAGGGTATTGCCCAGCATGAATCGCCAGGCGAAAGGGAAGATTATCTTGTTTCAGATACGCCGCGATATGTTAAAGAATGGAAAATTATCTTTTGACCTTACCGAACATATTTTGACTTTCGGGCGTTCCATAAAAGATGCGGAAGTGGTGCTTTTATTCAAAGAGAACCTGGGCGCCAAGAATGAGATAAGGGTTAACTTAAGGTCGCAGGGTAAAGTAGACGTAAATAAGATTGCCTCATTCTTCGGAGGGGGCGGCCATAAGACTGCCAGCGGCTGTACCGTTAAGGGGAGCCTTGGCCGTGTGCAAAGAATGGTTTTAAATAAAATAAAAGAAGCCCTGAGATCAAAATGAAAATCATATCCGGGCTTAAACAGCTCAGGAAATTTAAAAATCCGGTAGTTGCCCTGGGGGTATTTGACGGTGTGCACCTTGGGCACAGGAAGATACTGGATGCCGCGGTAACCAAAGCCCGGAGTATCGGGGGGGTAAGTATAGTCTTGACCTTTTGGCCTCATCCCCAAAAAGAAGAAAGCCTCTATTCGCTGGAGCATCGTCTGAGGTTGATCAGCCGGCTGGGCCTAGATATCTGCATCGTGGTAAATTTTAATAAGCGGTTTGCCGGTGTCATGGCCGAGGATTTTATAAAAAATGTTTTATTCAAAAAAATCAGCGCCCGATATATATATGTGGGAAAAAATTTCAGGTTCGGTAAAGGCGCAGAGGGTAATTTAAAAACTTTAGAGAAGTTATCCAAAGATTATAATTTTCAATTAAAAGCATTTGAAGTAGCCAGGATAAACGACCTGCCTATAAGCAGCACTTTCATACGCAGCCTGATAAAAAAGGGGAAGCTCTCCGCAGCCGGGAAATTGCTTGGCCGTCCGGTGAGTATCCTCGGGACAGTGATCAGGGGGAATTCGTTGGCAGGCAGGTGGGGGTTCCCTACGGCAAATATAAATCCTCATCATGAAGTAATCCCTCCCGCGGGGATATACGCGGCGAAGATTATTTATGGCAAGAAAAAATTTAATGGGGCCTGTTATATCGGGACCAGGCCCACATTGGCCCATAAAAGAGGAAAAACAAAAAGGCCGCAGCCTGTGCACATAGAAGCCCACATATTTAATTTTAACAGGAATATCTACGGAAAATATTTGGAAATCCAGTTTGTCAAAAGAATAAGAAAAGATAAGAAATTCGCATCTTCCGACCTTTTAATCAAGCAAATCAAAAAAGACCTATTCTGCGCCAAAAAGCTCTTATCCCCCACCATTCATTACCACAAGATATAGCCATCTAATCGCTAAATAGCCACTACCTCTTGTATTTAATCAAGTTAAGAAAATATTTATCTTGACAAATCCGCTGATTTTGTCTATACTTTGGTACAAAGTGGTTAATAGTGGGACAAAGTGGAAAGGAACAATTTATGTTCTATGGCGAGTATTTTCATTCCATAGACCGCAAGGGTCGCCTTATTCTGCCTGCCAAATTTCGCGAAGTTGCGAAAGCTAATTTCATAGAAAAATTCTATATTACCCGCGGGCTGGATAAATGCCTTTTTATGTTCTCGGAAGAAGAGTGGCGGACACAGGAAAATAAATTTAAGGCCATCTCTTTCACCAAGCAGCAGGCCCGGACATTTAACCGCCTGTATTTTTCCGGCGCGGCAGATGTCCAGCCTGATAAGCAGGGCAGGATTTTACTCCCCCAATACTTGAAGGATTTTGCCCATATAAAAAAAGAAGTGATTATCGTGGGTGTTTCTAACAGGGTTGAAATCTGGGCAAAAGATGAATGGGAATCATTTTACGGAAATTCACGGCAGTCTTTTGAAGAGATTGCCGAAAAGTTAATGGATGTTTAATAGAGCAAGGTTTTAAAGGTGGAACTAAAATTTCATACCCCAGTAATGCTTAACGAGGTTTTAAGCTATCTGAATTTAAGTCCAGGCAAGGTTATAGTAGATGCGACAGTAGGGACGGGCGGGCACAGCAGGGCCATACTTGAACGTATCACCCCGGGCGGAAAACTTATCGGCATTGACCGGGACGAAGAATCTTTGTCGGTGACCCGCGAGAGGCTGGAAAATTTCAGCGGCTCCTTTGAATTAGTGCACGGCAATTTTATAGATATTGATGCTATTTTAAAAAACCTGGATATCAAAAAAGTAGACGGTATGATTTTTGATTTGGGGATTTCTTCTTTTCAGCTGGATGATCCCAAGCGGGGTTTTAGTTTTCAGAGCGAGGGCCCTTTGGATATGCGTTTAGACAGGACCAGTTATATATCGGCTTATGATTTAGTGAATAACCTTAACGAAGAAGAGTTATCCTCCATACTTTGGGCTTTCGGCCAGGAGAGGTGGCATAACCGTATCGCCAGGATTTTGGTGCACGAGAGGCAGAGGCAGCCCATCGCTACTACCTCGCAGTTAAGCAATATTGTATTGCAGGCGATACCTTACCGTTACAGGCACAGGTATTACCGTATACATCCGGCAACCAGGACTTTCCAGGCAGTGCGCATTGCGGTGAACAGGGAGCTGGAGACTCTGGATCAGGCGATAGGTAAAACAGTAGATTTCCTTAACGAGAAGGCGCGGATATGCATTATCTCTTTTCATTCCCTGGAAGACCGGCTGGTAAAATTAAGTTTCCGTAAATTTGCATCTGAAGGGCTGGCGGATATACTGACGCCTAAACCCCAGGGGCCAGGGCAGGAAGAGATAGGAATTAATCCTTCAAGCCGGAGCGCGAAGCTCCGGGTCATGGAAAGGCTTTAATAACAATGAAGCTGTCCAGGTTTTTATCGATCATGGGCATAGTTACTTTATTTTCCCTGGTCTATGTCTATCAGCAGACAGAGATCCTGCATTTGGCCTATATCGGACAGAAAAGGGTAACCGCATTTGATGATTTACTTGATAAGAACAGCGTATTAAGATATAATATAAACAAAAGTGCTTCTTTGGTGCAGATCGGCGGCAGGATTTCAGAGTGCGCTGATTTTCAGATGCCTGATAATTTTCAGCTGGTGAGGCTGGCGCCTTTAAAGCAAAATTTGAGGGTGAATGTCCAGGCGTTTAATAAAGAAAGCATGTTATCTCGTCTCTTCGGCATCAAAAGACAGGCCGAGGCAAGAACAGTCAATCCCTAAACTTATTTAATTGTGTATATAAGTAATTATCGCCGCAGAGTTGACGCGGTGTTTTTGGTTTTTATTTTTTTTCTAATTTGCTGCATAGCCCGCCTTCTCTTCATCCAGTTTTTCCGTTCAAACTATCTCGCAGGCATCGCCAGAAAACAGCATAATCTTTTTGTTGAGTTAGAGCCGCGCAGGGGCACTATCTTTGATTGCAATCTTAAACCGCAGGCAGTCAATATCATCCTGGATTCCCTCTATGCTTCTCCTGCCGAAATCCGGGATAACCAAAAAGAAAATATTATCAAGCAGCTCTCTCCGATATTAAATACAAGCCAGGATTATCTCAGGGAGAGGTTATCCCGGAAGAAATCTTTCATCTGGCTTGCCAGAAAAATAACTCCCGAACAGTCGCAGGCGATTAAAAAATTAGATATAAAAGGGCTGGGTTTTTTAAAAGAGAGTAAAAGGATTTATCCTAACAGTTATCTGGCCAGCCATGTGATTGGTTTTGCCGGTTTAGATAATACCGGCCTTGAAGGGTTGGAGGCCCGTTACGATAAATACCTTAAAGGGGAGGCGGGATGGGCGCTGTTTTTAAGAGACGCCCGTCAGAAGAAGCTTGACCTTTGGGAAGAAATGCTTGTTCCCAAAGACGGATATAATTTGATTTTGACTATTGATGAGGTGATCCAGTATATCGCCGAAAGAGAGCTTGATAAGGCCTTCAAGGCTTACCATGCCAAAGGGGCAAGCATAGTGGTGATGGACCCTCATACCGGCGCGATCCTTGCTTTGGCAAACCGCCCGACTTTTGACCTGGACGAGCACGCCAACGCCAGCAAGGATGCTATACGTAACCGGGCAATCTGCGATTTGTTTGAGCCGGGCTCGGTATTTAAAATCGTTACCGCCTCCGCGGCATTGGAGGAGAAAAGGGTAAGCGAAGAGGATAAATTTTTCTGCGAGAATGGCTCTTATAAAGTAGCTTCGCATATCCTTCATGACCATACCAGCCACGGCTGGTTGACTTTTAAAGAAGTAATAGAAGAATCAAGCAATATAGGCACAACTAAAGTTGCCCAGATGTTAGGCCCGGATACGGTTTACCGTTACGTCAAGCTTTTTGGTTTCGGGGAAAAATCCGGAGTAGACATGCCTGGCGAGATTTCAGGAATGGCTAAAGAGCCGAGGTTCTGGTCTAAGGGTTCTATCGGAGCAATACCTATAGGCCAGGAGGTGGGGGTGACCGCCTTGCAGCTGGCCAGCGCGGTATCGGTAATCGCCAATGGCGGGCAGCTGATGAGGCCTTACAGCGCCAGGGAGATCAGGGATAAATACGGGGAGACCATAAAAAAATTTTTCCCGCTGATGCTGCATAAAGTTATTTCTTTGGATACTTCCTCAAGGGTCAAAGAAATATTAAGGGGAGTAGTGGAGAACGGGACGGGAAAAATGGCCAAGGTCCCGGGTTTCAGCGCCGCCGGTAAGACTGGAACGGCACAAAAATTAGAGGATAACGGCGCTTATTCTCATAACAAATTTGTCGCTTCCTTCATCGGCTTTGCGCCGGTAGAGGACCCGGTTATCGCCGTGGCAGTGGTGTTTGACGAGCCGCATCCTTATTATTACGGCGGAGTGGTGGCTGCCCCGGTTTTTAAAAATGTGGTGGCTGATTCTCTGAGATACCTTAAGGCAGGCAAGAATCAAAATGAGTCTCTGGTATTAAATGAATATAAAACAATTTATTAAACCGCTAAGCGGGTGCAGTGTCAAAGGCATAAGCTGCAATTCAAAAAATGTCTCTGATGGTTTTATTTTCGTGGCCATAAAGGGCAACCGCCAGGACGGCAATAAATTTATCCGTGAGGCGATAGATAGAGGGGCAAAAGCGGTGATAGTTGATGATGCCCGGAGATTTAAGGCCGGCGGAAAAATGAAAGTCCCTTTTATCGCGGTCAAGGATACGAGAATTGCATTAGCAAGATTAGCCGCGGAGTTTTACGGTAACCCATCTTCAAAAATAAAGGTTATCGGCATAACCGGCACCAATGGTAAGACCACCATAACTTATTTGCTCGAGGCCTTATTAAAAAAAGCCGGTTTCTCTCCGGCGGTTATCGGCACTATCAATTACCGTTTCAAAAATAAAATAATTGTTTCTAAAAATACCACTCCCGGCCCGGTAGAGCTTGAGTCTATGCTGGCTGATATGTCAAATGAAGGGGGAGATTATTGCCTGATGGAGGTTTCTTCGCACGCCTTGCATCAGGATAGGGTAGAAGGTATAAATTTTCATTCCGCTATTTTTACCAATCTGACCCAGGACCACCTGGATTACCATAAGACATTAGAAAATTATTTTAAGAATAAGGCAAAACTATTTAAAAATTTGAGCCGGGATGCGTTCGCGGTAATCAATAATGACGATAGCTATGGAAAGAGGCTCAAAAAATTAACCAGAGGGAAAATAATCACTTATGGCATAGATACTGATGCCAGGGTAATGGCCAGGGATATAGAATTTGATTGTAAACGCACAAAGTTTCGCCTGGTTTGCCCCGAGGGAAAAATAATCCTTAACAGCCGGCTTATAGGAAAGCACAATGTCTATAATATACTGGCAGCTGTTGCCTGGGGGATTAGCCAGGGCATCAAATTATCTACGATAAAATCCGCCATTGAGGGGTTTGATTTTGTGCCGGGCAGGCTGCAGAGGGTAGTTTCTAAGAGTGGTTTTTCGGTTTTCGTAGATTACGCCCACACAGAAGACGCCTTAAAGAATGTGATCAATTCCTTGAGGCAGCTTTGTAAAAAAAGAATTATCGTGGTTTTTGGCTGCGGCGGGGAGCGCGATAAGACAAAAAGGCCCAAGATGGGAAAGGTGGTAACCCGGTTATCCGATTTCGCGATTATCACCAATGATAATCCCCGCTCCGAATGCCCTCTGGATATAATAAAAGATATTAAAAAAGGGATAACTAAAAATAATTATTGCGTTATCCCCGACCGCCTGCAGGCAATAAAAAAATCTTTATCCCTGGCCGGCCCGGGAGATATCGTATTAGTGGCGGGCAAGGGCCATGAAAATTATCAGATTGCCAAAGATAAAGTAACCCATTTTGACGACCAGGAAGCGGTAAGAAAATGTTTAAAATTAATGAATTATTAAAAGCCACGTCCGGCACCCTGATCTGCGGCGAGATAGACGCTTCGGCCAAAGGTGTCTCTATTGATTCCAGGACAATCAAGCCGGGTGAGGTTTTTGTGGCTATAAAGGGAGATAATTTTGACGGGTATAATTTTATCGGCCAGGCAGTAAAGAAAAAAGCAAGCTGCATTATCGCGGAAACGATAGGCAGGAAACAGGCAGTAAAAGGGGTGGCTTTTATAAAGGTGGCAGATAGCGTAAAGGCGTTGGGAGATATCGCCCGGTCCAACCGCGAGAAATTCAATACCCCGGTTATAGCGGTAACCGGCTCCAGCGGTAAAACTACCTTGAAAGAAATGATTTACCGGGTATTGTCAGGGAAATTCAGAGTGCTTAAAAATATCGGCACAGAGAATAACCATATCGGCCTGCCGATGGCGCTGTTGAGTCTTGACAAGAGCCATGATTTGGCAGTATTAGAGATTGGGACCAATCATTTCGGCGAGGTAGGCTATCTTGCCGAAATCTGCCTTCCTAATATAGGGATAATTACCAATGTCGGACAAGCGCACCTGGAACACTTCGGTAATTTAAACGGCGTCTTTAAGGAAAAATATACTTTGATAAGCCGCCTCAAAAGCCCGGGGATCGCGGTATTAAATGCCGATGACAGCTTATTGAAAAAGCGGTTGGCCATACAAAAAGGTTCCAGGTTGATCCTTGGGCTGGGTATTAAGAACCATACTGATTTTTCCGCTTCGGATATTAAGGATCTTTCCGGAAAGTTAGAATTCCTGGTCAATAAAAAATATAGGTTTACATTAAAGACATTGGGGTATTATAATATTTATAATGCTCTTGCCGCGATAGCGGTGGGGCGGGTCTTTGGCATGGGATATAAAGAGATCAGCCGAAGATTGCGTGGTTTTGATTTCCCGCAGGGAAGGCTTAAATTCAGGAAAGCAGGCAATGCCCGTTTTATTGACGATACTTACAATTCTAATCCTCTCTCTCTGAAACAAGCTTTAGAGGCTTTAGCTAATCTTAAGGTGAAGGGAAGGAAAATTTTCGTGATGGGCGATATGTTGGAATTAGGGAAGCACCGGGAGTTATTTCACCGCCAGGCAGGCCGCCAGGCGGCTTTGGCCTGTGACGCGCTTATAACCGTAGGCAGGCTTTCCGGGTTATCCGCGCAGGCAGCCAGGGATGCCGGATTTTGTGCCAGTAATATATTTTCCTGCGAAAATTCCCGCCAGGCCCGGGAGATTTTATTCAGTAATATATCTCCTGCCCGGGATGATATCGTGCTGGTTAAGGGTTCGCGCAGGATGCGCATGGAGGAGGTCTTTAGAGACTAATGTTATATTACCTGCTTTACCCCCTGCACGATATATTTTCGGTGCTCAATCTTTTCCGCTATATCACTTTCCGCTCCGCGATGGCTGCCCTGACCGCTTTCCTGATTTGCCTTATTTTCGGTCCGGGCCTGATAAGGAAACTTAAAGAATACAAGATCGGCGAAAAAATAAAAAAAGAAGACAGCGCCAAGCTGGATGAGTTGCACAGCCATAAGCAGGATACGCCTACTATGGGTGGGATTCTGATATTAGCGGCGATAGTGGTTTCTACATTGCTTTGGGCGGAGATATTAAATAAGTATATATTGATCGCCTTATTTAGCACTGTCTGGCTGGGGGCGACCGGGTTCATTGACGACTACTTAAAACAAGTGAAAAAAAAGCCAAAGGGCCTGAGTGCTGCCGCAAAATTAGCCAGCCAGATTGTTTTGGGGTTAATTTTAGGGACTATTCTTTTATTGGATCCACACAATAGCCTGCGCCTGGATGTCCCTTTCTTAAAAGATGTTTCTATAAACCTGGACGGGCTCTATATAATATTTGTGATCCTGGTGATTGCCGGCTCTTCCAATGCGGTAAACCTTACTGACGGGTTGGACGGCTTAGCCATAGGCATAGTAGTCATGGTAGCCATTGCTTTCAGCGTATTAAGTTATGTCTCGGGGAATATGAAGATCAGCGAGTATCTTCTGGTGCCTTTTATCAAGGGCAGCGGTGAATTGACCGTTTTCTGTGCCAGCATTTTAGGCGCGGGGCTGGGTTTTCTCTGGTTCAACTGTTACCCGGCGTCAATTTTCATGGGGGATGTGGGGTCTTTGGCTTTAGGCGGCGCCTTAGGGACAGTAGCGCTGTTAATAAAAAAAGAATTGCTCCTGGTGATTGTCGGCGGCATATTTGTCGCAGAGGCAGTCTCGGTTATCCTGCAGATATTTTCTTTCCGTTACTTTAAAAAACGCATATTTAAAATAGCTCCCCTGCACCACCATTTTCAATTTTTGAATTGGCCGGAGAACAAAGTAATCGTAAGGTTCTGGATTATAGCCAGCCTGTTAGCGCTTTTGACATTAGTAACCCTGAAAGTAAGATAGTGAGAAACACGGATTATTTTAAAAACAAAAAAATCATCATAGCCGGCCTCGCCCGTTCAGGATTAGCCTGCGCGAATCTGCTCCATGATTTAGGCGCCCAAGTCAGCGTAACTGATAATCAGGATTCCGATGCCACGCGTTTACATGCCTCTAAGCTCAAGTCAAAAAATATCAAGGTTGAATTAGGCCGGCATCAGCCGGAATTTTTAAAAGATAATGAGCTCCTGGTGATTTCCCCCGGTGTTCCCAATGAGGCCAAGCCTATTGTTTGGGCAAAGCAGTCGGGAATGCCGGTAATAAGCGAAATAGAACTGGCCTGGATGCTCTGCCCGGCGACGGTTATCGCGGTTACCGGCTCAAACGGCAAAACCACCGTAACCACTTTAATCGGCAGGATATTAGCGGCAGGTGGAAAGGATGTTTTCATCTGCGGCAATATCGGCAATCCTTTTGCCGGGGAAGTGGAGAAGATGCGGGAGGCTGATTTTGTATCCCTGGAAGTCAGTTCTTTTCAGTTGGAGAATATACGGGAGTTTAAGCCGAAAATCGCGGTGATGCTTAATTTCAGCCCCAACCATCTGGATAGGTATAAAGATATGCGGGAATATCTTGAGGCCAAAAAACGCGTATTCATGAACCAGGATAAATCAGATTATCTGGTTTTAAATTACGATGACCCGGTGCTAAAAGAATTGGCCAAAGAGGCGGGTTCCCGGGTAACCCCTTTTGCTAAAGAAAAAAATTTCAATCCCAACCAGTCCGCGGTTTTGGCGGTCGGCTCGATATTGGGCATAGAGAGAAAATTAATTTTAGATATATTTAATGATTTTAAAGGCATTGAGCATCGCATGGAATACGTGGCAGAAATAAATAAAATAAAATTTATTAATGATTCCAAAAGCACTACCGTGGATTCGGCGATCTGGGCTTTGGGGAATATCGAGAGCCCGGTGGTTTTGATTGCCGGCGGCAAACATAAGGGAGTAGATTACGGGATTATCGAGGATTTGGCGCGGAAAAAGATCCGCAATCTTATTTTAATCGGCGAGGCGAAAGAAAGAATAAAGTCAGCGTTGGGGGAGTTCCTGCCCACTGATGAAGCAGCCAGCCTGGAAGAAGCGGTTGAGAATGCGTATAAAAAAGCAAAGCCCGGGGATAGCGTATTATTCTCTCCGATGTGCTCCAGTTTTGATATGTTCTTGAATTATGAAGAGCGGGGCAGGGTTTTTAAAAAAGCGGTCCAGGATTTGGCAAAAAAAGAGGGATCAAAATGATCCGTAATACCAGGATAAGCTTGTTCACGGTGTCGGTTATTCTGATCTGCATCGGCATCGTGATGATTTATAGCGCCTCAAGCATCTATGCCCTGGAAAGGCACAAAGACGGTTTCTTTTACCTGAAGCGGCATCTCAGCTTCCTGGCTATCGGTACATTGCTCACCTTCCTGGTAATGCTGGTAGATTATAGAAAATTTAAGAAGTGGTCTAAGCCGCTTCTGATTGTCTCGTTTCTGCTTCTGGTCCTTGTTTTAATACCGGGGTTAGGCAGGGAGGTTGCCGGGGCACGCCGCTGGTTCAGGTATAAATTCATCAGTTTTCAGCCTTCGGAGCTGGCTAATCTAGCGGTGATTATATATATTGCGGATTTTATCAGCCGTAAAGGAGGAGCGCTGAAATCGTTAGTAAAAGGGTTCCTGCCGCCGATGATTGTTTTGGGGGCAACTGCATTGTTAATCCTTATGCAGCCGGATTTAGGCACCACTGTGGCTTTGGGGACAGTGGTATTGATCATGCTTTTTGTCGCCAGGGTGAGGGTAACTTATCTTGTATCTTTGATCCTGGCCAGCTTGCCGGCGCTTTACTTCTTGATATTCAGCGTGCCTTACAGAAGGGCGCGCATCTTAGCATTCTTGAGCCCCTGGTCAGACCCCCATGGCAGCGGTTTCCAGATTATCCAATCGCAGGTTTCTCTAGGCTCAGGCGGGATATTCGGCGTGGGCCTGGGGCATTCCAAGCAAAAATTATTTTATCTTCCTGCCGCGCATACTGATTTCATTTTTTCCATAATCGGCGAGGAGCTGGGGTTGATAGGCACGGTGGGGGTAATCATATTGTTTATGATTTTTATCCAACAGGGCCTGAAGATTGTAAAAAACGCGCCTGACAAATTCAGTTATTTTCTGGCCTTAGGGCTGATTTTGATGATTTCACTTAAGGCAATAATAAATATCGGCGTTTCCTGCGGCGTTCTGCCGACAAAAGGGCTGCCCTTGCCCTTTATAAGTTACGGCGGTTCTTCTTTTATTTTTGATATGGTCAGCGTAGGCATACTTATAAATATCGCGCGCACCGGAGAATATCCTTAAATGAAGATTTTAGTAGTTACAGGCGCCAGCGGCGGGCATATATTCCCCGCCTTAAGCTTTTTGGACAGCTTAAAAGAAAAATATAAAGATTCGCAGTCGCTTCTGGTTTTACCGAAAAGAAGTATTGTCTCCGGAATATTGCCTGACGACTATAAAGTAAAATATATTTCTATCCTGCCCATCGGATTAAAATTCAGCACGAAAAATCTTCTTGCCGGGTTGATGTTTCTCAAGGGGTCTTTTGAAAGCTTGATCCTGTTGATTAAATTCAAGCCGGATATCGTGGCCGGGTTTGGCGGCATTGATTGTATCCCCCTGGTGATGTTTGCCTGGGTTTTTAGAATCAAAACCATCATCCATGAACAAAATGTGATTCCCGGCAAGGCCAACAAACTGCTGGCGAAATTTGCCGACAAAGTAGCTGTTTCCTTTGAAAGTACTCAGGGCCATTTGGGGGTCAATCGCAGCAAGGTAATATTCACCGGTAATCCCAGGAGGCCACAGTTAAAGAAGATTGACCGGGCCAGGGCTTTGGGTTTCTTCGGGCTAAGCGATAACAAATTTACCATATTGGTAATGGGAGGCAGCCAGGGCAGCCATAGCATAAATAATTGTTTCCCGCTTGCCCTGTCAATGATGCGCGATAAAGATAAACTGCAGGTTATCCATATAGCCGGGGTCAAAGACCGTGCGGAATTAGACAATGGTTACAAAAGTATAAAGGCGGATACCAGATTATTTGATTTTTTGAGCCAGATGCAGTATGCTTATAGTATCTCTGATTTAGCTGTCTGCCGGGCAGGGGCAAGCACGATAGCGGAGTTGATATTTTTCAGGATTCCGGCAATAATCATCCCCTATCCCTTTGCTTATGAGCACCAGTTGAGCAATGCCAAAGTTTTAGAGAAGGCGGGGACTTGCCTGGTAATCAATGACAGCGAGTTAAGCCCGAAAATTTTATGCCAGGCGTTGGAAGAGTTTATGGATGGCCGGCAGAAATTAGAGAGTATGCGTTCGGGGTATGATTCTTTTTCGGAAGGCGATGCTAATCAGGCCCTGGTTAACGCGGTTTTAGCTTTGCATTCGATCTAAAATGATCAAAAAATATATTTTATGCCTTTGGTTGTTAACCGGGTTTTGCGCTGTTTCGGCCGCCCAGGATAACACCGCCTGGAATACCGAAAAGAGCACCCATTTTATTGTGTATTACAAAATCGCGCCGCAGGATTTCATAAAACAACTTATAGAGAGGTCCGAGGAATATTATAATAAAATAGCCGATAACCTGGGATTTATGAGGTTTAATTTCTGGCTTTGGGATAACCGGGCCAAGATTTATATCTACGATGACGCCAAAAGTTATCAAACTTCCACCGGGCACCCCAGCTGGTCAGCCGGCTGCGCAATAGCCCGCCAGAAGACGATTCAGACATTTCCTTATGCCCGCGGGTTCTTTGAGACCATACTCCCCCACGAAATGGGGCATATCATCTTCAGGGAATTTGTGGGTTTTGATAACAGCGCCGTGCCTCTTTGGCTTGAAGAAGGAGTGGCTTCTTATCAGGAAGATTACAGAAGGTCGATGTCAAACACGTTGGTCAGGGATTCGATTAAAAAGGGCACTTTCATGGACCTTAAGAAGTTGAATGATTTCAGCCCCAAGTCGGAAAAAGACAACCTTGTGGTCAATATTTTTTATAGCGAGGCAGTCAGCTTGGTGGATTATTTGATTAAAGAATTTGGCAAAGATAAATTTGTGCTTTTTTGCCAGAATTTAAGAGATAAAAGGGATTTCCAGAGGGCAATAGCTTCAGTTTATCCTTTCAGCAATACTGGGGAGTTGGACCTGGCTTGGCAGAAATATTTAAAGAATGAGTGAAAGCTACCACTTTATAGGCATCGGCGGTATCGGAATGAGCGGGATTGCCCAGCTGCTTTTACGCGGCGGTTCAAAAGTCAGCGGCTCTGATTTAAAAGACAGCTCTAATATAAAAGAGCTTAAAGGATTAGGGGCGCAGGTTTTCATCGGGCATAACCCTGAAAATATAAAGGGCGCCAGCTTAATCATTTATTCTTCCGCTATCAGAGGAGACAACCCTGAGATTGTCGCGGCTAAAAAAGCCGGTATCCCCATTATAAAACGGGCCCAGGCGCTGGCAAGGCTTATGGCGGAAAAGACGGTGATTACGATTACCGGCAGCCATGGCAAGACTACCACCACTTCGTTAGTATCGTATCTTTTATTGGAAGCCGGGCTTTGCCCCAGCGTGGCTATCGGAGGGATTTTAAAAAATATAGGCAGCAATGCCTGCCTGGGAGATGGAAAATTTTTCGTGGCTGAGGCAGACGAATCAGACGGGTCTTTTTTGTATTACCGTCCAAGATATTCCATCATCACCAATATAGACCGTGAGCATCTTGATTACTATAAGGAATTTGCTAAAGAGTTGGATGCCTTTAGAGAATTTATAAATAAGACAGAAGAAGGCGGTTGCGTTTTTTGTTGCGATGACGACGCGAACTTAAAAAGCATCCTGGCGGATTATAAAAATAGATATCTGTTGTTTGGGATGAAGGAGAGCGCTGACATCTATCCCAGGAACATACAATTCCAGGGGCTTAGTTCCGAATTTGATTGTTTTTTTAAAAATAAATTCGTAGACAGGTTCCATTTAAATCTTGGTGGCTCGCACAATATCTCTAATGCCCTTTCGGTTATTGCCCTGGGCCTGGAATTAGGCATAGGCCTGGATTTTATCAGGAAGACTCTGGGGCAATATAAGGGCGCCAAGCGCAGGCTGGAAGTCAAATCCGGCGATTCAGAAATCATGGTGGTTGATGATTACGCGCATCATCCCACCGAGATAAAGGCGACCCTAGCCGCGTTGAGGAATTTAAATCCCAAAAGAGTAATCGCCATATTCCAGCCTCATCGTTATACCCGCACCAAGATATTGTTGGATGAATTTTCCGCCAGCTTTGATTCGGCGGATTATGTTATTATTACTGATATATATGCCGCCAGCGAAATTCCTTTAGAAGGGGTGAGCGGCAGCCGCCTGCGCGACAAGATTAAAGAGCGCGTTCCTTCTAAAGAGGCCGTCTTTTTGCCAAAAGAAGAAATCACCGGTTACATATTGAAGATCGCTAAACCCGGAGATTTAGTGATAACTTTAGGAGCAGGAGATATTGTCAAAATCAGCGATGAATTGGTGGAGAGGATCAAAAGGTAAAGTCAGGCTTGGCGAACCATTAAGCAGGCACACTACCTTTAAGATCGGCGGCCCGGCGGAATTTTTTATAAACCCGCAGGATGTCGATGATTTAAAATTATTGATTGCCGGAGCAAGAAAAGATAAAATCCCGGTCTTATTGCTGGGCGCGGGAAGCAATGTCCTGGCAAGCGACAACGGCGTCAAGGCGGCAGTCTTGCAGTTGAATTCGCCCTGCTTCAAGAGGATAGCCGTTAACGGCGATTGCCTTGAGGCAGGATGCGGGCTGGGGCTATGGCAGCTTGTAGAGGCGGCCAGGCAGCGTAGTTTGTCGGGGGTAGAGTTTATGGTCGGTATTCCCGGGACAGTGGGCGGAGCGTTGGTGATGAACGCCGGCGCCTGGGGAAAGAATATCTCCGGGGTAGTAGAAAAAGTCAAGGTGATGGACTATCAGGGCAAGATTAAAATTTTAAATAAGAGCCAGATAAAATTCGGCTACCGCAGTTCCGATTTAGGGAAGTATATTATTTTAAGCGCTTATTTAAAACTTATTAAAATGGATAAAAAAGAGATTAGTGATAATATAAAGAAGTACCTCAAGCACCGTTTTGACGCCCAGGACAACAGCCTGCCTAACGCCGGCTGTATCTTCAAAAATCCTCCCGGGGAATCTGCGGGCAGATTAATAGATATGTGCGGGTTAAAAGGCAAAAAGATAGGCGGCGCGGTTATCTCCAGGAGGCACGCCAATTTTATATTAAACCAGGGGCGCGCAACTAGCCGCGATGTTTTAGGGCTGGCGGGTTTAATCGTAGAGAGAGTGAGTGAAAAATTTAAACTGACCTTACAACCAGAGATAAAGATATGGGAATAAAACATAAATTAGGAAAGATTGGCATTCTGATGGGCGGCCCTTCCACGGAGAGGGAAATTTCGTTTAAATCAGGCAAAGCAGTGCATCTTGCCCTGGGGCAGCTGGGCCTTGAAATAGAGGCCATAGATATAAAGACCGATAGTCCAAAAGAGAATAAGCGTTTAATAAAATCCCGCAAAATAGGCTGCGCCTTTCTGGCTTTACACGGCCGCTTTGGCGAAGATGGTTCGATACAGGAGATTCTTGAGTCCTTGAAGATTCCCTATACCGGTTCAGGCGTCCTGGCCAGCAGGTTGGCCATGGATAAGATTGTTTCCCGCCGGATATTTGAACTGCATGGGCTGAAGGTTCCCCGCTATAAAGTATTGAATAAAACTTCCCGCGGTATAGCGCGTAAGGCTTATACTGATTTCGGTTTCCCTCTGGTGGTAAAGCCGGCGGCAGGCGGTTCAAGTATCGGGCTCTCCATTATTTATAAAGCAAAAGAGTTGGATAAAGCAATAGAGTTGGCATTCAGCTTTGACCAAAAGATAATTATTGAGGAATATATAAAAGGAAGGGAATTGACCGTGGGAATATTGGAAGAACGGTCCCTGCCGGTAATAGAAATAATCCCCAAAAAAACATTTTTTGATTATGAAGCTAAATACCACGCCGGATTGACTGATTATGTAGTACCGGCTAAATTAAAAGCAAGCCTGGCCAGGAAAGTAAAGTATGTGGCTTTATCCGCTCACAGGCTTCTGGGTTGTTTTGGCTGTTCCAGGGTAGACATCATTCTGGATGGAGGCAGCCTGCCTTATGTCCTGGAGGTAAATACCATACCCGGCTTAACCAGCACCAGCCTCCTGCCAAAGGCAGCCGGCGCCGTAGGCATCCCTTTTGACGAATTGTGCCTTAAGTTGATAAAACTAGCCTATGAAAAAAAATAGATTTGTCTTTCCGGTTAAGCTGTTAATCATATTGTTGATAATTTTTCTTGCTAAGTGCTTTATTGTAGGTTATATTTGGAAGAAATCCAGGGCTTCGGATTATTTCAGTATAAAAGAAATCATCATTAAAGACGCCGATGCCGCCGATCTTTCTTACCTGAAAGGCAGGAGTATATTCATCCTTGACTTAAGGAAGGAATCTGAATATATTTTAGAGTCTTATCCGGGTTATAATAAAATCAACCTGGTCAGGATTTTACCTAACCGTTTGTTCGTGGATTTTATAAAGCGTAACCCGGTCGCCCTGGTGAAATTGTACAAATATTTTGCCCTGGATGAAGATGGGGTGCTTTTTAACGCCTCGGCTCAGCCGGAAGAATCAGGGTTGCCGGTTATCCTGGGATTGGAGACAAAGATTTTCGGCCCAAAACCTGGCAGGAGCTATAATATCAGGGAAGTCAGCTTTGCCCTGGATACGATTAAAGAGATAAAGAGAAACAAGGCGCTGAAAGATTACAGGATCAAGAAACTGGATGTGACAAGCCGGGCTAATGCCGCGATTTTTATTTCTCTGCCCGGGCAGGGAGCCCAGGAATACCTGTTAGAAGTAAGGATGGGCGCGGATAATATAGAAGATAAGATTGCTATTCTGGGCGGCATATTCGCCCAGGGGAAGTTCGACCTGTATAAAATAAAATATATTGACCTGAGGTTCAAGGGGCCGGTGGTAAAAAATAAAGATGCTAAATAATTATATTTGCGCGTTGGATATAGGTTCCAGTAAGATTGCGGCTTGCGTAGCCCGGATTAAAAGGAAACGGCTGGAGAGTTTATTCTTTGAGAGTATGCCTTCAAAAGGAGTCAGGGAAGGCACAATCGTAGATTCCATAGAACTGGTTAATTGCCTGAGCAAGCTGATGAAGAATTTAAAAGCCAAATCAGGCATAAATATTAAAGTCCTCTACGCCAATATTTCCGGGCAAGACATAGTCACAAAACACAGCCGGGCAATCGTGCCGTTGGCCGAAAGAGGCAACAAGGTGATCACCATACCGGATATAGAGAGGGTAAACGAGGAAGCCCGGATACTCGGCTCCAGCCTTGAAGAAGAAATCATCCATATGACCCCTTCCAGTTATACCATTGATTCGAAGTCCAGCGTGGTAAACCCCCTGGGGTTATACAGCCACAGGCTGGAGGTGGATTTATACCTGACTTGCGGGAAATTATCTTCCATACAGAGCCTCACCAGGGCGATGAACCAGTCCGGCTACGAAATTAAAAAATTATTTTTTTCAGGGTTAGGCACAAGTAAAGCCGTATTTAACCAGGATTTTAACGAAGGGATAAATTTATTCTGCGACATAGGCAGCGATATCACCGAGATCCTGGTCTTTAAAGACGGTGCCTTAAGCGACATTGAGATTCTGCTTTTGGGCGGCAATGACCTGACTGTCCAGATACAGGATTCCCTGGAGATACCTTTTGATTTAGCCGAGGACATCAAGAGGTCTTACGGAGCGGTAGGAGTCTCCGCCGGGCTAAACGAAGATAAAGAGATATTAGTAAAAAAGAGCAACCTTTATAAGCCGATAAAACAAAAACTTGTTTCGGAGATAATTACTTCCGGGGTAAAATCAATCTGCGCCAGGATTAAAGATACCGTGGATAAAAAGGTGGCGAATTATGAAGTGAATAGCTTCGTAGTCGCGGGAAGGACGGTATTGCTGGAAGGTTTTATAGAGACATTGGAAAACGCTTTGAGTATTCCGGTCAAGCTCGGCCGCATCACCAATCCCCAGATACTTTCTTTGGTAAAAGAAGACAGCGCCTTGTCAGGACAGAAATACCTGATGTACCTGACTGCTCTAGGTATGGCCTGTGAGGCGCTAGAGGGCAAGCCGGTTATGGCTTTGTCCGCCAGCCAGCCGCCCAAAAACCTTATCTTGAGGTCCATAAATAGATTCAAGGAATTGTATCAGGAGTATTTCTAATGAGCGCATGATTAAGGAAAATGTCCTTAAGATAAGAGAACGAGTTTCTTCGGCCTGCTTAAGGAGCAACAGGGAACCTGGGCAGGTGGTTATCGTAGCTGTAAGTAAGACCAGGACTGTAGAGCAGATTGAAGAAGCAGTGGCATCGGGTATCACCGATATAGGCGAGAATAAGGTGCAGGAAGCTCTTTTGAAATATAAAAATTTTTCAGCCGTTGCCTCCGGCGCCAACCGGATAAAATGGCATATGGTCGGCCATTTACAGACTAATAAGGCAAGAGAGGCAGTGGGGGTTTTTGGCCTGATCCATTCGGTAGACAGCCTGCGCCTTGCCATGGCCATAGATAAGGAAGCGGCCAGGATAAAAAAAGTGCAGGATATCCTGGTGGAGGTAAACACTTCCGGCGAAGCCGCTAAATTCGGGATAAGGCCCGATGATGCGTTTGGAGTGGTCAAAGAAATTGCCAGGCTGAAGAATATAAAAATAGAAGGCTTGATGACCATCGCGCCGATAGTAAATAAACCGGAAGAAGCACGCCCTTATTTCAGGATGCTCAGGGAGCTTAGGGATAAAATCCGCCAGTCAGCTGAGGCGGGTTGCCAGTTGCCGGTTTTATCTATGGGCATGACCGATGATTTTGAAGCAGCCATTGAAGAGGGTTCCAATATGGTCAGGATAGGCAGAGCAATCTTCGGAGGATAAAATGGCAAAGTCAATAGGGATAATCGGGTTTGGCAATATGGGTTCGGCGATTGCCGAGCAGATTAAAACCAAATACGCGGTTTCGGTTTTTGATAAGGATAGTAGTAAGCTCAAGGGTCTCTCAGGTATAAAAGTGGCGCAGTCCGCGAAAGATTTAACCGATAAAGCCGAGGTGGTGCTCCTGGCAATAAAACCGCAGGATTTTGGCGCGGTTTTAAAAGAGATTAAAAATTCCGCGAAAGATAAGTTGATAATTTCCATAGCTGCCGGCATGAGCACCAGCCGCATCGAGAAAGCGCTGGAAAAGGCAAGGGTGGTGCGGGTTATGCCTAATATAGGAATAAAGATGGGCGAGTCCGTTACCTGTTTATCCGGCGGCGCTTCAAGCAGCGATGATGACCTGGAATTTGCTAAAGAATTATTTTGTTATTTAGGGACGACCAGGGATATAGAAGAAAAAATGATGAATGCGGCTACCGCTATTTCCGGCAGCGGCCCGGCATATATTTTTGATTTTATTGAATCTGATAACTCTATAAGTCCGGATAATATCCCGGAGCACATCAAGCACGATATTATGAAACGGTTAGAGAGGGCAGCTGAAGCCGTAGGGTTCAATTCCGAAGATGCTAATTTTTTAGCAGCTGATACCGCCAATGCCAGCTTCTTTTTGCTTCAGAGAACTGGATTATCACCCAAGGAATTGAGGGAGCAGGTTACTTCAAAAGGCGGCACTACCGAGGCAGCGTTAGCAATTTTGCATAAAGGCGCCAGCTGGGATGACGCGGCTGTGGCGGCCATGAAAAGAGCTGAAGAATTATCCAAGAAGGAGTAAACATATGGGGCGTATCGGAATTATAGGAGGCAGCGGGTTATATAATATTGACGGGATAAAAAAATTAAGAAAAGTTTCCTTAAAGACTCCTTTCGGCAGCCCTTCAGACAAATTTGTGCTGGGAAGCCTGGAGGGTAAAGAAGTGGTTTTTCTGCCGCGCCACGGCGTGGGCCACCGTATCCCGCCCAGCCAGATAAATTACCGGGCCAATATTTTTGCCATGAAAAAGCTCGGGGTGGACAGGATTATTTCGGTGACTGCCTGCGGGAGCCTGAAAGAAGAAATGCGGCCGATGGATTTTGTCGCGGTAGACCAGTTCGTGGACAGGACTAATCACGCCCGCGAGATGTCTTTTTTTGAAAAAGGGATTGTCGCCCATGTTGAATTTTCGCGCCCGGTTTGCGAAGGGCTGAGGACAGTCCTGTATGACGCAGCCACGGGTTTCGGCTTGAGGGCCCATAACGGAGGCACCTATATCAATATGGAAGGCCCGGCGTTTTCCACCCGCGCAGAGTCCAATCTTTACCGCAGCTGGGGGATGGATATTATCGGGATGACTAATTTTGCCGAGGCAAAACTGGCGCGTGAAGCGGAAATCTGTTATGCCACTTTGGCGGCAGTCACTGATTATGACTGCTGGCACCCAAACCATGAATCCGTGACTATAGATATGGTGATTAGAAACCTGCAAAATAATATAGAAAATTCTAAAAAGATATTATTGGCTGCCATAAAGAAGCTCCCCCAGGCCAGAAGCTGCGCTTGCGGCGAGGCTTTAAAATTCGCGATTGTCACCGATAAAAAATTAATCCCGGCCAAAACAAAAAAAGACCTGAAGATTATTATTGGGAAATATGTCAAATAATACGGATTATAAAAATAGCTTAAACCTGCCCCAGACCAGTTTTCCGATGAAGGCCGACCTGCCTAAAAGGGAGCCGCTTTTATTAAAAGAATGGTACGACTCCGGTATTTATCAGCTTATCCGCGAGAACTCAAGAGGCAAGCCGAAATATATCCTGCATGACGGCCCTCCATATGCTAACGGCGATATCCATATCGGCCATGCCTTAAACAAGACATTAAAGGACATCATCGTAAAATACAAGACTATGCAGGGATTTGATTCTGCCTATGTCCCGGGGTGGGATTGCCATGGCTTGCCTGTGGAGCATCAGCTCTTCAAGGAGTTAAAGATAGCCAAGCATCAGATTTCCCAACTGGAGTTTCGTAAAAAAGCTTTTGATTACGCCTTGCGTTATGTCGGGATTCAGAAAGAGGAATTCAAGCGTTTAGGGGTATTCGGGGATTGGGAAAATCCCTATTTGACCCTTTCTCCCGAATATGAGGAAGGCATAATCAGTTCCCTGGAAACCCTGGTTGAAAAGGGTTATGTTTACCGGGGCTTAAAACCGGTTAATTGGTGTTTTAAATGCGAGACCGCGCTTGCCGAAGCGGAAGTGGAATATGAGGACCATACTTCTCCGTCGGTATTCGTTAAATTCAAACTGGATGAGCATAAGGATTATCCGCAAGATACCCATCTTTTGATTTGGACGACCACTCCCTGGACATTGATTGCTAATGTGGCGGTAGCAGTGCACCCGGGTTTTCACTACTGCCTGCTCAAGACAGAAAAAGGCAATCTGGTCATCGCCAAAGATTTGCTGGAAAATGTTTTATCCAAGACAGGGTTAGAGAAGCATGAAATCATTAAGGAATTCAACGGCAAAGAATTAGAAGGGTTAGTTTATACTCATCCTTTTGGATTAAGAAAAGGAAAAGTCGTCCTGGCGGATTACGTCTCCAGGGAAGAAGGCAGCGGCCTGGTGCATACCGCGCCCGGGCACGGCAATGAAGATTATTTTACCGGGATAAAATATAAATTGGATATTGTCATGCCGGTTGATGCCAGGGGGAAATTTGACGCCGGGGTGGCTGATTTCGCGGGGATGAATGTTTATGACGCCAATCCGTTGATACTTGAAAAATTGCAAAAAATCGGCGCGTTGCTTTTCTCCGGGAAAATCCAGCATTCTTATCCGCATTGCTGGCGTTGCAAGAACCCGGTGATATTCAGGGCGACAAAACAGTGGTTCCTGAATATTGACCACGATGATTTAAGAAAAAAACTGCTTAAGGCCATAGAAGAAGATGTTTGTTGGGTTCCTGCGGCGGGAAAAGAGCGCATTTCAGCAATGGTCCAATTAAGGCCGGATTGGTGTTTATCCCGTCAGAGATATTGGGGCGTGCCTATCCCGGCTTTGGTCTGTGAAAAATGCCACGAAGAAGCCCTGGAGCCCGCGGTGATCAAAAAGTTCGCCGAGTTTGCTTCTAGCGAAGGCTCGGACGCCTGGTTTAGCAGGCAGGTATCGGATTTCATCCCTCAGGGTTATAAGTGTAAACAATGCGGGAATGATAAATTTGCAAAGGGTTCTGATATTCTTGATGTCTGGTTTGATTCCGGGGTAAGCTCGCAGGCGGTATTAAAAAAGAGAAAAGAATTAGGATTTCCCGCCGCCTTATACCTTGAAGGTTCTGACCAGCACCGCGGATGGTTCCAGTCTTCAATAATCCCGTCAATCGCGATTGATAATGCTCCGCCTTTTAAGACTGTGCTTACCCACGGTTTTGTTGTAGACGGAGAGGGAAGAAAAATGTCTAAATCTCAGGGCAACGTCATTTCGCCTTTTGAGATTATCAAAGATTACGGCGCGGATATTTTAAGGATGTGGGTGGCCTCCAGCGACTACAATGAGGATATCCGAATTTCTAAAGAGATTTTGACCCGGCTTTCCGAGGCTTACCGTAAAATCAGGAATACCGCCAAGTTTATCTTAAGCAACCTTTATGATTTTAATCCGGGAACCGATAAAGTAAACTATGAGAATTTGAGAAAAATAGATAAATGGATCCTCTGCAGAATGGAACATGTCATAAACTCTGTTATAGAGGCTTATGGGACAGAGGCAAGCCCGAATTTTGAATTTCATAAAGCATATAAAGGCATCTATGATTTTTGTAACGAGGACCTCTCTATGTATTACCTTGATATGGTAAAGGGCAGGCTTTACACAGCCGGGGCAAAATCTCCCGAGCGCAGGGCCGCTCAAACCGTGATTTATGAAGTCCTGAACACCCTGGTAAGGTTGATGGCCCCGATTCTGGTGTTCACTTCCGAAGAAATATGGAGGGCTTTGCCTAAGGAAAAAAAATACGCCTCTGCGCTAAGCGTGCATCTTCTGGATTTTCCGAAAGAAAATCCGCTTTTCGCGCAGCGCGGCATTGCTTCCGGCGGCAAGGAAAATATAGATGAAGAATTAAAGGCTGTTATAGAGATGATTCCGGATGTGGCTAAGGCGTTGGAAGAGAAACGCAGCTCCGGCTTGATTGGCAGCTCCTTTGACGCAAAAATAAATCTATTGACAAACAGCGAAGAACGTTATAAATTCTTAACGAGCTTAAAGAACGACCTTTCGGAGATTTTTAAAGTTTCACAGGTTGAAATTGCCTTAGGCAAGGATTTGCCCAGGGTGGAGGTCAGCAAAGCAGAGGGGGCCAAATGCGCGCGCTGCTGGAATTATTCTCAATCTGTAGGGAGCGATAAAGAGCATCCTTTAATCTGCGAGAACTGCCTAAAAGCCATGGGAGGAATCTAAATTGAGAAAGAAACTGAATAAAAAAGAATTAAACGAATTCAAGAAATTAGTCGTAAAGAAGAAGGATGCGGCTCTTGATGAAATAAAGCATATCTCCGAGGATACGCTCAAGAAATCCCAGAAAGAAGCCTCCGGCGACATATCCGGTTATACCTACCATATGGCGGATGTAGCCACAGATACCTATGACAGGGAATTTTCCCTGGGGCTGGCTTCCAACGAAAGAAAATTCATATATGAGTTGGATGATGCCCTGAAGAAAATAGAAGACGGTACTTTTGGCTTTTGCGAAGATTGCAAAACCCCGATTTCTAAAACCAGATTAAAGGCCGTCCCTTACGCGCGTTTTTGCCTCAAGTGCCAAGAAAAAAAAGAAAAGAAATAAAACCTATTTTTATCCGATGATTTTTATCATCGTAGCAGTAATTCTTTCCCTGGATCAACTCTCAAAGTTTATCGTTACCAGTAATGTGTCGTATTTTCATCCTGTCCCGGTAGTAAAAGATTTTTTTTATATTACCCTGGTCCACAACCGGGGCGCGGCTTTTGGCATCCTGAAAAACCAGACCCCTTTATTCATATTTACCTCGCTATTAGCCATAATCCTGATTATCCTTAACCTTAAGAGCGGCAAGAACAGGAAATCTTACAACATATTCCTTGGCCTTATCCTGGCCGGCGCCCTGGGCAATCTTATTGACCGGGTATTTTTCGGGTACGTTATAGATTTTCTGGACTTTCGGATATGGCCGGTATTTAACCTTGCCGACAGCGCGATAACCGTTGGCGCAGTCCTGTTGGGCTGGAATATATTATTTAATAAAAAAAATGTATCCGGTAATCTGTAAAATAGGCCCCTTTGCCATTTATTCATACGGCCTTATGCTTGCCTTGTCCTTTCTGGTGAGTTTGGCTCTGATCAGGGAACAGACAAGGAAGAAGGGGGGCGATTTTGACTTAATCTTTAATTTAGTTTTCGCGGCCTTTATTTTTGGCATAATCGGGGCCAGGGTTTTTTATATAGTCGAAAATCTGCCTTATTATTTAGAAAACCCTTTAGAGATGGTCATGCTGCAGCACGGGGGTATGTCCTGGTTCGGCGGGTTGATAGCGGGGAGCTGGGCGGGCATTATATATTTGAAGAAGAGGAAGGTAGCGGTTTACCAGGCATTGGATTTCATCGTGCCGTATGTTGCCTTATCCCAGGCCATAGGCAGGATAGGTTGTTTACTGAACGGCTGTTGTTATGGCAAGCCCTCTGAATACGGTATTTATTTTCCGGTCCATGACGCGGTGCTTATCCCGACACAGATATATTCTTCCCTGGCTCTGGTTTTGATATTTATTATTTTAAGGTTTCTGCAGGATAGGCCGCACAAAGCAGGCCAGATTCTTTTTCTCTACCTGTTATTATATTCAGTGAAGAGGTTTTTTGTTGAATTCTGGCGCGATGATAACGCGGTAATTTTTTCCGGCATGACCCTGTTTCAGCTCCTGAGTATCGCGATATTCTTCCTCTCTATTGTAAAGCTCATCTCAATCAACAAATCAAAATAAATGCAAGAGCATAAAATAAAAGTTTCTTCGCAGGAAGCGGGCAAGCGTTTAGATTTGTTCCTCCTGGATTTTTCTAAGGGCAGGGGCCTGGGGTTTTCCCGGACGCTGATCCAGAAGCTAATCTCGGATGGCAAGGTGAAGCTGGCGGGTTTGGATTCAATAAAACCGAATTATAAAATAAAGACAGGCGATGAATTCAGCGTCCAGCTTGATGAAAAAAAGAAAAATATCCTGGAAGCCGAGGATATACCTTTGGATATTGTCTACCAGGACCAGGACCTGGCGGTGATAAATAAGCCGGTAGGTTTAGTGGTCCATCCTGCCCCGGGGAATTATCAGCATACATTAGTGAACGCCCTGCTGAGCCATTTCAAAGATTTATCGGATATAAATCCCCAGAGGCCCGGCATAGTGCACAGGTTAGACAAGGAGACATCCGGGCTTCTGGTGATTGCCAAGAATAATTTCGCCCACCTCTTGCTTGCAGAACAGTTTGCCAAGCATACCATTAAACGCAGATACCTGGCCCTGGTAAAAGGCAAGATGGAGTTTGACGAGGATATCATTGAATTGCCCATCGGCAGGCACCCTGTTAAAAGAAAAAATATGGCCGTGGAGTTCAGCAAAAAATCCAGGTACGCCAAGACGCATTACCGCACTTTAAAACGCGCCAAAGATTTCAGTTTTTTGGAATTGGAGCCTTACACAGGCAGGACTCACCAGTTAAGGGTGCACCTGGCCTTTTTAGGCCATCCTATTCTGGGCGATAGCAAATACGGCAAAAATAACCAGTTCAGCCGCCTTGCCCTCCATGCCAAATCCATCGGTTTTACCCATCCCCGCCAGAATAAATTCATAGAATTTTCTTCCGATACCCCGCCAGAGTTCATAAATTTCCTGGGGCAGAAAGCATAGTGCTGGCCCACTGCGAAAATCACCTGCTTTCTGGCAGGAAAAGTGGATTATCGCTGGTCGATTTTCTTAAAATAAAAATATAACTTGACTTTTATATGCCGGATGATAAAATAAAAATAAATATAAATAACTTATTGGTATCCAAGAGGTTTCGAAAGGAGGAAGAATGAGTGACAAGATTAAATCGCCTATTTTGTTGTTAATCGTTTTAATAGTTGTCTCTTTATCTTTAGCGGGCGGTGTATTTTATATGTTGCAAAAAGAACGCGCCAAGAATGTCTCCCTCCAGGAGGAACTAGATGATGTAAAAATGAAACAGAAGGTCACCGAGGCAAAGCTCGATGAGTCCAAAAAAGCCATGTCTGGGTTGGAACTTAAAATGCAGGAAGCCAAAATCCAGATTGATAAAATAAGCACCGAGTTACAGATGGAAAAGGCCGCCAAGGAAGATGCCTTGGGACAGGTTGCCCAATTAAAAGCAGACCTGGACCAGCAGAAAACCATGAAGTCGGATTTAGAAAAGAAGTTGAGCCAGACCCAAAAGGACACTGAAAAAATACAGGGCCAATTAAAGGATTTATCGTCTAAGAAGACGGAATTAGAGAAGAAAATAAAAGACCTGGAAGCTCAGGCTAAGGCTGCGCAGGACCAGGGGGTAGAGTTGGGCACGGTTATAGTTACTCCTGAAACCGGCGCCGCTGTACCGATGCAGCCACAGGCAGCCGCAAAGCCCGCGGCAGAAAAACAGGCAGCGGCAAAGCCCGCAGGAAAACAGCCGGCTAAAGCTGCTTCCGAGGGTAAAGTGCTGGTGATAAACAAAGATTATAATTTCGCAGTGATAGATCTAGGCGCCAAGGACGGAATAGAGTTAGGCAACACTTTTTCCGTCTTCCATAACAACAAGAATATCGGCGAAGTAAAAGTGGAAAAAGTGCATGAATCCATGGCAGCCGCCGGTTTTGTTAACCCGGAAATAAAAGATAAGATCAACGAGGGTGATAAGGTCGTGCGCAAGGCAAAATAATAATGGGGTCTTTTTTAGTCAGGCCTGCCGCTTTCGTTAAGGGAAAATTATCTTTTCTGGGCGATAAATCAATAGCCCACCGTTGTATAATCTGCAGTTCTCTCTCTACAGGAAAAACTGTTATTAAGAATTTCCCTGCCAATAAAGATTGCCTTTACACGCTAAAAGGCTTAAAAAAATTAGGGGTAAAGGTTATCCAGGGTAAGGAAAAAGATAAAAATTTATTGAGGCTTACGGTATTCGGTAAAGGGCTTTATGGGCTAAAAAAACCCAAGAGCCCTATTTTTGTCGGCGAATCCGGGACCACCTTGAGGCTTATGCTGGGAGTTTTAGCCGGCCAGGATTTTCAGGTTAAAATACTGGCGGCCAGGTCACTTTCTCAGAGGCCGATGTTACGGGTGGCAACACCGCTAAGAATGATGGGAGCCCAAATTTGCGCGGTAAGAAAGAAATCGCCTGATGGAAAAATAGATGAGTATCCTCCGGTCACGGTCAGGGGCGGCAACTTAAATTCTATTGATTACAGTATGCCGGTTGCTTCGGCGCAGGTAAAGTCAGCCATTTTATTGGCCGGCCTTTACGCCAGAGGGATAACCCGGGTAAGAGAACCGATAAGTACCCGCGACCATACCGAACGGATACTAAAGCTATTTAAGGCAGGTATAAAAACCAAAGAAAACCAGATACTTATAAAAGGAAGAGGCAGGTTGGTTTCTCCCGGGAGCATCTATGTGCCAGGGGATATATCTTCGGCCGGGTTCTTCATGGTTTTGGCAAGTATATTGCCGGGTTCGGAAATCCTCATGAAAAATGTAAGTTTAAATCCTTCGCGGTCAGGCATAATCAGGGTATTGAATAAAATGGGCGCGGATATCCGGGAATTATCCAGGAGCCATAGCGCAGAACCTATGGGGGACCTGTTGGTAAAGAGCAGCAGGTTAAAAGGGATAACCGTGAAGAAAGAACTGATACCTTCGTTAATAGATGAGATACCCATACTTATGGTAGCTGGTTGTTTTGCCCGCGGAAAGACGGTATTTGAAGGCGCCCAAGAGTTGCGGGTCAAGGAGACTGACCGTATCAATTCAATGTCGCAAAATTTAATAAAAATGGGGGCTAGAATCAGGGTGTCTGCCAGCCGCGGCTCGGAAAAGATAGTTATAGATGGCGTAAAACAGCTTAAAGGAACTAGAGTTAAGAGTTTTGGCGACCACCGCACCGCTATGAGCATGGTTGTCGCGGGAATGGCTGCAACCGGAAAAACTTATATAGATGATATTGCCTGCGTAAATAAATCCTTTCCTAATTTCTTAAGCCTTGTAGGGTCTTTAAAGCGATAAAGCCAAAATAACTTTACTTTTTATTTGACATAGGGTTTAATCTCTGATAGAATTGCCAATATTAACCTTAGGAGCCTGCCTGTGTGCAGGCAGGGAGATAGAAAGATGGGAAAATTTAAACATATAGTGAAAAAGGTAATTGATTATATATTAGCCTTATTTTCCAATGATATAGGCATTGATTTGGGTACAGCTACTACCCTTGTTTATGTAAAAGGAGAAGGGGTTGTGCTTTGCGAACCGTCTGTAGTTGCCGTAGAGCGCGGCACTTCTCATGTCATAGCGGTGGGAGAAGAGGCAAAGCGGATGTTAGGCCGCACGCCCGGTAATATCATAGCTATAAGGCCGATGCGGGATGGAGTAATCACGGATTTTGAGATAACCGAGGCAATGTTGCGGCATTTTATCAGGAGAGTGCGCCATCGCCGTTTTCAGATAAGGCCAAGGATCGTTATAGCCATACCTTCCGGTATCACCGAAGTGGAAAGGCGCGCGGTTAAGGAATCAGCGGAGCGTGCCGGCGCAAGGGAAGTTTATCTGGTAGAAGAGCCGATTGCCGCGGCAATCGGAGTAGGCCTGCCTATACAGGAGCCGATAGGAAATATGATAATCGATATCGGCGGAGGCACTACAGAAATAGCGGTCATCTCTCTGTCCGGGACAGTTTTTTCCAAGTCTATCCGCATCGGCGGAGATGAAATGAACGAAGCGATCATTGAGTATTTGAAAAAAACCTATAATCTGATGGTGGGAGAACGCACCTCCGAAGATATAAAGATAAAAATCGGTTCAGCTTATCCTTTAGAAGAAGAGATGACCCTGGAAGTAAAAGGCAGGGACCTGGTAGCCGGGCTTCCTAAGACCGTGACCATAACTTCCGAAGAAGTAAGAGAGGCGCTGCAGGAACCCTTGCGCGCGATATTAGAAATAACCAAGATATCCCTGGAGAGGACGCCTCCGGAATTAGCCGCGGATTTAATAGAGCACGGCATTGTTATGGCCGGCGGCGGTTCATTGTTAAGAGGGTTGGATAAAATAATCTCCGAAGAAACAGGCCTGCCCGTGCATATCGCGGATGATCCTTTGACTGCTGTTGCCAGAGGCACAGGTAAGATCCTTAATGAAATCCGCTATCTTAAAAAAGTCACCGTCGGCATAAAATCAGAGATGCACCTTTAACTTCCTCAGATAGAATGTGTTTAATCTCAAAAAGAAAAGTTTAGCCTATTTTTTTGGCGTTATTTTATCGCTTCTGCTTATCTGCGGATTAATCCCCGCCCTGAGAGCCCCTCTATTAAATATCTCGGAATACCCGCTTAAGTTTCTGGCTTTAATCAAAAATGAATTGTCAGGCATAGTTTTTTACCACCGCAACTTCGTCCAGAATGAAAGGATGAAGAAAGAAGCGGATTTATTAAGGCAAAAAATTAATACCCTAAGGGAAGCCTCCCTGGAAAATGCCCGCCTGAAAAATATCCTGCGTTTTAAGCAAAATTCTTCTTATAAGGTAATTGCCGCCGCTGTTATCGGCCGCTCTCCGGACAGCTGGTCATCAATAATCATTATTGATAAGGGAAGTTACAACGGCATAAGGCCCGGGATGGCGGTGGTCACATACCTGGGTTTGGCGGGCAGGGTAATTGAAACTACCGAATCTACCAGTAAAATAATGCTGATCAATGACCCTGATTCCGGCGTTTCAGCCGTAGGCCAGCGCAGCCGCCAGGAGGGGCTGGTATCCGGCACCCTGGGAAACCATTTAATAATGAGATACCTGCCTAAAGATGCGGATATCAAAGTCTCCGATGTAATTATCACTTCGGGCCTGACCGATAAATATGTAAAAGGGCTGCTTATCGGAAGAGTGGTGGAGATCGGCGATGAGTTCTCGGGCTTAAGCCGTTATTGCCTGATAAAGCCCGCAGTCAGCTTATCTAATATTGAAGAAGTATTGATAATCATCCCATGAAAAAATGGTTTTTTTTGCTGCTTATCCTTATCGCGGTATTTATTGAAGTAGCTTTCTTGGGATCTTTCAGGATATTTAACGCCAAGCCCAACCTGCTCCTGATTTTGGTGGTGATTGCTAGTCTTTCTTTTGAATTAAGGTGGGCTATTTTTTTCTGCATCATTGCCGGAGCGCTGAAAGACATATTCTGCGCCGATGCTTTCTGTCTGAATGCCCTGATGTTCGCCTTATGGAGTTTCTTGATTGCTAAATTATCCCGCGAGATAACCATTGATAATTATTTAGTCTCTACTATTTTGGTATTCTTTGTGGTATTTTTTAGCGATATAGTTATCAGATTGGTTTTCGCTTATTCGGGGAAGTATGTTCCTTTAGGCATTTTTCTGCGCATCGCCTTTCTAGAGTCTTTGTATACCATGCTGGTGGCTCCTTTGGTTTTTAAGATTGTCAAACCGGAATTCTATTCATCCCCCTTCGCATAAGGCTACGCGCATGCGCGTGGATGAATGTAGAGAAGGAGCTGCTTCGGGGGATTTCACTGGATGGGCAAGCCCGTGGGGGTGTTCATAAAATATGGATAGGGAAAAAATTGTCGGCTTAGCGGTAATTTTTATGTTTTTATTATTAGGCCTGGGTGTCCTGAATATCGAGGTCATACAAAGCAGGCAATTCAGGGAGTTAAGCGATAAGAACTGCCTGAGGCTGATACCTCAAGTCGGCGCGCGCGGGATAATCTTTGATTCCGAAGGCGATATTATTGTTGATAACAAACTTTCCTATGATGTAATGCTCCTGCCTCAGAACGCGAAGCAGCCGACGCAGGTATTAAGCAGCCTATCCGGTATTTTGGGAGTCAGCCTGGATAATTTAAGAAAAGCCTTTAACGAGGGATATATAGCACCTTCCGTGCCCGTTACCATCGCCAAGAATATAGATATAAAAAAAGCTATTGCCCTGGAAGAGCTTAAACTGGACCTCCCCGGGATAATCATTCAGCCCCGCCCCCAAAGAAGATATCCTCAGGGAAAACTTGCTTCTCACGTCCTGGGCTATGTCAATGAAATCGACCACTGGCGCCTGACAAAATTAGAAGACTACGGCTATAAGACAAAAGACATAGTGGGTTTTGGCGGGCTGGAAGAGAAGTACGATTATTATTTGCGCCAGGAAGAAGGAGGATTATCGGTTGAGGTAGACCATCAGGGAAGATTTATGCGGGTGTTGGGTTTTAAGCCGCCGCGTAACGGCAAGGATATGCAGCTGACATTAAATATAAAAATACAAAAAATAGTGGAAGACAGGCTGGGGGATAGAAAAGGCTGCGTCGTGCTGATGGATCCTTTTAGCGGTGAAATCATTGCCATGGCCAGTTCCCCTGATTTTAACCCCTCGGTATTTGTAGATAAAGCAAGCTCTTCGATTTCCGGACTTTTCAATGACTCCGGCGCCCCCTTGATAAACCGGGCTATCAGCGCTACTTATCCGGCGGGTTCGGTATTCAAGGTAATAGTGGCGGCCGCGGCATTAGAAACCGGGAAGATCAATCTGAATACCAGTTTTCTCTGCCAGGGCGGCACGCTTGTGGGAAAGCAGGAATTTGCCTGCTGGAATAAGCATGGCGAGCAGAATTTAACCGCGGCAATTACGCATTCCTGCAATGTCTTTTTCTATAAGGTCGGGCTGATGCTTGGCGCCCAGTCCTTGCATGATTATTCTGTTAAATTCGGTTTATCAAAACCTACCTTGATCGACCTGCCTTACGAGGCCGGAGGGGTTATTCCTTCTCCCCTGGGGCAGAAGATTTATAAATTCAGGAATTGGTTTCCCGGCGATACCGCGAATTTTTCCATCGGGCAGGGGGATGTGCTGGTCAGCCCTTTGCAGATGGCGCGTGTGTACGCGGTGTTTGCAAATAAAGGTTACCTGGTCAGGCCTTATGTTGTCAAAGCGATAGAGTCAAAAGATGTTTCTGCTGATCAGAGGCAGATAGAAAAAGTTCCTCTAAAAAACAGCACCATTGAATATATAAGGCAGGGGTTAAGAAGCGTGGTTTCTAATCCCGGGGGCACGGCAAATGTTTTATCCACCCTGCCGGTTTCGGTTGCCGGCAAGACCGGCACTGCCCAGGCTCCCGGCGGCCAGCCGCATGCCTGGTTCACCGGATTTTTTCCTTATAAGGACCCCAGGTTTGTTATCTGCGTTTTTCTGGAGAGAGGAGGCCCCGGTTACGTTTCCTGCGTATTGGCAAAAGAGATAATCCAGGAGATGAACATCCAGGGTTTAATCTAAGGCTATGAGAAACTCGTTTTTTATAATATTAATAATCGTTGTTTTAATCTGCCTGATGGGTGTGCTGTGCATCTATAGCAGCACTTATCAGAAAGAAGGCAGGTTTTGGCAGACCATTTACGGCCGCCAGTTGCTCTGGATGGCGATAGGGCTGGTTTTTTTCCTGATTATGTCTAACATGGATTACCGCCGGCTTTGGGATTGGACCTATATATTTTATGGGTTGGCGTTATTTATGCTGCTTTTGGTCATTGTTCTGGGGGTGGCCCGTTTAGGCGCGCAGCGCTGGCTTAAAATCGCCTGGTTTAATTTTCAGCCTTCGGAATTTTCAAAATTAATCATCGTGATATTTTTGGCCAGGTATTTCAGCGGTAAGTCCCTGGATAATGTTTCTTTATCCACATATAAGTTCGGAATATTCCGGGGGCTCATTCTGCCTTTTATGCTGGTAGCTGTTCCCATGGGGTTGATTATCGAGCAGCCGGATTTAGGCAGCGGCGTCTTGATACTTTTTCTATTCATAGCTATACTTTTTGTGACCGGCGTAAAGCTAAGGTATATTTTTATATTTCTATTGCTGATTACCCTGCCGCTTCCTTTTTTCTGGCATCTCCTGCGTGATTACCAGAAAGAGAGATTGATGGTGTTTTTAAACCCCAACATAGACCCGCTGGGCGCCGGTTATACCATTATCCAGTCTAAGATTGCCATCGGTTCAGGCGGTTTCTTTGGAAAAGGCTGGCTATCCGGAACGCAAAGCCAGCTGCATTTTCTGCCTGAGTCCCACACTGATTTTATTTTTGCCACCTTCGCGGAAGAATGGGGTTTTCTGGGGAGCGCGGTATTAATAATCTTGTATTATTTTTTAATCAGGGAGGGGATGCTGATTGCCCGGAGGACCTCCGATTATTTCGGTAAATTACTGGCCTTCGGGATATCTTTGATGTTAGCCATACAAGTTTTTACGAATATCGCCATGAATATGGGGCTGGCTCCGGTGGTGGGGCTGCCTTTGCCTTTGATGAGTTACGGCGGCTCCTCTGTCCTGGTCACTCTTATATCGCTGGGAATACTGGCAAATATTAATAAAACAAGGACGGTATTCTGATGTTAGAAGATATTTTATCGCAGGTAAATAAACCCGGCCGCTATATCGGGAATGAATGGAATTCTTCAAAGAAGGATTTCAGCCTGGCCGGCCTGAAATTCGCTTTATGTTTCCCTGATTTATACGAAATCGGGATGAGCAATCTTGGGCTGAGGATTATTTACGGGATGTTGAATAATCTTCCCGGGGTAGTCTGCGAGAGGTTCTTTTCCCCGGCTTCCGATATGGAGAAAATCTTACAGGATAACAATATGGAAATCTTTTCCCTGGAGTCTAAAAAGGCGCTCAGGGAGTTTGATATTATCGGGTTTTCTTTGAGTTATGAGTTATGCTATACCAACGTGTTGAGCTTGCTGGCGCAGGGAAGAATCCCCCTGCAGGCATCTAGCCGGGACTGTTCGTATCCTTTGGTCATCGGCGGAGGGCCTTGCGTGTTGAATCCGGAACCGATGCATGAATTTTTTGACCTGTTTGTTATCGGGGAAGCCGAAGATGTGCTTCTGGAGGTGCTAGATGCCTACGGGAAACTTAAAGATAAATTTAAGAATTCACAGATAAGCAAACACGATTTATTAGTAATCCTATCCGGAATTGAAGGAGTATATGTTCCCTCTTTGTATGAAGTGGCTTATGAGCCTTCGGGAAAAATAAAAGAGTTTAAGCCCAGCCAGGATGGGGTGCCTGTTAAAATCAGGAAGCGTTTTGTCAAAGATTTGGACAAAGCATATTTTCCTTCGGATTGGCTGATGCCTTATATTGAAATAGTACATGACCGGGTTACTCTGGAGATAATGCGCGGCTGTCCGAATAGGTGCAATTTTTGCCAGGCCAGGTCGCAGTATTTCCCCCTCAGGCAGCGTAATGTTGATAATGTGTTAAATCTGGCTTTCGGCGCCTATAAAAATACCGGCTATGAAGATATATCTTTGTGCGGATTGTCCGTAAGTGATTACTCCGGAATGGAAGGATTGTTAAAGACCCTGGTGGATTATTTTAAGGAAAAGGCGGTCAGCGTATCTTTGCCTTCAATAAAGCCCAAGGTCATGGTCGGAGAGCTTTCTTCGCTGATTGCCACAATCAAAAAGACCGGCCTGACATTTGCCCCAGAAGCGGCTACGGAAAAATTACGCAAGGTCCTGAATAAGGATTTTGATACCGGAGAATTTTTTCAAGCCATAGAGCGGGCATATCTTTCGGGTTACCAACATATAAAACTTTATTTTATGATCGGCCTTCCTTCTGAAGAAGACGCGGATTTAGACGGTATCATAGATTTTGCCAACTCCGTTTCGCGGGCCAGGGTCAAAACCGCCAAAGGCCCGGCGCAGGTAAACTTAAGCGTTAATACCTTAATCCCCAAGCCGCATACCTCTTTTCAGTGGCTTAAGATGCAGGATTTTGAAGGCATAAAATATAAGCAGGATTACCTCAGGAATAAATTAAGGAATAAAAGGTTGAAGATAAGTTTCCATAACCGTTCCATAAGTATCCTGGAAGGGGTGCTTTCCCGCGGGGACAGGAGATTGAGCCGGGTGATCCTGGCTGCTTTTAACAGGGGGGCGAGATTTGACGCCTGGGACAGCCATTTTGTTTTCCAGAGGTGGCAGGATGCATTTAATGAATGCGGGATAGATTACAATTATTATTTAGGGGAAAAATCAAAAGATGAGATCCTGCCTTGGGATTTTTTGGATGTCGGAATAAGTAAGGATGTTTTAAGGGTGGAATGCGATAGAACTTAGCGATTTTCTTGGCACAAATAGTCGATAGTGGGTGCACTGCGAAAATGGAAGTGGTTATAGGGGCATTTTCTTGTTGCTATGTAATGAGATAAGGGGTATAATTACTCAAGGTTTTTTGTGTAACTTCTGCCTCTGTTTTTTGAACCGGGGTAGCAGGATATTAAGGGAGGATAAAATGGCTAAACATAATGATAGTTCTCTTGTTTCAAAGGGCCTCAGGTATAAATTAAAGATAGCCTTTTCTCTGATGTCTATATTGCCTCTCCTTGTCTGTATTTACCTGGTTTCAAATTACATCCTGCCCAGCGCCGGCCTAAGGTTAGATATAGCCTTGGCCATAGTAATAAGCGTCTTTATCGCGATCATCGGTTTCTTTGTGATAAAAGAAGTGTTTGACCGCATATTATCCGTTACTACCGAGGCAAAATTAATCGCCGGTGGAGATATCAGCCGTAAGGTAGATAATATCGCCGGAGACGAGGTCGGTGACCTGGGTGATTCGCTGAACCAGCTTACCCGGCGCATACGCGGCAATATGGATGAGTTGAAGAACTACAGCGAAAAGACCACCGAGATAAACCTGGCGATACAGAAGCGCGTGCTTGTGCTTTCCAGTTTGCTGCAGGTAAGCTCCCTGATTTCCCAGGGCTCAAAATTAGAAGACATACTCAGGATTGCCATAGAAAAATCGCGGCTCCTGGCTAATTCCGAAGCAGCCTACCTGCTTTTTAAGGAAGAGGATTCGGAGAATTTCTATATGAAGGTAGTAGACGGGGTAAGGACCCAGGACCTTTTAAAGATCAAGGTTGATGCCGGGGAAGCTTTTGACCGGGTGATTAAAAACAACAGGTATTTCGTCCTGGATTCAGAGAATAAGCTGCCGGAAGATTCAAGCGCGGTCTTTTATGAAAAATTTAAACTGAGGAATACCCTGGCATTGCCGATATTTTTGAAAGGGAAACTGGTGGGGGTATTGGGTATCGGCAATACCAAGGAATCTTTTACATATAAAAAAGAGGATATAGAATTACTGGATATTTTCGCAAAACAGGTATCTATCGCCGTAGAAAACGATATATTGATGCACCGGGTTGAAAGATTAGAGATAAAGGACGCGCTTACCGGATTGTATAACGAAGTATTTATCCGCGCCCGCCTGCAGGAAGAGATAAAAAGGGCAATCAGCTGCCAGCGGCCCTGCGGGTTCGTGCTTTTGAATATTGATAATTTCAAAAAATTCCATCAGAATTTCGGTTCACTGCAGGCCGAAGCTATATTAAAGAAAATCTCTACCCTGCTAAAGTCTTCGGTCAGCGATATCGACCGGGTAGGCAGGTTCGGCGATAACGAATTCGCCATTGTCTTGCCTGAAAAAAACAAGCGCCAGGCCCATGAAACAGCCGAGGATATCAGGAAGAAGGTAGAGTTTGCTTTCAGCGAAGAACAGGATGTCAATAAGCATGTCACCATAAGCGGAGGCGTGGCAGAGAATCCTCTTGATGGTATAGATGCCGCGGAATTGATCGCCAAGGCCGGGGAATCGGTCAAGGTTGCCAAGGCTCAGGGCAGGAACCGCATCGTGGGAGTGATGTAATCCGTTTAATATGACAATAAGAAGGATTATAAATAAAAGATTAGGCGAGCTGCTTATTGAGCGTGGCATTATCAACACCCGCCAATTAGAAAAGGCCCTGGCTGTCCAGCAGGAAAAAGGCGGCCTTGTCGGCGAGATACTGGTAGAACTGGGATTTGTCAAAGAAGAAGATATCGCCCAGGCTCTGACCGCCCAATACGGTTTTCCATATTTACCTTTAAGCAATTACGAGATTAACCCTGAAGTGGTAAACATCGTCCCCGGCAGGGTCGCCCGGCAATATATGCTGGTGCCTATAGATAAGATTGGGAATAACCTGACCCTGGCAATGTCTAATCCCTTGAACATCCAGGCAATTGAAGACGTGGAGCTGCTTTCCGGCTGCAGCGTCCAGACATTCGTTTCTACTTCAACCGACATTAAAAAGGCGATTGAAAAATATTACAGAGAGAACGAATAAGATAAACCTCTGCCTGCCCAAAGACAACGAAAATAAATGCTTTCATTAAAAGAACGCCTTACAGAGATATTAATCAATAATAAAATCATCACACAGGAACAGCTTGACCAGGCATTATCCGTCCAGCAGCAAAAAGGCGGCAAGCTCAGCGATATTATCGTAGATTTGAAATTCATCAAGGAAAACGAGCTTGTTTCTTTGTTAAGCGAAGGGATAGGCCTGCCTTTAATTGATTTAAAGCGTTTTAAAATAGACTTTGAAATCGTAAAGAGCGTTCCCGTGGAAATCGCCCGCCATTACCAGCTGGTACCCATATCTAAAATGGGGGATACCATAACCCTGGCCATGGCCGACCCCTTAAATATTTTTGCCATTGACCATGTGGAAGCCCTTACGGGTTTTAAGATAAACCCGATTATCTCGTCCAGCCGCGATATATTGCAAACCATAGAGCTCTCTTATCCTGACGCCACCAAGGGGGTCATCGATGACCTGGTCAAGGAAATGAGTTTTTCCCCCCTTGAAGTTATAAAAGAAGAAAGAGAGATTTTACCCAGCGACCAGGAGTTGGACCGTATCAGCCGGGAGACTCCGGTAATCAAGATTACTAATATGGTACTTGAGGATGCGGTCAAGAAGAAGGCTTCGGATATACTCATTGAACCGTTAGATAAGCAGCTAAGGATACGTTTCCGCATCGACGGGATATTGCAGGAGACCCAGTCGCCTCCCAAGGCCATGCATCCTTCCATCGTCTCCCGCTTAAAGGTAATGTCGGATTTGAATATCGCCGAGCACAGGCTTCCCCAGGACGGCCGCTTTAAGGTGAAAATTTTCGCCAGGGAAGTAGATTTCCGCGTATCCATACTGCCTTCCAGTTTTGGCGAAAAAGTGGCTATCCGCATACTGGATAAATACCAGGCCACCCTGGATATAGAAAAATTAGGCTTCAGCGAAGGGATGGTCTCCAAGTTAAAAAAAGTTTCGCACCTGCCGCACGGGATGTTGCTTGTCTGCGGCCCGACCGGAAGCGGCAAGACCACTACTTTATATTCAATATTAAAATTTGTAGATAGCCCGGATAAGAATATCGTGACCGTGGAGGACCCGGTAGAATACCAGCTGGAAGGGATAAACCAGGTTACCGCCAGGCCGGATATAGGGCTGACTTTTGCCGGAGCGCTGCGTTCCATCTTGAGGCAGGACCCTAATGTTATCATGGTCGGTGAAATCCGCGATTATGAGACGGTAGATATCGCCATTAAGAGCGCGTTGACCGGGCATCTGGTTCTTTCTACCCTGCATACTACTACCTCAAGCGGCGCGATTGTGCGTTTAATCAATATGGGGGTAGAGCCGTACCTGATTAATTCTTCGTTAGTTTGCGTGATGACCCAAAGGCTGGTGCGTAAAATCTGCTCATACTGTAAAGAGAAGTATATAATTAAAGATGAAGTTATCGAGAGCCTGAAATTAAAATTTGATTCCCCGGGGCTGCTTGATGGCGGTGACGAAGCCTTCCTGGCTGCCGCGAAAAAACCGGAATTTTTCCGGGGCAAGGGTTGCCCGCATTGTTTTAATAAGGGTTACAGCGGAAGAATAGGCATCGCCGAGGTCCTGATATTGACCCCGCAGATACGGGAAATGATCCTTAAGCGGGCACAGGAACATTTAATAAAGAAGCAGGCCCGTAAAGAAGGTATGGAGACATTGAGAGAGAGCGGGTTGCGCGCGGTATTAAAAGGCGTAACTACTATTGAAGAAGTATTGCGGGTCACCGCGCCGGACGAGTAAAAACCTATGCAGACATTAAAAGAAAATATAATTGAAATACTGCTCAAGAGCGCGAAGCTGAGCAAAGAACAGCTGGAGAAGGCGATTGAAATCCAGAAACAAAAACAGATCCCCCTGAGGAAAATATTGTTTGAGCAGAAGATTATTTCGGAAGAGGATTTGCTTTCGCTTTTATCCGAGCAGCTTTATATTCCTACCCTGCATCTGACAAAATATAAATTTGACCCGGAGATTATCCAGCTTATCCCGGAACGCATGGCCAGGCAATATAATATAATCCCTTTGTCGCGGATGGGTAATACTCTTACCGTAGCCATGTCCGACCCTTTGAATATATTCGCCCTGGACGACCTGAAGACTATTACCGGCTGCAGCATTGATACAGTCTTAAGCCATCAGGACGAAATAACCCGGGTAATAGATACGCAATATCATTTAGAAACTAAAGATATGCAGGAGATTTTGGAGGAAAGTTCATTCGGCCAGGGCGGCCAGGAGAAGAAAGATTTAGAGCTGCTTAGGCAGGAAGAAATCGAGCTTAGCTCCGCGATCAAAGAAAGCGAGAAGGCCCCTATCGTCAAATTGGTGGATTTGATGCTGGGCCAGGCCCTGAAGAAGAGGGCTTCCGATATTCACATAGAACCGGAGTGGGATTGCCTGCGCATAAGATTCCGCATCGACGGTTCGCTGCACGATGTATTCAGGATCCCTAAAATAAATCAGAACGCGATTATCGCCCGCATAAAGATTATTTCCAACCTGGATATAACCGAGAGCCGTGTCCCCCAGGACGGAAGGTTTAAGGTTAAATTTGAAGGCAAGGAAGTAGACTTCCGGGTTTCGGGTTTACCGACGACATTCGGCCAGAAATTTGTCCTGCGCCTTCTGGATAAAGCCAACCTGTCTATCGGGTTGGATAAGTTAGGCTTTTCTCCGCAGCCGCTGGCTACATTTAAGGAAGCCATAGCCAAGCCTTTCGGGATGATTTTAGTCACCGGGCCGACCGGCTCAGGAAAATCCACGACTTTGTATTCTATCTTAAGCCAGTTAAATACCCCTGAACGTAATATCGTTACCATTGAGGACCCTGTTGAGTATCAGGTTGAAGGGATCACCCAGATACAGGTCAAACCGGAGATCAAGCTTGATTTCGCCACCGGCCTGCGTTCCATTTTAAGGCAGAGCCCGGATGTAATCATGATCGGGGAAATCAGGGACGCGGAAACCGCGGATATCGCCATAAAGGCATCCCTGACCGGGCAGCTGGTGCTTTCTACTTTACATACCAATGACGCGATTTCCAGCATTACCCGCCTTATAGATATGGATATTGAACCGTTTTTAGTGGCCTCAAGCCTGATAATGCTTTGCGCCCAGAGGCTGGCCCGCAAGATTTGCCAGCAGTGCAGAAAACCCATAGATGTCCCCAAAGATTTTCTGAATAGTATAGGCTTTAAAGAGAAAGCCACATTCTACGCGGCGGCAGGTTGTAAGTATTGCAATAATACCGGTTTTTATGGTAGAATAGCTATTCTAGAGACAATCCTGGTTGATGACATTATGCGCGAGATGATTATCAGGAAAAGCTCGCTTGATGAAATAAAGCAGTACGCCGTAGAGAAGCGCCAGATGAAGACTTTAAGAGATGACGCGTTTCTGAAGGTGAAAGATGAGCTGACTACATTAGATGAGGCGCTGAGGATAACTACAGAGGAGTAGGGTTATGGAGTCCCCCAAGCTTTTATTAGTTTACGACGAAGAAACAATGGCCAGGTACATCAAGGAGAAAGTCACCGCGAATGTGGGCCATGCTGTTTCGGTGGAATATACCACGGGCGCCGCTTTAGAGATGTTCAAGGTGAACAATTTTGATATCGTGATGCTGCGTTACGGTATGCCTGACATAAATAGCGTAGAGTTTATCAAGAGCATCAAAAAAATAGACCTGGACTGCGTGATCATCGTATTCGTGGAGGAATCCGATGCCGAGATACCGGATGAAACTTATCAATTAAGCGTTTACGGTTTTATCGGTAAACCGATAAACCTGGAAAAACTATTTTTCCTGGTCCGCAAAGGTATTGAATTGCGTTTATTACTGGTGGCAAACCATAGGTTGACCCGGAGCCTGCAGGAACAGAATATTTCTTTGCAGAGGCAGAATGCCCTTTTAGCCAGGAGGATGGAAGAGTCAACTAAGAGCCTGGCCCGGCTTTATGAGGATTTGCGCAACACTTATATGCGCACCATCAAGGTTCTGGCCCAGGCCATAGATGCCCGCGACCACTACACCCACAGCCATTCCGAAAATGTAGCCAAGTATGCCGTAGTCATAGCCGAGGAGATGGGCCTTTCGGTTAAAGATACTGAGCTGCTCCGGGATGCCTGCGAATTGCATGATTTAGGTAAAATCGGAGTTGAGGACAGGATTTTATCCAAGCCTTCCAGCCTCACCCCGGAGGAATTTGAGGAAATAAAACGTCATCCTACCACCGGAGCGCAGATACTGGAACCATTGGCTTTTCTGGGGGGTGTTGTAGACCTGGTCAGGCAGCACCACGAGCATTATAACGGCACAGGTTATCCCCAGGGCCTGCGTGGCGATGAGATACTCCAGGGGGCAAGGATAATCCATGTTGCCGATGCCTATGAAGCAATGACCTCGGCGCGTTCTTACAGAAAGATTCCTCTATCCAGGGAAGCCGCGGTCGCGGAAATAAAGAAGAATAACGGCACGCAATTTGACCCTAAAGTCGTAGAAGCCTTCTTGAAGGTTGTGTATACCCTATGAGTGTTTTTCAATATATTGCTAAGGACAGAAACGGCCAGACGGTAAACGGGATGCTGGAGGGCGCCTCGGAAGGCGAAGTCGCGGAGACCCTGCATAAAAAAGAATTAATAGTTATTTCAATCGAGTCAACAAAAGAACGGGCCGCGAATAAAGGCAGAGACGGCAAGGTCAAGCTTGATGACCTGGTGATCTTTTCCCGCCAGCTGGCCACGATGATAGATGCCGGTATCCCCCTGGTCCAATCATTGGCTATATTAGGCGACCAGATCGAAAATAAAAATTTAAAGAATGTAGTGCAGACGGTGCGGCGGGATATTGAAGCCGGGACGAATTTCTGCGACGCCCTGGCGAAACACCCGGATGTATTTTCCGACCTTTTTATAAATATGGCCAGGGCAGGAGAGGCTTCGGGTATGCTTGATGAAGTCCTGGACAGGCTGGCGGCATACCTGGAGAAGTCAGCGGCGCTGGCAAGAAAGATACGTTCCAGCCTGGTCTATCCTGCGGTGGTGGTGACCATGGCGATATTAATCACCACGGTTCTGCTGCTAAAGGTAGTGCCGACTTTTAAGGGGATCTTTGATATGCTGGGAGGCACCCTGCCTTTACCCACCCGCATACTTATCGGGGCGAGCGATATATTAAAAAGATTTTTCCTGCCTTTGGTGGGGTTATTGATAGCCTGCGGTTTTCTTTTTAAAAAATTTGTCAGCACGAAAAAAGGCCGTTATATTTATGACGACCAAAAATTAAAGATGCCGGTTTTAGGCCCGCTTTTCTGCAAGGTGGCTTTGGCAAAGTTTTCGCGCACCTTTTCTACGCTGGTAAAAAGCGGGGTGCCGATACTGAATGTTTTGGATATAGTCGCCAGCACTTCCGGGAACAAAGTAGTTGAAGAAACCATTATGAATTGCCGCTCCGCTGTGCGCGACGGCGAGCCTCTTTCCCAGCCTTTGGCAAAAAGCGGGATTTTTCCTCCCATGGTCTCCCGGATGATCGGGGTGGGGGAAAAAACCGGGCAGCTGGAAAAGATGCTTTCTAAAATCGCTGATTTTTATGACGAGCAGGTGGACGCCGCGGTAGCCGGGCTGACCAGCCTGATAGAGCCGCTGGTCATCGCCTTTTTAGGCATAGTGATAGGCGGCATTGTTGTCTCTCTATTTCTGCCGATATTCAAGATAACCGAGTTAGTGGGTAAATAAATTCAGAAGCTAAACACATAGATATTCCGCAAGTTACGAATTTAATAAAAAAAATACTTGACAAAAACTGGATTTATAATAGAATAAGGGTTCCCTTGACAGATTGGAATATGCAGGGTATACTTAATCTTTGTGGATAGAAAAAAGAGCGAGTTTGATAAATTTGGGTAGTTGATTTTTCCGACACTAAGGCGCGGAATCAATAGATTTCTAAAGCGTCCCGGAAGTGAACGGGACGCTTTTTTGTTCTTTTGATAATTGGATAGCCAAGCGAGGCCCGAAGGTACGAAAGTACTGTAAGGGTCAATTTCAAGAGGTAAAAGAAAAATAATCAAAGAGCCTTCATACAAACATTTCTGAATTTTTCGGAGAGTTTGATCCTGGCTCAGAGTGAACGCTGGCGGCGTGGATTAGGCATGCAAGTCGAGCGATATTTTAGATGGAGAGGTTGAAGCCGCAAGGCAGATGCCAATTTGTCTGATTTATAGCGGCAGACTGGTGAGGAACACGTGAGTAATTTACCTCCAAGTCAGGGATAGCCTTACGAAAGTAGGGATAATACCCGATGTGCCACTTACTGCATAAGCAGAAAATGGTAAAGGCGCTCCGCAAGGGGTGTTGTTTGGAGATGAGCTCGCGTCCTATCAGCTAGTTGGCAGGGTAATGGCCTACCAAGGCATTTGACGGGTAGCTGGCCTGAGAGGGTGGTCAGCCACATGGGGACTGAGACACTGCCCCAACTCCTACGGGAGGCTGCAGTCGAGGATATTTAGCAATGGGCGAAAGCCTGACTATGCGACGCCGCGTGAGGGATGAAGTATTTCGGTACGTAAACCTCTTTCGATGGGGAAGAAACTTTTAGCTAACTACTAAAACTGACGGTACCCAGAGAAGAAGCCACGGCCAACTCCGTGCCAGCAGCCGCGGTAATACGGGGGTGGCGAGCGTTACTCGGATTTATTGGGTGTAAAGGGCAGGTAGGCGACCCTTCAAGTTAAGAGTGAAATCCTGCAGCTTAACTGCAGAACTGCTTTTAAAACTGAAGGGATTGAGGCTAACAGAGGAGAGCGGAATTCCCGGTGTAAGGGTGAAATCTGTAGATATCGGGAGGAACACCAGTTGCGAAGGCGGCTCTCTGGTTTAGATCTGACGCTGAACTGCGAAAGCTAGGGGAGCAAACAGGATTAGATACCCTGGTAGTCCTAGCCGTAAACGATGAGCACTAGGTGTTGG
>Ga0247842_10000258_pt1 | contig 119135 bp, 85 predicted proteins | sample LaCruzMarch2015__3_FD_192411 | JGI IMG/M metagenome (GOLD analysis project Ga0247842, IMG submission 192411) | Freshwater microbial communities from meromictic Lake La Cruz, Castile-La Mancha, Spain - LaCruzMarch2015_19m | ecosystem: Environmental > Aquatic > Freshwater > Lake | place: Spain... | reverse complement strand
GCTCATTTTATTTCCAAAGTTGTTGATTTTTCCGGTTGCGTTGAATTAATGGATGTTTGTAAGAAAATTATTGATTCACCATTTTCTCATTGTTTCATTCAAGATCCTGTTGCTGCTTTATCCTTTGCTCAAAAAGCTTTACCCTGTTTTTTCAATCTTGCTTTTGATGCGGAGGTTAGGGTTTAGATGTTTATGACTCTCGACTTTGGACTTTTAACCACAGATTATCACAGATTATACACAGATTCTCACAGATTAATATAATTAATAATTATAAAACAATGCTTAAATATTCGATATTTCTGTTACTTTCTCTCTTCTTTTCTGCCTGCAGCAGTGAGTATCCTGTTGTTAACCGCATTGTTAAAGTTCCATTGCCGCAATTGTCTGACTCATTGAATGTAGTTTATAAAACTGATACTTTGATTCTGGCAACTCATACTCACATGCGTGATACTCTTGTGCGGATTGAATATCTTCCGGGGATAGATAAATTCTTTTACAGGATCAGGCAGGACACGCTTATTGTTCCTTCTTATGATACCATTTATCTTGCTAAATATTTTCAGACCCAATCCACCGATTATAAATGGTATTTCGTTGCCTTCGTTGTTATCACACTTCTTTTTCTTTTCATTTTTAAGCTTTACCCCAGCTAACTCTATTCTCTTTTCCGGTAAATAATATCTTTTACTTTCTCCTCGCCGATATTAAACCGGTCTGACAGGTCCCTTATAGTTTCATTTATGTTGCTGTTGTTCTTTTTATTTCTGTTGTAGATAATTCTGATCTCACTTGCTCTTATCTTATTTTCATTTAGATAGCCAAGTTCCCTCAGTTTCTTTACTTCAGGTTTTTGTAATACGAATATTAATAATTCATCAGTCATAAATTTTTAATTTAAATATAACTAATTATTTTATAACCACAAAATATAATGTTCACAAATATTTCATTTATTATTATTACCGTCCGCTTTAGCGGACGGATCCGATTCCCCTCAATCAGCGGGGCTTTAGCCCCATTGAACACACAATGGGGCTAAAGCCCGGGAAATGAGAGGAGATTCACAACCGTCAGTTAAAACTGACGGTAATATACTCCGATCATAAGAGGTATAATAATTATTATTGATTATTCACTACGGTCAGTTAAAACTGACGGTAATATATTCCGATCACAAGAGATATAAAAAATATTATTTATTCATTAAACAAAAAGGTAAAAAATATGAAAATCAATCTTGACTCCCCACAAACCAAAGCTTCCCAAAAAGCTAAACAAAAACATCCGGAACTTCCGGAAACCGTAGTTGATGATATTGTTACTCTGCTTTATAACAAATCCAATGTAAATAAGGCAATCTCTAACTATATCCAAACTCTCAATCAAAAAAGAAAGGATCTTATTTCTGCTCTTGAATCCACCCCTTTCTTCAATAATCTTGGCTCTGTCTCTGTTCATACACGCTTTAATATTGAATTTAACGAAAGCGATATGAATGACCTTAAAGAGTTTTGCAAGAAACATGACTTGAGTATAGATGATTTTATCGAGGTAAAAACTAAATATCAGCCTACTCCGGCTTTCAGGAATATTTTGTTATCTCAGAGCGATGATTTGTTCATTCCGTTTTATGAAAAAATCAAATGCGAACCAAGCAAAGTGCTTCATGTAAAACTGTCTCTATAATTAGGAATTAAGAATTAGGAATTAGGAATAACTTTACAACTTTACAACTTAATGACAACCTAATGACCATTTAATGACCACTTAATGACCATTTAATGACCACTTAATGACTATAAACTAACCTGTCCCGTCTTGGGCGGGATACAATTAATTGAAAGGGTTTCTATGCTCAACAATGCCCGTTTTTATTCTTCACTCGGTATGAACGTCATACCCTGCAGTTTCAAATTTCCTAAAGTCTTATGGCTGCAATACACTAAATCACCAATTCAAAATGCCCCCGCTCTCTTTGACTGGAATGTTAATGCTATCGCATGCATCTCCGGTGTGAATGACTATGCGGTTCTTGATTTCGATAAAGCTGACCTGGCTTATATTGAAACAACCCTCTCCCTGCTTCATCTTCCACCGGATTATTCCTGGGTTGTAGAATCGGGTAGTGGTAAAGGCTTTCATATCTGGTTCCGCTTTATGAAAACTGATTCCTTCATTAATAAATTTGGTGATAAATCTTATATGAGTTTTTATCCTAATGATGTTTCATTTTGTCATCATGCAGAACTCCGGTTAAGAAATTGCTATACACTTCTTCCTCCATCCTCTCATCCCTCGGGACTTGCATATTCTTATCGCTTCGCTGAACCTTCTGTTCAGCCTCTATATATTCCTGACTCAGTTTTAGAAAATTTTGTTTGTAATAATTTCACTTTTAATGCTTCAAAATCATTGAAACTTCCGTCCCGTCCTCTTTCTGATGCTCCTTTAACGCTCTCGGATTATGAATCTTCCAAACTCTCCTCCGCAGTCTCATATCTGGCTGAAAATTTGGGAGAGGGCTGCTATTCCACCTGGAATAAACTTGGGCTTGCCCTTTGCTCACTTGGCAAGGAAGGCTTACCCTTCTTTATTTCCCTCTCAAATAATCCCGGTTATAAGGACACTCAAACATTCGTTGAAAATCATTTTTTTAATCTTCTTCGCTCATATAATGGTTCTATTTCTCTTGGTTCTGTATTTTTTATAGCTAAGCAATTCGGTTGGAAACCCCCCTTTTCTCCCTTCTGGAGTCAATCCGGAAAAAAGATAGTTTTCGATTTTGCAAAGTATATTAATTTTCTCGTTGATAATAACTTCTCTAAATACCTTTTTAATGGTGAACATTTTATTTGTTATACCGACGGTTATTTTGTTAATATTATAGATTCTGTTTTTTTTAAGGATTATATTACAAATTTTATAAAAACCCTTCCTGAGTTTCAGGGTAAATCAAAACAAAATGCTTCAGCAGTTATTGATGCTATTATTCAAAACAGTAACCTTTTTAAGAAGGAAACTTTCGAATTTCTTCCTTCACTTGAAATGGCTTTTAAGGAAGATAATCTTAAAGAAGCTTTCTTTTATTTTAATAATTGTTTTCTTAAAATCACCTCCGATAAAATTGAAGCACTTGGCTATGATCAGCTTGAATCTTATGTCTTTTCCGACCGTGTTATAAAAAAACCTTTTGAGCAATCTTCAGTTGCATCTGACTTTGAAACTTTTTGTTTTAATATCTGTGAAAGAAATACAGACAGGCTTAATTCACTCAGAAGTGCTATTGGTTATCTCCTGCATTCATATAAAGACCCGTGTAATGCAAAAGCAATCGTCTTTGTTGATCAGAATTTCACGGAAGGTGCAGCGGGCAGGAGCGGTAAATCATTACTGGCAAAATCGCTTTCTTATCTGAGAAATATGGTCGAAATAGACGGTAAAAATTTCGCTTTTAATGATCGTTTTGCTTTTCAGCGCGTTTCTCCCGCCTGCTCTCTTATTCTCTTTAATGATGTTGACAAGACCTTCCCGTTTGAAAAGCTTTATAATATGATCTCCGATTCCTTTACCGTGCAAAGAAAAAACCAAGCTGAAATTACTCTCGCTTATAATCGCTCTCCTAAATTTACTATTACCGGAAATAACTCTATCAGGAATTCTGATCCGAGTGCCAAAGCCCGAATGTTTGAAATTGAGTTCTCTTCTTATTATAATATTTTCCGTACCCCTTTTTCTGAATTCAAAAAAAGATTCTTCGACCAATGGAATGAAGATGAATGGAATTCCTTCTTTACTTTTATGACCGGTTGCATCCAATTCTTTCTTAAATATGGTCTCACCGAATATAGCTTTGTTAATTTATATAAGAAAAAAGTTATGGATGCCACTTGCCCTGAGTTTTTTGATTTTGTTGAGCCTAATCTTGAGTTTAATCAATGGATTCCTAAAACTGATTTCCTTGATTCTTTCCATAAATCCGAACCTGCCTTCTCTGAAATTAAATCCACTACTTTTTTTAAATGGCTAAGATATTATGCATCTGTTTATAATTATACTTACCAGGAAAAAAGAATGGGGCTTCCTCAGGTTCGGCATTTTATGGTTACTAAAGTTGAGCATCTCCTTTTATGACAAACAATTCACTTTACCGCCGTTTATTTGATAAACCAATACCCTGTCCGGTTTGTGGCTGCGGTTATAAATGGGCAGTTGATCCTGCACGGGGTACTTTATATTGTTTTAATGATAACATAAACGATCCTAAATTAATGTGTCGTTTTGAATATCAAAAAGATGAAGTTCTTTCACGATCTCAAATAATTATGTTTAACCAAATGGTACAAATATCACGGCTTTTTTCGGTTCATTAATTAAATTGAAAATCCGTCCTCTGACGGATAAATAAACAATCCGACGCATCGGATTAATTTCATAAATAAAACAAAGGATAATATAATGGCAATACTAAAAAACAGCGGTCTCGGTAATTTTTCGGGCAGAGTCGGAGAAATGGTCTTCCGAGTCGTTAACGGAAAGACCATCATCTCACAGCGTCCCGTATATACACCACATCCCCTTTCTCCCCAAGAAATCCTTGCTCGTGGGAAATTCGGCACTTCTCAGAAATTTTCAAAGGAAGTTAATTCTAATCCGCATCTCAAACCCATTTGGAAGAGCGCTTTCAAAAACTCATGGACTTCAATCTGCAAGTTCAATCTCGCTCATGTTTCTCAATATACACCAACCCCTCAAAACATTATTGTCCCTCCGGGTGGTTTTCCTCTCTTAGTAGTTTACGATAAAATATCTTTGAAATCTTTTGCATTTCATTTATTTGATCTCCCTGTTGAATTTTCACCACCTCCACTATCAATCGATATAGTTTGTTTAAATTGTTGGTTTGATCCTGTCAATCCTAAAGAATCTGATCCTTTTATTATTGAATCTACTTATCAAACCATTCCTGTTGATAAATTCCTTCAAGGCTCTTCTTATTTAGTAAGCGACAGATATACTTTTGAATCCGTCTCAAACATTTACCGTCATAAAATATATTATTTTACTCTTCTTGCTCAATCCGGCGATGAAATGCTAAATAATAAATTATTATATTCAGAAACAGTCTCCCTTGAGGTCTAAATGTTTTATCCTTTATATTCCACTCGCAGCCCCCCCCCGATCGAGGGGCATTTCTCCCCCTTTTACCAAATTGAAAATCAGTCCTTTGACTGAGGGAGGGTTAGGGAGGGTTTTTTAATTTATAATTATCCATTGCTTTTGTTTCATTAACCCACAGTTTTAACTATGGGTATAGGAATTCCCGAGTATTCTTTGAACGGTTTCAACCGTTTACCCTTATAAAACATTAGTTCATCAACTGACGTAGAGACGTCGTATTATTCAATCTGCGAAATCCTTTAATCTGTGTAATCGGCGGTTCAGACAACTTATTTTATTACCGTCAGCTTTAGCTGACGGAAGGGAGCACCCCAAACAACCGGGCTTTAGCCCCATTTATTTCCTTCCTTCCGTAACCCGCCGTCTCCGTCAACATTCGGAATGACTGACATTCTTTTGTCCCTTTAGGGATGAAATATTTATAGAAAAACCCAAACAAAAAAGCCGCGTGCCTTTAGGTACGCAATATTCTCTTTCCCAATATTCCAACATTCCACCATTCCTCTTTTCCTATAATCCTTTAATCCTACGAATCCTAATTCAGACAACTTATTTTATTACCGTCAGATTTATCTGACGGAATGGAGCAACCCAAACAACCGGGCTTTAGCCCCATTTATTTCCTTCCTTCCGCAACCCGCCGTCTCCGTCAACATTCGGAATGACTGACATTCTTTTGTGCCTTTAGGTACAGAATATTTATAGAAAAACCCAAACAAAAAAGCCGCGTGCCTTTAGGTACGCAATATTCTCTTTCCCAATATTCCATTTTTCCACCATTCCTCTTTTCCTCTAATCCTTTAATCCTACGAATCCTAATTCAGACACCCTCTCTTTATTACCGTCAGTCCGTTAGCTAACGGACTGACGGAAGGGAGCAACCCAAACAACCGGGCTTTAGCCCCATTTGCCTAAGAAAATATTTCACTTAAATATCATTTGAAGCGTTCCAAGCTTCATCCCGCGCTACTTTGGGATTGATCATTGCGCGGGAAACCAACGTCTTCAGACGTTGGATTTGAATCACCCCATGATTTTCCTGAACGGTTTCAATTGAATCCGTTAGCTAACGGACAGTCCCCTGACTGACCGTTTCCCTGTAAATAAATAATCATTTATTTACAAAATATTTTTATATTTGAATTAAATATTTAATTATTTTCAGCTTCACACATTTTAGGGTAAATTACTTAATGTCTGTTTATAAAGCTAACGAAAGAACGTTTCAGGGATTATTGCTTACTTTGATTGATGGAATAATCAAGTCCGATCCTGATCTTAGTTTCGCTTCCATCTTTCAAGAACAAAATATCGGCGTCACCGAATCCCGCTTCTCTGATTCAATCCTCGCTTCAAGTACTCACTCAAATAATAAAATATTTTTTGAATTGAAAAATTCGAGCTGGGATGCTACAGATGAAACCTTGGTAATGGATGCCATGACAAAATCATTCCAGAATGGCATTGAATATTTTGTCACAGGTACTCCTCGCCAATTAGCTCTTTACCAAACATTCAAAGAAAATACAACCCCCTTAGATCGTAAACTTAAGATTTACAATCTCTGTAATCTGCGAAATGATAATGATATACTTACCCCGGCATATCGTAATCAGATCACTCCTACTCTAAAATTATTCCTTAAAGACCTGAGTAATCTTGTTCACAATATCACCGATATCCGTTGGGATACTATTGATAAGCAGTTTATAAATAAATTATCTGCATATATTCTCGAGGCTTCAGCGGAAATGAGCCTCGAAATGATACCTCAAATTAAAAAAGATGACGAACTAAAGAAGCAGATCAGAACTTATATCAAAGAACAGGATATTTTTAACGTTTCAATTAATTTTACTGATTCAGATATTTATAATCTCTGCCAGCTTACTAATTATCTCCTTTTCCTGAAAATTATTTTTTATTCTTATCTCCAAAGAGATGTTCCTGCTCTAAATCTAAAACCCCTCTCTATTCCTGAAGATAAAAATCTCTTAAACAAAGCATTGCGCGCTCGCTTTAATGATGTCCTCCTGTTCGACTTCGAATCTATATTCAAAGAATCTGTTCTTGATCAGTTCAATTTTCCCAATCATTACATCCACGAACTCCGTCATAATGTTGAAGTGATTCAACATCTTAAATTTCATGACATTAATTGCGATATTATAGGGGCTATCTATAACACCCTTATAGAAAATCAGGAGCAGCATGACAGAGGGCAGCATTTTACAAATACAAATGAAGTGGATATTATAAATGCTTTTTGTATAAATGAAAAAACAAAAACAATTCTTGATAGCGGTTCCGGTGCTGGTACTTTCCTCGTCCGCGGCTATGCCTTCCTTAAACATTTTAATAAACAAGCAGATCACTCTCTCTTGCTTGAACGCCTATGGGGTATTGACATCGCTCCTTTTCCTGTTCTCCTTTCCTCAATGAATCTTTCTTTACTGAATATAAAACAACTTGACAATTATCCCGCTATTATAAATAAGGACTTCTCTGAAGTTCATCCCTCTTCCTCCGAAAATTTGATATTTCTCAATAAAACTAAAGAGTTTACTGTTACTCCTGTTAAAAATAAAAAATATAGTGCCGTCAAAATCCCTTACTTCGATACCTGTATTGGTAATCCCCCATATATAAGACAGAAACTAATCCAAAGTACAATTTCTTGGGTCAATCTTGCTCATTCAGAACACCGGTTAAAGAAAATAAATCAGCAGAGCGATCTCTATGTCTATTACCTTATGCATACTGCTGCCTTTCTCAAAGAGGGGGGGAGATTAGGATATGTTTTGTCAAGCAGTTGGTTGGACGTTGCCTTTGGCAAAGACCTTCAAAAGTTTATTCTCGATCGCTTTAAAATTATTGCAATTATTGATAATCAGAAAGTTAGAAGTTTCGAAACTGCTTCTATTAATACAATTATTCTTATAATTGAAAAGTCTTCTTCTCCGGATGAACGCAGTAAAAATTTAGTCCGCTTTGTCCGCGTGCATAAGGATTATCCCGAAATTCTAAAATCACCCTCTGATGATGGTGAACCAACCGGTAAACAACAGGAAGAGAACCGGGTTAAAAATGCACTTCTTTTTGCGGAGAAAATTGAATCAATAAAAAATGATCACAACACTAAAGACTTCTCGGTTACAGTTATTACTCAGGAAGACCTTGAGGCGCAAAGTACCATAGATGGTAAATACGGAAACGGCAGATGGGGTGCAAAATATCTCCGTTCCTCGGAAATATATAAAAAAATAATTGATACAGCCGGCAGTAAATTAATTCCGTTAAGTGAAATAGTTGATATAAGACGTGGTTTTACTACGGGTTCAAATGATTTCTTTTACCTTATTGATGATACAAAAAAAATTGATTTACTCACAGATGAACAGTATCTGTTAAATTTTGGTGCGTCTCGCTCCAAGCATAAAATTAACTGGGATAAATTTGCATGGTGTTACAGTAATTTAACAAAAAATCATCATTTGATTGAGAGGATATACTTGAAGCCCCTCTTCAAAACTCAAAAGGAGGCAAAAAATCTCGAAGTTGATATTGATCTACTTAAATATAAAGTTCTCATCTGTAATGAGGCATACCGGACCCTAAAAAAATATAAAACCTACGTTGCTAAATACATAGATATTGCACAAAAGGATTTCGATATTCAATATAACCCCACTAATGCCCAGCGTTTATCAGATGACCCAAATAATGAAAGAGAGTGGTTTAATTTAGGAACGGATATCTTTATCGGTGATTTTATTTTCCCTTCAAAAATTGGTGAACGATTCCGCTTAATTGATAACCGTAAAACTCAAGTATATTGTGACAAAGTTAATTACAATATTAGAGTGAGAGATGATTATAAAGAATATTCTGATACTATTTTTCTAATTCTAAACAGCACTCTTTTTAGATATTTCGTTGATTTGTTTGCCAGACAAATGGTAATAAAAGTAAGTGATGTGGATGTTAATGTTGTGGAAAACACTTTGATAGTTCATCCAAAGCTACTTCACAAATTTGAAAAAGAATTAAAGAAGATCCTTTCTTCACTTACATCAAGAGAACAATTGACGATCTATGAAGAAATCAAAATGAGAGATCGTTTTATTTTGGATTCTATTATTATGGATATAATAGGATTGAATGATAAAGATGTTAAGGAATTACATAAACAATCATGCGAGTATGTTAAAAATCGTCAACTGCATGCTGATTCATTGAATACAAGAAAATCAAAACAAAAGCTTGATTATGCAACATCCTTAAGGTTAATGAATGAACGTTTTCCGGAAATTCGTACATATAAACATCTTCTGAATGATTGCAAAATCAAGCCCTTTGTAATTCCTGATTTAACCGCAAAGTTTCCCAAAAGTGCTCACCTTAGCGAAAGCAACCTATTTAATTCTTACAATATCTATTTCCCCGATGGAAACAAACAGTATTCTGTTTCATTCCAAAACTCATCCCAGGTTAAACTTTTCCAATTTTTCCATGTATTCCTTGAAATTCGAGGAATGCACTTGGACCTTCCCGAGAATCCGGATGTATGTGAGAGAATCGTTAAAGAACTTGTTAAAGATTATAAGGCTTCATTTTCCCAAATTCAAGCATCCTTAAAATCCCTCAGAAGCCCCGCCAATCCGGTTTCAATTTATAGAGATTTAATATTTAATCAATAAAAAGGAATTTATATGCTTTGGTCACCAAATAAATCTTACATTCTTGAACCCTTTGACACGGAAGAAGATCTGGAGAAGTCGATATTAGCAACAAGTGAAATATTGTTTGGACAATCTCGCATTTATCTTGCAATGAAAAAAATAATTGGTAAAAAGGGTAAGACACGAAATATCCCCGATGGTTATTTAATTGATCTTACAAGCATAAGAGAACCAAAGCTTTATGTCGTAGAAAATGAATTGGCTAAACATGACCCGTTAAAGCATATTGCGGTCCAAATATTAGAGTTTTCAATCTCATTTGAAACTTCTGCTGTCCAACTCAAAACTTCAATAAAAGAAGAACTTAGCAAAAATAAAATTGCTTGGGAGAAATGCAGGAACTATGCATTCCGAAATGGTTTCGATAATGTAGATTTTTTACTTGAGAAAATGATATATGGGAAAGATTCCTTTAGTGCATTGGTTATCATAGATGAGATTCATGATGAACTGGAAACGGTACTTCTCAGTAGATTTAAGTTTCCGGTAGAAGTTTTGACTTTTCAAAGATATATTTCAAATGACGGGTCTCGTCTTTACAGTTTTGAACCTTTTCTTTCAGAAGTTGGGAGTGTAATAAATACTACAGAAAATGGAAAATCGGTTTCTGTTAAAATTATTGATCCATCGGAAATTGATACAATTGTTGTCCCTGCTCAGGAAGAGGGTTTTCAGGAGGCTTTTATAAAAGAAAATTGTTGGTATGCCATAAGAATTCACAGCAGTATGATTTCACAGATAAAATATATAGCCGCATACAGAGTTGCCCCTGAATCGGCTATAACTCACTATGCTAAAGTCAAGGAAATTAAACAATGGCAGGACACAAATAAATATATTATTTATTTTGAAGAACCTGCTAAAAAAATAAATCCGATAAGGCTTGTTCCCAAAAGCATTACAAAAGCTCCACAAAATTCACGATATACATCGTTGAAAAAATTACAAAAAGCCAAAACTCTGGATGATGCTTTTTAACAAATTATATGATTTGAATTTCCTTATTAATAATCAATACCATAAAATTATACAACTTTCCCTCCTACCATCATTGAAAACAAATCACAACTTAAAAATAACCTCACCCCCCAAACCCCCTCTCCAAAAAAGGAGAGGGGGAGAGAGGGGTGGGGCAATATACCGGGGGTTTACACCCCCGGCTACAAATATACCATCCCTAAAGGGATGAAGAGAAATATCAGGAACATATTGCATCCTGAAAGAGATGAAGAAAAATATCATTGGCAGTTTTTTTTGCAATTAGTCGGACGTCCGTCAGATGACAGAGATTTAGCATAGAAATAATGAACAAATGGGGCTAAAGCCCAAGGGGTGTGGGGGGAGCCGGGGCCGTCAGATAAATCTGACGGTAATAAAGGTAAACGGTCAGTCAGGGGTCTGTCTCCGTCAGTTGACGGACTAACGGATTCAAGTGAAACCGTTCCAAACGTGGTGTGGGGGGAGCCGGGGCCGTCAGATAAATCTGACGGTAATAAAGGTAAACGGTCAGTCAGGGGTCTGTCTCCGTCAGTTGACGGACTAACGGATTCAATCCGTCAAGGGTTCGGATTTACAATTTTTTATTTTGTAGAAAATAGCGTAAATTTCGTATATGCAACGAATATTTTTCAATCCGGCAATGGTTCGGATTTTCAATTTGAGATTACTATGAAGACATTCTATCGGTTACTTCCTCTATTTTTTTTGTTTCTCCGCTCCGGATTAATTTATCCACAAACACTCCAATCCGTAATGTCAATGCAGGGCGCTACAAGCGTTAACGATGTTGCAACTGATGCGGCGGGAAATTCATATATCACAGGTTTTTATCACGGCCAGCTTATTATGAACGGAGTATCCGTGCTTACCGGCACCGGAATGGCTGATGTTTTTATCGGCAAAATTAGTAACTCGGGGGGACTTGTTTGGTTAACAAGCGCAGGGGGAACCAATATGGATGTTGGGCGAAGCATTTCAACAGATCCGGCTGGAAATGTCTACGTTACCGGAAGTTTTACGGATACAGCTTACTTCGGAACCACCCGACTGATCGCCTCCGGCGGAACCGGAATTGATATATTCACCGCGAAATATAACAACTCGGGAAATTTACTCTGGGCAAAACAATCAGGGAGCAACAGCGCAGAATATTCCCGCGCAATTTCGACAGATGCTTCCGGAAATGTCTACCTGACCGGGGATTATTTTGATTCAACTTCCTTTGGCTCAATCACTCTTCCGAGTTACGGGCAGAATGACCTCTTCATTGTTAAACTTAACACTAACGGTGACGTTGTCTGGGCAAAGCACGCCGGCGGTGAGAGAAGTGACCAGGCAGCAGATATTGTTTCGGATGCTTCCGGCAATACATACATTACAGGTAATTTTATGATGACCGGAACTTTCGGTTCGAAACAGCTTTCCTCGGATTATAACGGAAGCGCATTCTTTGTTAAATATGACAACTCAGGGGAATGCGTCTGGGCAAGCCAGAGTAGTACCGGTTCACAACCCGGAGCCACAGGCATAGCTATTGATGCTGCCGGAAATGTCTATGCTACCGGTTATTTCTGGGACAACCTGGTTCTGGGACAGTTCACTTTAACAAGTACCGGAAACTCCGATCTTTATATTGCCAAACTCAATAGTAACGGCGAATTTCTCTGGGCGAAAAATGCAGGCGGTTCCGGGACTAATGACGTCCTGTTCAGGGGTTTTATTGCGGTTGATTCTTATGGAAATTCATATTTAAGCGGATATTTTGAAGGTACGGTTATTTTTGGAAATGACACCCTTATTTGTGCGGGCATTTCCGATCCATACGTCGCTAAATTTGATGCTACCGGCAATCCCGTCTGGGCCAGGAGTGCCGGAGGACCTTATATCGATGACAGCAATACTATTGCCCTTATCGGCAACAGCCAGATCGTTATAGGCGGAACATACGGCGAGCATACAATCTTCGGGGGCGTTGAACTCCCTTACTGGGGATGCTATACGGCGAAGTATGCAACAAGCACCGGCATTCAAGATGATGAAGGCGAAACACCTGACGGATTTTATCTATCTCAGAATTTCCCTAATCCTTTCAATCCCTCAACCATTATTAATTATCAACTTATGGCAGATGCACATGTTTCCCTGAAGGTATTTGATTTGCTGGGAAACGAAGTCGCCGAATTAGTAAACTATTTTCAACCGGCGGGAACGTATAATTATGAATTTAAAATCTCCGATTATAATCTCGTCCGTCGGGGGGCAACCGGAGTATATTACTATCGCCTCATTGCAGGCGATTTTGTCTCAACAAAAAAAATGATTTTAATAAAATAAAAAACTTCCAGTATTAATAAATTTATTTGAGGAATATATGAAATTTGCCGAATTGCTTATAAGCTTTCTAATAATAAGCGCCATCACTTTTGTGGTCAGTTCTGCAGTCTCTTTTCTATACAGTCTGATAGTCCATTCACAGGGAGTGTTTGACTGGGGCAGCTCCATCCGTTTTGGAATAGTCCTGGGAATTGTGATTACGTGGATCAATTACACAAACAAGTCTAAGAAGAAGTTGTAAATCCGACCCTCTGACGGAGACGCAGACAGCAGGAAATAAAGAGGAAAGAGGAAAGAGGAAAAGAAATAAGTCATAATTAATTTACTCTGATTTCCGTTCATTTATTAATATTACCACTCTTACATAAAAAGTTTTTAATTAGCTTGAAATTGGATATTTTTGATATCATTTTTTTAAGGTAATATTTTATGCAAAAAGTCTTTTTATTTATCATTTCTTTCACATTCGTCTTGGGAAACATCTCCTTTTCCCAGAACGCAAAGGATATTAATATCCCCTACACAAAGTTTGTACTGAAAAACGGGCTTACCCTCCTCGTCCACGAGGATCATAAAGCCCCCATTGTGGCTGTTAATATCTGGTATCACGTCGGTTCTAAAAATGAGAAACCCGGACGCACGGGTTTTGCTCATCTTTTTGAACACCTGATGTTTAACGGCAGCGAGAATTATAATGACGATTATTTCAAGGCTCTTGAAAAAGTCGGCGCAACTGATCTTAACGGAACCACCAGCGAAGACAGAACCAATTATTTCCAGAACGTCCCCACTTCTTCACTCGATCTGGCCCTCTGGATGGAATCAGACAGAATGGGACACTTGATTGGTGCGGTCACACAGACAAAACTTGATGAACAGAGAGGGGTTGTCCAGAATGAAAAAAGGCAATATGACAACGAACCCTACATGATGAAAATGGAGGATCATTCCACTAAAAACAGCTATCCCGTTGGTCATCCTTACTCCTGGACTGTCATCGGCTCTCTTGAAGATCTCGACTCTGCAAAACTTTCGGATGTCCATCAGTGGTTCAAGGATTATTACGGTCCTAACAATGCCGTTCTCGTCCTGGCCGGTGATATTACTCCCGAGGTTGCTTATGAAAAAGTCAATAAATTTTTCGGTGATATTCCTGCAATCCAGCCTGTAGAACGTCCGCAGACCTGGGTTTCAAAGATGACCGGCACAAAGAGATTCATTGTTGAAGAAAGGGCTCCTCAGTCTAAATTAGTAAAGATCTGGAACATACCTGAATGGAGTTCAAAGGAATTATTCTATCTTGATTTAGCATCAGATGTTCTTTCAGTCGGTAAGAATTCAAGATTATACAAACGCCTCGTATATGATGATCAGATAGCAACCGATGCAAGGGCTTATATCAGCCCGAAAGAACTTGGAAGTCAGTTTTTTATAGAGGCAACAGTAAAACCGGGTGTTGAACTCTCCCTGGTTGAAAAAGTTGTTGATGAAGAACTTGCGAAAATTCTGAAAGACGGGCCAACCGATGCAGAAGTTGAACTGGTTAAGACTAATTACCTCTCCTATTTCGTAAGAGGCATTGAAAGAATCGGCGGTTTCGGAGGAAAGAGCGATATCCTTGCTCAGTCTCAGGTCTTCGCCGGAGATCCCAATTTCTACAAAACAAAACTTGAATGGCTTGAGAACCTGAAAGCCGCTGATATTAAAAAGGCAATGAACGACTGGCTTTCTGACGGCGTAAGCATCCTGGAAATTCATCCGTATCAGACCCTGGCTGCAGAAGAAAAAGGTGCGGACAGGACAAAACTTCCAGAATCGACAACACCTCCGGAAGCTAAGTTCCCTAAGATTGAAAGAAGCGAACTTTCCAACGGACTTAAGATAGTTCTTGCTAAAAGGACTTCCATCCCCGTTGTTAATTTCCTCTTGTCGGTTGATGCCGGTTATTGTGCAGATAAAAATCTTCCAGAGGGAACGACAAGTTTCACCATGAATCTGATGGATGAAGGGACAAAAACAAGAAACTCGCTTCAAATCAGCGAAGAACTTCTGAAATTAGGGGCATACCTGAATACAGGAGCAAGCCTTGATAATTGCTACGTAAATCTTTCCGCATTAAAAGGAAATATTGATAAATCACTTGACCTCTTTGCCGATATCATCCTGAATCCTTCTTTCCCGGAAAAAGAAATCGACCGCTTGAAGAATGAAAGATACGCCCAGATCCAAAGAGAAAAATCCTCCCCGATTCAAATGGCCATCAGGGTGCTTCCAAAGTTTATTTACGGCGATGAACATCCTTACGGGACTCCCCTAACCGGAAGCGGTTATGAAGAGTCAGTTAAAAAAATGACAAGGAATGACCTTATCAGTGTTCACGATAAATGGTTTATACCCAACAACTCCACGCTGATTGTTGTTGGCGATATTACAATGGATGAAGTAAAATCGAAAATTGATAAGCTTTTTAAGAACTGGAAACCCGGTAATGTGCCTGATAAGAAAATTGTACCTGTTGAACAGCAGAAAAAGCCGATCGTATATATAATGGATAAACCGGGTTCACCCCAGTCAGTAATTATTGCCAGCCATGTTGCTCCGCCGCGCAGTGATGAGAAGTATATCGAGATGGACGCAATGAATTACATTCTCGGCGGTGCTTTTGTTTCAAGAATCAATATGAACCTGCGCGAAGATAAACACTGGTCCTACGGTTCAAACAGTATGATTTTCCCGTCAAAGGGACAAATGCCTTTCCTCGTTTTTGCATTTATCCAGGGGGACAAAACAAAAGAGTCGATGCAGGAAATCTATAAAGAGATATCACAGTTTATAACTTCCAAACCTGCAACCTCTGAGGAAGTTGACAAGGTGATACTCAACAAAACCCTTGAGCTCCCCGGAAGCTGGGAAACAAACCAGGCAATCATTAATTCACTTGACGAAATTGTTAACTTCGACTTGCCGGATAATTACTATGAGACATACGTTAAAAGGATAAAGAATTTGTCCGGAACGGAAATTGATAAAGTGGCAAAAAGGATTTTACATCCTGATAACTTAGTGTGGGTTGTTGTCGGTGATAAGGAAAAAATCGAGGGCCCGATAAAGGAACTCGGATATGAGATAAAGATCATTGATACAGACGGGAAGATAATTCAGAAGTAATTTTTCATAACATCTTTTTTCTTAAAGGGCTGTGCTTAATCACAGCCCTTTTCCTTTAAAATTCAAGCCTCATTGTTGTAAAGTTATAAAGTTGTAAAGTTATAAAGTTGTAAGGTTATCCCTAATTCACCTGCCTGCCCCGCCTTGGGCAGGATAATTCCTAATTACTAAGTTTTTCTTTTTAATTATTTAATAAAGTCGTATTTTTTGTTATCTGTTTTAGTGAGATAATAATTGGAAATCCGTCCACTGACGGACAAGTCAAAAAAAAAAATAATTCTTCGGAGCTTTTATGTTACCCTCGAATATGAAACACCCCTGGCATTCTGTTAGTTACGGCGGAGATACTCCAAAATTCGTAAATGCAATCATCGAGATATCTCAGGGATCTTCCGGCAAATACGAAATTGATAAGGATAGCGGTCTTCTGAAATTAGACAGGGTTCTCTACTCTGCTGTCCATTATCCTGCGAATTACGGTTTTATCCCGCGCACACTGGCGGATGACGGCGATCCTCTTGATATTCTGGTTATCAGTTCTATAGGTGTTCATCCTCTGGCACTGGTCGAAGCTAAAGTCATCGGAGTCATGCAGATGATTGATAATCATGAGAATGACGAAAAGATTATTGCGGTTGCAAAAAATGATATGGGTGTTAATTATATCAACGACTTTAATCACCTCCCTCCTCACACAAATGTTGAACTCAAAAGATTCTTTGAAGATTATAAGAAACTTGAGCACAAACAGGTTGAAGTAAATGAATTCCTTGGGAAAGATGGGGCGTATGAAATTATTATGAGGAGTATAGACAGATATAACACTGTTTTCAAGGGAAAATCAAAAGAAAAATAAAGTAAGGTCATATATGCACAAAATATTTATCTTATTATTCATGGCAGTTCAATTACTCAGCGCACAGATTATTCACTCTCCCGATGGGAGACTTTCTTTAAAGTTTGGACTTACTGAACCGGGTGAACCCGCTTATGAGTTGTCTTTCAACAAGATTCCTGTTATAAACAAAAGCAAGCTTGGGTTAAAACTTTTGGATCAGGGAAATCTGTTGCAGGGTTTTTCAATTGCCGGGAGTAAAACTAAACTTGTCGATGAGACATGGGAACCTGTCTGGGGTGAAGTAAAAACCATCCGTAATAATTATAATGAACTCGAAGTGACTTTGCAGCAGAGCGATAAGCGCAGAATGATAATCAGATTCAGGTTGTTCAATGATGGATTGGGGTTCCGCTATGAATTCCCCCAACAGGATAATCTGAAATATTTCACTGTTTCTGATGAGTTGTCTGAGTTTAATTTAACCGGAGATCATAAAACCTTCTGGATTCCGGGAGATTATGACTCAAACGAGTATTTTTATACTACTTCCAAATTGAGTGAGGTTGATGCTTCTTTCGGCGCCACCATCAACGAGATTTCCACCAAATCTGTAATAGGAAATAACTTTGTTCAGACCCCTCTCATGATGAAAACCGGAGAAAATCTCTACATCAATATTCACGAAGCAGGACTGATAAACTATCCCGCAATGAATCTCGGTATAGATCAAAAAACATTCAGTCTCAAATCTCATCTTGTACCGGATGTACTCGGCAATAAAGCATACCTCCAGACTCCCTGTCAGACTCCTTATCGCACTATTCTTGTTTCAGATAAGGCAACAGACTTATTAGCTTCCAAAACGATCCTGAACCTTAATGATCCTTCAGTAATAATCAATACTGAATGGATCAAACCGATAAAGTATATTGGAATCTGGTGGGAACTTCACGTAGGAAAATCTAACTGGAACTATGCAGATATTAACAACGTAAAACTTGACCTCACAGACTGGAAGAATCTGACTCCTACCGGTAAGCACGGAGCAACAACTGAAAGAACAAAATTTTATATCGATTTCGCTGCAGAGCATGGATTCGATGCTGTCCTTGTTGAAGGATGGAATATCGGCTGGGAGGACTGGTTTGGACAGTGGAAAGAAGATGTCTTTGATTTTGTAACTCCCTATCCCGACTTTGATGTTGCTGAACTGCAGAAGTATGCAGCATCAAGGAACGTAAAATTAATCATGCACCATGAAACATCCGCCTCTGCCACAAATTACGAAAGAAGGATGGATGAGTCATACCGCTTTATGAAGAAGTACGGTTATGATGCGGTAAAGACCGGTTACGTCGGACGAATAATTCCAAGGGGCGAACATCATGACGGACAATGGATGATAAATCATTACGTCCACGTTGCAAAGAAAACCGCTGAGTATCAGATCATGCTCAACGCACACGAACCTGTAAGACCGACGGGACTTCAGAGGACCTACCCTAACTGGCTTGCCTGCGAGGCTGCAAGAGGGAATGAATTTAATGCATGGAGCAGTGGAAATCCGCCGGAACATGAAACTATTCTTCCCTTCACCCGCTTGCTGGGCGGCCCCATGGATTATACACCGGGTATCTTTGAGATTAAGATGAGTTATTACGATCCCGGAAAGAAATTTCAGGTCCACACTACTCTTGCAAAACAATTGGCATTATACATCACAATGTATAGCCCTCTTCAAATGGCAGCTGATCTGCCCGAAAACTATTTGAAGTACCTTGATGCCTTTCAGTTTATTAAAGATGTCCCCGTAGACTGGGATGATACAAAAATATTGGAAGCCGAACCGGGCGACTATATTACTATAGTCCGCAAATCGAAAGGTAAAGATGCCTGGTTCCTGGGAGCAATTACTGATGAAAATAAACGCAATACTGAAATTTCCTGCGATTTCTTGGAAATCCGATCCCCTGACGGACTCGCCAATGATAAATGGTATACTGCTACAATTTATGCCGACGGAAAGGATGCTCACTGGGAGAAAAATCCGATAAGCTACCGGATTAATAAGTACCTGGTTAATTCCAAATCCGGGATCAAATTAGCGTTAGCGGAGAGCGGAGGGACTGCAATCAGTTTTATCCCCGCTACTGATGATGAGATAAAAAGCCTGACCAAATTTTAAAAACAAAAAGAGTCCGTTAGCTAACGGACTCTTTTTAATTTAATTTCACTTGTTCTTAAAGAATATATTTGCTGAGATCTCTGTTCTTCACAATCTTGTCAAGTTTATCATTGACCATTTTGCTGTTTACACTGATAACTGAGTCCGGCATCTTGTCCGGTACCATAAACAAAATATCTTCAAGCAGTGTAGTCAGTATAGTGTGAAGCCTTCGCGCACCGATATTTTCAATTTCCTCATTCACCTGAAAAGCAATTTTTGCAATCTCTTTGATTCCATCCTCTAAAAACTCAACCACCACACCTTCAGTCTGCAGGAGTGCTGCGTACTGTTTTAATAAAGCATTTTCAGGAATTGTAAGTATTTTCACAAAATCCTCTTCCGTTAAACTCTTTAATTCGACACGGATAGGAAAACGCCCCTGAAGTTCCGGTATTAAGTCTGATGGTTTGGCGGAATGAAACGCTCCTGAAGCTATGAAAAGAATATGATCTGTCTTCACAACCCCGTATTTAGTATTGACACTTGACCCTTCCACGATTGGAAGAAGGTCTCTCTGGACTCCCTCCCGGGATACATCAGGCCCGTGTCCTTTCCCTGAACCACCTGCAATTTTATCAATTTCGTCAATAAAAACTATCCCTGTGTTTTCAACTCTCTGTACAGCCTCTTTTTGCGCTGCATCGATGTCGATTAGTTTCTGTGCTTCTTCGTCCGCAAAAACTTCCCGGGCTTCTTTAATATTTGTTTTTCTTTTCTTCTTTTTCTTTGGCAGCATATTGGACATTATATCCTGAAGATTCATTCCGATATCATCTCCCCCAAGTGGTCCGAGTATCTGCATCCCGATGGCAGGTTGTGTAGTGTCGAACTCAATCATCTTATCGTCAAGTTCGCCGTTTTTTAATTTAAATCTCATCCACTCGCGTGTTTTCTGATTCTGGTATGCTTCGTCATTCGGCTCATTATTCTCATCCCCGTTTGTAACGGATGGCCTTTTCACCGGAGGAATTAAAATATCAAGAATCCTCTCGTCTGCCATTTCAACTGCTTTGGATTTGACTTCCTCTGTTCGCTCCGCTTTCACCATATTGACTGAGATATCCGCCAGGTCTCTGATCATTGATTCAACATCTCGGCCGACATAACCGACTTCCGTATATTTTGATGCTTCTACTTTTATAAAAGGAGCTTTGGCGAGGTTCGCGAGCCTGCGGGCAATTTCTGTTTTACCAACTCCGGTAGGACCTATAAGAATAATATTATTTGGAAGAATTTCATCCTTAAGAGAACCTTCCACCTGTTGTCTCCTCCAGCGGTTCCGGAGTGCAATTGCAACCGCTATTTTTGCTTCGTTCTGTCCGATTATAAATTTATTAAGTTCTTCAACAATTTGTGTGGGTGTGAGAACTTCATTCAGATTCTTTCCGTCAATGGTTCGGATTTTCAATTTCATTTCTATCCTGTTTTAATCTATTGTTTCTACATTAATCTTATCGTTCGTATAAATGCATACTTCTGAAGCAGTTATCAGCGATTCTTTTACAATGTCAACCGCTTCGAGATTACTGAATTTCTTTAGCATCTTTGCTGCGGAAAGCGCATACATACCGCCTGACCCGATCGCTACTATCTTATCCTCTGTTTCAATCACATCCCCGTTTCCCGAAACCACGAGAGCGGTATCCGGAGTAACAACAGCCAGCATGGCTTCTAATCTTCTGAGATATTTATCTTTTCGCCATTCTTTAGCCAGCTCAACTGCTGCACGCTGCACATTGCCTCTGTATTGTTCAAGTTTATCCTCAAACATCTCCATTAACGTAAAAGCATCGGATGTTGCTCCTGCAAATCCGCAAATCGCTTTTCCATTGGATATTTTCCTGATCTTTACTGCATTGTGTTTCATAACAGTGTTTCCTAAAGTAACTTGCCCGTCTCCGCCTAAAGCTGCTTTTCCGTTATGAACTATTCCTAATATGGTTGTTGATTTTACTCTTTCCATTTTTCTTTCTTGTTAATATTAATTTATTCCTAATTCATTTATCACATTATTTGCTCCGCCGAATTTTTCCGTCACCCAAAGTACAAACCTTATATCAACACCAATCGAGCGGGAATAATCCTCACTCCAGGCATAGTCGTTAATAGTGGCCTCAAATGAGCGGTCAAAATTGACCCCTATCAGTTCCCCGTAAGCATTCATTATCGGGCTCCCTGAATTCCCCCCTGTTGTATCCGAGTTATAAAGTAGTGCAACCGGCACATCATTTAATTTTTCGTTCTTATACCTGCCGAAATCCTTTTTATCATAAAGTTCTTTGATTTTTGGAGGGATCGTGTAATCTCCGCCAAGATAACTTTTTTCAATTAAGCCTTTTAAGGTTGTAACCGGTTTAAAATAAGTTGCATCTGCAGGAGTGTACCCCTTTATGTATCCGTATGTAAGTCTGAGAGTACTGTTTGCATCGGGGATAAATGCTCTCTGCTGCCATATTTTTTTCACATCAGTAAATTTTGCAAGGCTGATGTTCAGTTTTCCGTTTATTGCATCGGTCTGACCCTGCACCGGGAGATAATCCTTCTTCAGACCTGAAAGGAAACCGGAAAAAGGATCTTCATTTTTGTTGAACTCATCCTGATCCATTTCAAGCAGTTTTTTATAAGAATCGAAATCTGTAATAAAGGAAGACTGAACCAGTCCGTTTAGGTAGCCTGAAAGTTCTTCGGATGTTTTATACTTTTCAAAGAGATTTTTAAGGGCTGCCAATTTCTGCAACTCGGGAAAATTCCTTGCGTCATTAATCAGCAGCGACAGAGAGGCGGCTTCAACTTCCTTATCCATGTCATTAAAGAGATCTTTAACAGAGGTATAGAAACTATTTATTTTATCCCCTCTGACACCTGCAGCCCTCTCTTCCTCAGGCTTCTCCATCTCCCTTCTGTATTCAAAGAGAAGATCGTTTAAGCGGACAATAGGATTCCTTGCAAACTGAGTATACATCAGAACAATCCTGCCAAGAGCAAAAATCTCCTTATATGCCCCGTCAATTTCCTTTAACACGGTCGAATATTCTTTTTTAAGTTGAGTGTCTGAATCTATAAACTTCTGAAGTTCACTCTCTTCGGTTTCCCTTTTTTCAACAAGAGAAAGCCTTCTTAAGCCAAGCATTTTACCGCGGTAATTTTTCTCTGTGTTTGCAAGGGATTTAATACGTGAAGATAATTTCAGCGCCAGCCCCGGATTATTTTTCCCGAGATTTTTATAGAGATCAATAAGACCTTCGTTTAAGTTCTGAATATAAGGAAGCTGGAATTCCTCATGGAACTTAGTGTACTGAGAGGGCTGATGTCTGAAAGTCCTTCCGGGATATCCAAGAATAAACATAAAGTCGTTTTCTTCAACTCCGTTGGGATTTACTTTTAAGAATCTTTTTGGGGTGTAAGGAATATTCTTTTGGGAGTAAGTTGCAGGTGACCCGTCCGGAGCGACATAAGCTCTTAAAAAGCTGAAATCACCCGTATGTCTCGGCCACACCCAGTTATCGCTCTCACCGCCGAACTCACCAATTGTTCTTGGGGGTGCATATACAAGCCGCACGTCTCTTAATACTTTGTATTTAAATAAAATATATGTTTTTCCAATAAACATTTCGGATACTTCCGCTTCCGCACCCGGGTCCGCTGATTTTACTTCATCAACCAGCTGCTTCATCTTTTTTCGTATAAGAGACATCCTCTCCTTAATGTCCTGCGATTCATTGGCAGCAGCTAAAATTTCACCGGATACATCCCTGTAAGACTCTGTTATCTTGCACGTGAGCCCCCGTGCTTCTATCTCTTCTTGTTTAGTTCCGGCATGAAATCCGTCTTCAAGAAAATTCTTTTCTAATGTACTGGCTTTGCGGATATAATCAAATGCACAATGATGATTTGTGAGAATCAGTCCTTCGTTTGAAACAAAAGAACCTGTGCAACCCTGCAAACTTACCAGGGCATCAATCAGACTTACACCATCCGGATTATAAACGTCCTTAACATCCATCTTGAGACCTGCTTTTTTCAGGTCAAGCTTTGAAATTTCACTTAGCGGGTACATCCCCTCGTCAGGCGGGGTCGAACCGGTGAATAAAATTGTTAAAATTGTCAGAAAGAACGAACCTGCTATTATTTTCTTCTTTAATCTTCTGCGCACCAATTGAATCTCCAATTATCAAAAACTAATTATGAAATTTAATTAATTTACGGCTATTATCTCAGGTAATTATGCATTCCGGAATCCATTTCTTATTAAGCACATCATATTCATTTAATTCGGGACATAATATTGAAAATCCGTCCCCTGATTGAAAATCCGATCTCCTGACGGACGGAAAAACTATTCCGGATTCTTCTTTTTTCCTTAACTTTCATAAACAGACTTAATTAATTTTTAATAAATTAGAAATATGAAAACCAAATTGAAAATCCGATCTCTTGACGGACTGATTGATTACGACTCAACGAAGCGAAACGCTACTGCTGATCTCCTTAAAGGACTGGCAATAATATTCATGATTCAGGTGCATGTAACCGAGTTTTTAGCAAAACAGGAATTGTTTGATTCTATTTGGGGAGCAGTTTCTTTGTTTTTCGGGGGCCCTCCCGCAGCTCCGGTTTTCATGGCTGTAATGGGTTATTTCCTTGCCGGATCAAAAAAAGATTTTGAGACATCACTTCTTAGGGGGATTTATCTTTTTCTGGGGGGGATATTATTAAATATCGGACTGAATTTTAATCTTCTGGTCAGAATTTACAGAGGCGAGTATTTCCTGGATCCCTTCCGGTACGTCTTCGGAGTGGACATCCTTCTTTTAGCGGGAATGAGTATCATATTGCTCACTCTTATCAAAAAACTTGTAAACATTCATTTCTTAATCCCCCTTTTCTTAAGTCTTTTGCTTACGTTTCTTTCTGATTTGATTCCGGTATTTCCAGAGTTTCAATCCCCGGTTTTAAGATACTTAATTCCGGTATTTGGTGGAAACCAGGACTGGTCTTATTTCCCTGTAATTCCCTGGTTAGCTTATCCTCTTTTAGGGTGGTCTTTCCGGATGCTTCAGAATAAATATAAAAACCACATAAAAGCCGATAACCAGATCACAATACTTGTCCTTTTAGCATGGGGACTTTTTCTCTACATCACCGGTCAATACGCCATATTAGTTGCTGCTAATCTGCCTGTTTACTATCATCACGGTATAGTATTTTTTATCTGGGTGATATTTTTCTTATCAGGCTACCTGTTCTTCTTTTATAAAGTAAACAGCATCTTCCCCAAGTCAAATATCCTATTATATATAAAGTGGCTTGGCCAAAATGTAACCCTTGTCTATGTTTTTCAGTGGTTGATTATAGGAAATATTTCAACGGAAATATATAAAACTCAAACCCTGCTTAACTCCGTTTTATGGTTTTTTGCAGTAATGACAGCCGTAACAGTTTTAACAGTTTTAGCCAATAAACTGATAAAAAAAGCACCCGGTGATTAAGAGCAGAAGCATGTCTATCCCGGTATTTTTACATTGTTAAACAGAGCGAATAACAATATCTTAGAATAGTGAAAAAAGTGTTCTACATATTATTCCTATTCGTTTACCTGTTTCTGACAGCAGGCGTAACGATCACTTCGCATTTTTGCGGAGGGGAGTTGTATTCCATCAGTCTGATCAGGGGGACGCACGATCCTGTTCCGTGCGGGTGCGATCATTCATCCTGCTGCAATCCCTGCTGTTCAGATGAGATCAAAACAATTAAAATCGAAGACACTTATACTTTTGAATCAAAAACCGAGTCAGATTCCACTGATGAATTTATAATCGCCGAGTTTGCTGATTACAGTTTCGGTCAGATACCCGCATCAGATAATGAACCGGTTTTCAGAATTCCCCCTAATTTATCACCACACGATATTCCCATTTTTAATTCGTCATTTCTGATTTGAATTATTTTTAGCTGATTTCATTATCACGTTTTGCCCCGGCAAAACAGTCAGTTAATTATTTTATTATTATATCATTATATGAGGAAAACAATGAAAACACCTTTTGTATTAACACTATTATTTCTTTTAGGTCTCTTTCTGACCAATTGCGCACAGGACATTCCGACAAAAGAGGCAAAATTAAAAGTATACGGCAATTGCGGTATGTGCAAAACCCGCATTGAAGAAGCCATTGATATCCCCGAAGTTAAATACGCAAAGTGGGATAAAACCACAAAGAATCTTAAAGTAATTTTTGAAACCACTATCACGGCTGATTCGCTTCTCCAACGTATTGCCGCAGTCGGACATGACAATGAAAAATTCAAAGCTCCGGACGATGTTTACAAAAATTTGCCGAAGTGTTGCTTATACAGGAACAACTCCAAAACTCATTAATTCACTTTAATTTTTTTTGGAGGCAAGCATGAAATATTTAATATTTATGTGCCTCCTTTTTATTCCGCTTCTGACTTTCGGCCAGGGATTTGTGACCGGTAAAGTCTATGAAGCAAATGAAAAAGGTGAGAATCCACTCCCGGGAGCTAACATCCTGTGGCTGGATACTCAGACGGGCACTACTTCGGGGCAGGACGGAAACTTTCGAGTTCCCTTTTCTCCTGAAACCAATAAACTTGTAATCAGTTATGTCGGTTATGAAGCGGACACAATTATAGTTTTAAGTACTGACCAGCTGATTAAAGTCGTTCTTATTCCAACATCAACCGAGACCGAGAAAGTGACAGTAACGGGAGAAAAGCCCTCAATGGTTGCGGATTACTTTGGTATAGAGAACACCTCTATACTGACAAAAAAGGAACTGTTCAAGGCAGCCTGCTGTAATCTTTCCGAGAGTTTTGAAACCAGCGCCGCAATTGATGTCTCTTTTACGGATGCCGTTACGGGAACAAAGCAGATTGAGATGCTCGGTCTCTCCGGTATCTACACCCAGACAACAATGGAGAATCTTCCTTTTATCCGGGGGTTGATTTCTTCTGTCGGACTTACATTCGTTCCGGGCTCATGGATAAATTCCATAAACCTTTCAAAGGGAGTCGGTTCTGTAGTAAACGGATATGAATCCATTACCGGACAGATAGATGTTGCTCTTGTCAAACCACACGCAGAAAACGAAGAGAAGCCGCTTTTCATGAATGTGTACGGAGACTATGATCAGAGACTCGAAGGGAATCTGAATTACCGGGTTGAGTTTAGTGAAAAGCTTGCAGTGGTAAATCTTTTTCACTGGAGCAACCGGAGTCATGAATCAGACCTAAATTATGACGGATTCATGGATATGCCAACCTTTAATAACGTTAATCTGCTTCAGCGGTGGCAATATCAAAGCGAAAATGGCTGGTCAAGTCAGCTTGGATTTCAGTACGTCGGCGATCAGAAGAGAGGCGGAACAACCACTCATGATATTTCCACCGGGGTCTATTTTCATCCCGACCAGAGTTACAGATATGAGAATGATAACCGGTTCTTCAATATTTTCGCCAAAACCGGATATGTTTTTCCTGACGCACCAAATAAAAGTTTTGGTTTTCAGATAACGCTTAATAATTATCAGAACGACTCGAAGTACGGCCTGAGAAATTACAGCGGTCTTCAGAAAAACTTTTATTTTAACTTTATATATCAATCCTATTTTGAGGAGAATATTCACAAATTCAAAGCTGGGACAAGTTTCAACCTTGATGATTTCAAGGAGGATTTTTCTCTTCTGAATTACAGGCGTGTTGAAAAAGTTCCGGGCGCATTTTTTGAATATACTTATACACCCAACACCGAATTCAGCATGATCGCCGGTCTCCGCGGGGATTACCATTCATTTTACGGCGCAATGATAACCCCAAGATTGCATTTCAGGTACGCACCTGTTGAAGAATGGGTCTTCCGGGGAGAAGCGGGTCGCGGATACAGGACAGCAAACATACTCACGGAAAATTCTTCAAGCTTTATCAGTTCCCGGACTTTGGATATAGTTAAGGTCAACAACTTTGGTTATGGTCTGGATCAGGAAGTTGCCTGGAATTTTGGTGCAAGCGCCACTTATTATTTCTTGTTCGGTTTCCGTGATGCCTCAATCTCATTGGATTATTATCACACATGGTTTGAGAAAGTTGTAATCCCAAATGCGGATACTGATCCTCAGAAGATCCAATTTAAGTCTGTGGATAACGGCACCTACTCCAACAGTGTTCAGGCTGAATTGAATATCAAACCACTGGAAATGGCAGACCTGCGCCTTGCATACCGTTTTCTTGATGTTAAGCAGTCGATTGATGGACAATGGTTGCAAAGACCATTCACGTCAAAGCACCGTGCATTAATTAACCTTGCAATAAGAGCATACAGATCCGACGACATGGAAAGGGAGTTTCTCATTGATCTGACCACTCAATGGTTTGGAGAGAAGCGAATTCCATCCACATTTCAAAATCCTGTTGAATATCGCAGGGATGATCATTCACCCTCATTTATTCTCGTGAATGCGCAGAGCACCTATACTTTTTCCCCTCAGCTTTCGCTATACATTGGTGGTGAAAATTTGCTTGATTTCAAACAGGGTAACCCTATCATCAGTCCGTTGAGCCCGTCGGATAAATATTTCGATGCTTCCCTTATCTGGGGACCTGTAAACGGCAGAATGATTTACGCAGGTGTCAGGACTTCTCTTTAAAAATCATATCTTTTAACATCCTTAAGCGAAGGAACTTGCATTTCTGACAGGAAATGTGGTCCTTCGCTTTCCTTTTAAATCCCATCCCTGGACCTATAATTCCCAATAATTTCAGTCAGTAGGATTAGCGTTAGCTCAGCAAAAAATCTTATTCGAATATCTTAACTTTATTTGTGAAAAACGCTTTATTATCTTAAATTCCAATACGGTTTTTGTATAAATCTTTTTTAATTGTGATGAAAGGTATTTTATGAAATTCTTCCCCATGCTTATAATGTTTTTGCTTCTGCTCAGCACTTTATCTTTTCCTCAGGAATCAACGAGGAAAGAAATTAACGTCCCCGATATTCTTGGTTACAAGACACTTAAATGCGATTTCCATACGCATACTGTATTCTCTGATGGCTCTGTCTGGCCAGATATAAGAATCGAGGAAGCCTGGCGTGAGGGTCTGGATTGCATTGCAATAACAGACCATATAGAGTACCAGCCCCACAAAAGCGATATAATAAAAAACAATAACCGCTCTTATGATATTGCCTTATCAGCAGCGGGTAAATTTGGCATTCTTCTGATAAAAGCCACTGAGATAACAAAATCAGTACCCCCGGGTCATTTCAACGCGTTATTTATAAAAGATGCCAATCTCCTTGATACTTCCGACTACAGAGCCTCCTTCAAATTGGCCGGGGAACAGGGAGCGTTTGTAATTTTTAATCACCCTTTTTGGAGAGAGCCTAAGTTTCCGATAATAGAGGGTAAAGTTAAATGGATGAAGGAACACCAGGAGCTTTTTGATGCAGGGCTCTTTAAGGGTATTGAGATAGTTAATGAAACCAGTTATTCCCCTGATGCTTTCCGCTGGGCTTTGGAAAACAATCTGACGATCCTCGGAAATTCAGATGTTCATATTCCTGTTACTATGGCCTGGAATTATGACGAGGGGGAACACAGGCCGCTAAACCTCCTGTTTGTAAAAGAAAAAACAGAGGAGGGTGTTAAGGATGCCTTGCTTTCGGGGAGAACTGTTGTATATTTTGAAAAATCCCTTTTTGGCAAGGAGGAATACCTGAAAGAGATTTTTAACCAATCTGTCGAAGTTAAAAAGATAAGCACAAACAACAAAAACAGCTTCTATGAAATTGCCAACAACTCTTCATTCGACTACAATCTTTCGCTCATTTCAGAACACCCGGATTTTAATATACCCGCTGACTATACACTGAAAAAAAAGAGCAAAATTCACATAACCGTGAGAAATAATGAAAACAAAGGAGTGTTTCCGGTAAACGCCCGATATAAGATTAAGAATCTCCTTTGTGCTCCCGATAAATCAATTGAAACTGACCTTGTTTTTGAATAATAAAAATTAATAAATGAGATTAATTGCAGGTGATATGATGAAAACAATTAATGGTTTAGTAATACTCTTATTGGCAACACTGTTTTGGGGATGCGGACCTTCAAACAGTGTGGAGGTGGTTGAATTTTCACCCGAGGGGGAAGTCCCCTCACTAATTACATTTACGGTTGACTTTTCTGAGAACCTGGCACCTGCAAATATTCAGGACAAATGGCTTGCTGATGAATTTATCACCTTCACACCCGCGATAAAAGGGAAATTCAAATGGGTAAGCCCAAGCAGATTATTATTTTCACCCGATTCTCCCCTTGAACCAATGCAGACTTATAGTGCCGAAATAACCAAAAAAGTCCTCTTCAGCACCACCTTTGATCCCGATTTTGAAGAATATGAATTCAGCACTGCAGACTTGAAGCTTGATAAAGTCGAAGTCTTCTGGACAAACGTCCCAAAGCAGTATTACCGTTTAAGCGTTCAGGGCAATTTAATCTTCAACTATCCGGTATCTCCTCCCCTGCTTAAGAAATATCTTGAAGTAAAGCAAAACGGGAAAACAATTGACTCGTGGAAAATAGTGACCGATAATGCTGCGAATAAAATTTCTATCAACTTTGGCGAGGTCAGTCAGACTGAAAAAGAACAGCAGATAACCGTTTACATCAAAAAAGGACTTGAGTCAGTCTACGGAAAGAAGCCCCTTGAAAAATCAATAAAGATAACAAAGACACTTCCGCCGATAACGGAGTTGACAGTTACCGGAGTTGCATCGGGATATGACGGAGAAAGCGGTTGGCTGGAAGTCGAAACCTCACAAATGGTTGATGAAGAAAAACTGAAAGATTTTGTTACGGTCAATCCTCCGGTTGAACTCCGTTTTTCGGTCAGTGAAAATCTTTTCCGCATTGAAGGCAACTTTGCGGCAGTGCAGACAGTAGATCTCTTTATGAAGAAAGGGCTTCCGGGAACTTATGGCGGTAAACTGCAGGATGATTATGAACAGACTGTTTCCCTGATTGATATCTCCCCTTCTGTTAACTTTACAGACAAGCCGGGGACTTATCTTATGCTTGGCGGCGAAAAAAATATCGGGGTAAATACCGTTAATGTATCCGGAGTAGATGTTGAGGTAAATCAGGTATTTAAGAACAATATTGCTTTGATGCTGAACAACTATTCCGATATGTACACATACGAAGACTACGGTTACAATCCTCAATATTATGTGGGGGATTTCGGCCGCACTCTTTACAGTGAATCCATCAATCTGAAGAACAGAAGGAACTGGCTGGAAAAATTCAGCGTCAATCTTAATAAAATTGTCGAATCGAAAAACAAAGGTATCTTTGTTGTAAATGTTTCTTCGACGGAAGACGCATGGATAAGCGATTCGAAGATAATTGCACTCTCCGACCTTGCAATCATTGCAAAAAAGAGCAAAGACGAACTAGTTGTCTTTGTTAATTCAATCAAGGAAGCAGAACCTATAGAGGATGTAACTATTTCTCTTATTTCCACAAACAATCAGACTCTTCTTACCGGAAAGACCAACAAGCAGGGTTTCATCCGATTTTTGTCTATTGCCGGAAAGGTGGAGGGATTCAAACCCGTAGTTATCACGGCAGAGAAAAATGAGGATTTCAATTTTATTGATTTAAGGAGGACATTCATTGAAACCTCCCGCTTTGAAGTTGAAGGTGTGAATCAGATTAACAGCAGTTTCTCTGCCTTTACATATTCAGACAGGAACATCTACAAGCCCGGCGAAACGGTTTACTTATCTTCAATTATAAGAACAAGTCAGATAAAAATCCCGTCCGATATCCCGGTCTTTGTGAAAATTATTAACCCTCAGGGGAAAGCAATTCAGGAAATAAAAAAAACCCTCAATGAGCAGGGTTCTTTTGAAGCAGCAATTCCAATTCCCGCTTATTCAATGACAGGTGAATATATTGCTGAAATTTATAACGGGACAGATAATCTTATTGGAAGCTATAAATTTGCAGTGGAAGACTTTATCCCCGATAAACTGAGAATCAATCTGAAAAATGATAAATCCGCTTTATCCCCCGGTGACAGTATTAATATTAATATAGACGCTGAATTTTTGTTCGGCGCTAAAGGCTCAAACTTGAAATATGAGTCTTATTTATCGCTGAAATCCATTCCCTACAAGAGCAAGACTTATACTGATTATAATTTCGAATACCATACTCCTGAAGTTCCGAATTTTGAAAATGTCTCCTTTGAGGGGACGCTTGATGATAACGGTTGGGGAAAGATCACTTACACAGCTCCGTATAATCTTCCATCTCAGGGATACATCTCAGCAACAGCCAATGTATCGGTTTTCGATTTAACCAACAGAACTGTTAACCGTGTCTCGTCCTTTGACATATATCCTCACAAGCAATTTCTGGGAATAAAAAACACCGGAGAGTATTACGGTGTCAATCAGAACCTGAGTTTTGGTGTTATTGCCCTGGACAAAGATGACAAACTGTTAAGTAACAAAACCCTTACTGCAACGCTTATAAGATACGAATGGAATACTGTTCTTAAGAAAGACAATTCCGACAGATATTATTATGCCTCTGAAGAAAAAGAATTCACCGAATGGAGCAAGGATTATTCAGTAAATAATGGGAAAAAGGACCTGGCGTTTGCCGTTACTAAATCAGGCAGGTACGAATTAAGAGTCGGTTACAAATTAAGCGAAAGCTATGTTAAAAAGACATTTTACGCATACGGTTTCTCATCTGCAACCTCAACTTCCTTCGAAGTTGACAAGGAAGGTAAAATTGAAATAGTTTTCGACAAAAAGGTTTATCGTCCCGGCGAAAAAGCGAAAGTATTATTCATTGGTCCGTTTTCCGGTAAAATGCTTATTACCATGGAACGTGATGGAGTTCTCTATAATAAATATATTGACTTTAAAAATAAATCCGCTCAGGTGGAAATCCCGGTGTTTGAAGAATACATGCCGAATGCTTATGTGACTGCCACTTTATTCAAGAAACACAACAGCGATAACACTACTCCGTTTCTGGTTGCTCACGGTTTTGCATCAATGAAAGTCGAAAAGAGCGAATTGAAATTACCCGTTTCCATATCACATCCCGCAAAGATAAAACCGAACACCCGGCAGGAGATAACAATCAAAACGGCTCCTTCAAGAAACATTTACGTGACATTAGCCGCAGTTGATGAGGGCATACTGCAGATCAGAAATTTCATAACCCCTGATCCTTATAAATCCATGTACACAAAGCGGTCATTGAATGTGGAGAGCTATGATCTCTATAAATTGCTCTTACCTGAGATTTTAACAATGAACTCTTCCACCGGCGGGGACGATTCTTACGACAGTGAACTCAAAAAAAGAACCAATCCCATAACATCAAAACGTTTTAATCTATTTGCATTCTGGAGTGGAATTAAGAAGTCGGATGGTAACGGTATAGTCAAAATTCCGATTGATGTGGGTGAATTCAACGGTGAAGTCAGATTAATGGCAGTGGCTTATTCCGGTTCAAAATTCGGCTCTTCGGAATCGCGCATGAAAGTGGTTGATGATATAATTATCGAAGCCGAAATCCCAAAATATTTAATTGCTAACGATAAATTTAATTCCCCCGTCACAGTAATTAACACGACTCCGGAAAATGTCTCGGTTAATCTGACCATTAAAACATCCGGGCCTCTGAAAATTCAAGGTCAGACACAGCAAACCGTCTCAATTAAACCCAATTCGACCTCAAGGGTCAACTTTAATATTGAAGCCTTAAACCAGGTTGGTGAAGGTAAAATTATAATAACAGGTTCCGGAAGTTCAAAGACCGAACAGGTTGTAAATATCAGCGTAAGACCCAACACCCCTCTTATTACGGAGAGCGGTAGTGGAATGGTAAGGGAGGGGAGCGAAGTAAGAATAAAAATCCCCGATAATTTTGTGTCCGGTACGTTCAGCTCATCCTTGAAAATCAGTAAATTCCCTGTAGTAAAATTTGTTAAACAGCTTAAATCCCTTATTGGTTATCCTTACGGATGTATTGAACAGACAATTTCAAAGGCTTTCCCGCTTTTGTACTTTGGAGACATTGCAAAAGTAACTGCCCCGGAATTATTCACAAACAATGCCCCTTCTTACTATGTCAAAGAGGCTATCAGAAAAATTGAGACGATGCAGCTATATGACGGTTCAATTTCCTACTGGCAGGGAGAGACGTATTCAAGCTGGTGGGGCTCTGTATATGCTGCCCATTTCCTGATTGAAGCAAAGGAGGGAGGATTCTCCGTCAACGAAAAGACTCTTAACCGCCTTTTGGCTTATTTATCAAAGAGAGCAAGGGAGAATAGCACATACGAATATGTAACATACGCGAATTCCGGCAGGCAATCTTATAAAATTGCCAATAAAGAAATAATTTATTCCCTTTATGTCCTTTCCCTGGCAAAACGGGGAGATGTTTCCACAATGAACTATTATAAGTCAAAAATAAAACTTGTATCAGCGGATATGAGATATCTTCTGGCTGCTTCATTTGCGCAAACCGGTCAATGGAGTTCATATCATCAGGTACTTCCCAAATTTTATAAATCTGAAGTAACGGAAAGATTATCCGGAGGCAATTTCGATTCTGAGATCAGGGCTAATTCGATTATGCTGAATGTCTTGCTTGATACTGATCCGAAAAATCAGCAAATTCCTAAACTGATTAAATATTTATCGGATAATATTTCTAAAGTTTTTAATACTCAGGAACAGGCTTTTTACTTTCTGGCTATGGGAAAAGCCGCATCAATAACTGCTGACTCCAAAGTCAAAGTCGACGTGATTATTGACAATAAAGTAATTGGAAGTTCAAACGGCGGTGATTTACAATTGGAAGATAATAAAATTGCAGGCAAAACGCTTCTGCTTAGGGGAACAGGGAAAGGGGAAGTTTTCTATTACTGGTCAGCTTCCGGAATGAAATCCAATGAGAAAGTTAAAGAGACTGATAATAATATCGGAGTCAGAAGAGAATATTATGACTTCAAAACCGGCCAAAGAATTAATAATAATTCCTTCTATCAGGGTCAGTTGATTGTTTGCAAAATAAAATTAATTGGACAAAATCAATCCGCTGAGAACGTAGTTATTACCGATATTGCCCCCGCCGGATTTGAGATTGAAAATCCAAGGTTATCAGCTACGAGTAATATGACGTGGACTTCTAAGAATCCGGTTTCAGTTCAGTATCTTGATGTTCGTGATGACCGGCTGCTTATTTTCACAAAACTTGAAAGTAAAACAACCAAAGAATTTAATTATATGTTGCGGGTTGTCAATAAGGGTAGTTTTTCACTCCCTGTTATCAGTGCTGAGGCTATGTACAACCCCGATATCAGATCCTATAACGGCAGTGGCTCTGTTCAGGTAAGCTACAAATAAATATATAAATCTGAAGACGGATTCACCCCGTCTTCAGATCTTCTATCAGTTCAATATTTTACTTTTTCCGGGTCGTTTTCCATTTCTCATACACAATCGGAAGAAACGGATTATCATTTGCCAAGAAGCTCTTCAGCAATGAGATTTTATTTTTGCCTTGTGAAACAGTTTGGAATTTTGTTTCGTTGGTACCGGAAATCCATTCGTATAAATAGCCTTCAACTCCGGCATAATAGAATCTGGAGTAACCTTCCACTTCTTCAAGTCCATTAAATGATATATCAATTGACTCTCCCGGTAATAAAAACTCATATTTATCATCGGAAATACTAACGGATTCCTCGATTGACTTACTGTTTTTCGTCACTCTCACGTCTTTTATTTCTGAAACCGGCAACGATTTCACATTTGTAAAATCAATTCCGGCCTGATCAATCTTCCATACGTCCGAAAGCGATGATAACCGTATTTTTATTTTATCCCCGTTGATTTGGGGAATATTGAATCTGACAACTTTGGAAAAAGGAGCCATATTCCCTTCCGGGAACAGTTCCCCTATTATTTCCCAGTCCTTACCGTTCCAGATAGATACATTCAAAAAAGTATTTTTCTGATGCCTTTTCATTATCCGGATCATTTCAGGATCTGTTTCAACAGAATGATAAAAATCAAGCAAATCCCCTTCAAGAAATGTTCCTAAATTTTCAAAAACAGCGTTAGCTAAAAAGGTGTTTTGTGCATTAATAAAAAAAGAGACTTCACCCTCTGTATTGTTACTTTCGAATTCGAGCTCAATAACATCCCGGAATTTATTCCCTTGAGTAGCTCCCGATAAATCCGACTCCCAGAATTTCTGGTCCCGCAAACTAATTTCAGAAGTTATATCCTTTCCGTTTCCTTTGTCTACAGCCAGCAAAGGAGGTTTTATTTCCGTAACAGGGAATATATTGCTGTCGGAATCAAAAACAGGAATAGAATTTTCCGGCACCAATACTGAGTTTATTGATATTGAATTAAAATAGTGTGTCTCAGGGCGCTCATTCAAGATCTTAACCACTTTTTCCTCTTGATCCCCGAGATTGTACAACATTGTGTTTGTTTTCATCTCCAGTGCTTTCCCGAGTCCAATGCTGAAAGCTTCCCCATCAAGTATGTATTCATCACCCTTCCTGCTGAGGATATAAGGACAGGACCCGGAGCCTCCGCTTGGTCCTGTGTAAATTACTTCCGGCTCTACATTCATTTCATTATGAAAACTTTCTGAAAGAAGAATTCCGGCAGTTATAATCATTCCGGTGAAAATCAGACTTTTTGCGAAATTATATCTATTAATTTGTATATACTGTATACTGTCGTAAAGTATATCTCCTGAAAAGACCGTTTTATCCTTTTGATTTAAAAGATATCCCTCACCGGAAATTAATGAATCGCCTATTTTGTATGATGTCAAATTATATTTTAGCGAATCATTAGTGAGTAATGTAAGTTCCCTGCCCATTGCTTGATAGAGTTCGAATTTATCATTAATCAGACCCGGGTAATTGCAGCCCCAGAATAAAACCACAATAAATAATAATAAAAAGTGTTTTTTCATTTTATACTCCGTTAAATTCTTATTTACTAAATATCAACAGATAATAACAAACCAACCTCAAGAGTTTTAAGATTAAATTCAGTTTGGCTTCCATCCGAATTACTTTGTGATAAAGTTGAATAAAAAGGATAAAGGATATTTAATTGTGTGTTAAAATATTGAGATAATATGAGAGACAAACCGGCATTAAGAGCAACTGCAAAACCCGAGGCATGAAATGAGATTTTCTTTAACATATTATATTGAGCAATTGTCTGATTGTATTCTCGCGCAATATTGATGCGGGTTCCGACGAGACCAACTCCTGCGAAGGGAACTAAATCCTTGTTGATAATATCCGGAAATTTTGAGTTAACGTAGATTTGTGCTGAATAAAAATCTGTCTCCCCTGATCCCCACATCATTGATGAGGATACTTCAAATTCAGGAGAGAACATATACCTGATATTCACGTGGAGCAAAGGTCCAAGAGAAAAGTTTTTATCCCTTCTGGAAAAAGGGTATATGTTCTGTTTACCGCTGTCCAGTATGGTCTGGATTATCTTGTCCTCGATCCGGGTAAATGCTTCGCTGATATTATCAAAATTTGTGTACTTGTATGAGATTCCCCCCCCTATACTTAACCTCGGATAATACAAAAGCCGGTAACCATATTCTGAATTACTAAAAGGTCTTTTCAAATTTGTTTGAAATTGATTTACATCTCTCTGCAGATTAACAAATTCAATTTTTTCTGTTATTGCATCAATCTGATACCCCTTAAAACTTCTCTTTAAATTTATTAAGGAGTCATTTTTAATAAACTGCAATTCCGCATAAAAAGTCGTATCATTGACTTTGTAGAATATTGCTTGCTTAAATCCTTCAAATTGAGAAAATATTGAATATTTTTTTGCTTCAGCTGCGTCAATGACATCACCCACAATGGGATGCACTGTATATTTTGTCCCTCTTTCCTGAGAAAAGAGAAAGGAACTAACACAAAATATAATGGTCACTGAAATTAAAACTCTTGAAACCATAAAACCTCCGCTAATAAAGGAAAGCCATATTATTCATTTCAGAACAGTGAAAAATATTAACACACAGTTTGAAAACCTTTTTTGATAAAAATTACATTCATTTAAATAAAAAAATAATTTTATCACTACAAATCTATAAAGAAAACCAGAGGATTTGTCAAAAAAATGTCATTGAAATGTAAAAAGACTCCGCTTTTTCAATCTTAATCTGAAAAAAACCTTCCTTTTCCTGCCTCTATTCCAAAATTTATTATAAATTTGTCTTAATAATTAAAACAATTTATTTCTTGACAACACTACCCGCTAAAATATTTGATTTTTTTAAGAGATGGAAATTATCTTCTCTGAATGTCTGCATTCTTTTGATTTTCTTTGTCCTGAATTTTTTATTTCCATTTCCGCCTGAAAAACAATTTTCAAAAGTAATCTATGCCGATGATGGAAGTCTTTTGGCTTCCTATTTGACCAGAGATGACAAGTGGAGACTTTCTGTAAAACTTGAAGAAATTTCGCCGGATCTTGTTAAAGCAATCATACAGAAAGAAGATAAGTGGTTTTACTGGCATCCCGGTTTTAATCCTATAGCTGCATTAAGAGCACTGTTTGACAATATCACTTCAGGAGAAATCCGGTCCGGGGCTTCTACCATCACTATGCAGACAGTACGAATTCTCCGTCCGTCAAAAAGGACATACCTGGCAAAGATAATTGAAGTTTTGAAGGCATTGCAACTCGAGTTGAGATATTCCAAAGGTGAAATTCTGGAAATGTATCTTTCTCTTCTTCCTTATGGAGGCAATGTAGAAGGTGTAAAATCAGCTTCCTATATTTATTTTAACAGACCTCCTTCGAAACTTAGTCTGTCTCAGGCAATTCTTTTAACAATTATTCCCAATAATCCAAATGCCTTCCGCCTGGACAGATCCGCAGAGCAGGTCGTAAAAAAAAGAAATGAATGGATTAACCGTTTTTCATTCGAAAATACGTTTGACCGGAAAACCCTTGCAGATGCAAAAAATGAACAGGTATCGAAATCAAGATATGAATTTCCTATCCGCGCACCCCATTTCTGCAATTATGTTGCCGGGGCATTTAACGGGACGAACTTACATACAACATTAAACCCCCGGATTCAGGGTATATCCGAAGATTTGCTGAACAACTATATTAATCGCATAATTTCAATGGGTGTTTCAAACGGTGCCATTTTGGTTATTGATAACAGAAAGAAGTCTGTTGTTGCTTATTGCGGATCAAAGGATTTTTCGAATGATAATATCTCCGGTCAGGTCAATGGAATAACAGCAATCCGTTCTCCGGGATCTACTCTAAAACCGGCATTATATGCTTTTGCATTTGATATCGGGATAATTACTCCAAAAATGAAATTACCTGATATTCCGACCGACTTCGGAGGTTATGAACCTGAGAATTTCAATCCTGTTTTTAACGGAGAAGTTACCGCAGAATATGCCTTGCTCAATTCCTTAAATGTACCGGCAGTGAAACTTCTGCAAAAAGCCGGTTATAGAGAGTTTATTCAACTGTTAAAAAAAGGGGGACTCCACTCACTCTCGAATAACGAGAAAAAATTGGGACTTTCCCTGATTCTTGGAGGCTGTGGAACAACGCTTGAGGAATTAACAAGGTTATTTTCGGTTTTCGCGAATGGAGGCAGATTGTTTCCAGCTAATTATTTGAAAGATAAAAGTGTTTCTGAAAGCGGGACAGAAATCTTTTCTAAGGAAGCTTCTTATTTAATTTCTGATATTCTCTCGAAAAATGAAAGACCCGATTATTCAAATTTGGAATTAACTTCCACTTCTAATTCCAGATTCGCCTGGAAAACGGGAACTTCATTTGGCAAGCGGGACGCTTGGGCTGTCGGATATAATCAGAGATTTACTATTGGAGTTTGGTTGGGTAATTTTGACGGAAGGGGGTCTCCTTACCTTACCGGCGCGGGAGCAGCTGTCCCGCTTCTAACCGATTTATTTAATTCAATTGACAGAATAAATAATAAGAGTTGGTTCTCAAAATCCGAAAATATTTCAAGCAGAACAGTCTGTAAAGAGACAGGGCTGATACCCGGTTCTCATTGTGAAATAAATGTCTCTGACTTGTACATCCGGAATGTATCTACCAATCAAATTTGTGATTTGTACAAAGAGTTTTTTACAGATAAAGAAGAGAAGGTTTCCTACTGTAAAGAATGTCTTCCCAGGGGAGATTACATAATTAAGTGGTATCCGGTTTATCCTCCGGAATTAAGACTCTGGTTTGCAAAAAACAATCTAAACAAGGCAGCGCCTCCCGAACATAATCCAGAATGCGAAACTAAATTCTCAAGTGCGGGGCCTTTAATTCTCTCCCCCTCAGCTAATTTTGATTATCTCTTAGAGAGAAACAGCAATCAGGAAATTTTACTCTCAGCAGCATCAGATTCAAAAACTAAAATTCATTATTGGTACTTGAATGGTGAGTTTTACAAAAAGAGCAAGCCTGATGAGAGAATATTCTTCACTCCTTCAGATCAGGAAGTAAAAATAACCTGCATAGATGACTTTGGGAGAAATAGTTCTATTACTATTAAGATTAGTTATTATTAAAGAGTTTTTGAATAACGCCCGACATCTTCTTTCCTCTCGATGTAACCGTCAAAATTCATCGCAATATTCCGGACAAGCAACCTGCCAATTTCAGTTACCGTAATAGAACTATCTTTAAATTCAATAAGGCCGTCATCTGCCATCTCTTTCAGATTGTTCAAGCCCCACGAAAAGTATTCTTTGAAATTAATACCAAATTTTTCCTCGACAGGTCTGAATTCCAAAGCAAAATCACACATGATTTTCATAACGACATAGCGTCTCAGCAGGTCATCATCATTCAGTTTATACCCCTTATACGTCGGAATAAGTCCTGCGTCCAAAGCATCATAATATTCTTTTTCCGTTTTATTATTTTGCGAATAAACCTTGGCTAACTGACTGATTGCCGTAATGCCGAAAGCGTAAAGGTCGGCCCCGGCCCGTGTGCTGTATCCCTGAAAATTTCTGTAGAGTTTCTTTTCCCTGAGAGCAATCGCGAGTTCATCGTCCGGTTTTGCAAAGTGATCCATACCAATAAAATCATAACCCGAAGACGTTAATTTTTCTGTCGTCATTTTAAGAATTTCTAACTTGGTTCCGGACTTGGGCAGGTCATCGGGATTTATTAAATTCATGTGTTTTTTCATCCAGGGAACGTGTGCGTAGTTAAATACAGCTATTCTGTCCGGCGAAATTTCAATAACCCGATTAACGGTTTTCTCAAAGCCCTCTTGTGTTTGAAATGGCAATCCGTACATTAAATCAAGATTTATTGAATCATATTCTAGTTCTCTTACCCAGTTAATCGCCTGCAGTGTAATATCTTCGGGCTGAATCCTGTTTACTGCATTCTGAACCTGCTCATTAAAATCCTGAACCCCCATACTTATTCTGTTAAATCCATTCTGGCGAAGGGCTTGCAGATGCTCATAAGTCAGGCCGCGGGGATCAATTTCACAGCTGTTCTCCGAATCAGGAGAAAAATTAAAAGACTTCTGAATATATGCCGCTAACTTTGCAATTTCTTCAGAGGAAAGATGTGTTGGTGTGCCTCCCCCCCAGTGAAGCTGAGTAACCATTCTCGCTGGGTTTATTAATTTTTTGAGTAGATCAATCTCCTTTATTACATAAGAAATATACTGGGAAACCCGTTCACGATTTCGGGTTATAATCATATTACATCCGCAGAAATAACAGAGTGTATCACAGTAAGGCAAATGAAAATAAAGAGATAAATTTGCGGGGTTATCTCCGGCATTTGATGTTTGTATTTCACTCAGAAAATCTTCACGTGTGAAAGATTCGTTGAAATGTGGTGCGGTGGGGTAACTGGTATAACGGGGACCCGGTTTATCGTATTTCTTAAATTTAGTTAAATCAAAATCAAACATAAGTCTATTTTGTTAAGTGATATTTTTTACTCTGATTTTTCACAAATCGCACAAGTGTTTTTGCATTTTCACTCTTTATGTCTGGCAGGATTCCGTGTCCCAGGTTAAAAACATGTCCTGATCCGTTCCCGAATGATTCAAGCACTTCTCCCGCCTTCCTTTTAATAACTGATTCCGGTGCATATAGAACCGTTGGATCAAGATTTCCCTGGAGTGCAACTTTTTTCCCCACCTTTTTCCTGACTTCTCCGAGATCCATAGTCCAGTCTAATCCCAGTACATCTGCACCGGATCTTGACATTTCCACCACTGAATGATGTGCTCCCTTTGAAAAAAGAATCACGGGATTATTTTTTCTCTCCACTTTCGAAATGATTTTCTCCATGTATGTGAGTGAAAACTCAAGGTATTCCTGTTTTGAGAGTATTCCACCCCAAGTATCGAAAATCTGAACAGCATCCGCTCCCGAATCAATTTTTTCACTCAGATAAACAGCTATTATATCGCTCAGCGAGGAAAGCATTTTATGTGCTTCATCCGGTTTACTGTATATTAAATCTTTAATCTTTGAGAAAGTTTTTGACCCCTTCCCTTCAACCATATAAGTCAGCAAAGTAAAAGGAGAACCGCTGAAACCAATAAGCGGCACTCTGTTTTCTAACTGAGTTTTTGTCAGCCTTAAAGCATCCATTACATATTTTAATTCTTTTGTAGGATTGGTACGGTTTAATCTGTTAAAATCACTTAAACTCCTTATAGGATTTTCAAAGACAGGCCCTCTTCCTTCTTCTATCTCAAGTTTCATCCCCATAGCTTCCGGAATTACAAGTATATCCGAAAATATTATAGCCGCATCAACGCCGATTAAATCTACTGGCTGGATAGTCACTTCTGCGGCAAGTTCCGGTGTTTTACATAATGTGAGGAAGTCCGTCTTGGCTCTTACTTTACGGTACTCGGGTAAATATCTTCCTGCTTGTCGCATAATCCATATTGGAGTTCTGTCAACTTCCTGTCTTAGGCATGCTCTTAAAAATCTATCGTTCTTTAGTCCGGTCATTTGTTTTCTTTGCTTTTGTAATAATTTATCATTGATTCTATTATACCATCAATTGAATTTTCAGATGACGTAATGAATGGTACGTAATTATTATTGAGAATTTCAGCCGATGTTGTCTCTCCTATGGAAACAATATTATCTCTTAAAACGTTTTTTATTTTATGTTCTTTAGTTATCGTTAAAAAATTCCTGAAAGATGATGGGCTGGTAAAAACCACCCAGTCATAGTCTGCATTTCCCAGATTATCAATATATTTTTTTATGATTTCCTCAGAAGGGATACTGTTTTCATATAATACGAACGCTTTAACAGTGGCTCCCATGCTTGAAAGTGTATTCGGGAGAAAATTATTTGCAAGATTCGAACAGGGATAAAGAACCAATTTACCTTTTATATCTGCCTTCTTAAAATACTCCACCAGACACTTTGCGTTCTGATGGGGAGAAATATATCCGATAGGTATATTTAGTTTTTCGCATACTGAGGCGGTTTTCTTTCCAACTGTAATAACTCTTATCTTGTCATATTTCAGATCTGCTCCGGAAGATTTTAGTCTCCTATCAAAAAAAATCACAGTGTTGACTGATGTAAAAATTATAAAATCTATTTTCTCCTTTAACTTGACCAAATCGTCAAAGCCCGGACAGTTGGCTACCGGTTGGAAGTCTAATGCTGGAAACAGAAAAACACTGGCCCCGAAGTCTTCAAAAATCTTTGTGGTTTCCTTTGCTGTATCCAGACTCCTTGTAATGAGTATTTTCTTATTAGCAAGAAAACGCTCTTTATCAGATATCATGTCACCTTACTTTCCATACATTTTTCTCAATAACTTCGCCACTGCAAATATCAATAATGATATACTCCCCTTCACCGATAAAGCCATTAGATCCCTCCGATTCATAAAGCGTATTTAAAATATACCAGACATATTTATTATATTGCTCACTCCAGACTGTTGAAACCATCCATTCTTTTATTCCTTCAGCCAGCAAATTGGATTTTGCTATAGCGCGTGCTTCTGTTTCGTCCGTGTTGAATTGACAGGTTTCAGGTTTTTCTAAACAGTCCGGTATACCGGTCACTGGCATTTTCGTATTTATAGTTCCGCTTGAATCCATGTAAAATTTTATTTCGCCATGGAAGAAAGGCTTTTCCGGAATTATAATGTTGAAGACCAGGATGTAATATGGAGAAATGTATTCAGTTCTCAGTTTATCTTGGAAGACATACTTTGAATAGAATTCCGCTCCTACATAAGCTTCTATGAATTCTTGTGCATTTTCAGCCATTTTAGGTGAAATAAAAATGATCTTACTGTCATCACACCTTTGACAACTGCATGAAAAAGCAATTATTGATATGAGAGAGATAAAAATGATATTTAAGATTCTGTACAATTCAAAAACCCTATCGTATTTCTTTCAGAACTTCCTTAGCTCCTGCTTTTAAAAGCGCACTTGCTAAAGACTTTCCTAATTTTTCCGGATATTTCCTCTGACCCCTTAATTTTGCTTTATAACAAACAGAACCGTCAACAGCACCAACGTATGCCGTCAAATATAATCCGTTTGATTTAAGTTCCCCCAAAGCGCCGATAGGAACTTGGCATCCCCCCTCAAGCGTCCTCAGTAATTCTCTCTCAGCCAAAACCTCTGCCAGGGTCCTTTCATCGTTCAGAAGAGATACTGTTTCCTGGGCAAAATCATTTTCTGAATTTATCTCAATACCTAACGCCCCTTGACCTACTGCAGGAAGTATTTGATCAATTGGGATATATGATGAGATATGTTTTTTCAGTCCAAGTCGTTCCACTCCCGCTTGAGCAAGAATAATGGCATCCCATCCTGATTGGAGAAATTTCTCAATTCTGGTCGGAACATTTCCGCGCAGTTCAATAATATTTATATCCGGACGCAGATGCAAAAGCTGACTTCTGCGTCTGAGAGAACCTGTAGCTACTATGGCATTTTCTTTTAAGTCAAATATTCCCATTCCTTTTCTCCTGGCAATAAGAACATCATTAACAGAATGCCGTTTTGTAACAGCAGCCAGTTTAAGTCCCTTCGGAATAAATGTCTGAAGATCTTTTAAGCTGTGAACTGCTATGTCAATGCTTCTTTCAAAGAGTTCATTTTCCAGTTCTTTTGTAAACAGGCCTTTATCCCCGATTTTTGAGAGAGCCACATCCAGAATTTTATCTCCCGTAGTTTTTATGATTTTTATCTCTACTTTGATTTTGTTACTCTTTTTTAATAACTGTGATCTAATATACTCTGCCTGCCAAAGGGCTAAAGCACTTCCTCTTGTTCCAATTATAAGTCGGTTTTTTTTCATATTTATTAGTTGTTGTTTTTATTTCCAATTCCAAAAAGTTCTTGAATTAATGTGATTTTTGCTGCTGCCTCCGGTGAGTCAATACCCAGCTCAGCAGATTTTTTCAATTCCATCGTTGGTTTATGAAGAAGCTTATTAATAATTCTTTTCGTCAGGAGCTCCAGCTTTTCTTTTTCTTCTGTGCTGAATTTATTTGATATCTTTTCAACTTCATCTGCTCTTACTTCCTCAAAATAATCACGAAGATTTTTAATTGTTGGGGCAATTTCAAGCGAATTATACCAACTGAAAAATGATATCATTTCCTCAACAATAATCTCATTTACTTTGGGAATTTGCTCTCTTCTGCGGTTTAAATTTTGTTCAACTATTATATTAAGCGAGTCTATATCGTTGTAAAAAACATTCTCAATAGTTTTTACCTTTGGATCAAAATCCCTCGGAACAGCGATATCCATTAACACAACCGCCTGATGATTCCTCCTTTTCATCATTGATTTTATATCATCATAAGAAATCAAATAATCCGGAGATGACGTAGCGGAAATTATTATATCGTAATTATGCAGATTCTCTTTAAATCTCTCAAAAGGTAATATTTGTCCGTTAAGATCTTTCGCTACTTTTTCAGCTTTTTCATAGGTCCTGTTCGTAACGGAAAGTTTTCCAATTCCCTTGTCTCTTAAGTGCTTAGTGGCTATTTCGCCTGACTCCCCCATTCCAATAACAAGAGCTGATTTTTTGGAAAAATTAGAAAATATCTTCTCTATCAGTTGTATTGCTGCATAGCTTACTGTAATCGCCCCCTCGCTTATTTCAGTCTCGGTTTTTACTCTTTTACCGACCCTTATGGCGGAATCGAAAACTCTCTTTAATAAAAACCCTGCTAATCCCTTTTCCTCCGCAGTCTGAAACCCCTCCTTCACTTGCCCGAAAATCTGATTATCCCCCGTCATTTGCGAATCAATACCTGCTGCGACCTTACATAAATGACTTAAGGCTGAACAGGAAAAAAACTTCTGGAAATTGTCATCCGTTACGGAGGCAACAGGCTTAAATTTGAGGAGATATTCCTCCAGATCCAAATAACTTAATGAATTATTTATGGGAATTCCATAAATTTCTGTTCTGTTGCAGGTTGATAGAACAAATGCTTCCTTTAGCAGATCTTTTTTTAGATTATCCAGAAGGAGTTCTGTCTCCTCGCGGGTTAAATGTAGCAATTCTCTTAGCCCGACTGGAGCTGTGCGATGGTTTATTGAAATTGCCAATAAGTTCATTCGATAAAAATGGAATCTTTCAAAAAAATTATAATTTATCTGATAAATTACTTAAAAATTGATAATGATTACAAGGCAAAATTCAGTAAGGACGGCATGAGTATAATTTTATAAATAACGGGTTGCATAGGAACCCGGATTCCCCTTGGTTAATTTAGTTACAATTCAATTATATTTGGATTCGCTACTCAGTTACTTTAAATTCTATCCTTCGGTTCATGGTTCTTCCTTCTTCAGTATTGTTATCTAATAGAGGTTGAGTATCACCAAACCCTGTCACTGTTAATCTTGAAGGATTGACACCTTTTGAGATTAAAAACCTTTTAACAGTCTCTCCTCTTACAATGGAAAGTTTCCTGTTAGACTCAGGTGTTCCGATATTATCAGTGTGTCCCTGAATATCAACTTGAAGTGATGGGTTCATTAGAAGGACAGAAACTGCATTAAATAAGATCGGGAAAGCTTCGGGAGAAAGTGAGCTCTTTCCAAACTCAAAATTCACGCCAATTAGTACCCAGTTTTTCTTCGTTTCTTCAGTTGCTGCTTGCTCTGTATATCTTTTGATAATCTCCTCAATTTTGTCATAATCAATAGTTGTCGGCTTGTATGAATTTTGCTTTACTATTTTCTCGATCCGGCTGTAATCTACTATAGTTGGGGTATACTTCGGAATCCCTTTGTATATATCACAGAACTTTGATGCCTGATCCAGATTGAGATAGAAAAGGAAGCCTACTTCAAAACTCATATACGCATCCTGGTTACCCCCAAGAAATCCGCCTAAAGGACCAGTTACTCCGTCAAACTGATCCTCAGAGACCGTGTGATATCCTATCTCTGTCTTAAATTTTGCCCCATCGCCAAGGCTCCAGTTAACGCCCCCAAGAAGATTTAACTGATAGGCATAATATGTTTTGTTTCTAACTGCTGTGGCTTTTTGTAACGAAGCAGTAAAACCGTTAAAACCAAAACCGACATAAGGAGAGACTGGCTCGCAGGGAACAAATGAATACATAAGATCAGCACCACCCCCCAGCAGATTTGTTATAATTTCAGGTTTTTCTGATTTAAGGGAAGCGTAATAACCTTTAAACCTTAGACCAACATGCTCGCCGTACTCATATTGCAAAGTCAGGTAACCACCATAGCTAAAGTCCGTTGGAGTAACATCGGCAGCAATGTATCTGGGATATAGAAACCCGAAGCCAAGTCCCCAGCTTTGTATATAGACTTGACTGTAGCTCATTGTTGATGCAAATAAAACCACACAGATTAAAAATACCAGCCTTTTCATACTTCCTCCAAATCAAAGTACATAACTAAAAAAGGATTGCTCAAATTGGATTCCAAGATATTAAATAATTAACAGAAAGTCAAGAAAATACTTAAAAAACTATTATTTTGGGAGTTATAAGGTAATCTTCCTCCTTAGGAAAGATTACTTTGCAGGTTCCCAGTAACAAACTTTCGGTGAAGATATTTTTCCTGAAGTTTTCAGTACTTTCATTGCTTTGTCAATTTCTTTTCTGTCAACTCCTGTAAGCTCTGCCAGTTGACCTGCACTTAGCGGTTTTTTGGCTTTCTTCATTTCCGTAAGAATCTTGTTTGCAACTTCCATCTTATAGCTCCAAATAATAAATAATTATCGTTTAAAAATAGGATATTTTATTATAAGTAACAAATTACTGTAGTCCGCGCAAATTTATCCGTTTTTTGACTTTTATGCTTTGTCTCCGAATATTACTGCCGTTTATTAATTTATATTTTGTTACATTTGAGAAAACTATTTGAATTTTAATGAAAACACAAATTGAATTAACTTTACTTCCTGAAGAGATTAATAATTCTGATTTAATCCGAAAACGAATAATTTCCTCATTAAAACTTTCGGATGACAATGATTTCTCCTTTGCTCTGTTGAAGCGATCAATTGACTCTCGCAATAAACGGACTCTCTTTCGGGTCATTTATGAGGTCGCTATCGGGGAAAAACTAGAACCGCATTATTCTTTTATTAACCTTAGGCGCGTAACCTCAGATAAAAAAGTCATTATTGTCGGCTTTGGGCCTGCAGGAATGTTCGCTGCACTGAAATTAATTGAATTGGGTATTAAGCCTGTCATTCTGGAGAGAGGTAAAGACGTAAACCAACGTCGCAGAGACTTACGCAGTATTCAGCAGTTAGACACCGTAAACCCAGATTCGAATTATTGCTTTGGGGAAGGAGGCGCGGGGACATACAGTGACGGCAAACTCTATACTCGTTCAAACAAAAGGGGGGATGTAAAAAAGATTCTTTCACTCCTTATTCAGCATGGCGCCAACGAAGATATTTTTGTTGATGCTCACCCTCATATTGGATCTAATAAACTCCCTGATATTATAAAAAGTATACGCGAAACAATAACCGGCTGTGGGGGCGAAATTCATTTTAATTCTCGGGTCACTGATTTTATTATTAATAGCAATAGAATATTAGGTGCTGTTGTAAATGACCGGGACGAGTTTATCGCAGACGCTGTTATTCTTGCAACAGGCCATTCGGCACGGGATATTTATTATCTCCTGTCAAAGAAAAATATTTTATTAGAAAAAAAGTTGTTTGCCATTGGTGTAAGAATTGAACATCCTCAGGGACTGATCAATGAAATCCAATATCACACAAAAATGAAAAGTGAATTTCTTCCCCCGGCTTCATATTCTTTAGCTTGTCAGGTTAATGAACGTGGAGTATTTTCATTCTGCATGTGCCCGGGAGGTCTGATTGTCCCCGCCTCAACCGCACAGGATGAACTAGTCCTGAACGGAATGTCTATTTCTCGCAGGGATTCCCCTTTTGCAAATTCTGGCCTGGTTGCACAGGTGACAGAAGAAGACCTTCTCCCCTACTCTCAATATGGCGTATTTGCAGGTATAGAACTCCAAAAGGAGATTGAACACAAATGCTCTGCATTAGGTGAAAAGTCACAGATGGCTCCTGCTCAGCGGGTAACCGACTTTTTCCAGAATAAGCTTTCCACATCAATTCCAAAAACTTCTTATATCCCCGGAACAGTTTCTTCATCAATTAATGAAATCTTGCCTGCATCAATCGTACTAGGTTTACAGGGATCTTTGAGGGTTTTTAATAATAAAATGTATGGGTTCTTATCTGAAGAAGGAATAATGCTTGCCCCTGAAACCAGGACTAGTTCACCCATTAGAATCCCCCGGCAAAAAGAAAGCTTTATGCATCCTCAGATTCAAAGCTTGTTCCCGGCAGGAGAGGGTGCGGGTTATGCTGGAGGTATCGTTTCCGCTGCTATTGATGGTGATAACGCCGCCCTAAAAATAGCAGAATATCTGAAAGTATCTGACTGATTTTTCAGTCTTATTATATATGGTCAAGAAGCATGAAATTCTTCTCATGTGGGTTGGCTTTAAGATTAGTTTTTGATTCAAATTTGCATATACTTATCAAAGGACAGCTTTTGCAAACCGGGTTAGTCGGCTTGCAGTACATTCGCCCGAGTTTTATTAGGTTAGTATGTATCTGATGCCCGATTCCGTCCGGTAAGCTTTGGTATATCTCTCTGAAAGTTTTATCCGGTGCAGAGGTTTTCACTAAACCGATTCTGTTCAGTGTCCTGTGTACATGTGTATCAACGGGACAGACATTTCTGTCAAGCGAAAATAGCAAAACACAGCTTGCGGTCTTGACACCCACTCCATCCAGTGAAGTAAGTTCATCAAGTATTTCCTCATTTTTTTTCTCCCTCAAATAATCTAAACTTACTATTCCTTTTTTCTCAAAGACGTAAGTTACAACGTTTTTGATAGCCTTTGCTTTTTGATTTCCTAAACCTGCAACGCGAATTGCTTTCTCGATCTCCAGATCTTTAGCGGAGAGAATCAAATCCCATTTAGGGAATTTATTGACAAGATTTTTATATGCCTGAAAGGAATTATTATCGTTTGTGTTCTGTGAAAGGATAGTCCCGAGAAGCATAGACAAGGGATCCGGCATTTTGAAATTTCTTTCCGGAATACCGAATCGGGTGATGAGTAATCTATTAACTTTTTTTAGGTCTGTTTTCAGCACTTAACCAAATCCCCCTCTTTATTTACTAAAGAGGGGGAGTAAAAAATACTTTTCCTAAAATTTAATTCCTAAATCAACAAACTGTACATTCTCTAATCTTCCGTAATCAGCCCAGCCGTAATTTAACATTAGTGAAAGTCCGGGCGAAATTTCATAATTTATTCCGCCTCCGAATGTAAGTCCCTGCTCGGTATCTCTTAAAAGAAATGATTTATACCCTACTCGCACTGCTAACATTTCATCATAAGCAACCTCAAGGCCGCCGTTAAGATACTCTGTATTGTCGTTTGGATGAACGGCATCAAGTGCTGTTGTAACTCTGAATGATGAATATTTAATAACATCCATAGCCAAACCAAGTCTGAATGTTAAGGGCAGATCAAATTTTCCCATTTCATACTTTGAAAGAACGTTGTTTGGTCCTGTGTCTGGATTTGTATCCGGGTCATAATTAAATAGAATATCTCGTCCGTCTAACTGCATCTTTGTTCCGAAATTTGAGATGCTTGCTCCTATTACCATATCATTGAACGGGCTTATGTAGTAAGTCCCTATATCAATTGCAAATCCGTTCGCAGATGTATTCCAGATTCCTTCGTGCAAATATTTGAAGTGGAAGCCAATCGCAAATCTGTCCGTAAGCATTCTTGCAAATCCTATTCCAATTGCAAGCGATTTAGCATCCCAGACTCGCCCGTCACCTTCAGGAAAATCAAACGTTCTGACTTTGTCCTCCGGAACTCCGAGAGATGTAAATGTTGCAAACATAGTCCCGAGACCTTCAAGATTCAGCGACGCTGCTGCAAAATCATAACTGATATCTGCAAGCCAGCTTGCATGATTGAATGCAACCTGCCCTCCGCCTGTTGTTTTTGCAATTCCTGCCGGATTCCAGTATACGGCGTAGATATCATTGCTTATTCCGGTATAAGTTCCCCCCATACCGATAGCCCTTGCTCCTGCTCCTATCTTTAAGAATTGTGCAACTGTAGTTCCAACCTTTGCTGTGCTTCTTGAAAGCTGCGCATTTGTTTCGGAAAGAAATACTATTGACAATATTAATACTAAACTAATAATAAAATTTCTTTTCATAATACCTTCGATTTTAAATGTTTAACTTTTTATTTGATACCGGATGCCGTTATCTGGCATCCGGTTCTTAACATTTAATACTATTTAATTACAGCTAATCTGCCGATTGTTTCTCCAATACCCTGAGCCTCTACATGATATATGTATACTCCATAGGCAACTCTTTGTCCTTCATACGATAATAAATCCCAGGAGGCAATGCTTCCAACATCATCCTTTTGGATTGTCTGAACAAGTTCTCCTGTTATCGTAAAAATTCTTATTGTACACTTACTTGGTAAATTCCTGAACTGAACAACCTTCTCTCCTCTCAGTGTTGAGGTCCTTCCCGGTTCTTCAGTTTCACTGTATCCCACATAAGGATTTGGAACTACATATATACTACTTAAAATAGCCGGATTGTCATTTGGCTTATACTCTGCAGCCTTTGTTTCAAAAGTATATGAATCATCTTTTTTGAAAGGCTTAAATGTCTTAACCCAATATTCATCACCGGTTACTGGTAACACTGGAACAACTCCTGAGTCACTCGGAAGCTTTAACTCCACTTCATAACTGGTTTTGTTTCCGGTTGCAGTTGTTCCGCGAAGAACAATTGTTTCACCCCAGTCCCATTTTTTATTATTCCTGGTCGCTATTACTTCCTTAACCAGATAGTTAGCTGGTTTATTTTCCCAATAGTTAATAACCTTAAATGGACAGTATATGGTAAATCCTTGGGTGGTTTTTACCGTATCTCCTTTGTAGCCGCCGTTTGCAAGTGTATCCCAGCCTATCCATTCGATTTTCCAGTCAGCTCGGTATTTTTCAAACGTTCCTACAGTTGAATAATATATTGTATCTTTAATGTTGATTTCCGGTCTCTTGAAGCCTGTTCCGTTATGATCTAAAGAGAGTGAATCATTCTTTGCATATATCCTTAAACCGCTAAATGTAACATTTGCATCTTCACCGTTAACAAACCCGCTCTTGAAAACCGGATAAAACCTGTAAGTTGCTTTGAATTCCTGATTTAATGGCAAACTGCCGGTGGTAGACCCTTTGATTTTACCGGAAACATAATTGATACCGTAATTATTTGCCGGTATTACATTTCCACTTATATCAGATAATAGAAAGCTTCCTTCAACAATATTCTGGTTTTTAAGATTGACAAAGACTGTATCTTTTGAGATAAATGTCTCAAAGGTTCCGGTTGAATCTTTAACACTGTAAACTTTATCTTCGTCGAAATTTAGGTAATATTTCTTATTTTCGACTTTCAGTTCATCTAAGACTTTAACACTGACTAGTCCTGTTGAATTTGTGTTGTTAATTGCTGTCATTACTCCGTTAACCCCAACCGACGGATCGATATAACCTGATGCAAGTGGTCTTGGTGTAATTGCGAGCGTGTTAACATCAAAAATAAGCTTTCCTGTAATCGGATCTTTTTGAATTACTGACTGAGTTTCAGTTGGTGGAAGTTCTTTTCCCACTTCCAGATTACCTCCGTCATAAGCAACTACTGCATAATAATAGGTTATTCCGTTCTTTACAGTTGAATCAACATATTGATGAACTAACCCTGAATTATCACCAACATAATACTTTACTGCTCTGCCTGTATACTCAATAGGATGAAATCCACTTAATGAATCAATTAAATCCCATTGTGCATATTTCCCGGTGTTAACATCAAATAATGCCTGTCCCAGAAATGGAATTCCGTTTCCATCGGTAATCTTATATACATCTGAGAATGTATAATCCCGGCTTCTATATATTTTATAGCCCTGGAAATCCTTTTGGTTTGTCAGAGGATCTAAAGATTCTTCAGATCTTGTATCCCAGAAAAGTGTAACCTTATTATCTCCTGCAACTCCTTTTACGTTCGGTTTCAATGGTGGTTGAGCAAAACGGTAGTCAGCTTCAACAACTCTTGTTGAAGTTTCAGCATTCAAAACCAAATCGTTAAGATTGTCACCGAATAATATTGCCATAGAGAATCTTTGAGTTTCTCCACTTTTCAAACCTAATTTTCCCGGTCCCGTTCCAAAATTAAAAACGTTGTCACCGGGAGCAGTTAACAACTCCTGATTTGCATCAATTGAATCCGAAGAAAGCCACTCCCACATAAGGGTTTTATTCTTTGGAACGTTGGGCAAAGCATTAGAATAAACTGCAGCGTGGAATGTTCTTAATCCCATCTGGTCAGATTCGGAAATATCTCTTAAACCAAAGTTCAATTCAGAACCTGCCCATTTATAACCGGTCAGGCGTTCTTCTGAAATAGGTTCACCTACATCATATTTATTATTGTTGTCTGTATCGAGGTACCATCCTTGTGTTGGTTTTCCATCACCTTCCCCAAAATCAGGTCCCGGATAGCTTTGCGATTCAGGTCCGATTCCGTCAATTCCTACGTCGTGACTTTCCGGATCCCAGTCCCCGTCTTCATCTCCGGCAAATCTCGGTTTTGGCGCACCGTAAACTGCAGTGTACTGAACAAGATTAACAATATTTGGAGTTACTAACGGTATCACAACACCGTCAATATATTGTCCTGCAGAGTTAAATGGTGTTTCATCTGCAATACCGTCGTCATCGTCGTCTACACTGTTAAAAGCATCAGATGGTGACTCAAGAAATTTCCATCCGAAGTATCCGCAGGTTCTTCCGCCGGTTCCCTTCATATCATCATCCCAGCCGTAAACCATGCTGCGGGCTCTCTGTGGATACTCATCTGCAAGTAAGCCTTCGGGTGGTATGAAGTATGCTCTGTCATCATTATAGTCGCCGCCGCCTCCAATGTGAGGATCTCCGTGCATACCAAAATATACTTCCGGTATGTCTTTTTCACTCGCGTTTGTTACCTGATAAACTATGAATAGGATATCCTCGGCAAGAGGGTTATTAAACTGTATTATTCTTACTGCGGCATCCAGTCCAAGTCCTCTCTTTGTGGTATCAGAGGGAAATGGAAAGTAAGGCATTTCCTTATTTGTGTAATCGTCAATCACATAGAATACTTCTTCGTCGGGTGCGGTAGACTGATCACCAAGGAATGCCGGCCAAACATATTTCCCGGCTCCGGGCGAGTACCAACTCTCAGGCCATGAATCCGGCTTTCCATCTCCGTTTGCATCCGGAGCATTAAGTCTTGCAATCTCTTTCTGATTTGGATCGGTGTATCCTGCTTTAGGCAACCAACCCCATTTTATCTGAAGATCCGGTGAGTATGATCCCTGACCCGACAAAACATGCGCATCGCTGACTATTAATACTGTGTCAAAGCCTCCGCCTGTGTTGGGATTCAAAACTTTACCTGCCACCACAGGACCAAACTCAAACCCATATCCAAGCCCTTGCCACACTAAGTCGGCAATATCACCAAGATAATTAGGTTTGCAGATTGTTCCGTAATTGAAAACAACTGTTGTTATTTTGTTGCCATTAATTATTACTTCTTTTATTTCTTTTGGCACTCCGTCAACTTTATAAACCTTTCCCGGTTTCATAACGTCGCCAAAAACCCGCACCATATCATCGTAGCTCATTTTCTTAATATCCCAATTGCCATACTGGTCCTTTGGTTGGGCCTGTGTGTAATTGAGCATTAGAGAAAATACTACAAGTAGTTTTAATAAAAATCCAATTTTATTGCTCATATTATTCCTCATCAACTTCACTAGTTAAATATAATAGAAAAACCTAATCTGACTTCCCTTGGACGGGATACTCTTTCAGGTCGTTTGCTGTAATATCCGTCAATATAATCTATACTCATTAATCCCGGATTACGACTATTAATTCTCTTCCTTATATCATTAAATTCGTACGGATTCTGTATCTGCTCTACGTTGGAAAGAGCTCTTCCTGAACTTGCATATACATAGCTTTCATTTTCGGTATCAAATAAATTTTCAACCTGAACGAATAGTGTATACTCAAATGGTCCGAGTTGAAAATACTTTTCAAATTTAAGGTTAACATTCCAGTTTATCGGTTGCCCGTCAGAGTTCTGCGAGTATACTACCTGTACTAAGTTTGACGGAAGACTTGGAGTGTATGGTGTTCCTGTCTGAAGTGAGAATACCAGGCCAAGATTCCAGTTTGTCGGATCAGTTAAGGAAACTGTTCCGTTAATTACATGTGATCTGTCAAAACTTAGTGGAACTAAAAATGTTTCGCTCTGTTTTCCGGAGGCCTCGCTGAAGAATAAATCATCTGTCGGCTCGGTTCTGTTTCCTTCAGAAATAGAGAAAGTATAATCAAGTGACGCAGAGAATAAACTTCCCGGCATTCTTCTCTTAAGGAACGATAGAGTCACTCCTCTTGAGTTTGCGTATGCAAGATTTGACAATAGATAATATTGTCTCCCGGATGCAGTGAAAATCGTTTGTGTATATATATAGTTTCTTACGTCCTTATAATAAGCCGTAATATCCATCTTGAAGTCGTCCGTCAATTGCTGCTGTAATCCCATTTCATACTGGATTGATTTCTGAGGTTCTACGTTTGGATTTCCGAATGTCGGAGTTGTACCAACATTTGTTACATAATATTGGTAATTAGAATATAAACTCGAAAGCGACCCGGTCTGATAAAAATGCCCGTAGGACAGTCTTATAATTGCTCTGTCCGTAACCGGATATGACATGCTTATTCTTGGCGAAATTGTATGCTTTGCTTCAGCATTCTCTAAATACTTATCCATAAATCCAAATTGCTCGTCACCAAGATTCTTTGATAACTGTGTATTATACTTTGCATTTGGATCAAAATATTCATATCTCAAACCGGCATTCAATATAAAACTCGATTCAAACTCTATCTTATCCTGGAAATATGCTGCAATGCTTCTCGGTTTGAAATTGTAATGAGTATACAAGGATGCTGATGTCGGTTTTCTTCTTAAAAGTACAAATGCTGAGTCATATAACAAATCATTATTTGTCAGGTTTGCATCAAAACTTCCGTCTGTACCAACCTTTCCAAACTCAACACTGTATCCTTCATAATCCAGCTCATGAATTCTTAACTCAAATCCTGTCTTAAATTCATGAATCTTCCATAACTGTGCAACCAGGTCACCTTTTGCACTGTGAGTAGTGGTTTTTCTGAATGAGCGCCAGTTCTCTGTTCCTCCCGAATAAAACACCGTGTTGCCAACCGCTCTGGAATACAGATTGGGGAGGTAACCCGGATTATTCAGATCCTCATATAAATAATATTTGCCATTGTTAAATCCTGTTGACAATTTAATTGTATAGAATACATTCTGCCCTACGGTATGAGTGAAGTCGATAGCGTTCATCAATCCGTCGCTGTAATTCATTCCTTTTCCGTCAGGATTAAATAAATATGCTCTGTCATAATCTCTTGACTGCCCCTTGTCGTAAACAACCTCATACTTCATCTTGAATGTGGGTGAGAATTTATAACTTAAATTACCCTGTAAATTCAAACTCCTTGAAGTATTCATTGATACCCATTCACCGTCTCCCGACGGTAATCCGGTACTGTTCGCATCGTATGGGTTGAAGAAATAAGGATCCGTTGATTTTCCTTTTCTCGAGTCTGCACTCGAAAAATTATCCGGCGTAAGATATGAGTCAGAAGGTCTGTACAATCTCTGCCCTGCATATAGTCCCTTAAAGTTTTCAAACACACCCGAAATATAAAAACGGCCTTCATTCAAAAATGGTAGCGGACCGCCTAAAGTTCCCTCTGCTCTTCCTCTGTTTAGAAAATCCATTTTCTCTATCTTCGGAAATAATGCTTTCCTTTGACTGCCTATGACTAAGTAATCTCCTGCATATCCTCGCAAACTGAAATTATATTTTTCTCCCCCCTCTTTAGTCACATAGTTAACAACACCGCTTAATGCATTTCCGTATTGAGCACTGAACGTACCCGTCGATACTGAAACTTCCTGTATTGCGTTTGTTGCAACTCCAATGGAACTTTCATTTCCGTATGGATCGTTTAATGAAATTCCGTTTAATGTAAATGCAATTTCATTTGACCTTCCCCCTCTTATATGGAGTGTACCATCATTGCCTGTTACTACTCCGGCTTGTAGCTTTATAACATCACTTATCTGATCTACCGGTAATTCCGAAATATTCTCCGCATTTATTGATACGGTTGGATTCGTTAAGTCCTGTCGGATTAAAGGATTTCTTTCTCCTTGAATAACTACGGGTGGTAAATCTATCGCTCCCGTTGATAACTTAAAGTCAAGTCGTGTTGTAAAATCAGTACTTACCCTGACTTCATTTACTGTTGTCTTTTGATAACCCACTACTGATGCACTTACTTTATGCACTCCCGGGGGAATATTTAATATCGTATAGTTACCATCAAGATCCGCAGCTGCGCCAAGTGTCTTTCCTTCAACTATTATAGTAGCGAAAGGAATTGCTTCACCTGTTTCAGCATCTGTTACTTTACCGGATATTTTACCGCTTGCCTGTCCTAAAATAATTTGATTTGAAAATAAAACGGCAAGTATTAAAAATAAAAGTAAACGAAATTTATGCATACATTACTCCATTCATTATAAATACTTCATAGTCTCACATTTTATTCGAAACTATTACCTCAAAAATACCAAACCATTTTTTTCTGTGCAACTTAAAAATTATATAATTTATAAAAATCTTTCTTTACTCGGATTTTGAAAAACCCCCCATTTTGCACAAAAAATGCGTTTTCTGCCTCGTTTCCCATAAATCGTATTCTGTATTTTGTATACAATATACAAACATCCCTCTCAATCGCCCCCTGAATTCCCTTTTTCCCGCAAAACAAAAAAGGTTGAGACTCTTATCGAATCTCAACCTTTAATCGTTTTGTATCTCTGGGAACCCTCCTATTCAGTACTGATTGGATGCTCCTCTTCTTCCACAAAAATTAGTAAATCGGTTCCCGGAAAATGCTTGGCTATAACAACAGGCTTGTCCTTAAACGTTCCTCTCAGTATTTCCTCGGCAAGAGGATCTTCAATATATTGCTGTATCGCTCTTCTTAATGGCCTTGCACCGAATTTTGGATCAAACCCTTTGTCTGCAATAAAATTGCGGGCAGTTTCATCAAGTACCAGACGCATATTCTGATCTCTTAAATTACTTGTCAGGTCCTTTAACTCTATATCAATTATCTTTACAATATCTTCCTTATCAAGTCCTCGGAACACAATTGACTCATCTATCCTGTTCAGGAATTCAGGGTTGAACAGCTTCTTCAAAGCATCTTCCACAGTGCTTTTCATACTTGAATATGAATCCCGTTTCCCGTCAAGCGAAAATCCCAGGGAGCCAATCTGCTTAATGTCTCTAGCACCAACATTAGAAGTCATTATAATAATTGTATTCTTGAAATCTACTTTCCTCCCGATACTGTCTGTCAGAATTCCTTCATCCAGCACCTGCAGGAGTAGTCCAAAAATATCCGGGTGCGCTTTCTCGATTTCATCAAACAAGACAACCGAATAAGGTTTCCTTCTTACTTTCTCAGTCAGTTGCCCCCCTTCATCATACCCTACATATCCCGGAGGCGCTCCTACTAATCTCGAAACAGAAAACTTCTCCATGTACTCACTCATGTCAATCTTTATCAGTGCATTTTCCGAATCAAATAAATATCTCGCTAAAACCTTACACAACTCTGTCTTACCAACTCCCGTCGGGCCAAGGAAAATAAATGTTCCGATTGGTCTCTTTGAGCTCTTTAATCCTGCCCTTGCACGTCGTATAGCTTTCGTTAGTTTATTTATTGCTTCATCCTGCCCTACTATAGATGCCTTAAGCGAATCTTCCATATTCAGGAGTTTTTCCGATTCCGTCTGCGCAACACGGTTAACAGGTATTCCCGTCATCATGGCTACTACAGTCGCAATATCTTCTTCAGCTACCTCATGCACTATCTCTTTAATCTTCGCGTCCCATTCCCGCTTAGCGATTTCAAGATCGTTTTGCAGTCTTCTCTCCTTGTCTCTTAACCTTGCCGCTTCTTCATAATCCTGCCTTTTAACAACCTGAGATTTTTCCTTCCTGACTTCCTCTATCTCTTCCTCAAGCGTTAAAATCTCTTGTGACACTTCATAGTTCCCCATATGAACTCTCGAACCCGCCTCGTCAAGTACATCTATTGCTTTATCCGGCAAATGCCTGTCTGTGATGTAACGGTTGCTCAGCTTAACAGCCGCCTCAATTGCTTGCGGTGTATATTTTACATGGTGGTGCTCTTCATATTTGAACTTTATATTTTCCAGAATCTGAAGGGTCTCATCATAATTAGGCGGCTCAATCATTACCTTCTGAAATCTTCTGTCAAGCGCTCCGTCAGTCTCGATATACTTTCGGTACTCATCCATTGTGGTTGCACCTATACACTGTATATCACCCCTGGAAAGTGCCGGCTTAAACATATTCGATGCATCAAGCGAACCCGATGCCCCGCCTGCTCCAACTATTGTGTGAAGCTCATCTATAAATAATATCACATCCTTTGCTTTTTCAAGCTCTGTCATCAGTGCTTTCATTCTCTCTTCAAATTGCCCGCGGTACTTTGTCCCCGCAACCAAACCTGCTAAATCCAGCGTTACAACTCTCTTCTCGTGAAGAATTCTCGGCACCTTTTTTTGTACTATCCTTAATGCCAGACCCTCGGCAATTGCCGTTTTACCCACTCCGGGCTCCCCAATCAGAACCGGATTATTTTTCTTCCTTCGGCTCAGAATCTGGGCAACCCGCTCAATTTCTTTTTCCCTCCCCACAATCGGGTCAAGTTTATCCTCATGAGCCAGCTTTGTCAGGTCACGCCCAAAATTATCCAAAACTGGGGTTTTTGTCTTATCGACTTTTCTGTCAACCGGTGGTACGTTAGGCTGTTTTTGTTGTTCTTTTGGTTCTTTGGATGAAAGCATCGTATTCAGTTCATTCCTGATACTGTCATAATCTATCGTGAACTGATGCAAAATTTGTGTAGCTATGTTGTCTTCGTCCCGCAGCAATGAGAGCAGTAAATGTTCTGTGCCAATCACATCCGCCCTGTATATCTTGGCTTCAATCTGTGTTATTTTCAACACTTTCTCTGCCTGCTTTGTAAGTGGGATGTTACCTATTGTTAATGTCCCCCCTGATGGTCTTACCGTATCCTCAATAGACTTTTTTAACCTTACCAGATCACAATTCTGGTTACGGAGCAGCTTCAAGGCCACCCCTTCCCCTTCACGGATTAATCCCAGCAAAAGATGCTCTGTGCCGATATAATCATGCCCAAGTCTGAGAGCCTCCTCCCGGCTTAGCCTTATCACATCCTGCAACCTGTCTGAAAAGTTTCCTTCCATTTATAATCCTTTTTTATCTCTGTATTTTCTCAAATAAAAATCTGATTTTGCTTCAAACTCAAACTATCCTTAACTAATATTTCCGAAATCCTTCCCCATAACTTTAGACCTCAGCCGGTTTTTATTGTTCCCCTCCCTTTACAAAAAAATATTATTAAGCAAGTAAAGTTACTAAAACTCCCGCCATTTATCAATCCAAATAGGCACAAAATTCCCCCAAAACTCAAAAAACCTCTAAATCAGCATGTTTTCGAAGCTTTTTGATCACCTCACTTCCTTTTTCCTCTGTTTCACCTGAATTTTCCAAACAATCAGACTTTCCCGTCCACCCCTCACCCTATACAACCTCAAAATCTGATTCCTCCATGATTATAAAGCCGTACTAAAGCCGTACAAGTCCCGTACTAAAGCCGTACTTCCATCCTTCCCCCCTTCCTATTCCATTACCCCTCACTTTCCTAAAAAATTTAACACTATCAGGAATTATGCTTCCCCCTGTCTTTTCTTAGAATTACTGGCTTTTTTTATTTATTAACTTTTACTTATTTTTCAGAATGATTCAAAAAATTATTCAAAACTTTTCACCGGTGACAATTCCATGAAGAAATTACCTTTAATTATATCCCTGATATTGATCACAATATTTTTCCCTAATCCCAAAACAGAAGGTGCAAAATTGTACATTACAAATTCCTCCGGATCTGAAAATTCGTCCACATCAGTCAAAGAGACAAAGCAAAATACTAAAAAAAACCTGCTCACACGGAAAAAGCACCTCCAGGACCTTGATAAATTCTATAGCACTAAACAACTTGGTGCTTTTATTCTAAACAATAAAACCTTTTTCCGCCTTTTCGCTCCTCAGGCTCTCGGTGTGAACCTCTATATTTTTACTAAACCTGAAGACGAAAAAGGAACCTCCTATCCAATGATCCGGGATGAAGACGGCGTATGGGAATTTTCGTTCAATGAAACCCTTGATAAAATCTACTACGGTTTCCGCGTTAAAAATAAAGCAAATGAAAAAATAGAATCAAATCCCCTCTGTATCGATCCCTATTCAAAAGCCGTAACATCATTCACCACCTATTTTAACCCAAGGAAATCTCTCCTTGTAAATCTCCCCTTCGACTGGGAAGGGGACACTTGGGTTGAACAGGACTGGCGAGACCTTATAATTTACGAAATGAATCTCCGCGATATGACCATCCACCCCACTTCCGGAGTCTCCGAACCCGGCACTTACTCCGGTCTTACCGAGAAAAACAAAACCGGTGGATTATCATACATTAAAGAACTTGGCGTCAACACTGTTGAACTCCTTCCGGCAATGGATTTTGGCAGAATTGAAATCCCCTATAAAGACTCTCTTTACGGAAGGTTCAACACCTGGAACTCTTACGAAAGAAATTACTGGGGATACATGACCGCAGCCTTCTTCGCCCCTGAATCTTACTACTCCGAAAATAATCCCCAACTCCAATGGAATAAATGGATTGGTACTAAAGGCAAGCAGGTAACCGACTTCAAAAACATGGTCAAATCCTTCCACAAAGAAGGAATAGCAGTAATGATGGACGTCGTTTATAACCATCTCTCAGAATATGAACTCGGTAACCTTAAAGAAATAGATAAAGAATATTATTTCCGCCTTAACGACAAAGGCCAGTTCATAGCTGAAAGCGGGTGCGGTAACGATCTCAAAACAGAACGCCCGATGGTTCGAAGGCTCATTGTTGAATCAATCCTCTACTGGATGAAAGAATACCATATTGACGGTTTCAGATTTGATCTTGGTAAACTAATTGATTGGGAAACAATTGGAGAAATAATCCGTGAAGCCCGCAAAGTAAACCCTTATGTAGTCTTCGTCTGCGAACCCTGGGGCGGTGGATACGACCCCGCCGGTTTCTCTCTACGCGACTGGGGCAGCTGGAACGACCAGATCCGGAATGGAATTAAAGGAGAAAATCCCGAGAACGGTCTTGGCTGGATATTTGGCAAATGGTATGGCAATAATAATCCCGATAGAATAAAAAGCTATGTACAGGGAACTCTCGTTAGAGATAAACAGGGGCTCTTCCAGCGTAAAGAACATTCCGTTAACTACCTCGAATCCCACGACGGTTATACTCTCGGCGACTTCATCCGGGTCGGACTCAAGAATGTCGACAATCACAAAGTAATCAAAGATGTTGATGCATTCCAGACCCTTACCCCACAGGAACTTAAACTGAATAAACTTGCTGCCCTCTTCCTCTTTTCTGCACAGGGAATGACCATGATCCACTCAGGACAGGAATATGCACGCACAAAAATAATCCCGTTCGATATCAAACACGACCAGCACCGGGGGAAGATTGACCATAATACCTATAACAAGGACAATGAAGTCAACTATATTAATTACCGCCATGCGGAATTGAATAGCGACTTGTTAAATTACTATAAAGGATTGATTGCCCTTCGCAAACAATATCCCGCATTCACAAGAGCCTCTTACGACGAAATATTATTCCATGAATTCCCTCACAATCCCTTTGCACTCTCTTTTTCACTCACCCACAAAGGGGACGAATTCTTTTTCGCGTTCAATGCCGACAGTCTGAAATCTCAGGAATTCACTCTCCCCAAAGGTGATTGGCAGATTCTTGCTTCCCCTGAAAAAGTTGATCCGGAATCTGAAGACTTTATCACAAACAAAATTACTCTGAATTCTTCGGAAGGCTATATTCTTAAGAAGAAATAAATTTCCTAAAACAAAAGAGACGGGCTTAAACTCGTCTCTTTTTCTATTGCTTCAAAAATTCTCTCCGGAAAGGATACTTTTTCCTCAACACATCAAAATTCTTCCCCTCTCTGTCCCTCAGCATTCTGTCATCCAGCATGATATTATAAAATTCTGATGTCATCTCAGATAATTGTCCGGTTGAACAGCCTCTAATCTCATCCAAACCAAACTTCTTACTGTTTTCCGGAAGTACGGGACTCCATTTCTTTTCTGCCCCAAGGAATTCACAAAATTTGTCATACACGATCTTTGTGCCGTTTACTTTCCCCTCCGTCGAATATCCCGCAATATGAGGCGTTCCTATCTCGCATAAATCAAGTAAGTCACCGTCTATATCCGGCTCATTCTCCCACACATCCAGAATCATCTTAAACTTTTTCTCCGGCTGGACTTCCAATAATGCTTTAGTATCAACTACTTCCCCCCTCGAACTATTTATGAGTATCCCCCCCTCTTTCATCATTCCAAGATTCTCCTTATTCAGCAGATGGAAACTGTTATCAATCCCCCCCCTGTTCAGGGAAGTGTGGAATGTTACAATATCACAACTCAGAATATCCTCCAGCGGTAAATATTTCTTATCGCCGGACATTCTTTTTAACGGCGGGTCATTTAGAAGAACTCTCATCCCGAGGGCTTCGCAAACAGATGCCGCTCCCATCCCAATCCTCCCCGCACCTACAATCCCGGCAGAGAGTTTTTTCGGATCTGACTTGTACTTATTCAACAAATATATTAATCCGCAGAAAAAATATTCAACTACGGAATTTGCATTGCATCCCGCGGCATTAGTAAAAGCAATGCTTTCTCTTTGCAAATATTTCTTGTCAACATGATCATCCCCTATTGTAGCAGTACCGACAAACTTCACCCTGCTCCCCCTTAGCAGTTCCTCGTTTACTCTTGTAACAGATCTCACAATCAAAGCATCCGCATCCTCCAGTATTTTAGTCGTAATCTCTCTCCCGTTTGCAAGATGTACTTCGCCCATTCCCCCAAAAGCTTCTTTTGCAAATATTATATTTTCGTCTGCTATGATTTTCATTCTGTCTTTTTATCTTTTATAATTTAACTAATATTTCCTTCTATTCACATTGATTTATTTAAATAATTAGGCTAACTTTCATAAGTGAATATCTTTAATATTCGCTTTAGTAAAAAAAATGATTTAATATACAAATATAACCAATAAGACAGGATTTGTTTTGGTAGGCGTGATTGATTACGGAATAGAGCAAGACTCGGATTTAATAAAAGCATTAAAGAAACTCGGAGCAGAGTTTATTATCTCCAACGAAGAATTTCAGATCACAAAATGTTCAAAAATTATTCTTCCCGATACTGAAGATATAAATCACGCCGTAAAAAACCTCCATATTTCAAATCTTTTCAATTATCTTAGAGTATATAAAAAACCGGCGCTTGGTATAGCTTCGGGACTTAAAATCTTATGTGAATTTGCCGGGGAGGAAAACAAAGCTTGTTTAGGCGTCTTTCCCCTTTCAACTTCAAAACCGGTTGATGTACAATTTTCACCGGGCACATTATATTCCCTTAAATTCCGTGATACTTATATTCCCCCTCTGATGAAGGATATTCCCCCTGATACAAAATTTTATTTTACCAGGTTGTTTGATTTCCCCTGCAATATTTATGCTACATCATGTATTAAAGAAATCGACTCTATCTGTGCAATTGTGGAGAAGGAAAACTTTACGGCAGTCCATTTCTCACCCGAAAAATCAGGTGACTATGGTCTGACCCTGCTTAATAATTTTATAAACAATATTTGACCTTTATATGAAAAAAATATTTGTTCTTTTCTTTTTAGTTTCTGCTATCTATTCATCTGCTCAGAATCTTCCGGTTGCATCACCTGAATCTGTGGGGCTTTCCTCATCCCGGCTTGAGCTGATTGACTCAATAATGCTAAAGTCAATTTCGGATAATATCACTCCCGGAGGGACCATCCTTTTAGCCCGCAACGGAAAAATCGTTTATCGGAAAGCATTCGGCAATAAGTCTCTCTTCCCGGTCAGGGAAATAGCTACTATCGAAACAATTTATGATCTGGCTTCAGTAACTAAACCTGTTGCAACTGCTACGGCAGTTATGATGCTTGTGGAAAGAGGTGAAATCGCACTCACAGATAATGTAAAAAAATATATCCCTGATTTTGCCCCATCTGTTGATTCTGCCGGACAAGAGTTTAATGCTAATATTTATAACCTTCTAACTCATACATCCGGATTACCCGGCTATATTAATGCTGATAAAATCCTGGCAAAATATGAAAATCCCTCCCGCTCCGATATTATATACGAAATCGCTACGGTTAAAAGAATCTACCTTCCCGGAGAAAGATTTGAATATAGCTGCCTTGGCTTCATTACACTTGCGGAAATTGTCAACCGGGTTTCAGGCAAAACTATTGACCGGTTCACAAAGGAAGAAATCTTTGAACCATTGGGATTACAGAATACTTTCTTTCTTCCGCCCGAAAAAAGATTTAAAGACATTGCACCAACCGAAAAAAAACCTGACGGTTCCTTTATTCTCGGAACTGTCCACGATCCTCTCGCTTCACTGCAAAAGGGGATCTCGGGTAATGCCGGTCTGTTTTCTAATATTGACGACCTTGCTGTTTTTATGCAGATGATGTTAAATGGAGGAGTTTATAATAATAAAAGAATCCTGGGTAAGTTCACTGTTGAACAGATGACAATTCCCTATAAACCTGTTTCATTTTCCGGACGGGGACTTGGTTGGGATATTGATTCTGATTATATGGGGCAGCGCGGTGATATTTTTACGGAGGGTTGTTACGGCCATACCGGATTTACCGGGACTTCAATCCTTGCAGTTCCTGAAAAGAACCTGTTCCTGATCATACTTACAAATAGAGTCCATCCTGCGGGAAATACTAATATTCTCCCCCTTCGTAGAAAAATTGCGAATATCGTAGCATCTTCGATTATTGATTAAACCATTATGCGACCCACCCCGGCAGCCTCCTGCTGTTTAATCAGAAATGAAAAGATTTAAATCATTGAGTCTGAGGAACTATTCAAATGCCCGGCGGGTTACTTTATTCCAGTATTTGTAACCCGTAATTTTAAATGCTCCGGACATGCCGACACTATAAATCGGCGGCCAGTGTAATGACTCCGGTCCTGTTCCAATCATAGCTTTGTCAGGAATTAATTTTCCGCTCATTATTAAAGTGTGCGGAAGACCGGCATGGCAGTATGAAAGCGATTTTTCGTACCAGCGCCATTCTTCACCGCATTACCGCAGCAAATCATTTCCGATAGGTTGATAGAGGGACCTGTTGATTTTTCTTTCAAGAGAAGAACTCCTTCCAAAATTATCAAAACCAACAAACGGCTTGTATTCGATAAAATTTGTTGTGATTGAATACTGGTTTCTTATAAGTATTTCTACTGAACTGCGAAATTTCTTTAATAAAAGCTATTGGATATTTTCTTAAAGAGAATAATGACTTACTATTCTAAATATAATTCTTCTTTCATTATTCTGTCTTTAACTGCACTTCTACAAGCAATCAGATTTCCTTTTTGAAGCAGTTAGTCGCAAATCCGTTTTCAGCTATGCCATTAGCATAAGATAATTTTAAACTTATAACTCTACTATTTAGAGTTCCCGGTTATAACTATCAGATCTGATATAATCAGTATATTTGTCTGCCTGGTCTTCAGGAAAGTTTTTGATCCAGGATACCCGGGTTATTCCTTTCGTTTTTCTTTGCTTTTTTAGCTGCTTTTTTTTCTTTCTTTGTTGAAGTTGGTTCTTTCTTAGAACTCTTTTTGGTGTCTTGATTTTTGCTCATGACTGATTTCCTTTATTGTTGGAATAGATTAAGATCCCATATAGAATAACAGAACTTTTGATTTCTCCAATGGCATAATACTTTTATGGAACTAAGATAACCGGGAGAACACTAAGTTACAATCGTACAAAGGGATGAAAAAGGGATGCAGTTAAATTAGCCGGTAAAACTTTAACGCCCTTATAAACAGACCGAATCGTTTCGTAAAACTCGGAAATGTTTGCATCTTATTGTAGCAACAACACTCATATCGTGTTGTTTTTTAAGCATAGCAGCAATACCTTCACGAAGAAGGCGATTATCTTCTACCAGTAATATTGATATTTTTTCAAGTGTGAATATTTTTAAATTGATGTTTAGAATATAATTATATAAAATAACATCCGCAAGAGAATCTCCAAACCCGCAATTTTTTGTGAAAAATTTCAGGAAATGTGTAAAAATGGGCTGAAAATCAAAAAAACATTAAATAACTCCCTTTTTATACGACATTTAACTCTCAGCCTGAAGCCTTTCCGCCCTGTCTGCCAGTTTTAACTGTTCAATTAAGTGATCCAAGTCCCCATTGATAACATCGGATAAATTATACAGCGTCAGACCGATCCTATGATCAGTTACCCTATTCTGCGGGAAATTATAAGTCCTGATTTTATCGCTTCTGTCCCCGCTACCCACCATCAACTTTCTTGCTGCGGCAACCTCACTGTTCTGTTCACGACTTTTAAGATCATATAACCTTGCTTTTAATACTTTCAAAGCTTTCTGACGGTTTTTCAATTGCGATCTTTCATCCTGGCACTGAACAACAATTCCGGTCGGTAGGTGAGTCATCCTGATTGCGGTTTCAACTTTATTTACGTTCTGTCCACCGGCTCCACCGCTTCTAAAGACATCTATTTTCACGTCATTCATATTTAATTCCACCTGGACATCCTCTATCTCGGGAAGGACTGCAACAGATGCGGCAGAGGTATGGACTCTTCCGCTTGCCTCGGTAACGGGAATTCTCTGCACTCTGTGAACTCCGCTTTCAAATTTAAATTCCCCGTAGACATGATCTCCGGAGACAGAAAAAACCACTTCTTTTATGCCGTTTAACCCACCAGTATCATTTAAGTCTATCAACTCAATGTTCCAGTTTTTTTTCTCAACATACCTGGAATACATCCTGAACAAATCGTTTGCAAATATAGCAGCTTCATCTCCACCGGTTCCGGCACGGATTTCAAATATTACATTCTTATCATCATTAGGGTCTTTCGGAAGCAGCAATACTTTTAATTCTTCTTCAAGTGATTCTTTTTTCTCTTTTAGCTCTACCATCTCCATGAAAGCCATATCTGTAAGTTCTTTGTCTCCCCCCATGTCAATTAGCTCTTTGTTCCCCTCGAAATCTTTGACCACTTTTTCATATCTGGCATGAACTTCCATGATCCCGGCAAGATTGCTGCGATCCTTACTAAGAGCAATAAGTTTTTCTGTATTGTTTACGATATCCGGATTGAGCAGATCCTCATTTATCCTATCGTACTTTTCCTTTATCTTTCTTAATTTATCAATTAATTCCATTTGTTCCTGTCCTGAAAATATTTCCCTGAATCTCCTGCTTAAGCAAGTTCATCATCATCCTTATTTAAGAAGCTTTCAATCAACTTATCTTTTTCTTTAATTTCTTTTCTGAATCTTTCAATTTCTTCTTTTATTCTTTCGAATTCTTCATTTTTCTGAATTTCATCTGCTTCCTTTTCCCTCTGAATTTTTTCCATAAGTTCCTGTTTTTCACTCAGATTCCAGAGTTCGAGATTAAGAGTTTCCAGACTGGTTTCCATTCCGGATTTTTCCTTTTCCTTTGCGCCGATTTCCTTCTTTAACTCTTCAATCGCACCATATAAAGAATCTTTCTCTTTTAATAATTCCGATTCTTCTGATTTTATCTTATCAATGCCGGCTTTAATTACATCTGCTTCCCTGCGCAAAGCTTCAATTTCCTGTCTTGTTTCGCTTAACTCCTGCTTCTCCAGCATTTCTCTTGTTTCATCAGGAATTCCATCTATAAACCTTTCATACTGCCTTTTTTTAGCCTCAAGGTTTTCGATTTTCAACAACATTTTTTCACGTTTTTCATTGTTGGAGAACAACTCCTCTTCCGATTCTTTCAGGAGAAATTTTACAGAGTCTAAATCCTTTTTAGCCGTTGACAATTCATTAAGTATGGAGTCCCGGCTTATTTCCATCTGATTCACATCCCTTTTCAGACTTTCATAAATACCGGTTTTTTGTTCTATAGTTCTTTCGCGGTCTTCAATCTGAGTCATAACGTCTCTGACAAAATTACTCAGCTCTTCTTTAAGAAATGCAAGTTTCTCTTCGGATGAAGTCAGTTTTTTTTCAAAACGATCTATATTGGCCGTTTCATTTTTGAATCCTTTTAAGTTATTTTCCAGCACACCTATTTCAGCCAAGAGAGCTTCCCTGGCATAGTTTTGTTTGACCAGAACGTCCATTGATTCTTCAATCTGATACTTTACCTCATTCCTCTTTTCTTCCTGTGCCGAGACTTCCTTCATCCGGTCTTCATATCTTTTTTCACACGCGGAAATTTCATTCAGAATTTCATCTCTAACCCGCCTGAGATTTTCAATATTAAGGGAGAGTGAATTAATTGTCCTTGTGATATCTTCCTTAACTGCCTGGAAATCACCGGTGGATTTATCGGAGGCGTTTTTCAGGACATCTATCTCATTTTGCAGAGTAATCAATTCATACCTGAGTTTTTCACGCTCAAGCATTAAATCATTCATATCTTTCATATCATTCATTTTGTTACTCCAGATTAAAAGTGCAATTCATCAGTTGACAATCCTTTAATAAATTTGACCATCTCAGTTTTTAATTTATCCCGTTCCTGATGGCTTTCGAGTAATTTTTCCTCGGATTCCTTTAACATTATCCTGACGGCTTCTTTCTGATTTTCATATTCCATCAGTTCCCTTTTCACAATATCAATCAGATTATTCAGATCACTTAGCTCTGCCTCTTTTGAATAAATCGATTCCTTAAATTGATTCTTTAAGCTTCGTAACGCATCAGTTTCACTCTTCAGATTAAGGAGTTCTTTTTCAGTGTTTATCTTGTCTTCTGTATATCTTGTATATTCTCCGATCAGCCCCCTATTTTTCTGAGTTAACTCGTTGATGTCCTCTGAAAATTTAGCGAGCATCCCAGTCACTTCTTCTTCCAATTTAAGTTTGCCGGTTTTCAGTTCTGAATATTCACCGTTGACCTTTTCTAATTGGGTACTTGTTTTAGCGACTTCCCCATCCAGGGCTTCCTTATGTTCAATTAACTGGTTAATCCTCTTTTTAATCTCAACTTCATGATTTTCAAGTTCCGTTATTTCCGCCAGATAAACATCCTTATTGTTTACCTTTGTTTCCATCTCCCCGATTATTATCCTGTTCTCATCAATGGTGGCAGTTAAACCATCATTGATTGAGGTCTTCCTGTCTATTTCATGTTGAAGACTTCCGGCTGTTTCCCTTAAGTTAAAAACTTCTCTCTCAAGAGATTGCAATTCCTGCCTCATCTTTGGCATATCAGCTTCGATGGATTCATGTTCTTCGGTTTTATCTCTAATACTCTGTTCAAGAGTTTCAAGTTTCAAGCTGAGTTCATTTGTCTCCATTTGCTTTTGCAGCAAAACAGAGTCAATACCAGCCAGGGTATCCATTTTTTCCTGCCACTCAGAATGTATCGGTTCAAACTCCGTAAGGAGTATCTCCTTCTTTTTCAGTAACTCGTTGATATCCGTTTCAGTATCAACAGAGTTCCGGAGTTGTTGAAGTGATTCGCTTTTATCGGCAAGTTTCTGTTTTAGAAAAGTCACCTCCAATTCCAGCGCATCAATTTTTTTATTATTAAACAGATCCATAATTCCTCCAATACAACTTTATATCGGTCGACATTAAAATTTCACTTCGTCCTGAACAAAGCAGTCCGAAGTCTCATAAAGAAGGCATTTAACCCGGCATATATTGCCCGGTAAAAAAGCATTCTTAATTTCCGTTAAAAAATAAGCACAGAGATTTTCAGCCGTGCTTTGAAAACCGACAACTACCACTTTAGAATTTAATTTCTTAAGGAGATCAATTAATTCAATATCCATGTCATAAGCGATGAAACTGTGGTCAAGTTTTTCCAGTACAGGTTTTACGATATTATCAAGGTCATAAAAATCAATCACGATACCATGTTTATCAGGAGTTCCTTCAACTTCCAAAATTACTTTGTATGAATGTCCGTGAAGATTTTTACAACTACCGGGATGAAACGGCAACCGGTGTCCCATTTCCCATTTATACTCTCTTACGATTTTCATCTACTTTCCTTTTTCTTTTCAAATCCAAGAATTAAACACCTCTCCTGTCAGGTTCCCAGATATATTTATGCATCTGCAACTGAAATCTTGCAGGTAAATTATCTCTGAGTATCCACTCAGCAATTTCTACCGGTTTTATTTTTCCGAATACAGGCGAAATGAGGACTTTAAATTTTTCGTTTAGTTTATATTCTTCAATAATCTGTTTTGTCCAGAGATAATCTTCCTCAGTACCGACTAAAAATTTCACCTCATCCTCTTTTTTGAGGAGTTCGATATTGGGGAATAAATTCTTTCCATCCATTTTGCTTGAAGGTGTTTTCAAATCCATTATTATTTTGACTCTTGGGTCCACATCTTTAATGGATAGGCTACCGCTTGTTTCAAGCATAACCCGGTAGCCCAAATCACAAAGTGCTTTCATTAGCTGAAGTGTTTCCCTTTGAATTAAGGGTTCACCCCCCGTAATTTCCACCAAATCACACTTAAGGTTATTAACCTCGAAAAGTATTTCATCTATCGATAAATCATTCCCCTCATGGAACGCGTACTCTGTATCGCAATAGGTGCAGCGCAAGTTGCAATAAGTAAGCCTAACGAAGACGCAGGGCAAACCGGCCGAGGTACCCTCCCCCTGAATAGAATAAAATATTTCGTTAACTTTAAGCATTAAATCAATTCAGATACTTAGCTAAAATATTTTCGGATGCAGCGAGGGCATCATTAATTTTGGCCACGTCTTTTCCACCTGCCGTAGCAAGATGTCCCTTCCCACCACCACCACCGCCAACTATTTTTGCCAGGTCACCAACTATTTTCCCGGCATTAAGATTTTTCTCTTTAACCAGAGAGTCGGACACAACACAGATAAGGCCGACTTTACCTTCAATCTCTGCAGCAAGAATAGCAACACCGTTTTTAATTTTATTTCTGATCTCATCGCCAAAGGATTTTAATTCATCCATATTTTCCACATATACTTTACTTTTGTAAAGTGGAATGCCCTTAACATCAGTATGGGTTGATAATATTTCGGGAATCTGTTTCATTTTTTCTTTTAGCTTAAACTCATTCAGTTCCTTTTCGAGTCTTCGTTTTTCCTCTAACACTTCTTCCAGGCGTTTCCCGTCAAACGCGATTTTATTTGCCTGTTTATGGATGAATTCCTCCACTCCTCTACCTGTTACAGCCTCAATTCTTCTTACTCCGCTTGCGATGGATGCTTCGGAAATTATTTTAAATAATCCGATTTGCGAAGAATTCTTTATATGGGTACCGCCACAGAATTCCATGGAAAAATCACCAAACTGGACGACATTTACTTTATCACCGTAATTGTCCCCGAAGAACATTAAGGCACCCATTTTTTTAGCTTCATCAAAAGGAACGTTTATGTGATGATGCAAGTCAAGATTTCTTCTAAGCTCTTTATTGACAAGCTTTTCAATTTCATACATTTCATCATCCGTCAGCTTAGCGAAGTGAGTGAAATCGAAACGGAGATAATCGGGCCCAACATAAGAGCCTGCCTGCTGAACGTGAGTTCCAACAATCTTTCTTAAAGCAGCGTGGAGAAAATGAGTGACGGAGTGGTTTCGCATAATATCGAGTCTTCTGACTTCGTTTACACGAGCAGTAACTTCCATCTCTTCTTCAATCACAGCATCTATCGAGTTATCAACAATATGAACCACCATGCTGTTATATTTCAATAAATTAATTACGGGGAGGACTGCATCGGAAACTTCCAGAACTCCCTCGTCACTTACCTGGCCCCCCGACTCAGCATAGAAAGGGGTTTTATCCAAGATAATTATTCCGTTAGTGCCTTCCTTCTTGTAACCAATCACTTTAGCCTGACTGACCTGGGTATCATATCCGATGAACTCAGTCTGATCCGATATTAATTTAATATCGCTAAGATCAAGGTCGCCGATTGTGATGACAGCCTGTTTATTTTTATTAGCTGCACGGGCTCTCTCTTTCTGCCCGTTCATCAGCTCGTTGAATCTTACTTCATCGACCGAAACATTGATTTCTTTTGCCATCACATTTGTAAGGTCAAGGGGAAATCCGAAGGTGTCGTAAAGCTTGAAGGCATCCTCTCCCGATAACATGTTTTCTTTTTTCTTTTTAAGTCCGGCAGTCATTCCTTCGAAGAGCTCAATTCCCCTGTCGAGAGTTTTATTGAAGCTCTCTTCTTCCGAGCGGATTATTTTTTTAATTAATTCGTGTTTGTTTGCGATTTCGGGGAATATATCACCCATTGAGTCAACAAGCACTTCAACAAGACTATATAAAAACGGTTCGTGCATATTGAGTTTACGGCCGTATCTTGAAGCTCTTCTTAATATGCGTCTTAAAACATATCCACGGCCTTCATTGCCGGGTGTGGCACCGTCTGCAATTGCAAAAGTGAGAGTGCGGATATGGTCCGCAATAACGCGCATGGGGATTTTATCTTTTTCCTTTTCGTATTTAACGCCAGAAAGGAGGGAGATTTTATCAATAAGGGGCATGAAGACATCTGTGTCATAGTTCGATGATTTGTTCTGCATAACTGCGCAAACCCTCTCGAAGCCCATACCAGTATCGACATGTTTAGCAGGGAGATCATGAAGGGTTCCTGCTTCATCCCGGTTGTATTGAATAAACACTAAATTCCAGATTTCAATACACTCAGGTTTTCCGGCGTTCACAATGGAGGCATCTTCAAGGTTATCGCTTAAGTTTATATGAATTTCAGAACATGGTCCGCACGGGCCGGTTTCACCCATTTCCCAGAAATTATCTTTTTCGTCAAATTTAAGAATGTGCGAAGGATTAATATCTGTCTTTGTTTTCCAGAGTTGCAATGCCTCATCATCAGTACGGTAAACAGTTGCCCAAAGTCTTTCTTTAGGAAGTTTCCAGACTTCGGTAAGGAGTTCCCAAGCCCATTCTATAGCTTCGGCTTTATAATAGTCTCCGAAAGACCAGTTTCCAAGCATCTCAAAAAAGGTGTGATGATAGGTATCATAACCGACTTCTTCGAGGTCATTATGTTTTCCGCTGACTCTTATACATTTCTGAGTGTTGGCTGCCCTTTTATAATCGCGAGTCCCTTTGGCAAGGAAGACATCCTTAAACTGATTCATACCGGCATTGGCAAATAGTAATGTGGGATCGTCATAAGGGACAACGGGGGCACTTTGGACTATTTTGTGCTCTTTACTTTTGAAAAAATCTAAAAATTGCTGTCTTATTACACGTGAGGTCATTTTATCCTATATATTATAATATAACTTACAAAAATAAGGAAATATTAGCTAATTATGAACTTTTATTAAACTTAATACTGTCCTACGAACAGGTAGCAGAGGGGAGATTTCGGACTATGGCCGGCAAAATTCAGAGGAATATTGAGTGCTTACGTTTACGGCTTTTGTACGGGTTTTGTACGGCTTTAGTACGGCTTTAACACGGCTTTATAATCATGTGAGGGGAGTATAAAGCAGTGGACTTAATTATATTATGCAGAAATCCGGAATGTGCTGGTAATTTTGAAATATTTTGTTAATATTTGCGGTATTAATTTATTTCAATATTTTTACTGATATAGTATCATATTTTCTTATAAAAGAGCATTATTTTGAGAATTAACCTATTTTTAACGATTATTATGATTCCATTATTATTTTACAGCAATTCAAACACAAGTGAGTCAACTCCTACCGTAAAGGAAGGTTATATCGAGGTTACGGGGGGGAGAGTGTGGTACAGGATTGTGGGAGCAGAGAAAGAAGGGATACCATTACTTACTTTGCACGGAGGTCCCGGTGCTCCGCACGATTATTTTGAACCTCTCGAGGAGTTGGCGGATGAGCGACCTGTTATTTTTTATGATCAGCTTGGATGCGGAAATTCCGACAAACCTTCGGACACTACTTTGTGGACTACGGGGCGTTTTGTTGAGGAGGTTGAACTTGTCAGGAAAGCCCTGGAACTGGACACTGTACATATACTCGGACAGTCATGGGGGACAATGCTTGCAACTGAATATATGATAAGGAAAAATCCCGGCGGAGTGGTTTCACTTATTTTATCGGGACCTTATTTAAGCACGCAGAGGTGGGTGGCGGATCAGAAGTTGCTGATATCAAAGTTACCGCAAAGCGTGCAGGATACAATAAACAAATATGAGGCTAACGGAGATTTTGCATCATCTTCATACCAGGAAGCTATGATGCACTTTTATAAGAAGTACCTTTGCCGCCTTGATCCATGGCCGGAGTGCCTGAACAGGTCCATGGAAAAAATGGGAGTGGAAGTTTATAATTATATGTGGGGACCGAGTGAGTTTACGATGACCGGGACTTTGAAGGATGCGGATTTAAGTGAGAAGTTGAATCTCATTAAAGCCCCTGTTTTATTTACGTGCGGTGAATTTGACGAAGCGACACCTACAACTACAACCTATTACCAGAGTAAAGTACCCGGTTCAGAGATTCATATTTTCCAAGGGGCTTCACACAGCCATCACCTTGAGAAGAGAGAAGAATATCTGCAAGTTGTGAGAGACTATATAAGAAAGACCGAAGCAAAATAGAAAATTCAACATTATGTCGAGTTTTGAAAAAGGAGATTTCCATTTTATTTCTACCTTTTTTCCCTGCCTAAATAATCGTAATTTTCTTTTTATAATTTTTTACAATTAGCTTTTAGATTGGTTAGAGAATGAGATATTTTTTCTTTGCTTCTGCGGTGGTTTTTGTTTTAATCAGCAGTTCCTATGCACAGTTTGTTCCATACCGCGAGGTTCATTCCCGGGGTTCTCAATATTGTTATGATAAAAGAATAAATTCACCAAATCTTCCTTTACTTGAGGGAAATACGGCAGATATGAAACACACTTTTGATGTTCTTGATTACAGTCTAAACCTGGATCTGTTCAGAAACTTTATGTCACCATATCCCAGAACCTTTAAGGGATCAAATATTATTACAGTGAGAGTTGACTCAACTCTTAATTTTGTAAAATTGAATGCTACGAATACATCCCTGCAAATTGATTCTGTCTCCCTAAGCGGAACATCGTTTAGTCATTCCGGAGATATTCTGACCATTAATCTTGACCGACAATATGAAGTAAGCGAAACCTTGCAGGTTAAAATCTATTATCAGCATAAAAATGTTTTGGACGGGGCTTTTTACGTAAGCAATGGTTTTGTTTTTACGGATGCCGAACCCGAAGGAGCGAGAAAATGGTTCCCCTGCTGGGACAAACCGTCTGATAAGGCTACCTTTTCGCTGAGGGTAAAAACACCTGCTACAGTAAAACTGGGTTCTAACGGGAGACTTGCGGATTCAACAAAGAGCGGTGACTCCATCTACTATCACTGGATAAGCAGGGATCCTATTGCCACTTATCTTACAGTAATCAGTGCAAAAGTAAGTTACAATCTTGATATTGTCAATTATGTTCACGCTACAAATCCGGAATATAACTTTCCGATAAGATTTTACTATAATTCGGGTGAAAATGTAGGGCCGATTAAGACAATTATATCTCCAGTTACAGATTTTTTTATTTCAAAATTTGGCCCTCACCCTTTTGAGAAGAACGGTTTTGCAACGCTAAACGGTCAATTTTCCTGGGGAGGGATGGAAAACCAGACACTAACGAGTTTATGCCCCAACTGCTGGAGCGAAATGCTGATAGTTCACGAATTTGCACATCAGTGGTTCGGAGATATGATAACATGCGCAACATGGGCGGATATTTTCCTGAATGAGGGTTTTGCGACTTATATGGAATCATTGTGGCTGGAGCAGAGCCAGGGGAACAATGCATATATGAACGACGTCCAGAACAACGCAAACTCCTATTTAAGCGGTAACCCGGGGTGGCCGATTTCCAATCCTGCATGGGCTATTAACACACCACCAAACGGTGATCTTTTCAATTTTGCAATTACATACGTGAAAGGGGCGTCCGTATTATACATGCTGAGATATGTTGTTGGAGATTCTGTTTTTTTCACAGCACTTAATAACTATGCAAATGATCCTGAACTTAAATACAAGAGTGCGGTGATTCCTGATTTTATAAGGAATGTGAATACTGTTGCTCAGCAGGATTTTAGCTGGTATTTTGACCAGTGGGTATACCAACCAAATCATCCTGTTTATCAGAACAAGTATTATTTAACAAACAGAAACGAAAAGTATGTCCTGGGATTTATTGCGAAGCAGACACAGACAAATCCTGTATTCTTCAAGATGCCTATGCAAGTTAAAGTCAACTTTAGTAACGGAACGGATACACTTGTAAATATTATGAATGATTCCAATGACCAGCTATTCGAGTTCGAATTCACTGCACCGGTCAGTTCTATACAATTTGATCCACTCAAAAGGATAATCCTGAAATCCGCGACACTAACACTAATTAATGCTCCCACATCCGCTGATGACAACAGACTGAACCCGGAAGAATTTTCTCTGGCACAAAATTACCCAAATCCTTTTAATCCAGAGACGGTGATAAGTTTTGTTCTGCCGAAAGAATCGTTTGTTCAACTGGCAGTATATAACACACTGGGAGAATTAGTTAGTATACTTGAAAATAATACGCTAAAGGGAGGAAGTTATCAAAAGGTATTTGACGGAAGCAAACTTTCGAGCGGAACGTATTTTTATATTTTGAAAGCAGACAACCAGATTTTCACTAAAAAAATGAATCTAATAAAATAAACCCCAGACAATATGAAAAAAAGATTATCCTTCTGGCAAATATGGAATATGAGTTTCGGATTTCTCGGAATTCAGTTCGGCTTTGCTTTACAAAATGCAAACGTAAGCAGAATTTTTGAGACACTGGGTGCTGACATTGAAAAGATTCCACTTTTATGGATTGCAGCTCCGGTAACGGGTTTGATAATCCAACCGATAATCGGGCACATGAGCGATAAAACATGGACACGACTTGGCAGACGAAGACCATATTTCCTTGCAGGAGCGATATTATCCTCACTTGCACTTTTGTTTATGCCGAACTCACCGGCATTATGGGTGGCTGCAGGAATGCTTTGGGTAATGGACGCTTCAATTAATATTTCCATGGAACCGTTCAGGGCGTTTGTGGGAGATATGCTTCCTTCAGAGCAGAGGACAAACGGATTTGCAATGCAGAGTTTCTTTATTGGAACGGGTGCAGTTATTGCTTCCGGGCTTCCTTATGTGATGACTAACTGGTTTGGGATTGCAAACACGGCTCCCGAAGGGATGATACCGGATTCTGTAAAGTATTCATTTTATATAGGCGCAGTTGTTTTCCTGCTGGCGGTTTTGTGGACGGTATTCAGTTCAAAGGAATATTCACCTGAAGAGTTAAGTAAATTTTCCGAATCACCGGAGGCAGGATCGACAGACGACAGGGAACTCTATAACAGTGAAATTAAGCCAGATAAATTTTTAGTTAACGGATTGATATGGACTATAGCAGGAGTTGCTGTATCAGCTTATCTCTATTTTCGATTCAACCTGAATGATTATGGCGTTTATGTTCTTTTTTTGGGTTCAGCTGTTTTTGGTTTGCTTCAGATTTTCGTTGGTTTATTATCAAAGACTTCCTTTAAGAAATCGGGAGTAGTTGAGGTAATAACCGATCTTTATAAAATGCCAAAAACCATGAAGCAACTTGCTTTTGTTCAATTCTTCTCGTGGTTTGCGCTTTTTGCGATGTGGATATATACAACACCGGCGGTTACACATCATATTTACGGGGCAACTGATCCTGCTTCAGAACTTTATAACCAGGGTGCTGACTGGGTAGGTGTTTTAATGGCTGTCTATAACGGCTTTGCGGCTATTATGGCTTTTGTTATTATGTGGATTGCAAAGAAGACAAGCAGAAAAACCGTCCACATGATAAGTTTATTGATAGGAGGTTTGAGTCTTATTTCGTTTTATCTTATTAAAAATCCCAATGTATTGCTTGTATCTGAACTTGGGATAGGGCTTGCGTGGGCATCAATACTTGCAATGCCATACGCAATTTTAGCGGGTTCTCTGCCGGCAAAAAAGATGGGCGTTTATATGGGAATCTTTAATTTCTTTATAGTGATACCACAAATAACAGCAGCAGCCATACTTGGTTTTTTCGTTAAGACCTTATTTGCAAACAATGCAATTTATGCATTAATACTCGGCGGCATATCGATGATGATTGCAGGTATTTTTGTTCTGTTTGTAGAAGATAAAAATTAATTTTATGCTGATGTTTTAATGCCTCCACAATATAGAAAAAAGTTATTGCTTGCGCCTATGGAGGACATTACAGATCTATCATTCAGGCTGACATGCAAAAGGCTCGGTGCAGATTTTGTATTTACAGAATTCGTAAATGCCGAGGGGCTGATCCGAAATAATCTTAAGACTCACCGGAAGATGTTTATCCATCCAGAAGAGAGACCGATAGGAATCCAGATATACGGCAACAATATTGCATCGATGGTAGGTGCGGCAAAACACGCAGCGGAATTAAATCCCGACGTGATTGATATAAATGCAGGATGCTGGGTAAAAGGGGTTGTGGGATGCGGGGCAGGAGCGGGACTACTTAAAGACCCAGATTATCTTGAAGCACTTGTGGCAGAAATTGTAAAAGTCACTCCTATTCCGATAACAGTGAAAACAAGAATCGGATGGGATAATGATTCAATTTTAATTCTTGATATAGCGCAGAGACTTGAAAATGCAGGCATTGCAGCACTTACCGTGCATTGCAGAACCCGCAGCCAGGCTCATAAGGGCGAACCCGACTGGTCGTGGATAAACAAAATCAAGGATGTTGTTTCTATTCCCGTATACTTAAACGGTGGTGTTTTCACACCAACTGATGTTAAGAGAGCATTTGAGGAAACTGATACTGACGGGGTTATGATAGCGCGCGGAGCTATTGATAATCCATGGATTTTTAAGCAGGCAAAAGAACTGCTTTCAACAGGAATGATTTCCACAGAAATTGATTCCCACTTAAGAATACATACCTGCCTTGAACACCTGAAGCTTGCCATAGAATTAAAGGAAGAAAAACGGGGCGTAACAGAGCACAGGAAGTTTTACACAGGGTACTTAAAGGGAATGCGCAACGCGTCACAAATAAGGAATTCCCTAATGAAGCTTTACACATACAACGAGGTAGAAGACCTTTTACTAAACTACTTAAGGGAGTTCTGAAGTGAAGATTCCGGCTGACAGAATTATTTATTTAACAGCAAGAAGCATTTCAACTTTCTTTATCCCCCCCACACTTTTCCTGATTACTTTTTTATTCCTCGCATTATTTTTTGAATCCCCAGAAAATGTTGTTCCAGTAATTTTGACCACTTTAATATCCGGTGTGATAATCCCGATTGCTCTTTTTGCCTATATGGTCAAAACAAAGAAAATCGTTAACCAAGATGCTACAGATAAGGATGAAAGAACTGCTCCATACCTTTATGGAATTTTATTATATTTTGTGGGGTTAATTACTTTGTATTTACTAAACGCAAGCAACTTAACTATGACAGTTTGGTTCGCTTATTTACTAAATACATTTGTGATATTAATAATTAATAAGTTCTGGAAAATTTCCGCCCACGCAATGGGAGTGGCAGGTCCTCTGGGTCTTTTTTATTACTTATTTGGCATTTATTCTTACCCGTTTTTTCTATTACTAATCCTGATTGCATGGTCAAGAATTTATCTTAAGTGCCATACTCCCCTTCAGGTAACGATGGGAAGTATTTATGGTTTCTTTTCCGTATATTTATTATTGTATTTTCTGGTAAAATAAACTTAATTAATATGTTTAACAAAGCTGAATTAATCTCTCTTCTCGAAGAAATAACCACAATGATGGAATTCAAGGGGGAAAATACGTTTAAGATTTCAGCTTTCAGAAATGCTTCATTTCTGATTCAAAATTCGCGAGATGATTTTGAGGCTTTAATTAAGGAAAACAAACTAAATACCATAAAAGGAATCGGGAAAGGACTTCAGTCGGTTATTACTGAGTTTTATGAAACCGGGGAGTCTTCAATCCTAAAGGAATTAAAACAAGACATCCCGGAATCTCTCTTTGACCTTTTTTCCATAAGAGGGCTGGGCCCAAAGAAAATATACGTCCTTTATCATCAATATAATATTTACGACATCAGTTCCCTGGAAGACGCCTGCAAAAGAAATATTGTAGCTTCGATAAAGGGATTCGGAGAGAAAACACAGGATAAAATTGTTGAAAGCATTGAAAAATATAAAGAAGCACAGAATAAAGTACTCTTAAATTATGCAGAAAAAATTGTTTTAGCGATATCCGAGAAACTATTAAAAATAAGCGGAATTGAAGCTTTCGAAGTTTCGGGAGAGTATCGAAAAGTAAGGGAAGTAATATCCACGCTTGATTTTGTCCTTCTTGCTAATCACAAATTTCATTCCGGCGAATTATCCGGTTTATTAAATTTTGAGACAAAAGAAAATTCCCTGATTTTAATTACGGATTATCCTGTCCCAGTAAAGCTGCATGTAACTTTCAATAATACAGATTTTATTAAGAAATTAGTTCACACGACAGGATCGGATGAATTCTTAGACTCAATATTTCCGGAGAAGACTTTTAACTGGTCAAAAATCAATTCTGAAAAAGACCTTTTTGTACAGAAAGGAATCAGCTATATTCCACCGGAATTATGGGAGACTGAACATTTACATTTTTCGGGAAAAGAGATAATAATTTCAAATCTGGATGAGCATAAACCGCTTGGAATGCTCCATTTTCATACTGAATTTTCTGATGGTACAGTTCCTTTAGAAGGAATGGTTAAGAAAGGGATGGAATACGGTTTTGAATATTTCGCTGTATGTGACCACAGTAAATCTGCTTTTTACGCCAATGGCCTAACTGAAGAAAGAGTTTTGCGCCAGAAGGAAGAGATTGAGAGATTAAAAAAGGAATCGGGTTATAAAATATTTCACGGGATTGAATCGGATATCCTCCCAGACGGCAGTCTCGACTACCCTGATGACTTTCTTCCCACATTCGATTTCATTGTAGCATCGGTTCATTCATCCTTTGGGATGGCGGAAGAGGAGATGACAAAGCGAATTATTAAGGCGATCGAAAATCCCTTTACTGATGCAGTGGGACATCCGACCGGCAGACTACTTCTCTACAGAAGCGGTTACAAAGTGGACGTAAAAAAAATACTTGACGCATGCGCTGAAAACAACGTAGCAATTGAAATTAATTCCTCGCCTCACAGGTTTGATCTTGACTGGCGTTATTACAACTATGCACGGGAAAGAAACCTTCTATTCGCAATCAACCAGGATGCCCACTCTACTGATGAAATAAGAAATATCGAGTATGGCATCAGATTAGCTAAAAAAGGGGGAATACAGGGGAACAGGGTAATTAATTATTTTTCATATTCAGATTTCCAAAAGTTTCTTAATCGCAAATAATTTTCATAAGAGGTGAACAATGAGCCAATATTTAACAGATTCAATCAGAAGCATAAAAGATTTTCCAAAACCGGGAATAGTATTCAGGGATATAACCACTCTCCTTAAAGATCCCATGGCACTAAATCAGGCTGCGGCAATATTATTTGAACAGGCAAAAGAAAAAGGAATAACAAAAGTTGCCGGAATTGAATCGCGAGGTTTTATACTTGGCGGTCTATTGGCAAGTCTTCTTGGTGTTGGTTTTGTACCGATACGTAAGCCAGGGAAACTTCCGGCAGAAACGATAACTGAAACATATTCACTGGAATACGGTACCGATTCTATTCAGATTCACAAGGATGCACTTCTTCCAAGCGACAAAGTGCTTTTACATGATGATCTTCTCGCAACAGGAGGAACAGCAAAAGCGGCATGCAATCTGATTGAAAAACTTGGTGCTGAAGTGACTCAGATTTCGTTTATAATTGAGCTTTCATTCCTGAACGGAAGGAAGAAATTTGACGGGTATGATGTGCGCAGTATTATTAAATACGATTCAGAATAGCATTTCCAGGTTTAGCCGATAACCTTCCAATCCGAAGGAGCAATTACTATTACAAATTCTCCTTTGAGTATTAATTTACCGAGTCTGCTAATAATCTCTGAAGGATATCCGCGAATGGTTTCTTCAAACATTTTCGTAAGTTCCCTGCAGATTACAATATATCTATGGGGCATATATTCAGCCAGCTCGTTTAACAGTTTTTCAATACGGTAAGTCGATTCATAAAGAACAACTGTTCTTTTCTCCTCTGAGAGATTTTTGAAAAATGTCTGCCTGCCTTTTTTTAACGGGGGGAAGCCTTCAAAAACAAATGAATCAGTCGGAAGGCCAGCAATTGACATTGCTGCCGTTACGGCTGAAACACCCGGGATAGCAATAACTTTTAGCCCTTTTCTGATTGCCGCTGAGACAAGACGCACACCGGGATCAGAAATCGTCGGTGTTCCTGCGTCAGAGACAAGTCCGCATTTTTCCCCTTGTTCAATCCTTTTAATCACGTAGTCAATCTTTTTTCCTTCTGTTGCAGCATTAAACGAAACCAATTCCCTCTTTATCTCATAATGGGACAAAAGATGAGACGTAACCCTTGTATCTTCACAGACAATAAAGTCCATTTCCCTGAGTGTTTCGAGGGCGCGAAGCGTAATATCTTTCAAATTGCCGATGGGTGTACTAATTATATAGAGCATAGTTTAAAAAGATTTAGGCTTCATTGAAGAAGCCTAAATACTGCAAGTAGTTAAATAAATTGTTAATTGATATGCAAAAATATAAAATGAAAGGGATAAATAAAAATTATATCTTTACTTTTTCCTCGGATATCTTTATTCCCATTTTTCCCAGTTCTTCAAGAATCGGGATATATATATCAGGAGTACCGGGAATAAGGAGACCGGAAGATTTGATTTTTTCTTCGGCAATCAGTTTTACTCCGATGGCGAGAGGAAGACTAACAGTCCTTGCCATTGCAGATTCGCCATTCGGGACACCGTAATCCAGAAGAGTCGATGTTATTTTATAAATCTCTTCGTTCTGTTCCCCAATGATGAATGTATGACGCAGCAATACCATATCAACTTCGCCTGTTTTATAGGAGAGCATATTCTGCATCTGTTCGCAAAGTATATCGAGATAATTATTCTTTTCAGCTACTTTTTGGTCTGAAAATAACCCTAACCATTCAAGCCTGTTTAGTATTTCGCTATCCTGAGGGAGATTTAATTTAACTGCTAAATTTTTCCGGATGTCTGAACTATCTGAAACATTAAGCAATCCAGCTATAATGTCCTTAAAAGTCTTTCCGGATAAATTTTCTTTAGGGGTATCATCCACAAGCCCTAAATCGACAATTCTTTTAAGAGTATCACACCATCCTAAATTCCTGTATGTTCCCCTTTTTACTGTCAGGGCATCTTTCAGGCCATAAAGTTCTTTATAGGGAATTGAATTTCTGTTAGGATAAACTTCGAAACGCCCCAGTCCGTCAATTTCTTCAATTTCAGAGTTCAGGAATAAATCCTTTCCCTGGATATAGACTTCCTCACCATCCTCAAGAAATCTCGCATCATTTCTTGAAGCCAGAATTACACCGCGGGGACTCCATGAGAATTTGTAACCGAAAGGATTGTTATTGTCTTTTGGTGCAGGCAGTCCGCCACAATATGAATAAAAATGGAGGACTTTCCCATCCATTTTGTGTACTTCGTCAATAATTTTCATTGCCGACATGTGGTCAATTCCGGGATCTAACCCAAGTTCATTCAGAAACAACAACCCTTTACGAGTGATTTCAGACTCAAGTTTTTTCATTGCTTCACTAACATAGGATGCAGTAAGCATGTGTTTTGAATGATCAAGACAAAGTTTAGCAACAGTCGGGTGGTAAGTCCAGGGGAGCAGACTAACGATAATATCATTATGAGATATGAGATCCTTTAATTGTTCTTCATTTTCCGCATCCAAAAAAACTGCTATACCGTTCGATGAGTTTGCTATAATTTCTTCGGCTCTTTCCACATTGAGTGCGGCAACGGTTATGTACAAATCCGAATCCTGAAGCAAGTATTTTACACCCGGTTCGCTTACTAATCCAGCGCCTAAGATTAAAATCTTTTTCATCTTTTTATCCTTTTAGAAATTTTTGCATATAGTGAAAAGGTTCCGTGAATTTACCTTTATGGAGTATCAGACCGTTTTTGATATCCTGCGAGAGTTCGAGTTCTTCATAAGATTTACTGAAATCCGTTTTGGAGATTTCCGGAACGTAAGAGAGCAGCAGGGAGGAAAAAGCAGCCGATGATTCATTGGGCAATTCACAGGGGAGATTATCGATAGACATTAAAGTTATTCCCTCTCCCAATATTCCATCATTATATGTTTCAGTAACAGGATCATAAGTAAAAACAGGATGATCCGGTGTTGTTATTTTATGAGTAATTTCAATAGCGCCGTCAATGTCACAACTGATATCCCCGATAAAGCGAAGTTTCTGATTTTCTCTCAGTTCGGCATCCCTTAAGTATTTTTTTGTAACAATTCTTGGATATTTCTCCGTCCAGAAAATACAATTCATCAATACGGTAAGATAAGGGATATAAGTTTCAAATCTGGAATCATAATTCCCGGGATTATTATAATAATCAGATAATTCAAAGTTCCCTTCGTTCCTCCTGAAAAGATGCTCCTCACGAAAAACGACCTTGTAAATATTTCTGTTGTCGAGAGTCAGAGAATTGTGAATCGTGGGCAATATCTCAGGCGAAATGACTTTATGGGGGAGTATATCGAGAATCTCCTGAGCTCCCCTTGAAACATTACCATATCCGGCGAAACCAAATATTACCGGAGCAAGTTTATGAGGTAATCCTTTTTCATTAATCTCCTCGCCCACCAACTTGATAGATTCTTTTGCTTCTTGCAAGGATGCATAGTCCAGAGGGCGTTTTATTTTTGTAAGCGGAGTATCCAATCCCTGCAATTTAAGTTTTTCACCTAATAAATTCAATGTGTCTATCATACCTGCGTATCCGGCGTAGTTGCCGAAGAATACGAGTCTCTGCCCTTTACTATTGACGATTTTTTCATAATCTATCAAGTTACACTCAAGATCCATGAGCCGTTTGAGCATGGACATGTTATAACTTTGCCCTTTAAGCGTGTGGGAAAAAAAGACATAAGTTTTTCCTTTTAAGAATAATTCTTTCGGTATTTCTTTAATCGCAAAAACAACACCCGCATTTGAGAGATCCTCATTAACCGTTACGCCGGAATTCCTGAAATCATCCGCGCGATAGCTTCTAATATCTGAAGGCTGGATTATCGTATTTATCCCATATTTTTCTTTAAGAAACTTTAAGTCTTTCGGGACCAGCGGAACCCTTTTTTCCCATTTATTTTTATCTTCTCTTCTTATACCAATAGTCATCTAAAACTCCTAATTAAAAAAATTACAATTATAAAATGAAAGCGAGAGAGAAAAGAAAATTAAAAAACGTGCTCGAAATTTGAGACGAAATAGCTTTTGTAGCTTATGAGGTTTATCCGGATAGAGTGCAGATTTATTATATTTCTTAACATAGCATGAATAATTTTCTTTGCAAACTTAACAATATTTCAAATTATTATCAAATAAAAAGGCGTTCCAGTTCAAGTTTCAGCATGTGCATTATTTGTTCATGCTTAGCAGACAGCTCCCCATCCTTTAATTCCATTAACTTCAGAAGGGTCAGGGACTGAATCAGGTAACTCAGGAAGGTTGTCAGGTTTATTTTTTTGGCTTTGAGCGATTTTAATAATGTCTCGACATGTTTTCGTACAGTTATGATATCACCGCGCTGAACGGGGCCTGAGAGTGATTCAGTCACTCCGGACTTTTTGATATTGGCAATCGTTGACATCAAAAGCGGTTCCAGCATCTCAAAAGGCGATATCCCTTTTATCTTACTCTGTTCGAATATTTCTTCCGCGATATAGAAATTTGAGACAAGGAAATTGGAAATAAATACACCAGTCAGATGGTAGAGAGTCTTTCCTCCTTTGGGAATCTCTATAGGGTTCAATTTTAATCCCGCTGCCAATTTATGGAGTAAACTTTTTGTTTGTGAATTATCAAATTCCAAACCAACGTAAGAGTTATTTATTTTGCAGGCTCTCCTTGCCGGGAAGGTCTGCATAAGATGAAAACTCCCGGTATTGCCTCCCTTGCCCGTCAGAGAGGATAGCGAAGTGAGGTCTTCAGATCCTGAAAAGTGAATATAAAAATTCTTTTTGTGGTTAATTTTAAGTTTTGAAATAGCCTGGGCAGTTTTTTCAATCTCTGAATCAGGAACGGAAAGAAGACAGAGACAGGATTTGACAGCGTCTATCTGAAGAATATCCGAATAATTTTTAATGCCATAACCGGCGGCAAGTTTTTTTGCGGAGTTTATTTTTCTGCTTATAATCAATCCGGGTCTATTACCGATTTTGGTTAAAGCGGAAGTTATTGAGTATGCGACCTTTCCTGCGCCAATAACTATTATTTCTTTGTTACCTAAATCCATTTACGTATATAAAATTGCTGATAAATAGCCAACCACTTCCGAATAATCGCCACTAACATCACCGCTGTTGCACCTATGAAGCACTGCGGATTTATTTACCCCCTTATCTGCAAGTCCTTTCATGACGCTAATTATTGGTCCTGCTCCACAGGCCTCCAGAGTACCCTGTTCAGAATCCTTCAGTAATCTTTCATAATCGAAATCATTAATTCCCTCTTCCATTCTGCGATCTAATTTGCCGGCTTTTTCCGCTGAATAGAAGTGGGACAGATCTGAACTTGCGACGAAGAGAGTATGATCATCAACTATTTCACTTAATCCATTAGCCAGTTCAAAGAGAAAATCCCTTCTCTGATCCCCAATAACTATTGGTATGAGTTTGAATTCCCCAAGAACAACCTGAAGAAAAGGTAACTGAACTTCCAACGAATGTTCCCCCTTGTGCCCGGAATCACTAAAAATAATTGGAGCAGAATATTTTTGAATGACTGCTGCTTTTTCTTTATCGACTTCCACTACTCCGAGAGGGGTTTCGTAAGCATCTCCGTCATAAATGGATGCACCCTGAAAATATTCTCTATGGCTTGGGGCAACCACTACAACCGTGGAATAACTTTTTCCTTTCAACTGACCGTATCCGAAAGCTGCTGTTTTTCCCGAGTAGATATATCCGGCATGAGGGGAAACAATCCCGTAAATATGCCCGACTCCCTGATGAAGGGGAATATCTGCGAGGAGATTTACGATCTCCTCCCGTAGTTTTTTCGAATCGCGGGTATAAAAATACCCGGCTACTGCGGGACGTCTAATGATTTTCAAAGGTAGCGTTCCTATGATCTTTCTCAGAGAATACTATTGCTTCAAATGTAAACATGTTCAAATATCTCTCCCGCCACTCGAGCCCATGCAAACCTGCTTTTTTGCATACCGCCGAAAGGAAATCAGGAGCAGTAAATTTATTTTCAGTAGCGACCTGTGGAAGAAGAAGCCCCCGGTTTCCTTCTTCTTCAACAATTAAACCGTGCTTACCGATTACTATATCCTCATATTTCACAAGCTTCCTTGGAGGCGTTAGTACCGATATTTCTATCTTTACATTGGGAAGCTCCTGCAAATGCAAGGGAGCAAACCGGTAATCTTTGGATGCTGCTAAAACAGCGGCTTCGCAAACTGTTTTGAACAATTGTGTATCCGATGTAATAAATCCAATGCATCCTCTCAGATGCTTATTTAGATACAAAGTTACGAAAGCCCCAGCTTTTATTGCTAAGGTGGGGTAACGCCGGTAGTCGATGTCCGGTAAGGGAATATCCTTAAATATTGTCCGAATAGAAGATCTTGCGCTTAACAGTAATATTCCTTGCTCTTCTTTTGTAAGTTCCATACCAATCTTCCTTTAATTGTTATTGTAAGAAATTACCGAAAGAGAAATTTCCGTTTCTTCAGGCTAAATAATAAAAATAGCCTGATCTATATAATTCCCGATCTGTTGCATATATTTATTTATGAGTTATTTATAAATCGTAAATAGCGATTTCTTTTTTTCCTTTAAGCAGATATAAAAAATTCCCCTTGATGAAGAATGAGTCGAAAAATAAGGTCTTAAGATTATTTCCCAACACTTCACTGACTACCTTTGCTTCTTTTTCCAGATCAAACATGAGCAGTTCACAATTATAAAGATCTTCCGATACTTTTACGTGATATGTTAAAATCAAATAATTCTTAAATTTAATGAATTCAATATCACCCGCAATGCGGTTCAGATCGATTTTGTTATTTATTAATATTTTCTCAACTCTTTCGTCTGAAATATCAGTAACCTCCGGGAAGAGATAATCAGAAGTCAATTCCTGCTGATTTTTTTCGTTCCTGATCCGGTGGAATGTCGTCAGATCAATCTCGTTATCTTCGACTATATTGCCTTCATCTATCTTCAGCAGGAAATGGAGTTTTTCAAATGTTCCCTGCGAACTGCAACAGATTCTGTTATCAATGAAAAACTCAAAAACCCGGTTTTCGTCTTTCCATATAATCTTTTTATCCTCAATACTATACAACATTATTCCAACGTGATGAGGAAGATCCGGTTTTACATATTTATGAAAAAAGATATATTTATCAGTCAGATGATCCACTCCAGCCCACTGCATTTCCTCCAATTGCAGGGACTCCAGAAGGAGGGTTTTTGTTCCGACATCAATAATGTTGAAGAAGACTTCAGTTTTATCTCCACCCCTTTCTTCAATAAGGAGTTTTGATTTTTCAGATAAGAGGAGTCTCCATATCTGCCTGCCAGTTTTGTACCGGTAATATGGTTTTTTACTGAATATCATTTAGAAGCGCCTAATTGTTCAAACCTGGCTGTGAAATGCCGCAACATAGGGGCTTCATAAGTAATCAAATATCCTTTTAATTTATTCCGGTTTTTATAAACGTCAATAACTACTTCAGCGACATAATCGATATGGCTTTGTGTATAAACCCTACGGGGAATTGCAAGTCTTACGAGTTCCATCGGCGGAGCTATCAGGTAGCCGTCCTCATCATACTTCCCAAACATAACGCTGCCAATTTCGACTGTTCTTATTCCACCCTCGAGATAAAGTTCGCATACAATAGATTGTGCCGGGAATTCTTCGGGCTTGACATCAGGAAGAAATCTTTTTGCGTCTAAGTAAATAGCATGGCCTCCCGGGGGTTCAATAATAGGGACACCAGCTGCAAGGAGTTTCTCACCAAGGTATTCTATGCTTCGTATTCTGTAATGCAGGTAGTTCTCATCAACTATTTCTTCAAGTCCTTGAGCGATAGCCTCCAAATCCCTACCCGCCAAACCACCGTATGTGGGGAAACCTTCAGTAACTATCAATAAGTTCCGTGATTGCATTGCAAGATCGTCATCATTAAGGGCAAGGAAACCGCCAATGTTGACAAGGGCATCCTTTTTGGCGCTCATGGTTGCCCCGTCTGCATAAGAGAACATTTCCTGAGCTATTTCAAGGACACTTTTGTTTTCGTATCCCTTTTCCCGCGTTTTAATAAAGTATGCATTTTCTGCAAAACGGCAAGCGTCAATGAAGAGAGGGATTTCATAATCGTCACATAGTTCCCTGACTTCGCGGATGTTCTGCATAGATACAGGCTGCCCGCCACCGGAATTATTTGTCACGGTTATCATAATCAGGGGAATGTTTTCAGCGCCTTTTTCGTTTATGAAAGCTTCAAGAGCTTTAACATCCATATTCCCTTTGAAGTCAGCCCGCTGTTCAGGGTGTTTCCCGACTTCAACCAAAAAGTCGAATCCTTCAGCTCCTGAAAATTCAATGTTAGCACGGGTAGTATCAAAGAAGGTATTTGCAGCGAAGCATTTCCCTTTACCGCCCAGAATCGTAAAGAGTATTTTCTCAGCAGCTCTTCCCTGATGAGTGGGAATAATTGATTTCATTCCGGTAATTTTTTTGACTGCTGCATCAAATTTATAGAAACTGCTTGATCCGGCATATGATTCATCCCCGAGCATAATGCCTGCCCACTGCTGGGAGCTCATTGCCGAGGTTCCGCTGTCTGTAAGCAAATCGATAATTACATCTTCTGCTTTGATCAAAAATGTATTATACCCGGCTTCTTCAAGAATTTTCACTCTCTCTTCTTTTGTAGTAAATTTTATTGGTTCGACCGACTTTATCTTAAAAGGCTCAATGATAGTTTTCATTATGTTATCTTATGAAAATGAATAAATAGTGATTAATAAAAATAAAACAATGGGGGATTATATGCAACAAAAATCAAGAGGCGGTTTTATCTATTTTATTTTTCAAATCCGGGCTAATTTTATGGGATTTTCAGCTTGTCTCATTTTGAGACAAATGGGTGTCTCAATTTGAGACACGTGTTTCATTTTGAGACACGGAGGAATTGGTTGAGGCTACCTTGATCGAACTTATATCGAACCCAGAGCGAATTTTGAGGGGAGTGAATTTGTCTCATTTTGAGACAAATTAGGGGCGAAAAAATGCCCTAAATTTGTTTATAAGTGATAAAATCTGCCTAAATACTACAGAGAACAATTTGAAAAACTATCTAATCAACAACATTTTTTTGACCGAAACGAAGCCATCAGTTTCAAGTTTGTAGAAATAAACTCCGCTCGAGAGACTTCTGCTATTTTCACCTATATTAAATTCAGATTCATAGATTCCCGAAGTCAGTTCCCGGTTCACGAGTGTGATAACTTCCCTTCCAAGAAGGTCATATACTTTCAGACTTACCCATCCGGGGGAGGCGATTCTGTATCTGATAACGGTTGACGGGTTGAAGGGGTTCGGGAAGTTTTGTTCCAACGCAAAATCAACCGGTATATTATGTTCTTCCCGTGAATCCAGCAAACCAAGTTTCTTCCTCATTAGGACTGAAAACATTTCGGGTGTTACAACTTCCACATCCTGCCCGATTGCCGGATCTGCTTTTATTAAATTAACAACCTGAATTAAACGTGGTATTGTAATATCAGCTTCCGTAATTGAGGTGTTATCCTGTCTGAGTCTTTGATAGCCGGCAATTAGAAATCCAGGCTTTGTTTGTTTTTTTATATTAGTAATAATCCTGTTTGCCATATCGGTCAGGTTTACAGAAGCGCCGTAAAAACTACCGTCACCGGTATGATTAAACATTAACGCCTGATATCCAGTTATGGGAATTTGTGACAGCAACTGGGGATCGAAAAGCATGGTGAGTTTGGCATCTATTGCTTTTTGAAACTGGCCATATTTCAGAAAATTGAAACTGTTGTTAATTGTCTTTCCCCTGTAAGTCATTATTCCAGAACCGGCATAATGCTTGTAACCGTATATATTATCTACTCCGAACCTGCTCATAAGATATTTTGTGGTGTCAATTGCATTCTGCAACACATCGGCACTCCACAAATCGGGATAGGCATAACCAAGGGGAGAGGTCACACTTAAAAATCCGTCATTTTTTGTTGCCGTCTCATAATAGTACTTAGCTATGAAAGGACATTCATTGAACAGATGCAAATTCCACCCCCAACCTATCGGGACTTTACCCCTATCGACTGAAAACCAGGCACCGGACTGGAAACCGAACACCCAGTTAGCGGCATCCCCTTCCGAACCGATAAAAATTATGTAGTATTTATTTTTCAGTTCAACGGTATCGGGGTCAACAATGGATTTTGGGACAAAAACATCCTGTTGAACGGGGAATGAAGAATGAAAAGAAAGATTACCCAGAAGAGTTTCGTGAAAACTTGATCCGAAAAAGGCAAACCATTGAGTCATCGGTTCCGGCTGAATCCAGCCATAAATGTGGAAAATTCCGGCCTGATTTTTTGAGTGGAAGTAATTGAGGGTATTTTCCAGAATATCTGCTTTTGCAACCGGCATTGAATTTAAGTCGAGTCCGTCAGTCCCCGCAAGATTGACCTGAAACATTTTCCGGGAGACTGCCCAGTCAGTAATTTCGCGAATATAAAATTTTGAGGGGTTGCATAGGGGGAGGATGTTTTGCACACCCCAGTTCAAGAGGGTAAGATAACGGGCTTCTTCGGTAAGTGAAGTATTATTCCAGGGATTTGAGGAGTTATCCAGTTTTCCGGGGACCCATACCGGTTCATCATTATTGAAGCTGTCCTGAATTAATACGGAATCTGCGAGAGGTAAATTATAAAGAGTTGACATGGAAGCAGTAACAGGAAGGCGGTTGCACAAGCCCCCGATCATTGCAGCTTGCTCTGCCTGCCACCGGAAACTCTGCCCGGAGAAGTTTGAGTAGAATCGGTTGGCATCGTAAGAGATACCCCCCTGAATAAAGGGCCTGAAGCGTTCGACAAGCTGAGAGACGATCTGAATGGAATCGAACTGTACATTTCCGTGACTACGATAAATATCCCGCCATTTTTCATCGGTCTGGCTATAGCTCCAGGTTTCATAAACATTAAGAAGGTAGAGTCTGGCTGAGTCCCGGTTTACGATCCCGGCGAGAGTCATTGCGAGGAGTTTTTCCTGATATCCGGCACCTGTGCCATTATAAAGAACAGCTCTTTGGGTTTGTGCCTGCAGTGAGGAAATAAGAAAAATTACTATTAAAATATTTCTGAGCATCAATTTGAAAATATTATTGTTTTTAGTTCGAATTATAACAAAAAAACTCTACACGCGGAAGGGAAAAAGGAAAAATAGTATTTAATATTATTCTTACTAAAGTTACTTTTTTGAATAATAATTCATACCGGCCAAAATCCCCGCATTATTTTACTTATGGATAAAAAAGTGGATTGTATTCAAAATAAAATTGACCTATTTTTAATATTATAAAATATTTTACTAATTTTTTAACCTCGTCTTTATTCTTACCTCCGGTCTGAATGCAGATATAAAAAAAGAGTTTCAATGCAAAACAATTATCATTTGTTTCATATACCCGTAATGGGAACCGGATTTTCAATAAGTGCTCCAATAGGAGTTGCTCCGTTTGGCATATCTTCAGTGATCTCGATTATTGATGACATTTTAGTGGATAAAGTAAGGAAATTTTACGCCCAAAAATATGAATTTGACTTTAATGAAATAGCAATTAAAGAATATGATGGCAGAGCAAAAAGAATTACAGAATATCTGAATCTGGTTCAAAAGATTGTACACCTGAAAATTGAAGAGATAAAAAGCCAACCCTTCTTTCAACAAAATAATAAAAGTAAATACTTTGAAATGCTTCCGGAAACAAGTCCCTTAAAGCAGGCATACAACAGGTTATTTCATATTGAAGATGAAACTGAAAAAGCAAAACTTGCAGAAGAATTGACTGCCGCAATACTCCCGGGATCAATTGACGTAAACATAATGTCAAAAATAGACCAGATAAATTATAAGTTAAGGGGCGAAACAATAAGCGAGGAGTTCAGCGAAGCGAAAGCAGCTTTGCGCGGATTTGCAAAAAGCAATCTGAGTTCTTCCGTAATTATTTCTGCCGGTATCAACCGGGGCCTTTTCAGTTATATTTCACAATTCAGTGATTTTTACAGGGATCAGACGGGGAAGTTAAAAAAGAAAATCACGCTTAAGGTAAGCGACTACCGCTCTGCATTGATCCAGGGGAAATTTTTAGCGTCAAAGGGACTCGAAGTGAGCGAATTCAGAATTGAGTCGGGATTAAATTGCGGCGGACATTCTTTTGTTTCCAACGGTCTGTTGCTCCCATTCTTATTACATGAATTCAAGGAGAAGAAGGCACAGTTCACAAAGGAGCTGCAGCCTATAATCTGCAAATATTATGAAACAATGGGATGGGAATATCCCGAATCGGCATTAAGCGAAGAACCTTTAATAACCGTTCAGGGAGGGATTGGGACAAGCGGAGAAGCAAGACGGTTAATCGAAGATTTTGGATGTGATTCAACGGGATGGGGAAGTCCTTTTCTTTTAGTGCCGGAAGTGACAAATGTTGACAAGGAAACTCTGGAATTATTAAAAAAGGCAACGAAGGATGATTTATATTTAAGCAACGCCTCCCCTCTGGGAGTTCCTTTCAATAATCTTAGGAATACCGGTTCAGAAATATGGACAAAAGAAAAATCCAAAACTCCCGAACCCGGTTCCCCCTGCCCGAAAGGTTGTTTGGCTTTCAACACTGAATTCTCCAACACCCCAATATGTACGGCATCGACTCTTTATCAAAAACAGAAGTTAAGTGAAATTGCAGACCGCCAGATTTCTGACGAGGAAAAAGAAAAATTAATAAATTCAATTCATGAGAAAATATGCTTATGTGAGCATCTGGGAAACGGGACTTTAATTTCTCTTGGGATAGATAAAAAGGGAGTTTCCCCTCAGGCTATTTGTCCGGGACCGAATATTGTCTGGTTTGACCGTGAGTATTCCCTGGAAGAAATGGTGGATCACATTTATGGGAGAGGTGAATCACTTGTCCCTGAAGAAAGACCACACATGTTTTGTCAGGAAATTGAACTTTATGTGAGTTATCTTCAAAGATTGCTTGACACAATGGAACTTGACGAAAAGGGGGTAACCTATATTAAGAAATTCAGGGAGAATCTTGAGAGCGGAATGGACTATTGTTTACAAATTGGAACTAAGGAGCCGTATCCCAGAGAAAATCTGGCATCTATTCCTTCTTTTGTATCGTCACAAAGGGAAAGGTTAAATAAATTATTTGCTGATAAAAAATTCTTCTGATAATCGGTGCTTTCCTTGCTTCGCTTTTTGTGACCGACCTGATTTACCGCGATAGCTGATGCGGGAAAATCAGAACTATTATTCCCCATTTCTAAGATCCCTGCTTAGCGGGAAATCTTATTTATCGGGAGAGGTTAGTTTCGCTATATTACAAAGCTGAATTTGCTGCCTGTATTCTCTTTGCTTTTAATAACAATTTTGCTTCCGTGTTTTTCAACAAATTCCCTGCAAAGCAATAAGCCAAGTCCGGTACTGGCTTCGCCATCAATTCCCTTGCGGCCGGTAGCCACATCCAAACGGAAGAGATTGTCCAATATATCTTTACTCATTCCGATACCGGTATCTGTTACTGAAATTTCCACAGAGTCGTTTACAAGTTTAACTGCAGTAACACAAATTTTCCCTTTCTTTGGCGTATATTTTAATGCGTTAGAAGAGAAATTTCTGATAACTGAGCCGATCATATTTTTATCTGCATGAATTTCAAGAGTTTCGGGGACATCAATTACGAAATCAATTTCTTTCAGTTCCGATATATGAAGAAAAGGACTAATATTTTCTTTTACCAGATTCAGCAGATTTACGTTTTCCGGTTTGAATATGATTTTATTCTGACGCATTTTTGACCATTCAAGGAGGTTTTCCAGAAGGTTATAAACATTAGTTGAAGAATCCTTCAGGTTTCCCGCCAGTTTTTTTATTTCGTCCTGGCTAAAATCGGCTATATTATCTGAAATCATTTCAGACAGGGACATAAAACTTCCGAGCGGGCCGCGTAAATCGTGAGATATGATCGAAAAGAATTTATCTTTCTCACTGTTTGCCAGCTGAAGCTGTGCATTTTTCTCTTTAATTTCCTCTTCAATTTTTTTGCGATCACTGATATCCATTACAACCCCGGTTATTAACACAGGGGCACCAGTATCATCCCTGGATTCTATTGCCCCGATATCATAGAACCATTTGTATTCTCCTGAGCTTGTTTTAATACGGTATTCCGTTTCATATTTATTCCTGCCCCCGTATATGTGAGCTTTCATATCATTCATGGCTCTATCATAATCTTCCGGATGAACAATATTCATGAAATCATTATAGTGCAGGAATTTTTCTTTGCTGTATCCGAGCATATCAGTTTTTCGTTTATCAAAAACGACGTGCCCGGTTTTAACATTCATTTCCCACCATGCCATACTGCCCACCAGCATGGGGAGGTCCAGTCTTTTAGAGAAGCGAGCAATTTCGTCCTGAGTTTTTTTCTTTTCGGTTATATCATCAAATATTACGCAGAAACGGTCAGTGGAATTCCAGGGGCGATATGCGTTTACATGAAGAAATTTCTTCATCCCCTCATGGTACATATCAAACTCCTTAGAAACTCCCGTCATTGCAACTTCCCTGAAGTTTTCACACCATTTCAGATCTGCCTTCGGAAAGACTTCACGATTTGTTTTCCCTGAGATTTTATCAAAGTCAAGCCCGACTATTTTTTCAAATGCATCGTTAACATAAGAAAAGGAATAAGTTGAAAATTCTCCGCTACCATTGTACACAGTTTTAAGGAGAGCAAACGCACTGCTCATACTCTTGAATAACCAGCGCAACTCGGATTCACTCTCTTTCAATTCACCAGTCCGTTCTTCTACTATTTTCTCAAGATCCACATTGCGTTTGTTCACAAACAGGACTAAAAAGATAAGGAGAGAAGTGATCGTTATTCCGCCCGAGAGAGCAAATAAGACCGAATTTGTTTCATAGTTATTCCGAAATTCTTCACTGGCTTTAGCGACGACCATGTAAGTATTTCCAAAAACGAAGAGGGGATAATTAATCGAAAGTTTTCCGAAAGAGGTCAGGTTGAATTTCTCTATAACCTTTTTAGTTTGCTCTTCTTTTGAAGGCATGGTCGAAATAATAAATCTTTGCTCACCGGTGGAGTAAGTCTGGAAGAAGTCCATTTCGGTCAGTGATTTTTTTGAATTTGCAGAATACAAATCCCCCCTTAAAAACTTTTCAGTATGGAGTATGCCGACAGCAAAGCCAAGGAGTTCTTTTGACTTTGATTTATCCGAGTAAACAGGTTTAAGGGCAATTATCCTCTGCAAATTCTTTCCGCCAACATATTTCACAGAAGGATCAACTTCGTTTGTCTGCCCGGTTTCAAGCCCCTTCTCAATTGCTCTCATAAAATAAGGATCAGAACTTAGATCCGTTCCCAATAAACTCCCCATGTCACCGACCGGCTCAAGAAACATAAGGGGAAAATGAATCTTATCAAGAGTCTCCGAAGTATCTGTTTTGAAGGCGGTTCTATCCCAGATACTGAGATTTCCCATAACGTCTCTGCGGGAAAGTTTTTCAACGGCTGATTTTTGATTTTCACCAAGAGCCGGAGCCCAACCCAGCATTACCCTGGATGCATTGGAACCGACGACCGATGAGATCATATTTTGGAATTCTCTTTCTGTTACGTTATCGGCAGACGCAAAATAATTAACCAGCAACTTAAATCCATAGTCGCGGATACTCTTAAAATTATTTCCTATGTTTACAACTTCCTGTTGTGCCACTTCTGTGAATATCCGATCGCGTTCCTCATTATCCTTTTGATATAACAATAAAGACAGGACACCTGTCACTAGTATGCCCATCAGCGCAACTATAAAAGCCTCAGTATATTTTGACCAGAAAAAACGGATCAACAGATTACGGTTTTTTGCATCGAGAAGATATATAACTCCCAATAATACCAGCGTTATAATTATTATTACAATTGCTGTGATATTACGGTGATTATTTATTTGAGATTCCCAGTCATCTGCATTAATATCGACGCCAAGCATTATAAGCACTTCGTCACTGGCGGGATCATAAACCGGAGATATTGCTGAAATAAAAGTGCCGTACTCATCAGAAAGGGGACCTTCAGTAAACGGAATTCCGGACATGAAGCTTTCATACAATTCCTTTGAAGGGTTTTCATAGAGAGTTCCCGGAGGAGATGCAATGGGATCATCCGTCGGCAGACTCTCCGGACCAAAAAGAACTGATCCGTCAGTTAAAAGTTTCATCGTATAAATACTTTTCAAACCCAACGCTTTTGAAAACGTAACCAACTGATCACGCATTCTGATATATGCTGATTTTTTCAGGTCCTTTTCAGAAAAAGTCAAAGCTTTTACGTGAGATGGATTAACGGACTGCGCCAGGGCATTAGCCTGCCTCAGCAAATTGAATCGCATCTTAGCGTCTACTAGATTCTCCTGCCAGTTTATAGCAAAAATGCCCCCGGCAAAAAGAAGTAAAAGAACTACCCAGGATGCCAGGCTGGAGGCAAAGGAGCTTTTTCTTGTTCTTAAATAGTTAAGAACAGTGATAATTATAAATGCTGCGAAATATAAATAAAATAGATAATCCATAATTGTAAAATACAAAAAAATATCAAATAATAGTATTATTGGAGAACTTTTTCAACACCCTGAATTGCCTGATACTTCATTTGAATCTAATTCCAAAAACACCCAAAGAAACGGACTTGGTATTTTTTTTGTTTAATTATTTTGTTGACGGTTTAACTATATTTGTAATCCAATTACTAACCGATCGGAAATTTGATGAAAAAACTTAATCTCGGCTGCGGAAATGATATCAAGGAAGGATATATAAATCTCGATATCGTTGATTACGGTGGAAATATGATACATGATATCACCCGTTTTCCTTATCCCTTCGAGGACAACACTTTTGATGAGATTTTCTGTTCGCACATACTCGAACATCTGAACGATTTCCATCAAACCGTAACGGAGCTTTCCAGAATCTCCAAACCGAACGGCATTATTATAGTTTATGCCCCGTTTTTCCTCAATACAAAATATTTCGGGGAACCAGATCACAAAATACCCTTTTCAATCCGCACTTTTGATAATTATGAATATATCGGGAACCGGCAATTAAAATTCTACGAAAAATGGAAGCTAAACCACCGGACAAATTACAGAGGGAAGGCGCAGTTTGAAGTAATCGAAAAAAAATTCATCACTTCCCATTTCGCTGCCCTTAAATGGATGGATTTTATAGTCAATATCGAACCGGTTATGTACGAAAGATTCTTTGCCGCTATTTTTTCTCCGGAAGAAGTCTATTTCAAGTTACGGGTAGTTAAATAAAATCAGAAACGGATCCTTGTGAAAAAGTTTGAATTAGTTTCCAGTTATCAACCTTCCGGGGATCAACCGGAAGCTATTAAACAGATTGTGGAGAGGATCAAGGCAGGAGATAAATTCCAGACCCTGCTGGGAGTGACCGGGAGCGGAAAGACTTTTACGATTTCAAATGTTATCGCAGAACTCAACCGTCCCACTCTGATTATATCACATAATAAAACCCTTGCTGCACAGCTTTATTCAGAGTTCAAATCCTTTTTTCCAAATAACTCAGTTGAATTTTTTATAAGTTATTATGACTATTACCAGCCGGAAGCTTACGTTGTTTCAAGCGATGTATTTATAGAAAAAGATTTTGCGGTAAATGAAGAGATAGACCGCCTCAGGCTTAAAGCCACTACTTCCCTGATAGAAGGGAGACGGGATGTTATTATCATTGCCAGCGTAAGTTGTATTTACGGTATCGGGGCACCACAACAGTTTGCAGACCAGATTATTTTCCTCAACAAGGGGGATAAACTTCCGAAGAAAAATCTGATGCGGAAATTATCCGACATTTTCTACACCAGGAATGACGCAGAGTTTACACGCGGAACTTTCCGTTCAAGGGGAGATGTTCTTGAAATAATTCCGGCTTTTCAGTATGAAGAGGCTATCAGGATCGAGTTCTGGGGGGATGAGATAGAAAAGATGTCCATGATTGACTCTATCACAGGTGACTTGCTCAGCGAGCTTGAATCTACCGCAATCTACCCGGCTAAATACTATGTCTCGGATCCGCAGAGCATCAGCAAGGCAATTCTTTCTATCGAAGCAGAACTCGCCGAACGGCTTAAGGAACTGCGGGATAACGAGAAGTTCCTTGAAGCACAGCGGCTTGAGCAGAGGACACGCTTCGATATCGAAATGATGAAAGAAATCGGTTACTGCTCAGGAATAGAAAATTACTCCAGGCATATTGACGGCAGGGACCTCGGTTCACGGCCTTACTGCCTCTTTGATTATTTCCCTAAAGATATTCTGGTCGTGATTGATGAATCCCATGCAACCATCCCCCAGATCCGCGGGATGTATAACGGCGACCGTGCGAGAAAAGGGACTCTTGTGGAATATGGATTCCGGCTTCCATCTGCTCTGGACAACCGCCCGATGCAATTTGAAGAATTTTACAACATGCTTGATCAGGTAATTTTTGTCAGCGCAACCCCGAGCGATTATGAACTGGAAAAATCGGAAGGTATTATCGTTGAACAGATTATACGCCCAACAGGCCTTGTCGATCCCGAAGTCTCAGTCCGTCCGATTGAAGGACAGATAGATGATCTGATAGGGGAAATACGCACCCGGTCCGCTAAAGGCGAAAGAGTCCTTGTTACAACTCTTACCAAAAAAATGGCCGAAGACCTGAGCGATTATCTTGATAAAATCGGGATCAGAGTGAGGTATATCCACAGCGATATTGATGCTCTGGAAAGAGTCGAGATTCTCAGGGACCTCAGGCTCGGTGATTTTGACGTACTCGTAGGAGTTAACCTTTTGCGCGAAGGGCTTGACCTTCCGGAAGTTTCACTTGTGGCGATTATTGACGCGGACAAAGAGGGATTTCTGAGAAGCGAGAAATCACTGATGCAGACTGCCGGCAGAACCGCCAGAAATGTAAACGGGATGGTTATTATGTACGCTAAGAAAATTACCGAATCCATGCGGAAGATGATTGCCGAAACAAACCGGAGAAGAAAAATACAGATTGAATACAATATTGAGCATAACATAACTCCACAGACTATATATAAAAGCTACGAGGAAATCCTTCTTTCAACCTCAATTGCCGACGTCCGCAAAAAAGATACCGATAAACCGGACTACGGAATCCTGAAAGTTGCCGAACCCTTGATCAAATATATGTCCGACGATGAGAAAAAAGACCTTATGAACCAACTTACGGAAGAAATGTACAAGGCAGCAAAGGATATGGAATTCGAAAGAGCAGCTTCCCTCAGAGACGAAATCGAGAAACTTAAGAAAACTCTTAAATCAAAAAATTAGCACCTTTTCCGCTTAGAAATGCCAAATTCCGTCGAAAACTCCTTCTTTTTGTGATTTTCAACACTCTTTTTCACCTTTTATCCGTTTTTTCTTGGTTTTTTTTCAGGTTTAACTATATTGCATATAACGAAAGCAGAATTTATTGAACTTTTTTCTGCAAGTGTCGTCTAATCCCCTAAATTTGAGACGATTTTAATTAATTTGCTATTTCCGGAATTTTTCCGATTAGTTTATTGTTCATATAATAAAGGATACCGCGTATAGAATAAGTGATACTGATTTAACGAAACAGTGATTACTAGCAACAAACGAAAGGATGTATACTATGAAACAAATAGTAGCAAAAATCAACAACCCCTTGTCAGATTTAATCAGTGATGATGTTTATGAAATATTATTCACTCACGGATTGATTGACGAAAAGTCTGTAAGAGACTACCAGATACGAAAAAAGTTCAAACAGCTAAGATCTAATAAGATCAGCGCAGGCGATGCTATTGATAGTATCCGTGAAGAATATCCGTATTTGCAGTTCGATACTATCCGTAAAATTGTATATCAAATTCATAAATAATAAAATTTTTTTATTTATTACTTGACTGATAAAAAAAAATGTTATATATTTGGAAAGTCTTTCTCACAGGTTTCTCCCCTGGCCTGTGAGTTGAATAAGACGACCCAGTGCTCCCCCAGCACTGGGTTTTTTTATATTTAATGGAGCAAGAAAAACATGGCAAAAATAGAAAAGAAAAGAAGTGTTAAATCCGTAAGAAAAGTTTTAGTTTCCCCCTTCAATATTTACTGGGATTCAAAGAACTATATTCTCCTTGCAGCTGGGATTGTTCTGGGAGTCATTGGTTTTTTCCTTTTGACTGTTAAGCCCTGGGACAGCAACGCTGCCCTTTTCATTTCCCCCATTCTCCTGTTTCTTGCATATTTCCTTATTTTCCCCCTCGCAATCTTTAAAGGAAAAAAAGAAGATAACATCAATAAGGACAACTAAGAATGCTCCTTGCCAAAGTGAGGGGAAATATCGTTTCCACTCAGAAACATAAGGAACTTGTTGGTCACAAACTGATGATCGTTCGCCAGATCGATCTGGACGGAAATTACATAAATAAAACTGATATCGTTGCCCTTGACCTGATTGATTCCGGGCAGGGAGATACGGTTCTGGTCGTCCAGGAGGGGGATGCGGTTCAGCAGATCCTGGGACACAAAAGAGCTCCTGTTCATACCATTATTGTTGCCAACGTTGATAAAATTGATTGCCCACTAAAATGATTTAATATTGTCTGTCTTACCAATCACCGATCTCGCCGTTATTAAATTTCTTCTTTCTATCGAGGGAATCGGGCCGGCAAAAATCAGACTCCTCAATCGCAATTTTTCCTCTTTCAAAAATATCATCGAATCAGATATTTATAATCTGGTTACCCTCCCCGGGATAACACAACCGATTGCACAGTCCATTCTCGCAGGCAGATCAGGAATTTCTAAATTTGAAGATCTCGTGAACGACGAACTTCTGCGCCTTAATAATATGGGGGGTGATATCATTACAATCTGGGATGATAATTACCCGATGCTCCTCTCAAAAATCTATGATCCTCCGATACTGTTGTATGTCCTTGGTGAAATTACCGAACAGGATTATTACAGCCTGGCAGTCGTCGGAACCCGAACACCGACTAACTACGGAAAGCTGATGACTGAGAAACTCGTTGCTGAAATTAATGAAAAAGGACTGACTATAGTAAGCGGGCTTGCGCGGGGCATTGACACGACTGCACACACTGCCGCCCTGAAAGCCGGGGGAAGAACCATTGCCGTCCTTGGCTGCGGAGTGGACAGACACTATCCGCCTGAAAACAGAAACTTCTATGAAGACATCCCGCGTCAGGGAGCGGTTATCTCGGAATATGAATTAGGAACCCCTCCTGATGCCGTAAACTTCCCGAGGAGAAACAGGATAATCTCCGGACTCTCTCTTGGAACACTTGTTATCGAAACAAAAGAAAACGGGGGTGCAATGCAGACAGCAAACTTTGCGCTGGAGCAGAACCGGGAAGTCTTTGCCCTCCCCGGGAATGTCAATGTTTTTCAGTCCGAAGGAACAAACCGGCTCATCAAGGAGAGCAAGGCAAAACTTGTACAGTCAGCAGATGATATCTATGAGGAATTGTCCCAGAAAATTCTACCCCTGCTTAATAAAGAAAGCAGCATAAAACCAAAAGCCAATCTGAATATGTTTCAGGAAAAAATTATTGCAGCTTTAGGGAAAGAACAAATGCATATTGACCTTATCGCTAAGAAGACTGGCTTCTCAACATCCGATTGTTTGTTTCATTTGCTTTCTCTTGAAATGGAAGGGGCTGTCAAGCAGCTCCCCGGAACCAACTTTATAGCTTACTAATATTTTTTTCTCTTCCAGAGCAACTTCAGCCTCTCTTTCAGATTCTTCTCCTGCCCCTGTTCAGTCGGTTTATAGTATTGCGTCCCTTCCAGTTCCTTCGGGAAATAATTTTCCTCAACAAAGTGTTTGTCGAAGTTGTGTGCATACTGATAATCCTTTCCGTAGCCAAACGATTTCATCAGTCCCGTCGGGGCATTCCTTAAATGAAGCGGGACAGGATAGAGGGGTTTGTTCCTGACATCGCCAAACGCCTGCTCCATAGCCATGTATGATGCATTACTCTTCGGGGATGAGGCAAGGTATGTTACGCACTGGGCAAGAATAATTCTCGCTTCAGGCATTCCGATCTGATGTATAGCGGAAAATGCAGCCTCTGCAAGGACAAGCCCGTTTGGTGAGGCGTTCCCGACATCCTCCGATGCAAGAACAATCAGCCTCCTTGCTATAAAGAGAGGATCCTCGCCACCGTCAAGCATTCTCGCCATCCAGTATAGGGCGGCATCTGGATCACTCCCCCTTACACTTTTTATGAAGGCGGAAATAATATTGTAGTGCTCTTCCCCCGCTTTGTCATATATCAGGTTTTTCGCCTGAATCACATTTTCAATTATCTCTTTCGTGATGACAATTTTTTCTTTTTCCTCTTCCTGAATAATGCAGGCTTCAAGTGTGTTCAGAAGTATCCTTGCATCACCTCCGGAGACATAGAATAAAAAGTCTTTATCGGGAATCTCAATATTCAGAAGCTTCAGTTCCTCATCCTTTGCCAGTGCATCTGTCAGGATATTGTCAAGGTCAGTAACATCAAGATCGTTCAGTTTATAGATCCTCATCCGCGAGCGGAGTGCGGGAATTATCTCAAAAGAAGGATTCTCTGTAGTTGCGCCTATTAATGTTATCACTCCGGATTCAACAGAGTTCAGAAGTGCATCCTGCTGTGATTTGTTGAACCTGTGAATTTCATCTATGAAAAGAATTGAACGCTTGTTCTGAAGGCGATTCTCTTTCGCGGCTGAAATCACTTCCCTTATTTCCCTTACGCCGGATGAGACTGCGTTTATCTGGTAAAACTCGGATTTGGTCTTCTCGGCTATCAGCCTGGCTATCGTTGTCTTTCCCGTTCCCGGAGGGCCCCATAAAGAAAACGAAGTAACTGAATCTTTTTCAATCATCAGGCGCACCGGTTTCCCTTTGCCCAGCAAATGCTCCTGACCGTGGAACTGCTCTATCTCATGCGGACGGACTCTTTCTGCAAGCGGGACTATGTTTGAATACTTTCCCATGGCAGTCCTTTACTTTTTCTCCACCCTGATAATTATTTCGTTGGGCCTGCTCATATTATACTTCTCCCTTGCAAGTTTTTCAATCTTAGCAGGTTCTTTTCTCCTTAGTGAATCAATCTCCTCCTCCAGCCTTTTGTTTTCCCCGCGTATCATTGTTGTATCGCTCCCAAGCTTTTCCTTATCTCCTTTAACTTTAAGGTACTTGATATAACCCGTGTCATTAAAGACCAGGAAGAAAACCGCAAGCGCCACACCAACCACGTAGATGATCAGAAAATAAGGCCTTTTGCCCTTGCCCTCTTTATTCCCTGTTGCCATTCAAAGACTTATTAATAATCTTCTCAATCAGTTCCGTAAACGAAATCCCGACAACCTTTGCCATCTTTGGCAGCAGGCTCGTGGAAGTCATTCCCGGAAGAGTGTTTACTTCAAAGCATACGAAATTATTATCCGGCTGAAGCTTAAAATCCACCCGGCCGTAATCTTTGCATCCCAGCGACCGGAAAGCACGCAATGCCTGTTTCTGCAATGCCTCAGCAATATCCGCCGGAATCTCAGCCGGCACAATATACTGGCTCATTCCGCTGGTATATTTGCATTCATAGTCATATAATTCGTGCTTCGGTTTTATTTCCAGAACAGGGAGCGAAGTATCCTCAAGCACCCCAACCGTCAGCTCCCTTCCCGTAACAAATGTTTCGATTATTGTTGAATCGGAAAATGAGAATGAAAATTCAAGAGCTTTCCGGATTTCTTCTTCCCCCTTACAAATCGACAGCCCGAATGTGCTCCCCTGGTCGTTTGGCTTTATCACCGCGGGGTAGCCAATTTCTTCCCTGATTCTTTTCAATACTCTCTCATAGTCAAACTTATCTTTAATAACCGTAAAACCGCTGTGAACGGATATACCATTCTGTCGGAAAATTGTTTTCGACATCCCCTTATCCATTGCAAGCGCGCTTGCCAGGACTCCCGAACCGGTATATCTTATTCCCTGCATTTCCAGAAGCGACTGCAAAGTCCCGTCCTCACCCCACTTACCGTGAAGCCCTATAAACGCAAGATCGGTCTCCTTCAATGAATCAAGCCCCATCGCTTCAATATAATTCTTGGGGGATATAACTATATCCCTGTCCTCCGTAAAATAATCCTCTTCTCGGTTATGCTGTTTCAACCCAAGAGCGGGATCAATAAGCACAACCTCATGCCCGAGTGTTTGCAGCGCTTCAAGAATTGACTTCGAAGAGAGTTTGGACACCGGCCTCTCGGGGGATGCACCCCCCGCAAATAATGCTATTTTCAGTTTTTTACTCATTTGTTGATTTTCAAAATTTGTTCTTTTCGTGAAGCTTTATTCCGTATACTTTTTCAGCCGCTGCATAAAGTTCTCTCAGGTTTTCGCGGCTTAATTCTTTAACTCCCCCCAGACTATGGGCAACTGACAAACTCTTTGCATAGTGTTCCAGTTTTTCCATCCTGTAGAATGCTTCCTTAAGATTTTTCCCGACGCTTACAGCTCCGTGATTTTCAAGCAGGAAAACATTTGCATAATCAATATAAGGAGACAGGCTCTCAGCAAGGGCTTCCGTTGAGGGGGTTGCATATCTGCACAATGGAATCCTTCCAAGCGTCAGAATTACTTCAGGGAAAACTGGAACATCAAGAGTTTTGCCTGTCACTGCAAATGCAGTTGCGTAAACAGGATGACAGTGGATCACTGCATTTATCTCTTTCCTTTTTTTGTAAATATACTGATGCAGCTTAATTTCGGTAGATGCCCTGCCGTTCCCCATAACAACGTTCCCATCTGGGTCGCAGGCTATAATATCTTTCTCTTCCACATCCCCTTTTGAAATTCCTGAGCGTGTTATAAGAGTTATATTACCGGAAAACCTTACCGATAAATTCCCGTCCGTTGCGGCTGTAAATCCCTGCTCATAAACTTTGCGGCAGTATCTTGCTATTTCCTGTTTAAGAGACATTTCTCTTCTAATTCTTCCATCAGCTTCATCACAACTAAACCGTCCTGACCGGTGACTGTTGGAACCTGATTTTTAAGAAAAGAGCTATTAACGCTTTTAATAAGCTTGTTCAGTTTATTCCCTCTTTTTCCGAATGCTTTTTTTATTTCTCCTTCAAGCACTATAATCATCTTTGCGGAATAAGGAAACTTCCCCGATATCAGATTGTCAATACTTATAGATCCCTTGCTCCCGGTAATTTCAAGGCGGTTAAAAGCACGGGGCACGCAGAAGGCAACGTTAAAATAGCCATAATGCCCCTTTTCAAACCTGACCATACCTGCGGCAAAATCATCTACTTCAGTCTTGTAAACCAGGTTATCCACGCATCCGGCAATTTCCTTTATCTCCCCGCCGAGGAACCTGAAGAGGTCAAGCACGTGAGGCGCCAGGTCGCGTAATGCTCCCCCGCCGCCAGTTTTCTTATCGTATCTGAAATTATCCCCGGGAAGGAAATTCGTCGCAAACTGCCCCTGTATATTGATAATAGTACCGATTAATCCGGAGTCCAGTATTTCTTTCAGCTTGATTGTAAGCGGATGAAACCTGTAAACAAAGTTCACCGCAAGCTGAACATTATTCTCCCTGCATACCCTCACCATCTCTTCCGCCTCTTCAGCGGTAACCGATAACGGTTTGTCGCAGAGTATATGTTTCCCCGCCTTAGCGGCAAGGATTACCTGTTCGTAATGGTCGGAATTCCTGCTCCCGATATAAACTACATCGATATTCGAATTCAGAAATTCTTTGTAATCGGAATAGTTACCGGGTATAAAATATTTTGATGCAATTGCCTTTGCGCGCTGCGGACTGTGGCTGAAGACAGATTCCAGCTTGATTTTCCTGATCAGCAGCAGATTCGGAATTACAGAATGCTCTGAAAAAGCACCCAGTCCCGCTACACCCCAACGCAGTTTCCTGCTTCCTTTTCTCTTCCGGATTTTTAACATGTTAATTTATTTCTTTGATACAAAAAAGTTATTCCTGGATAAATTCAGTTTTTCCATTAATTTCTTTATCGGCGCCGTATTCTGCATAACATAAAAATGGATGCAGGGAGCTCCCTTCTCCAGCAGTTCCCTGACCTGATTAGCAGCCCAGTTAACGCCTATCTCCATAGTATGTTCGGGACGCGCCTCCATCACTTCATCAACCAGCTCATCAGGAATATTGATGAAAAAGTTCTTCGGGATATTGGTAAGGTGTGGTTTAATCGTAAGGATTTTAAGACCCGGTATTATCGGTGCTTCAATCCCCTCACCCCGGCATAATTCCACATAATCAAAATAATGCTTATTGTCATAAAACAACTGAGTAACAATATACTCGGCACCGGCCTCAATTTTAAGCTTAGTATTTTTAATGTCTGTTTTCAGGCTTGGTGCTTCAAAATGTTTTTCCGGATATCCCGAAACCCCAACGCAGAAATTTGTAGGATTTGCATCCAGCAGATTTTCCTCAAGATATTGCCCCTTGTTCATTGCCTGCACCTGTTTAACCAGGTCAATAGCGTAGGGATTTGCGCTCCTTCCGGCGGGAACCGGTTTTGTAAAACCGCTGTCATCCCCTCTGATCGCAAGTATATTGTCTATCCCCAGGTAATTAAGCTCAATGAGGAAATCCTCCGTCTCCTCACGCGTGAAATTCTTGCAGAGAAGATGGGGTACTGTATCTATATTAAATTTGTTTTGAATAAGTGCACAGATACCGAGAGTACCGGGGCGCTTGCGGATAACTTTTTTCTTAATACCGCTGCTTGTCTCCTCGTATATAATCTCTGCCGCGTGACTCGTAATATCGATAAACGGCGGATTATACTTGGATAAATCATCAATTATATTAAGTATTGTTTTCATATCCCCGCCACGTTTGGGAGGGATAATTTCAAAACTTATTATAGGTTCTTTCGCGTTCTCTAAATGTTCAATTACTTTCATAAAACTTTCATATATTTCAATAACATAAGCACAAATTTAACAAAATTAAACTTAATAACAGCCAAATAACCCTCCCCTCCTCTGTGCAATAAATTATTGAGTAATGAATCTCAACCCTAATTTCGACTTTTCTATTTTCCTTTACGAACTTTACAACTTGACAAATCCGTCATTAGACGGATCCGTCCACTGACGGACTTTACAAACTTACCTTATCGTCCCAAACGCTCCCTGCGCAAGCATCATAATCAGGAATATTATTCTTACCTTATTCATTCTTTTTCTTTTTCTTTTCCTTTACCTTTGCCTTTGCCTTATTTCACCAGGCTCATCTTTATCGTCTTAACAAAATCACCTGCGATTATCCGGCAGATGTAAACACCGCTCGCAAGTTTGGAAGCATCAAAAGTCACCTGATATCTTCCTGATTCCTGTTCCTTATCAACCAAAGTAACTATTTCCTTTCCCAGGATGTCATAGACTTTCAGACTTACCTGCCCGCCGGTTACCAACTGATAACTGATTATTGTTTCCGGATTAAAGGGGTTAGGGTAGTTCTGCAGCAAGTCATAATCCTTAATTGCCGAAATCTCATTTTCTTCGTATCCTGTTACCTTATTAATGCTTCTGTATAATCCACCTCCCCATGTTCCGGCAAATATATAACCGGATTTAGATATATAAACTGCTGAAACTCTATGTGTTGATGATATCCCCTCAGCAACTCTTTCCCAGGTCACTCCGTTATCACCGGATAAATAAGTGTTATCAAACTCAGTGCCGGCAATTACCAATCCGTTTTTTCCGCAATGGATTGATGCGATGGTTTTATTTTCCAAACCGCAAAAATTCCATGTCTCTCCCGCATCAGCCGAACGATATACACCCGCTCCATCTGTCCCCAAAAAGATTTGATCAGAATTATTTATGGCGATTGCATTTGGGGGAATATTAATATACAATCCGGTGTTAATTTCAGTCCAGGTCACTCCATTATCAGTTGATTTTCTCATTCCCCCCTGCCACAATCCAACGAACAATTGACCCTCATGGTTTTTACACAATAATTTTACTCCCAGGCTATCCGGAGTTACATTTTGTTTTATCCATAACTCCCCATTGTTTGTGGATTTATATACTCCTTTATATGTACCCGCCAGGAGTGAGTTATCCGGATATAGCAATAAACCCAGAGTTTTATATTTATTCCCTAATCCGTTTGTCCTCTGAACCCAGGTATTACCATTATCCGAGGATAGCAAAAAACCTTCTTCCCAGGTCGAAACGTAAAGCATCTCATTGTCCGGATTTCTTATAACCGCTGTTATATAAGATGACTGACCTGCCGGAGGGACATTGAAAATATTATTCCAGCTTTCTCCGCTGTCTGTTGACATCCATATCTTGCGATTATCAAATGGATCGGCTGCATACACTCTTCCGCTGTCATCTTCAGTTATTAAATCCACAAATAATGATTCGTTATTCAAGCGCTCCCAAAACGGGGATTGGGAATGCAGGGTATTGGGGAGGAGGATAAATAATATATTTATAAAAATAATAAATAAACTTTTTTGTAACATTATGTCTCCGATATCATTTAATTAATAATAAGCACTTTGTCTCGCGGAATAAATCAGTTACAAGTGAATAATAATAAACACCTGTGTCGTTTTTAGCGTTTTTTCGCCATCAGGCTTTTCCTCAATTCACAAAATGATTTCTATTCAGGGGTTTCAGAATTTAATCTTAAACACCTTTGTTTTCTCAGTTACAACCGAGAAAATAATAGCCAGCATTATATCCAGAACCTGAAAAACAAGAACATTGTAATATCCCACCCCCGGACCAATAAGTCCGTTATAAATTTTGACAACTATGGATAAACAATAAAACAAGAGGAGAGTGTGAATCAGATTTATCTCCGAAGAAAACGCCAGACAGAGGATTATCCTCCGTAGAAAAATTAAGACCAATATTAAATAGATTAATAAAACGAACAATATTGTAACGGAGGGAGTATTTATCAGAAGAAAAACAGCAGTCAATAAAACAGCCACCGCTATGTAAGTTAATTTATCCGGTAATTTTTTCAGGAGATTCTTTTCAACAACCGGAATAAGCAGGAGAGAAAAAAATACGGTCATAAGATTTGTGTTTTGGGCAAATATTTTCCAGGTAATAAACGTTAGTACGTTTGAGCAGTTTGACACCAGAAAAAAAAAGAAATATTCTCCCTTATAATGACGGATTAAAGGAAAAAACCACATAAGGATATTCAGATAGGCTAAAATTAAGAATACTACTTTATCAGACTCATTCATAGCAATAATTAACTTATTATTTCTTCTTATTCTTCAGTAAAACAGAAAGGAGGACAAGGCATTGAGACCTCCAGGGTATAATCTCCGTTTGTCACCGTTAGGACGTTTAGTCTGTTTTCAATAACAGTGTTTCCGGAATTGCCAAGCGACAGCAATTCAATCACTTTCGATTTACTAAACAAGTGCAGAACCACATCATCCGGAACAGAACCTCCTGCCGGGCACAAAACAACTCTGTTGTCACCCAGTATGAAAAGACTACCATTAATAATCTTAAACATAGCAAAACTAACCGTATTTACCAAAACAGAATTCAAGTCATTTGTTGGGATACCAACCGAGGAGATAACACTCCCGAACCTCACATCAGCATCATTTTTAGTAAAAATCTGTCCAATCTGATTATTTTGTGCAAGACTCTCAGCAGATGCGAAAGCAAAAACCAAAATCGCAAAAAACAAGCACCAATTCTTAAATAAAACACGAAACATAAATACTCCTGAATTAATTGTTAACTGTTAATTATTTCTCATTATTCTTTTGCCATGGTGAAATTCCATTATTCCATTCTTAATTCTTAATTTTTAATTCGTAATTGTTAATTTACTTCACCATGCTCATCTTTATCGTCTTCACAAAATTACCTGCGATTATCCGGCAGATATAAACACCGCTTGCATATCTTTTTGCATCAAATGTTACCTGATATTTTCCCGCTTCCTGTTCCTCGTTTACAAGCTTTGTTATTTCCTTACCCAGAATGTCATATATTGTTAAAGTCACTTTGCTGTTTAACGGCAACTGATATTTTATCGTTGTAACCGGATTAAACGGGTTTGGATAATTCTGATACAGTTTATATTCTTTTGGAATAATTGATGTTTCTGCAGATTCTTTTTTCAGCGGTGTCTCTCCAAACATCATCTTCGCACTCTTCGTTAATTCGTGTTCCGGATACAGGTCTCCCATCATATCTGCTATCACCCTCGCTGAATCTTTGTTCCCTTCCTCGAAATAAAGATAACTGAACTTCCTGAACAATATCAACGGTTTATATGCTGTATTCCTGTATTTTGTCATTATTCCGTCCAAGCCAGTTATATAGTTGCTCTTCACAATATCGGCAAGCGTCATCTCAAGGTATGCATTGTAATCAGTCTGTGCTGTTGTTAAAAGAGTGTTGTTTATTTTACCGATTACGTTTGTTCTCACACTGTCTTCATCCATACATCTCACCAGTAAGCGCAAAGCAGGGTATTTTAATCTGTTTTCCCCTTCTTCATCAAGTATGCTGTTACAGTAAACTCTTGCTTCAGCCTTCCTGTTATTCAGATAATGAATTACAGCTTTTTCATATTTTGCTTTTGTCGTCATACTCTCAAGAGTAATTACTCCGGTTTTTCCCTTTACAAGGATTTCTTCTCCCCCTTCCTCAGGTGTTTGACTTTCTCCGAATGGTGAATAATCAAGATAATAGTTGTAATCTATTATACCTTCGTCTAATTGAAGAAACTCCTCAGGTTGAGGATCAGCAGAACCCCACCAGTTTAAATGTGCGATTACTCCAGAATACATCTCCACCCAAGCATTATAATTCTCTCCTACTATACTGTTATAACCCCCTATTTCTACCTGGTGCTTTTCGTCAAAACTCCCTAATCTCGGATCAGATGAAAAAACGTATATTCCATACAAAACGTTATTTATGTAATTATATCCTTCCACCCCGCCCTTACCCAATAGTGCATCTGAATTATCAATGCACCTTACCCCGTCGATACTTCCGCTTATCGTGTTGTTAGTAATTAGTGGTGAAGCATTATTCATATATATACCCGAATACGTATTATCATGTATATTGCATCCGCTTATTTCAGTGCCAAGAGTATCATACCGGGTATTGTACAGACACAGCCCTATTTCACAGTCCTTCACTTCACTGTCCCGAATGACTAATGAACTTCCGTTTGCAAATATTCCATAATATGCTTCCTCTATTATTGCATTATTTATCGCAGCCGTGCTGCCGGGATTCAAATACAAACCTCTTGAGTTTCCGGGAGTAGTGAAATCCAGAGTTACTTTACTGTTAACTGATCCGGTAATTGAAAGCACGCCGTAAATATTTAATTTTCCGTTTTCTATAAATGTCAGGTTTGACCCTGAATTTATGGTGAGCGTTTTTCCTGAGGGGACTATTACGTTTCCTTTTACCTGAAATGAGGTGTTTTGTGGTACGGTTTCATTATATGCCAGAGTCCCTCCCGCTATCATTACCGGTTCAAGTCTGAAGAGCTTTCCACATCCCGGTTCAAAATATATGCTTACGCTCCCTGTATCGAGTATTACATATGAAGTATCTCTCCCTATATCGGTCACTTTCCAGTTCTTAAATCCCGTTCCGCTCTTATTAATTTTTACGCTTATATTTCTCCCCTCACTTTCTAAACATCTCCTGTTCACAACCATGAAATAATCAAGGTAGCTATCAGAAAACGAGGTTGTCTTCTTAAACAACCCCAGCTCCACGAATGTCTCAGAGGTCGGATCAAAATTAGGGGGAATACCGGTATGTGCCGTTACCGATGTTATATAAGTTCCGGTAAGGGGAATTGAATCATGTCTGCTATCTCCCTGATACCAGGTAAGGTCCATTAGCGTTGAGCTTATCTCATCTATCTGCCTGTTGAGTTCTTTAACAGCGTCGTATCTTTCATTTGGGAATTGTCGAACCTGCGCATTATATATTAAGTAACCTTGACTATTGGGAAAATATGATTTAGAATTAAATAAGCCATAAAGGTAATATCCCGAGTCATTACTGCTGGGATTATAAGTTGTCTCTGTATGTACATCATAATACATTAATCCTTTTGCTCCGTAACAGATCGCCAACCACCCCTGCGCAAATATTTCTTCTCGCGTAGGTTTTCTTAGGTGTAAAGGTTCGTTCCCAGTGCTATCTCTAAGTATTTCCCCCTGACATTGAATTGTATGATAGAATGGAATATGGTCACTAGTATAACTTAAATCCGGTTTAAAATTATGCGCCCATCTTATCATTTGCCTCAATCCTTTATATCTATCATGCGGCCATCTTGGAAGTTGCACATTTACCAAAGAATCTAAAGCCATTTGCAAAGACGAACTACCTGTTGATGAATTAGAAATATAGTTTTTTAGCGGATAGTAATCAGACAATATATATTTGGGTCTATCGGGCCTGTGAAGAAAATTTATCAACTCAAGGTCAATATTATCAGTTATCATATCCGCCCCCTTTATATATTTCTGATGAGTTGTCTCTGTTTCCCATAATTGGCTGACTTTCTGCTGTCCGTAATATTGTAAAGGCATTGGCTCATCAAAATATGCATGAACATAGTTAGGATTATCTCTGTTAGGAACAAAGCTATTCCTTATAGAATCTTGAGTTTGAGAAATCACCGAGGTCTCTACAAATAAACTGTCATAATATTGGTTGAATACATAAGCCTTATCAATATAAACATTACATCTCCGGTTCCAGATTACCTCTACTATTATATGAGATTTTGAACCCAAGGCCTTAAAAAAATAGGGTGTAATGATTTCCGTATAAGCGCTATTTGAAAACTGATTATTATAAACATAAAAAATTGTATTCAGAGTGTCTTGCTGCCGCTGAATTTCTTTGTTCTTTATCTGCCAATGAGAGTAATCCAATGAATTAGTGCTTGGACTTTCTCTTACCTCATATACTTTAATTGTTAATATTTTTGCCGTATCCGGAATATCATACCTTTTATCAACCCGCATAAGTAAACCTGCCCTGTATAAAAACTCGAATATTGTGTTGCTTCTTTCCAAAACACTATAAGGCATATGATACGCATCTGTTTTTATATATACTAACGTTCCAACTGTGTGAGATGTACTATCTATACTTGCAAATGCAACTTTTTTTCCAGCATCAACGTGATCCTGAATTCCGGTTTTACAGTTACCATGAATTTGCCAGAGGGAACTCTTTTCATCTGTTCCAAAACCCCATAGGTTTTCCTCACAGAAAGTGAATAAATCACCCAGAGTATCTCCTCCTACTTCATAAGGGACTTTAAATTTATTCCCCATTGCGAAAGAAAAAGAAAATGCATAGCGGTTTCTTCCCCCTGTATCAACATATTCCGGCCTTTCAAAATTCCTGTCTAATATCTTTAATCCCTGCCCATAATTATTCAAAGCAATAGTATCAGCATACGTCGCGAGATGAGTAAGCCCCAATTCCTTTAGCAGAATATAATAACTTTCTCCGGCTAATGAGCTGTTTCCTGAGATTATCGATAAATAGTACAAATCACCGAAACCAATTTTATTGAACTGACCGAAATCCATTTGACCAAATATCTGAACTGTGAAAACAAAAAATAAAAGAATCTTCTTCATTTCAAACTCCTATTTTATTAGTTCTATTTTTAATGAGTTTATTACTTCCATCCCATCGCTTTGACGGTATGAACACCTGACTATGTACACTCCGGTTGCAAGTCCGGTACCGTTAAATCTTACCTCATGCTTTCCTGCTTCCTGTTCCTCATCCACCAACTTCCTTACCTCCCTCCCAAGTATATCATATATCCCTAAAATTACTTTACTGTTTACCGGTAACTGATAACTGATTACTGTTTCCGGATTAAATGGGTTTGGGTAAGCAGAAAGTAATTGATAGCTATCAGGTTTGCTATTCCCGCTTTCTTCTATAATTGAGGTTGTCGTATCTACGTGAACACTTGTATCTCCTAAAAAAATATGCACCCACCCTTCTGGAAAGATTCTATCAGAATGACATCTGCCTGTAAATATGTCATCCGCTCCGTCTCCATTTACGTCTCCTATATTTCCCGAAAATCTCCCTTCCCATTCTTCTTGTGCCCACCATTCCTTAGTCGCCTCATGCGTAATATTTCTTGTCCCCAACCAGAGATATGTATCATGTGTACCAAGTCCGAACATCTTTACCAGCAAATCATTTATTCCGTCTCCGTTTGCGTCTATCTCCTCGGCTATTTCTCTTGTTAAGTATCCATTTGATGTGTTCAGGGTCTTCCATATTGTCGTATCCACCGGATAGCCTCCGTTCTTTATTGCTCCTTTGTGCCAGTATGGATCCCCCACATACTTCGAAATCAAATCCACTTTCCCGTCTCTGTTTATATCTTTGATGAAAACGAAACTACGTAGCATCTCGAATTGATATTGGTTATAGATTGTCCTGAATTCCTGAGATGGGGTTGTTATATCCCAATCCGGATTACCAAGATATATTTTCTTAAATGTTGATTCAGAATAACCACCTGAATTTAATTTATTCCCGGAAATGATAATATCCGCCAATCCATCATTATTGATATCTATTGAACTGATACTAGTTATTTCTTCTCTTTCTGAAATATTTCCTTCAAGAGTGTTAAATGGAATTGTGTCTATATATCCGTTCTCTATTTTATAGAGGTACATAATTCCCCATTGAGTACCGCTGAATGGTGTGTTTGGATCATAGCAGGCAAGTTCTTCAATTCCGTCTCCGTCAAAATCTTTTATTAGCGTTACACCCCATCCCCATTCTTTTGAAGCTCCTTCAGGGCTATTCACAATCTGATCTGGGATACTATCCAATACCGGACCACAGTAATATACATGAAGCATAGCCCAATAAGTCAAGGGAGGTTCGAATATTCTTGTCATCGCAACTATTATGTCTTTATACCCATCTTGGTTGATGTCTTTTACTATTATTTTTTTAGGACCGTATGTAATTGCGTATGGAATTGAAAATTTATAGTATGGTACAGTATCCAATACCGCTCCCCCCTTATAAAAATAAAATGTATAGAGGGTATCATATTCTCCACCGTATAATTGACCCAGCCATTCGCATATCATAAAATCGCCATAACCATCGTTATTTTGATCTCCAAGTGATACTATCGGGTTTGGACAGTCATATGCAGGTTTCTTATTTATTTTTCCGTAATAACCGGTAAACTGGGAATAACTGTACTCCGATAAAACTATCTGTAACAAGAAACTGAATATTATTAATTTTTTCATTTTATTTGCCTTATGCTTCTTATTGTTTTGCAATCCATTATTTATTCTTCTGATAGTAACAGTGAGTAAGGAAATTAAATTATTTACAGAGGATAACGTAGCTTTTATTTTAGTTAAAGTCAATAGGGGAAACCCTTATTTTTGAAAATAAATATGTAGTTTTTAGCGTTTTTTCGACACTTGGGTTTTTCAGAATCCACGAAATGATTTTTATCACTTTTTGATCTTTTGCATTTTATAACTGGTCTGAACAGTTGAAAAGATGAATCCGCCTCAGCGGGGGAAAGGAAGAACAGTCCAC
>Ga0247842_10000255_pt1 | contig 120561 bp, 101 predicted proteins | sample LaCruzMarch2015__3_FD_192411 | JGI IMG/M metagenome (GOLD analysis project Ga0247842, IMG submission 192411) | Freshwater microbial communities from meromictic Lake La Cruz, Castile-La Mancha, Spain - LaCruzMarch2015_19m | ecosystem: Environmental > Aquatic > Freshwater > Lake | place: Spain... | reverse complement strand
TCCGACCAGGGGTGGCGGAATCACCCGGAAACCCCTGGCGCTTTGGATCGGAACAGCATGGCGCATTGAATCGGAACAGCATGGCGGCTTCCTTCGGAATCAGGTGGCGGAATGAGCGGAATAGGCAAAATATCTTCCTACCATTTTAAAGATCATTATATTCTCCCCCATTTCTTACCTGTGGAAGCGCCAGCACCGAGTACTCGATTTGAGTCTGGATCGTTTCCTCTAGACCGGAATTGGTCGAGGAAACTACTTCTATGCTGATCGGGATGATGCTTCCCTCTTTCAGATTCATACTGGACACATCAATTTTGAGGGTGGTCTGGTATGTCTTCTCCATCAGGCCTGCGAAGCTCGTCGATTCAGGATCTTGCATTGCAGATAAGACTTCAGCGAGGGACCGGTTTACAGGGATTAATTCTGTAGCCACTTGAGTGATCGATTCACTGCCCTCGATGGTTGCCTTGATAGATCCAAGCGTTGCTGGATTGGATAGAGCAAGGATGGTGATTGGCACCCAGACTTCGATTGGAGGGACTCGATAGGTCTGTACTTGCTTGGGAGCTAGGAGCATCAGGTTACCGTTTGAAGAAACCCCATGAACCATTCCATTGGTTTTGGTGGCGGTCTCTGTGGATGCTTCTATTTGAGTGGGGCTAAGATCAATTGGTTGCGGGATTGTATTGGTATCGGCGCTAACTTGCTCTTGGTCCTGAGCGGAACCGAGCTCTGCGGATTTCGGGATCGCGTTTACGCTGGCGCTGATTTGCTCTTGATCCTTAACAGCATTGGCTCCTGAGTAGGGGCAGAACACCAAACCAAATATCAAAACTCCGACGATCAATACCTTTAATCTCTTTGACCAATAGAAATTCCCAACCATGAATGGCCTCCCTTTCGTTCTTTGTCCTGTTCCTTTCATTTTTCTCCCCAGCACCACTCGATCTTATTCCGCTCTGGTGCGTTCGACTCGGACACTTCGCCCGAGTCAACATGATTATAATACTTTTTCCCATTCAGAGAATACTTTTTGCCACTATCTCTATCTTGATGTTACTGCTTCGTCGCTGAAAATTCTCGAATTTGATTTCCTTGCCAGTCCCTCTCTCTACAAAATAAGTTCAAAATCCAATGTAAAAAATCACCTCCCATTGTCTAGGAGCCGTTGTTGCCATAATGAACAAGAAATGGTCACTGGAATAATGCTGGCTTCGTGAAGCGAGGATAGCCACCAGCGCTGATAGAGAGTTAACAAGCTCAATGAAGGGTGTATCTCAATGGAAAAAGGGTGGTGAAGATCACCGCCTTTTTCTTCTAGAAAAGTCGTTTCAGGAGGTAAAGATCGTTACGGACTAACAAAAAGTGAGAAGATATTGAAAAAAGGAAATGGTTGCTGTGGGAAAGGAAGAAAGCATGAGGCAAAAGAATATGCACTACAAGCTTTGGATTCTAATAGGGTTTGCGATAATCGCAGGTTTGTTACTCTCGCCTTATCCAAAAGTTCAAGCAGGACCGCCAAATGGCACCTCTGTTGGCTGGGTATATGACTCCCCGCCGAATTTCACCGTTACCTGGGGACCGCAACAGCCTTCTTTAGCCTCTGTGCGCGCTCGTGGAGCCGACACGAATGGCAATGGGATTAGTTGGGAATACATGGTGGGTTATCCTCCCACACCATGGGTGTCTTTTGATCCTTTTGGTTATTGGCCAAGCCAACCACTCGCTGTATTGTCTAACCAACACCGGGAAATAGGTGTACAGGGGAAGGTAAACTTCTGGGTCGATGGAAGCCAGATACCAGCCGGCGAACGCAGTGCGACTGGCCTCCTAATCACCAGCGAAGCGTACGGGGTGGGCACGGTAATACGTGCGGCAAACTATCTTCAAACTACAGTTACCGCGGACTATTTGCGTATAGAGGACCTGGCGTGTGGCTTCCCGGAGGGTAGCTTTGGCCGGGTTTCCTTATGTTGGACCCCACCAAGCACCTCGGCGCTGATCGATGTGCTGGTGGTCCGAAATCGAACGGAGGCTATCACGTTGGAAAACTGGCAGTCGAGCGAAATTCTGGCACGACTGCCCACAACTGCCACTTCGTTTGAGGATATTAATGGCTACCTAGGCAACTCCATTGCATCCTATCGCATCATAGGGATCTCAGAAGGACAAGTTGTTCTTCTCTCCAATTGCCAGTCGGTTCGATGCCCTCCATATAACTTAAACCTCATTGGTACCCCAAAGATCGGAAGTTCACCACTCGCATCGGATTCAAAGCGAAATGGGATCTGGAAGCTTTATTCCTCTCTTGATCCGTATCTTGGTCAACCGGTATCCAATGGGACGATGTTCTTCTTCGACTGCAACTCCCAGCAATGGACTACCTATGTGCCCACGGATGGTGTCAGCCCACCTCGTGGCTTTTTCCTAGGGATGCCAATGGTCTATGACCAGGCCCGGGACGAAATCTTCCTTTTTACCGAAAGCAACGCGGGATCTCTCTGGCAATATCCCGCCAATCCTGGCACATGGATCTATACCCCTACGACCAATCGTTGGACGGACCTTAATCCGTCGGTTACGCCTTCGCAAAATGGCCATCTCGCTTATGATCCATACCGCGAGAGGGTCATGCTCTTGACCTCTCCAGAAAGCGGACCATCTGAACTGTGGGCCTTTAATCGAAGCGCCAACCTCTGGTACGACCTGATGGCCACCAATTGCCCCACGCTCCCTGTTAATACCAACGGCCTTGATGGGTGGCCATATTATGGTTTCGCTTGGGATAGCCGGGGAGACTGCGGCTATTTTTACAGCGGCACTGATCTCTGGCGATATGACCCTCTGGTCAATGGCTGGGAAATCATTTCTCCATCCAATCCTTCACGCGAGCCACCAGATCGGCTGGGGTGTGCCCTTCGCTATAGTCAACAAACGAATAAACTCTATTTGGCTTCAAAAAAGCTCTTCCTATTCGATCCGGAAATTGGTGATTGAGTTGGTTCACTTAATTGTGAAAGCGCGGAACGGAACTTTCCCATTGCACCTGCAACTTTTGAATGCAACGATTCTGGTATGTTCTATTTGGATCTCGGAGGTCAGTTCTTGACAGGCATTCCGCAGTTGCCCTCAATTGAGCTGAACGCTCCTCTTGATGGTTCTATCCTGGAACACACTTCACCAACGTTTTCCTGGAGCGCTCTTCGCGATGGTGTATCGTACTCCTTGCGCTATGGCTCAGACCCTTTATTAGTTGGAGCCACCGAGATAGCAGGGTTGATTGAGCCAACCTGGACGTCTTCCGCGCCTTTTCCGGATCACAGTACCTTCTATTGGCAGGTCATGGGGTTCGGGCTTTCCAGTACTTCCACCTCGCCGATCTGGTGTTTCGGCCTCAACACTGTTGACCAACCTCCCCCTGCGCCTTCCCTGCTCACCCCGGGGGACAGAACCACGCCAACAACCGTCCCGGACTTGACCTGGAATGAGGTGTTCGATCCAGGTGATTTCATCCAGTATCGGGCTCAACTCTCCTTGGATCCCTCCTTTTCCTCCCTCCTGGCCACCTCTCCGACGCTGACAGCCCCAAGTTGGTTCCTCGCCGAGACGGTGTCTCTTCCCTCCAGAGTCCCAATCTGGTGGAGAACTCAAGCGATCGACATCTCGGGGGATACTGGCACATCAACTGCCTGGTCGTTTGTGGTTGACTATTTGGCGCCACCTAGCGGCTTCACCCTTCATTTAACGAATCGCAATTTCGGGCGAGAGGACTGGTTTGAGACGTTTCGCCAACCCACGCTCTCCTGGGAGCCTAGCACTACCTCTTCTGGCGCAATCACGTACCTACTGCGATACAGCACTTCCCCCAGTCTCAACGAAGTGCTACCAATCGTGATCACAGCCACTTCCTATGCCATTCCTGAACCCTTACTAGACCATTCCAAGTATTATTGGGACGTTTGGGCTGAAGACGAGCGAGGACAAATCACCAAAAGCAGCGGGCAACAATACCTTTTTATCACGAACGATCAGAATGAGCCTCCCAGCACCCCTGCCAATCCTTCCCCCGTGGATGGTGCTGAAATCACACAACAGCATCCGATCTTGAATTGGAATTGCCTGGACCCCGATCCTTATGACTGGGTCTTTTACGAGGTTTTTAGTTCGTTCGACTCAACCTTCACCAACACGCTCTTTTCCACCTGGACAGCAACCGCACCTTATACGCTGGAAGACTATATTCCACCGGGCTCTCCTCTTTATTGGAAGGTCAGGGCGTTTGACCTGAGAGATGGACCGATGGGTGGGGAATCCTGGTCACCGACTTGGAGTTTAAACAACTCAATTCCGTCTCTTCCTGCAATGAGTTTCCCGTATTTTAGCGACCTGGAAGAGACCGACAGTGGCTGGAGCTCCTGGGGGCGCAACAGCGATTGGCAATGGGGAGCACCATCAGCCGCGGCGGGAGTTCCACCCACTGGCCATTCAGGAAACAAGTGCTGGGGAAACAATCTTCGCGGCAACTATTATGATGATCAAAACGGCTACTTGATGGCTCGATTCACTGGAACAACAAGCCCCTGTGTGCTCTCCTACTGGCAGTGGTTCAACTTGGAAAATGGCTGGGATTATGGATATCTAGAGATTTCTCACGATGCCAGAGATTGGACCGTCCTTGGTACCCCCATCACTGGTGTATCATCGGGCTGGCAGCGAGAAATCGTTGAACTCAGCCTTTACGTCAACCCGGGCGAAGGTCTTTATCTCCGCTTCCGCTTGGCCTCCGATCAACTCTATAGTTTGCCCGGTTGGTTTCTAGACGATATCAGCTTGACTCCGGCTGCTGTAGGAACGGTGATATTGAACCCCACCTCCGCGACGACGACCGTAGGTCAGCAGTGCGCATTTACGGCAACCGTGCTTGATCCTTCCAACAATCCAGTTCCTGGCTGCCCGGTATCTTTCATAATTACAGGTACGCACACGTCCTCTGCTGTGGTTCTTACTGGCCCTGACGGGACAGTCAACTGGAGTTACATACAGACAACCCCTGGAACAGACTCAATCGCGTGTTCCGCTTGGGGTATCGTTGGAGAAACCGCTCAGAGCGAATGGATCCTTGGCCCCTATCGTCAGGTTTCGCTTACCCCTACCAGTGGAAACGCTGTGGCCGGCTCGGATATTCCCTTTGTAGCTTCGCTTGTGGACGACTACGGGAACACCATCTCTACAGGGGGAATCGCTGTCACTTTTACCGTCTCCGGCGCTCACAGCGCGAGCGAAACTACTTTGACCGATCCCACCGGGACAGCAACCTGGAGTTATCTGGAAACATCCCCCGGGATCGACAGTATTGTAGCCAGTACATCAATCGCTACCTCACCAACATCGACCCTTCAATGGCTGCCTGCTCCTGCAGCAACAGTCACCTTATCCCCATCAGCATCCTCATTGGCAGTCAGGAGTACGCACACCCTCACCGCATTAGTGCTGGATATGTTTGGCAACCCGATTCCAGATACCGGAGTAACCTTCACGGTAACCGGAGCCCATCAGAGGACAAGCACGAGCACAACCAGTCAAGGTGGAGTAGCTACCTGGAGCTACAGCGAGGACACCAATGGGGTGGATTGGATAACGGCTTCCACAGGCGGAGTTCAGTCCAATCCCGCAAGGCAGGAGTGGAATGCAAATCCGGTGGCGACTATCAATCTCTCACCGATTGGCGCGGAAAAGGTGGTTGGTCATTCTCATCAGCTTCAAGGTCAGGCGCTGGATCAAAACGGCAGCCCTATCTCCGGGATCACCCTTCGATTCAATACTGCAGGCGCTCACAACATAGAGGGGATGGCTGTAACAGATTTCAACGGTATGGCTGCCTGGAGCTATACAGCCACAACCCCAGGGATCGATTCAATCGCAGCTTCTATTGATCTCGTTACTTCCAATACTGCGAGCGTTCAGTGGCTGGTCGGTCCAGTTAACTCAATCTCGCTTTCCCCCTCCAACTCTAGCCAATCAGTGAGTACTACCCACACCCTCACTGCCTTGGTCACCGATCTGTTCAACAATCCGATTTCTGGCATCCCCATTACCTTTACAGTAACAGGAGTCCACCCGCAAATCAGCGGATTGCAATGGACCCCTTCTCACACCTCATCAGCTCCTATGGCTCAACAGCTCATGTCTATGGTTTATGATGCCACCAATCACAAATTCATTCTGTTCGGAAGTGGAGAAACCTGGCTCTACGATGATCAGGCGAGCACATGGAGAAATCTATTGCCGGTAGATGGGCCGTCAAAGCGGGACCAGCAAGCGATGATTTGGGAGGATACGCAAGCGAAAGCGATCCTATTTGGGGGTTTTGCGAACGCTTTTGCCCTCAAGGATACCTGGGCTTATGACTCTGCCAGCAACACCTGGGTCAACCGTTCCCCAGTGGATAGTCCACCTACGTTGCGTCGTCATGCAATGGTCTATGACCCTATCCATCAGAAGGTTATTCTCTTCGGCGGTTACAATGGTACTCGTTACCTCAACGAAACTTGGTCTTACGACTACGCCACTAACCAGTGGACCAACCTCAACCCCTCCAATCCACCCCCAGCCAGGGGTTGTCACGGTATGTCTTACGACCAGGCTCACGAGCGAGTGCTCCTTTTCGGCGGTTGGGACCAGGTAGGGCCAACTGTACGAGGCGATACATGGGCTTATGATTATGATGCCAATGCTTGGACAAACCTAAACCCCTGCAACTCTCCCTCTCCCCGGCTGGAAGTAAGCATGGAATATGTCAGTTCAATACAGAAAATCCTCCTTTTTGGAGGAACCTGGGCTTGGGAGAATCGGAACAATGAGCTTTGGAGCTATGATTGGGAAGCCAACCGCTGGGATCTACTTCCGCTGACCGACAGACCATCAGCACGGTCCGCACAAGTCATGGCATTTGATTCCTACAACAACCAGATGATCCTTTTTGGAGGCAATGACGGGACGAGGGATCTTAACGACACCTGGATACTGAGCAGCACCAGCTCCACCAATCAAGACGGAGTAGCTACCTGGAGCTACGCGGAGGAGACGAATGGGGTAGACTGGATCACAGCATCCACGGGCGGAGTTCAGTCGAATCCAGCAAGACAGGAGTGGATGCAGCCATGTGTTTTCCATGCAGCATTCTCGGTTCAAGGCGCCTCTCTTTCATCCCAAGTCAAGTTATCACTGCAATTCCAGTTCTTGGGAGAAAAACCAACTCAATACACCTATACGGTCACGACTCTGGCAAACAATGGATTGGCGCAAGTAAATGATTTGGTACCAGGAACCTACGATGTCTTGATCAAGGAAGAACACTCGTTGAGCGTGTTGCGGACGGGGATAGTGCTAAGCAGTGGAGTCACTACCACAGTTGATTTTGGAGAACTTCGTATGGGTGACGCCAATGTCGATGATTTGGTGAACATCGTAGACTTCGCTATCCTAAAAGGAGCCATCTTCACCTGGGAGGGACAGCCGGGATTCGATCCCCGCGCTGATTTCAACGGTGATGAGATAATCAACATCATGGACTTCGCACTGATAAAGAGTAACTTTGGAAAGTGGGGACCAACCTAACTGTCCTGGGGGGATCGGCCTACCCTATTTGGTGACGATAATCCTCCTGGTCATCTCCCTTCACGGCCAAGGAAGTCTAGCCAAGTTGCTGCACAGTTGGGAAGTTTAACCGGCGAGGAATCTCCAATTGATATAAGCGCCTTCGTATTCTTTCCTTGTCCGGTCACGGAATGCGCGACTCCCTCCCGGGATGATCGCTGAATCGTTGTGGGGACATACAGTAAGCAGCTTCGCTATAATGGTTGCAGACAAACAGCTCATACGGTTGAAAGGAGGAGAGGCGATGGCACGCACAGCCGCCCAGTTGACTCCCGAAGAGTGGAAGCAATATAAGCCTTTTCGATTCACCGAAGAGGATCTATTACTCTTCGCAGCGCGTTGGCGGAGGGCAATGCAACAAGCTATAGCTCTCGCACAGCTCTTGTACCGGCAATTTGGCGCCCAGCGAGTGTGTGCTTTCGGTTCAATTACGCGCCAAGAGTGGTTTGGCTCATGGTCGGATATCGACCTGGCAGCGTGGGGGATCCCATCTGACCGCTTCCTCCAAGCGACAAGCGCGGTGCAAGACGCCAGCGACTTTCCGGTGGATCTGGTGGCGATTGAGCTCTGTCAACCCAAGCTACGCGAACGGATCGAGCAAGAAGGGATCCTCTTGTGAACGACCTCAATACTAAAGCCAGTCAGCGGATCGGGCAGCAAATCGAAAACTTAGATTTCGCTTATCAACGGGCTCAGAAAGCATGGCAGGGATACCTCGCTACGAGTGATGACCTCTACCTGGACGGTGTTGCTCTGAACATCCATGGTTTCTATGAGGGGATCGAGCAGCTATTCCTATGGATCGCGACTTATATCGATGACGGAGCCCCCCAGGGAGGAAATAGTCACAAACTTCTCTTGCTGCAGATGACCATGAAGGTGCCATCGCAACGTCCAGCCGTGATCTCTGAGGAATGCCGGGGAATACTTGATGAACTTCGTGAGTTTCGTCATGTGGTGCGCCATATCTATCCATTCCAACTCGATCCAAACCAGATGCAACGCCTAGTGGCGAAAGTTGGACAAGCCCTTCCTCTACTTCGCGAGGAGCTCTCTCTCTTCTCTCGCTTCCTGGCCGAGTCGCAATAATCAGATCGCTGTATCGCCCTCCTGGTCATCTCCTTACATAGCCAAGGCAAGCTGGCCAAGCTGATGCGCAACTAGGAAACCTGAGGCAAACAGACAAACTCCCAACTGATAGCAGTTTACATTCACCCGACAACAGAATGATAAGGGAATGTGAATGACCTCCTCTACTTCCACTTCACTGCTGATGCCGCAAGGAGGTGCGGCTGTCCCAGGAGAAATCCTAGGGATAATAAAGCTCAGTTGCCGTCCGTTCCTCCTAAAACACGGGGGTGGAAGAGTACTACGAAGAGCGTCGTGGCTTGGCTTTCTTCTCTTTGGGGGGAAGGGCAAGGACATAGGCAAGGGATTTTTCCAACCAGGCTCGCAAGGCTTCTTCCGAGTCGAGGATCTGCTGGGGAACCAACACATATTCCTTCATTGGCCGGCCAGGCATCGGCTCAAAAAGACTTGCGCCTTCCAAGGCTAGAAATGCCTCTCGATCTTCGGTCCCCAGGCGCAGAAAAAGACCGTCCTGGAAGAGCCCTGCCACCATTTGTCCCACCAGGAAAGCGCAGGGGAAGCCAAACATCTTCCGTTGCTGCACCGGGAACGGCGCCATCACCCGTTCGAAGCGCTCGACCATCTCAGCCGATGCTGGACGCCAGGTCATCTTCTGTTTACTCTGCTCTTTTGCCGCAGTCACTTTCCTCTCTCCAACCATTTCCCCACCGACCTTTAGCGACACCAAGGTGGATTATCCAGCGACAACCCACAGTGGAAAAGAGGCAACTCTAAGATAGCTGCTTCACCCTTCACCACATGGATCAGCCGCAACTGCCATCTTCTAGAAGGTAGTGACTTAGCTACCCTCCTTGACAACAGAATGAGGAAGAAACGCTAAATCTAAAGACCTGACCCCGGGGTTAGCGCCAGAAGGATCCCAGCCACATCCCCAGAAGCAGGAGAGGGTCGTCGGCCAAATCAGGCGGGAAACCCTGCGGCCAGAAATTGGCCAACAGCATGAAGAGCAACAAGCGTCCTTCCGGGTCGAGCCGGTCATCCACCACTTTGCCGTTGACGAAAGTGAAACGCTGGGTGATCTGCGGCCGGGCGGAAGAGCGATAGGCGAACTGCATATAGCTGACCCGGTGATTCTGGATCAGGATCTGGGCGTCCATCCAAGGCAGTGGCCCTATGAACTGAGCTTGCACCCATCCGTAGCCAAGATTCAATGCCACGGAGCCGTTATAGCGCAAACCGGTGGAAAGGGTGTGATCGTAGGATACGGCGTAGGAGGGCATTTCGGCAGCATAGACTCCCAACGGCGTCAACAAAACGAGCAAAACTAGGACGAGGGCAACCCCTCTTTTCATCCGGCGTCTCCTTTGCGCTCCAGTTGATCCAGCCAAGCCGGATAGCGCAGGTTCTCCGGCAAGGCGCGCATCATGAACGGCTTCAAGTCTAGCACGGCGCTGCCGTCCCAGGCATCCAGCCCCCGCACCTCCAGCTCATCGCCCTGACGGGAAAGCAGCTCTACCAAAGTGAGTCCCAGAGGGCTTGGGTGATGGGGGCTGCGTGAGGCGAAAATCCCCACCTCGGGAAGGTCAGCCCAGCCGCGGGGATGGCACGACATCGCTACATCCTCGCCTTGCAGCAGAAAAAGGATGTAGAGGTGCGAGAACTCTTCGATCCCTTCCAACCCTGCTGCATAGACGGGATAGACCTCGATCCGCGAAACGACCTCTTTCCACTCGACCCCTCTGCTGCCGCCGGCAACGCCGTTGCGCACCAGGCCGATGGTTACCAGTGAGCGGTCAGGCATCCTGGAGGGTGAAACGGCTGGTGATCTCGACCTGAGGCAGCAAGGTAGCTCGCACCATGCAGTATTTCTCCTCGGAAAGCTGGATAGCCCGCGCCACGGCGTCTTTTTGCAGCCCTCTCCCCTTCAACCGGTACTCCACCTCCATCCGCAGCCAACGCTTGGGAAAGTCACTCGCCCCTTCTCCCTCGACATGTACCTCGAAACTGGTCACTTCCTGCTTCTTCTTTTCTAAGATGGAGATCACGTCCATCCCAGTGCAGGCGCCCAAGGCCACCAGCAAGAGCTGCCCCGGCCGGAAACCCAGGTCGAAACCGCCGTGATCCTTGCTGGAATCGAGCACGAAAGCGTGCCCCATGTCATCGGAGGCGATAAACTGCAGTCCTTCCACCCACTTCACCATCGCATGCGCCATCTCTATTCTCCTTTCAGATAGCCGGCTAACTCTTTACCGGCAAGACATGATGAAAGACTCTCCCAGAGAGTCTCCCTCGGGTGAGTATAGGTCGTAAATCACCGTCTTGGGAACGCCAACATTACCAAGAAACGTCACCTGCGCATCCTCATCGGGATCATTCCGAAAGTCGGCAGATCTGCTACACTAATTCCTGTGCCGAAACGATGCAAATACATCTGGATCATTAAGAAAGGGCTCCTTCGCGGCTCCAACGAGGAGATTTATGAGATTGTCTGCCGAGCCGGCGAAGAGAAGTTGCTCGGCACCCCCAAGGATCTCGACCTCCCTTGCGCCACTTGCGAGATAGGCCGTCGCTTGGCCGGGGCTCATTGCAAATACCTGGAAGCGGAGAAAGTCTGGAACCAAAAAGGGGACATCATCTTTATTTGCGGCATGATCAAGAAGCGCGGCATTAACCCGGATGTGGATTGCCCACGCTGCAACGACTACGATCTGATCCTGCCCCGCTGAGAACCCGTCCCGCGGGCCAAAGAGTAAACCCACACTTCCCCTGCGCCTCCTGCCAGTAAGGTGATTGCGCATTCCCGCGCCGTAGCCCCGGTCGTCATCACATCATCGATCAGCAACACCCGTTCCCCGGCTAGTGGAGCTGCCACTGTGAAGGCGCCTCGTTGGTTGGTCAGACGCTGCTCGCGGCCAAGACGGGCTTGCTCTGCCGTCCTTCGCACCTTTCGCAAAACCTCACGGTAAGGAAGGCCCAATTCGCCGGCCAGCTTCCGTGCCAGAAGGGCGGCTTGGTTGTACCCGCGTCGAGAAAGACTCGCCTTCCAAAGGGGGACTGCCGTCACCAGGTCGAATGTTTTCGACTGCAAGCACCGTTCCCGCCACTCCTCGGCCATTAACTGTGCCAAAGGCGCGGCCAACTGCGGCGCGTCCTGGAACTTGAAGCGCCGCACCAATCCCTCCATCTTCCCCTCATAAAGCGAACGTGAGAAAGCGTGGACAAAGGGGGGCGGTTCTCGCTTGCACTCCGCACAAAGCGGAGCGGAAATTGTCATCGGTACTCCGCAACGGCCGCAAGCCGGCCCGCGGTACGGGAGCAGCTCACTGCGGCAACCTTCGCACAAGGGATTGGGTCCAAGCACCCCGCACCCCAGGCATTTGGGCGGGAAAAGCAGATTCAGCAAGCTGTCGAGCACGTCCCGCAGGATCGTCTCGAACTTACTCCTTGAGGAAAGTGTTGACCGCTTCGGTACTGCCGATCAGCACGATGGCATCACCGGCCTGGATCCGTTCATCAGCGGAAGGTGCGATTAACAGGTGATCGTTGCGCTTGATGGCAACGATCGAAATACGCGCGCGATGCTGCAGATCAAGGTCAGAGAGACTCTTCCCAACCAGGTGAGGTGGGGCTTTCTCCTCGGCGAGCGAATAGTCGGGGGATAGTTCGATGAAGTCCAGCAGGTTGCTGAAGGTCAAGCGGTTGGCCAGGCGAATGGCCATGTCCTTCTCCGGGTTCACCACTTCATGCGCCCCCATTTTGTTCAAAACCCGCCCGTGGACGTCGTTTTGCGCTTTGGCGATGATGTAGGGAACCTTCAACTCCTGGAGTGCGACCAGGGCGAGAATGCTGGCCTCGATGTTATTGCCGATGCAGAGGATAGCCACTTCACAGTTGGCCACTCCAGCTTCACGCAACGCCTCGGTATCCGTACAATCGAGCACTTTGGCCATCGTTACGCAGTCGCAGATGGAATCGACCATCTTCTCGCTGTGGTCAAGCCCCAGAACACGGTACCCTTTCTGCGCCAAGGTAAGCGCCAGGTGACTGCCAAAACGACCCAACCCCAGTACGGCAAACTGCCTTCTAGCCTTACTCATCCAACGATCACGACCTCTTCAGGATAACGAACCCGAGGCTCCCGCCTTCCCTGGGCCAGCGCCAGAAGAAGGGTCAGAGGACCCACGCGGCCCGCAAACACAACCAGCAAAACTACCACTTTCCCAACCGCTGTCAAGCTGGGGGTAATACCGGTAGAGAGTCCCACCGTTCCAAAAGCGGAGGTGACCTCGAAGATCAGCTTGTGGAAATCAAAAATCTCGCTCTGCGAAAGAAGCACCGAGGCCAACACCACCAGGGTAAAGGAGAGCGCCACAATGCTGACCGCCTTGCGCACCTGGTAGGGATCGATGCGCCGCCCCAGCAGGACGGTGTCAGGGAAGCCGCGAACCGTACTGCGCACAGTCGCGATGAGCAGTGCAAAAGTAGAAGTCTTCACCCCGCCGCCAGTCCCTCCCGGGGAGGCGCCGATGAACATCAGCAGAACGATCACCATCAGGGTAGAGACATTCATCCCTCCAATGTCCAAGGTGTTGAAGCCGGCGGTACGAGGGGTAACCGATTGAAAGAAGGAGCCCAGCAGTTTCTCGCCGAAGGAAAGAGGCGCCAGGGTGCGCGGGTTGCCCCACTCCAGCCCGAGGATGACCACTGTCCCCAGCACCAGGAGGATAACCGTGGTCAGCAGCACCACCCGCGACTGCAGGGTGATCGGCTCGCGGTAGCGAAAATGGCGCACCATGTTGGCGATCACGAAGAAACCCAGCCCGCCGAGGATGATCAGGAAACAGATTGTCAAGTTCACCGTCAGGTCGCCGCGATAGGCGGTGAGGCTGGAGAAAGGACCGGAAAAGGTGCCCAGCACATCGAAACCGGCATTGCAGAAAGCCGAGACAGAGTGAAAGATTCCCGCCCAAAGCGCCTTCCAAAAGGGCATGTCGACCCAGAAGCGGAAGAAGAGGATGATTGCGCCAATCCCTTCAGCGATCAGTACCGTTCCCATGACATATTTCGCCAGCAGGACGATCCCTTTCAACCCGCTGGAGTTTAATTGCTCAGCCAGGCGGATGCGATCCAGAAGATCCACGCGCCGCCCCAGAAGGATCGGGATGAAGCTGGCCATGGTCATGTAGCCAAGGCCTCCGATTTGGATCAACAGCAAGATCACTGTCTGCCCGAAGAGGGAGTAGTGCTGAGCGGTATCTACCACCACCAGGCCTGTTACACAGGTCGCCGAGGTAGCGGTGAAAAGCGCGTCTAGAAAGGGAGTAAATTGTCCGGAACGTGAAGAAAAGGGCAACCACAGCAAAATGCCGCCGAGGAAGATGACAGCAACGAAGGAAAGCACCACAAATTGAATCGGCCGTAGCCCGCGGTTGCGAATCTGTTTTCTAGCAAAGAGCATGATGCACGTTCCTTTTTTCCATAGAGAGCGTATCATATACCTTGACCCGGCGGTTCGCCAGGTACTCCCTTTGGACCGGCGAAAGAAGATGGACAAACAGATGGAAACAGATCATTTTGACTTGATCCCCCCGGTGAAAGCAACCTCTCACCGTCAAGTGCGTCATCTTGCAGCGGAAGGATCCATCGAACAGATTCCTAATGATCAGCTCTGGGACGAGGAAGACCCACCCCCGGTGGAGAGCAGCCCACCGGACATCCCCCCTGCTGGGCCGGACGACCTCGCACCCTGATCGTCGTCCAGAAAATGAATACACTGGAATGATCCGCGCGCACTTCGAAGCCTTGGTGCGAGACGCTTTGGATAGCCTGCCCCCTTACTTCCAAGAAAAGTTGGAGAATGTAGTCGTCGTGGTGGAAGAGTTCCCTTCACCCGAAGTGTTGGCACAACAGGGAATTCGCAACCCCTACGGTTTGCTCGGCCTCTACCATGGGGTTCCCAGCCCGCTGAAAGGACGATCTATCTACGAGTTCCCCGACTGCATTACCATCTACCAAAAGCCAATCGAAGCCCAGGCATCTACTCCGGCTGCTGTCCGCCAAATGGTGGCTGAAGTGGTGGAGCACGAGATTGGTCATTATTTCGGCCTCAACGAGGACGAGCTGGCTGAGCTGCGTTGAAATAGGCGTGCGTATTCACTACTTCAGCGGAACCGGAAACACCGCCCGCGCTGTAGGGATTCTTCAAGAAGGTTTGAGCAATGCCGGCTACAAAGTCGAGACACGCCGGGTGGATCGAGTCAATCCAGCATTATCGACCGCTGATCGCCCCGGGGAAGAGGAGAAGGAAACAGCGTTGGAGATCTTCGCCTTCCCGGTTTACGCCACCGCTGTGCCGCAGATCTTCCGCCAGTACTTGATAGGTTTGCCGCTCAAGAAGGGAAAAAGGGCAGCTGTCCTGGCCATCTTCGGCGATACTTACCTGGGTCAGGGGGAAAAACGGCGGCACATGGGCGGGGACGAGGGCCAAGCCCTCCTTGAAGCAAGCCGCCTATTGAAACGGCGCGGTTACTCCGTTTCCTTTCGCGCAGGGGTGGGCTACCCGGTGAACTGGACCATGGTTGCCGCTCCACCCAACGAAGAGGATTGCCAATCCATCTTTCGCCAGGCCGATGAGCAAATATCTCTCATAGCAACCTCCTTGGCAGCCGGCGAATCTTGCCTGAAGCCGTGCAGCTTCAGCACCCAACTTTGGTCGTGGCCCTTCGGCTTGCTGTACCGTTTCTTCGGCCGTCGTATCATCGGGAAACTATACGCAGCGAGAGCAATGGGGACAGGTCTCAATCTTTCTTCTTTGACCCGGACCTGTACACAGTGCGGACTTTGCGTGCGCACCTGCCCGGCTGCCGCCATTCATCTTTCGGGAGGCAGGCCGCTTTGGAACTGGAATTGCCAGGGCTGCGCCCGCTGCATCAACCTCTGCCCAGCACAGGCCATCCAGACTTCCCTGGCGCGCCTCCTCCTGATCGGATTGCTCCCACTCTTGCTCCCCTACAACAGTTGGCTCTTTGCTTGGACTGGCGTCGACCTGCTGGCATGGGCGGGAACGGTGGGAGGAGTGTGCCTGGCCATCCTGGCTTGGACGGTGGGGGTACTGGTGATCACTGCTCAACTCGATCGGCTGATTGCCTTGCTGGAACGGATTCCATTCCTGCGCCGTCCGCTCAGCTTCAGCCACACCCGCCTCCTGCGCCGATACCTGGCCCCAGGCTTCGATCCATCCCCTCGGTTGGTGAGGCGGAACCTACCGCCCTAGCCCTAAACCTGCTGTCACCCTGCCAAGATCCCCAGCAGGATCTCGGCCCCCCGGATCATTACCTCGATGCTCATGGACGGTTGCAGTTTTCCCAACTGGGCAGCCAGCTCGGGCGTACAGGGGAGATGAACGAAACCAACCTGCCCTACCCCGAACCTCTCCGACCAGTGCATCAGCAGGTAGAAAGCTTGGTTGCAGAGATAGGCGCCCGCCGACAGAGAGATCTCGGCCGGGATCCCCGCCGCCTTCAAGTCCTCGAGCATCGGCCGCAGGGGAAGGGTGGAAAAGTAGGCAGCCGGGCCGCCTGAGACGATGGGCCGGCCTTCGTGCCGTACCCCCCGGTTGTCCGGGATGGGAAAATCCAAGAGGTTCAAGGCCGCCCGTTCCAGCGAGATGGCGCTTCGGCCTGCGGCCAAGCCGAAGGAGAGGACGGCTTGCGGTTGCACATCTTCCATCGCTGCCTCTAGCGTTTCCCTAACCCGCTCCGTATCTACCGGCAGCAGTACCGCGTGAAGCGCCATCCCCAGTGGGGGTTGCGCCATGAGTGCAGCTACCAACTGGGCTGAAGGGTTATAGGAAAACTCCCCAAAGGGTTCAAAAGCAGTTAACAGCACGCGCATCAAGAACGCCTCCTTCAACTAAAACGAGAGTGCCGGGATCCAGATGGAGAGGATCGTCAGCAAACCAAAAGCAGTGAAGAGCACCATCGACAGCACCCTCAGGACGGCTGGTTTCAGGATCCGAGAAAGCCAGCCGCCGCAGACTACTGCCAACCCGTCCACTACAATCATAGCCATACAGGCTCCCAACCAAGTGGGTAGAGGTTGCTGGTTCTGTGCCGCCAACGCCATCGTCAGCAATTGCGTCTTGTCGCCGAGCTCAGCGACGAAGAAAGTAATGAAAGTCGCCCAGAAGGGAGAGCGGCCACTGCGGCCATTGATTTTCTCCTCCCCTTCTCTCTCCTCCCGATTGCGCCAAATGGCAAAGGCGAAATAGAGGAAGAGTAAGCCGGCTACCAGCTTCAACAGCCAACCGGGCAGCAGGCGGAGGATGTACTCCCCAGCCAGCACGGCGATCCCCATCAGGATTAGAACTGCCGCCACAATCCCCAGCAGGACATCCTGCCAGCGGTATTTGCAGGCGAAAGCGATAGCCATGAACTGGGTCTTGTCGCCCAACTCGGCTACTGCTACCAGGCCGAAGACGGTCAAGAAGACGCTCCACATGGTTCCGATTCTAGTGGTGAGGAGCGAGAGTGGGCAAACTGTCAATTCTGGGAAGGTACACGGTGAAACGGCTCCCCTCTCCTATCCGGCTGTCCACTTCTGCTCGTCCCCCGTGGCGGCGAGCAATCTCAGCGACGATCGCCAAACCCAACCCAGTTCCGCGGGGATCCTGCCGCTTGGCTTCTGTCCCGCGAAAGAAGCGGGTGAAAAGGTGGGGCAGTTCCTCGGCAGGAATGCCCGGACCGCTATCCTCTACTGCAAGCAGAACCTCCCCTGGGCGCTGCGTCAGTCGAAAGCGGACCCAACCCCCTGGTTGGTTGTAGCGGACAGCGTTCTCCCCCAGGTTGTTTAACATGCGTGCCAGCAAGCCGCGGTCGCCGCGAACGATCGCTTCCTCTCCCGGCTCGACCTCCAGCGTCACGCCCTTCTCACCGGCCAGCGGCACTAGACGGGCAGAAGTCTCCTCTACCAAGGCTCGCATCGAAACATCATCCTGAACCATCTCCAAAGCCTGGGCGTCGGAGCGGGCCAGGAAGAGCAAATCTGCAACGATGCGCGCCATTCCCTCAGCCTCTGCCTTCACCAATGCCAGGGTCGCGCGCAGCTCCTCGACCGGAGTGAAAGGGTCGCGCAAGGCCAGCTCGATGTTCCCCTGGATCACCGTCAAGGGAGTGCGCAGCTCGTGCGATGACTCGGCAAAAAAGATCTTGTCCCGTCGCACAGCCTGGTCCAACCTCTCCAGCATCGAATCGAAGGTTTGGGCCAGCGCGAATAGCTCATCGCGAGGACCGCCGTAATCCAAACGCTTCTGCATATCTTGCAAGCTGATCTGTTCGGCCACCCGGCGCATCCGCTCTACTGGGCGCAGCACGCTGCGAGCCAGCAACAGCCCGGCTAGAAGAGAGACAGCCAGCAAGGCCAGGTTGGCCAACAGCAAGGAAGTGCGAAGGCTGGCTTCGGATTGGTCGGCGCTTTCGCGGGAGACTGCTCCAGCCAACACGCCAATCATCTTCCCGTCACGCGCCAACGGGAAGTAGGCCACTCGTAAATTGGTTCCCTCACCGCTCGGCAAGTCCAGCACCACCCGTTGCCCATTGCTCAAGCGGGTCAAAAGAGTAGAGTCGGGAGCCAGCGCCTGGGCATCGACCCCTTGAGCTGCCAGCAACACACTTCCATCCGAGGCAAAGACCACTTCCAAACGCCCTTCGTTGCCGCTTTTCCCGAAGTTGGGAGGGGTTGAGACCTGATCGGCGAGGATCTCGATGCGCGAAGCCATCGTTTCGCCGCGGGGAACCAGTTTCCGGTCCAGCTCCGCTTCCAGGCTCGTTGTAAAGGAAAAGTAGACCGCTAGCGAGACCGAAGCGAAGAGCAAGATCGCCAGTCCGGCGAAGAGCAGTGTCAGGCGCAGTCGAAAGGGCACGGCCGGGCGCTCAGCGCTCGCGCAGCACGTAGCCGCTGCCGCGGATGGTGTGGATCAGCTTCTTCGCAAAGGGTTTGTCCACCTTCGCCCGCAAGTATTGAATATAGACATCGATGACGTGACCCTCAGCAGCGTAGGGATATTGCCAGACATTCTCGGCGATCTTGTCGCGGGAAAGGACGATCCCCTTGTTTCGCATCAAGTATTCCAGCAAAGCGAACTCCTTGGGGGAAAGTTCCAGCAACTGCTCGCCGCGGCGCACCTCCATGGCCGACAGATCCATGGAGAGATCGGCCACTTTGATCACCTCGGCAGCTCGCCCCTCCTTGCGCCGGGAGAGGGCTCGCAAGCGAGCCATCAACTCCTCCAGGGCGAAAGGTTTGGTCAGGTAGTCATCCGCTCCGGCGTTCAGCCCCTGTACTTTGTCGGCCGTGGTGTCGCGCGCCGTCAGCATCAGGATCGGCGTCTGCACGCCTTCCCGGCGCAAATCGCGAACCAATTGCAGGCCGGACCCGGTAGGAAGGGTCCAGTCGACAATCAACGCATTATAGTCGGCTGAAGTAGCCAGGCTGAAGCCGTCTCGTGCGTCCGCGGCCTCTTCTACAACGTGCCCCTCAGCGGTCAGCGCCCGCCGCAGCAGATCGACGATTCGACGGTCATCTTCCACCACCAGAATTCGCATGAAGCCATTCTATCATTGGAGTGCAACCCATTACCTAACAAACTCGTTTGCCGAGGACGACAAATCGCGCGTATCATCACGGAGTTGTGCGCCGCCCTATCTCCAATCAAATACTGCTGGGCATCCTGGCCGTCGCTGCCGCTTCGGTGCTGTGGTCTACCCTGGGCATCTTCGGCAAGCTCTTCCAGCAAGCTGGCGTCAGCCCGCTCGAGGCTGCCGCCTTGCGCGCGCTCTTTGCCTTCCTCTCCCTGGCTGCTACTCGTCCTCTCTGGGTGCGCTGGTTTCCGCCTCGGCAAGCCATGGGAAGAGATTCCAAATCTACCCCCATTGTTTTTTGGCGGAGGATCCCCTTCCTGGCCCTTTACGGCATCGTCAGCCTGACCGGAATGTATGCCTTCTACTTCCTGGCAGTAACGCGCGGCTCCGTCTCGATGGCGGTGATTCTGCTCTACACCGCTCCCACGCTGGTCCTGGTGATGGCCCTTCTCCTCGGGTTGGAGCGGTTTCGCCCTCAGCGGCTGGTGGGAATCCTGCTGGCTTTCGCCGGGATCGCCTTCTTGGGTTCCGCCTCCCTCAGCGGTGGTGACGCGTGGGGCTTCCTGGCCGGCTTGGGTGCGGGGCTTTGCTATGCCTCCTACAGCATCTTCGGCGTCTATGCCCTGCGGCATTTCGACCAGGGGACCATCAACCTCTGGACCATGGGTTTTGCCGCCCTCGGCTTCCTCCCCATCTGGTTGATCGATCCCGCTGGGATGTGGCAAATTCTTTCCACTCCCTGGACCCTCCTTTTGGCCATCCTGATGGGCCTCGGCCCCTCAGCCGTCTCCTCCGGCCTTTACCTCTGGGGGCTGCAGCGCATCCCTCCCTCCCTGGCTTCGGTAAACTGCACCTGGGAGCCGGTGCTGGGCGTCACCTGGGGGGTGCTCTTTTTCGGCGATACCCTGGTTCCCTTGCAATGGATGGGAGGTCTCCTGGTGGTAGGTTCAGTGGTAGCCGTCTCCTGGCAGGCAGCCCGACGGATCGATTCCTTGACGCAAGCCCGCCGCGGCCCGTATAATCGCCGGCGGACGGGCGGTTAGTTCAGCGGTAGAACGCTTCGTTGACACCGAAGAGGTCGTAGGTTCAACTCCTACATCGCCCACCATTTATTGATATCTTTTTCTCCTCCCTCTACATAGAAAAGAGCCCCTTTACGGGGCTCTTTTCGTTTCTAGGGGACTGGGAGATAGCCTTCGGTTGCCGGCTCCTTCTTGCACGCGCGGCTGCAGAGTTCAGAAATACAGCTTCAGCTCGTGGGGGTGCGGCTGGTCAGCCACCGCCCGCGCCTCCTTCCGTTTCGTCTCCAACCAGCGCTTCAACAAAGAAGCCGGGAAAACATCTCCCTCCAGGAGAAAGCTGTGATCGGCCTCCAGCTCGTTCAAGGCCTCTTCCAGGGAGGTTGGCAGGAAAGAGAGGGGTTGCCCGCTACCTGATTGAAAAAGGTCGCGCTCGTAGGGCCCGAAACCGCAAGAGCGAGCGTCGATCCCTTGCCGGACCCCATCGATCCCGGCTTGCACTAGCGCTGCCAAGCAGAAAAAGGGGTTGCTGGTGGCATCGGGAGGACGGTATTCGAAGCGGACCTCGCTCTCTTGCGCCACATAGAGGGGGATGCGAATGGCCGAGGAGCGGTTGGCTCGGCCGAAGGTCAGCGTCACCGGCGCTTCAAACCCGGGCACCAGCCGTTTGTAGCTGTTGGTGCTGGGGTTGGTGAAAGCGCAAAGCGCGCGGGCATGGCGCAGGATGCCGCCCATGAACAGGAAGGCCAGCGGGCTGAGGCGAGCGTAGGGATCCGCTTCGTCGAAGAAAGCGTTGCGCCTCTCCTTCTGAAGAAAGAGATGTACGTGCCAACCGTTTCCGGCTTGGGCGTAAAGCGGCTTGGGCATCAGGGTGAGGGCCAGCCCCTCCTGGGCGGCGCGGTTCTTCAGAATGTAGGGGATCAGCACGGCATGGTCGGCAGCCTGCCCTAATGGCTCGAAGAGCGTCTCGATCTCGTTCTGTCCCCAGCCGCCCCCCTCGTGGTGGTGGTACTTCACCGGAACCCCAAGATCCTCCAGCAGCAGACACACACTTCCGCGGAAATCAGCTAGACGGTCATCTGGTGTTTCAGCGTGATACGCGCGACCGGCGATCCTCTCCAGGGGTTCGATGCGAGTCTCCATTCGCCCCAACTCTTCCTCCTGGGAGAAACTGCGGAAGACATAGAACTCGTATTCGGGGCCCCACAGTGAACAGTCGGCGATCCCCAGGCCGCTCAACCGTTCTTCCGCCCTTCGGGCAATCAAACGGGGATCCTCAGGAAAGGGGGTGCGGGCCGCGTCAGTAAGGTGGATCGTTCCAAGGCAGGCGATCGTCGGCGTCTTGCGGAAGGGATCACGGAAACAAGTGGTCAGATCCGGACGCACCACCATGTCCGAACTCTCTACCAGGGAGAACCCATAGGAAGAGCCGTCAAAACCGACCCCTTCTTCCAAGAGGCGCTCCGTGAGTGCCTGGACGGGCAGGGTAACATGGTGCAACCGGCCGGCCAGGTCGGGAACTTTCACATCGAAGAAGCGCGCTCCCTCCAGCTCAATCAAAGCTTGCAGTGCCGTAAAATCCATTCCTCTCTCCTTCCCGTGTTGAATCCAGAACCAATTATAACAGAGCGCGCCAGATCGGCTTATTGGAAGGCGCTCACGGATCGGTTACACTACCGCCATGCTCGGCAGCGGGAGTACCCCTTAACGATGTGGATCCGCCCCCATGATTATTTATGTACCGGCTGCCAGGCTTGCCGGCTGGCCTGCGCTCAGCATCACTGCCATTGCGATGAGTTGGAGCGGGCAGCCATCGGGATCCGCCTAGACCCGCAGCAGGAGGGACGTTACCGGATCGCGGTATGCAACCAATGCGGCCTCTGCGAGGTGGTCTGCCCAGCAGGAGCGATCCGCAAGGAGGACGGGGTGTACCGCGTTTACCCGGAATGCACGGGCTGTCTATATTGCGTGGAAGTCTGCCCCTTAAGCTGCATCTACGTCCACCCCGAGATACCCGAGGTAATCAAGTGCGATGCCTGCGCCGCTTGCCTTTCGGCCTGCCCTGTGGCCGCCCTGACCCTGGAACGCTGACCCTTCACGGAAGATCCCCTTTCCTTTGGTTGCAGTGTCTCGCCTGTTCCAATCTCGAGATTATGAGGTGCGCTGAAGGAAAGCCACCCCTTCCACATGATAAGTCTGCGGGAAGAGATCGAAGGGGGTCACCCGGATCAATCGGTAGCGCGCGGCCAGCCATCGTAAATCCCGAGCCAGGCTAGCCGGGTTGCAGGAGACATAGACCAACCAGGGGAAAGGGCCTTCGGCCAAAAAAGCCAGGGTCTCCGGATGAAGCCCGCTGCGCGGCGGGTCCAGCACCGCCAGTTGAAAGGCGCCCAGCTCGGGCAGGATCTTCTCTACCAACCCTTGGCGGAAATGGACTTGCTCCAGGCCATTTCGCGCAGCGTTGCCCTTGGCATCCTCCACCGACTCGGCTGCCATCTCTACCCCCCAGATCTCCTCCAGTTCCCGGCCGATGAAGCAAGTGATGGCGCCGGTGCCGCAGAACAGATCCAAAACTCGCTGGGCGCCGCTTTCGCGGACGCAGGCCTGAACCTCGCGGTACAAGTTGAGCGCTCCATGGGTGTTGGTTTGGAAGAAAGAGCGAGGGGAAAGGCGGAAACGAAGGCCGTCCAGCTCCTCATAGAGAACTCCCTCCCCGGAGAGAATTTGTTGGCGGTCTACCCGGTGGCTGTCTCCCCAAGCCTGGTTGGCCGTCAGCAACACCGTCGCTCCCGGCCACAGCTCGCAGAAACGTTGAGCTGCCTCCTGGCTTAGCGCTTCACCGCAGATCAAGTCCACCAGTAAGGTCCCGAAGGTGGCGCTGGTGCGGATAAGCAAGTTGCGTAAGCAGCCGAAGTGGCCCTTCAGATCCCATACCGGCAATCCCTCGGCCAATGCCCAAGACTTGACCTGAGGCAGGTACTGGTCGGCCGGAAAGCCGGAGATCGGACATTCCTGCAAATCAACCACCCGGCGAAAGTTGCCGCGGGGGTGCAATCCCAGACGCAGCCCCTCCTCTTCGGCGAAGGAAAACTCCATCTTGTTGCGGTAGCCGAAAGGCGCCTGAGAAGAGACGATTGGTTGCAGCGGCACTTCTTCCAGCTTTCCGATACGGGTCAGAGCTTCAGAAAGAAAACCCTCCTTGAAGCGCAGTTGACCTTCGTAGGAGGCGAACTGCAGGGTACAGCCTCCACAGCGGCCAAAATGCGCACAGGCTGGGGTGATACGGTAGGGAGAAGGCTGCAACACTTCTATCGTGCGCGCCTCCCGGTAGTCTCGTTTCTCCCTGAATACTTCTGCCAGCACGCGCTCTCCAGGCAAGGCTCCTTCCACGTACGAGGCTTTCCCGTCGGCGGCACTGGCCAAGGCCTTGCCCTCGAAGACCATCGATTCGATGGTCAGCTCTAGAATCTTCCCGTGTTGCATCTGTCCTCCTCAGGAATACGTGGGGGAAAATGAAGATAATAAACCCCATAACCCCAAGTAAGTATAAAAGAAAAGCCGGACAAGATAAAATAGTTGCATGTTCGATTTCGCCAGTGACCCTTACCGGATCCTCTCGGCCGTCTACGATGGTTTTCACCTCTCGCGCTTCAGCTTGGCTGCTGCCAAAGCAGTGCTGGAGACTCTATCCGCCAAAAAACCGGGGGCGATGCTGGATCTGGGGTGCGGTACAGGACAGGCTGTCTTCGCCTTCGCCCGTGCCGGCTGGAAGGCGATGGGCATCGACCACTGTCCGCAGATGCTCTCCCTGGCCCGCTTGAATGCACTGGAAGCGCAAGCCCCTACCGAGTTCACCCGGGGAGACATGCGTGAATTGCCGGGCGGGCTGAAGGTAGATCTGGTGACCTGCTTCGCCGCTCTCAACCATGCATCCCCTTCCGATGTGGGCAAGATTCTGGCAAAAGCCGCTCAAGTCTTGCGGCCCGGCGGGAGTCTGGCTTTTGACCTGCTGACGCCGGAGGGCGCCGCGGCACTGCCGGCCAGTGAAGCGCTAGCCGAGGGCGAACAATACCTGCTGCGTCTGCGCAGCCTCCCTTTGCAGCCAACCCAACTCTCCACTCGCCTGGTCTGGTTCAAAGGGAAGAGCGGCCATTTCGAGAAGCAAGAATGTACAGTGATAGAGCACCCCTTCCCCCTGGTTGCTGCTGAACAAGCCTTGAAAAACTGCGGCTTGAAGGTGGTCCAACGCTGGAACATGGACGGCAACCGCCTCCTGATCCTCGCCTCCTAACGCGTCCTAACGGGGTCACATCTTCATATGACAGCAATTATCGTAAAGCGGACATTTATTTATGGAGTTCCGGTAAGCCGTTTTCCTCGCGGATGGTGATGATCCGCATCGCCTTAGGAATCTGCGGGTGTGGAAGGATGCCAATAGCGGACAAAAAGGGTTCCTTTTCATTTCAAGTGGGTAATTACCTGTCTGTGGCGTGGGAAGACGTGCTGCCGCAGGCGGTTTAGTCCAGCTTCCTGTGATCATGGCTATGATGATCTAAAGAGTCTTTTTAGCCCTGGGAACGCCAACGATCCCAAGAATCTCGTTATCCTCAGACCGTCTTACCCACTCGATATGAGAAAGAGCCATAAAAAGCTTATAGAGATCATTGCAGCGGTAGCTAAGGAGCTGATCCAACCATCGCTCCAACGAGGATAGTTGACGAGCAGCCTGTCTTGAACGAAGCGAAGAGAAAAAAGATTTGTCCCCTAATTTTCATTGATTTTGGCGTACAAAAGGCGTATATTAGGCGCATAGTTTTTAGGAGGCGCCAGCAACGATGCAGAAGGGAAAGATTAACATCACCATGGATCAAGATCTCATCGAATACGCGAAGCTCTACGCGTCGGAACAAAGAACGACGGTCTCGGAAGTCCTCACCCAATTCATTCTAAACTTGAAGAGGATGAACGAAGATGACCCGATGCAAGTGCTTCTGAAAGATTCCGGATTCAGAGACAGCCTTCTGGAAACGATTGCGAATATCCAGTCTGGTGAGACGAAGTGGTTGCTCTATGATGAAATCTTCTAATGCTAGCCCTGTTCAGCGACGACTTTGTCCAGTCTCTGAAAAAGCACGCAACGCTGAAGAGCACAGTGCAGAAAAAGGTGGACATGATTCTCACCGACCCTTTCGGACTGGGGGAGCCCCTGAAAGGGAATGTCCGTGGGTATTACAGTGCCTCGGTAAAGAAAAACTTCCTCATCATCTATCTTTATTGCGCGGTTTGCCGTCGAAGAGGGGATGACGAGATCATCCGTTGTCATGATTGTTCAAACTGTGAAGACGAAACAATCAAGTTCGTCCAGCTTGGCCCCCATGATCAGGCTTATGGCAAAAGATAATATCTAAAAAGTCTAACCCAGCTCCAGGTCGGCGAGGGTCGCAATGACGTAATCGCAGCAGCCTCGCAGCTCTTCCGCCGGGATCGCTCCCGTTGCCACCCCAATGGTAGCGGCCATCCCGGCAGCTTTTCCCATTTGGGCATCCAGGCAGGCGTCGCCGATCCCCACCATCTGACCCGGGTCCATTCCCAACTTCTGGGAACAAGCCAGGATCAGGTCGGGGGCGGGTTTGGGGTGAGCCACTTCATCCACCCCGATGATCAGGTCGAAACAGGAGAGGATGCCCAGGCTGTTCATCATCCGTTCCGCGCGAGCATGCCCATCGCCAGTCGCCAGAACCACCAGAAAACCAGCTTCTTTCAGCCACCGCACCGTCTCAATCGCCGCCGGCAGGGGCTCTACCCGCTCGGCTGCCTCGATGTGCTCCTCGGCCTGTTGAAAAGCCAAAGCAGCCAAATGGCGAGACTCCGGCCAGGAGTGCCCATGCAGATAGATGGCTCCAGCTGCCAGGATCTCCTCCTCGCGCCGCGACGCGACGGAAAGAGGGCCCTTCGGGTCAATAGTTCGCGTTGCTGGTTGAAAACCGCAGCCGCGCAGGTAATCGGGCAGCACTTCCTCTCCTACGATCTCCCGCAAAACACGAGTGCGGCTATCTACCAGGGAAAGGAGTACATGCTTCAGATCGATCAGGGTACCGTCTTTGTCGAATACCACCGCGCGGCAAGGAATTTTTATTCCGTGGACAATAAGCGTTTTCATAGTACCGGTATTCTAGCAAACAAACCTCAAAGATTTTTTCTCCAAACCCTTGCAATAATTGGGAGATTGCTGTTTCATAATAGTTGAAAGGATGGTGATCGCCTACCAGCATACTGTTTCAAACGAGCGGTTAGCGGAGCGGAAATAAACGATCCGGTGTAAACCGGGAAAATAGGACGGGAGGAACAAAAAAAATGAAGCAAAAAGGTTTTACCCTAATCGAGCTGATTATCGTGATCGCCATCATCGGCATCCTGGCGGCCATTGCCATCCCCAACTATATTAACTTCCAGAACAGCGCGAGGAATTCTGGAGTCAAGGAAAGTTTAGGCGCCTACCGTGTCGCTCTAGCCATGGACTATGCCAATACTGGCGACTACCCAGCTACCTTGGATGCTCTAGCTGCTATGAGTGCTGCCGACAAGACGGCTGCTAATGCCAACTTCAATCCTACTGGCACCCCAAGCTATACCAAAGGAACTGGAACCTATTCGATTGTAGCAGGCGGATGGGGAGGGCTCAGCTTTACAGCTACCCCCACTGGAATTAACCCGTAACGATTCTTTATCGCGTTTGGCAAAACAGCCGTGGAGAAAGCTATCCACGGCTGTTTCTTTTCGAGAAGTACAGGAAAGGGGGTTGTTTACCCACAACGATGAGCGATCAACCAGACTGGCAAGGAACTCGACATGACCAATCTCCCCACAGCTGATCCGTTCTTCTGGTTCAGCCTGGTCTTCCTCTTCCTCCTGGGCCTTATCCTCGGCTCCTTCCTGAATGTAGTCATCTACCGCCTGCCGCGCGAGCTGTCGCCGGCCAAAGGGCGTTCCTTCTGCCCCCATTGCCAACGCACGCTGACTCCCCTAGAGCTAGTCCCCCTCTTCTCCTTCCTCGCATTGCGCGGACGCTGCCGCACCTGCAAAACGCGCATCTCCCCTCGCTACCCGCTGGTGGAACTGCTGGCCGGGGCGGGGCTGCTGCTCCTCTTCCTCCTCTACGGTTGGACCCTCTCCTTCGCCCAGTGGAGCATCTTTTTTCTGTTGCTGCTACCGCTGTTCTTCATCGATCTGGAATTCCAACTTCTGCCCGACCTCATCACCTTGCCCGGCATTGCCTTAGGGCTTCTCTTTCAAATATTTCAGGGAAACTGGCTCTGGACACTGGTGGGGGTCGTGGCCTGCGGCGGGGTGTACTTCCTAATCACCCTCCTTTGGAAAGAGGGGATGGGCGGGGGAGATGTAAAACTAGCTGCCATGATCGGCGCTTTCCTGGCTTACCCCCTGGCCATCCTCTGGTTCGTGCTGGGGTTCGCGCTGGGGGCGATCGGCGGGCTGATCGGCATCGTCTTCTTCAAGCTGAAGGGGAAGAGCGTCATCCCCTTCGGCCCTTACATGGCTGTTGCAGCCCTGATCACCCTCTTCTGGGGAAACGCCATCCTGGCCTGGTACCTCTCCCTGATGGGATTGTAAGCGGCAGCGCTGAACGGCTCCTTTCCTATTACCGCACCATTGCTGGTAGAATAATAATAGAGTTGGCGGTATGAAAAAAAAGTTCCCTTTCCATGGAAAGGCTGGGTATCAGCAGAGCCGCGGTGTGACCCTCATCGAGGCCCTTATTGCTATCGGCGTCATGGCCATTCTGGTTGTCGCTGGTGTCCTCTTCATTAACCAAAACGCGCGCGCCTGGAATCGCCAGGCTATTTCCACTGCCCTGGAAGACCAGCTGCGAGCCATAGAAGAGCGCATTACCCTGGATTTGCGGGAGAGCTATTATGTGGCTACGGGGACGATAGGCTCCGTGAGCTATCTTTATTTCCGTTGGCCGGAGACGCCTACCAGTTATTACAAATACGAAAACCAGACGATCTACCGCAGTCTAAATGGCGGAACTCCTGATCCCATCACTACCAACAACATCGCCTCCGCATCTTTTTCACTGGTTGGGTCTCCTACCCCGACTGCCGTCTCGATTTCGATTAATGGTTTCGAATCCAAGGGAACCGAGACCAACTCAAAGAACATGGCCTTCACGGTCCGGCTCCGCAACGTGGGATCAACCGCCAGTTCGTCAACAACGTCACCGACAACCACGCCTACCCCAACCTCAACGACTCAATACCAGCTAACTGTAACCGTGACGCCCATCGGAAGCGGCGCTGTCACTCCAGCAGATGGTTTGTATTCAGGGACCATTCAACTCAGTGCCTCGGCAAATGGGATCTATGACTTCGTTGAATGGCTTGGTGTCAACGTAGTAAACGAAAAATCTACTCCACTCGTCATGGATAGTGCCAAGAATGTAACTGCACGATTTGGAGTGCTCCCCACTGTCACTACCGCGGAAGCAACTGGAATAAATAGCATTGCCGCGACAATGAATGGCTCTGTCAACGCCAATGGGGAGGCTGCCTGGGTCTGGTTCGAATGGGGCGTAGACACTACCTACAGCGACAGAACGGGCAACCAAGACGGGGGAAGCGGAAATACGACGATAGCCTTCAGCGACACTGTCTCCGGACTTTCGGCTAACACCCTTTATCATTATCGAGCAGTTGCAGAAAACAAAGACCTAAAGAGCTATGGGGAGGATAAGACCTTCTCCTCCATGCCCCAGTATTCGCTGACGGCAATTGCCAGCCCTGCGGGTGGTGGCACTGTGAGTCTGAATCCACCTGGGGGAAACTATAATGCTGGAACTGTAGTTGAGCTAACCGCCTCGGCCAACAGCGGCTATCGCTTCGACTCCTGGAGCAAGGCGCCCATCGATGGCTCGACGAGCAATCCAGTGAGCATCACGATGGACGGGGACTACACCGTTACGGCCAACTTCATCCGTCAGTACAAGCTGACAGCGACTCCCAGCCCCAGCGGGGGAGGAACGGTCAGCCTCCTTCCACAAGGAGGGCTGTATGATGAGGGAACCAGTGTGAGCTTGGCTGCCTCGGCCAACAGTGGCTATCGTTTTGGCTCCTGGAGCGGGGATGCCACTGGGACGGTCTCTCCCACCTCGTTGGTGATGAATGCCGACAAGAACGTCATGGCCAATTTTATCAAGCAATGGACCTTAACTGTCTCCGGCAGTCCATCAATCGGTGGGAGTACAGCGCCAGCGACAGGTACATATACTTACGATGCGGGCACGACTGTCACCCTGGCTGCCTCGGCCAACAGTGGTTATCGCTTCGGATCCTGGAGCGGGGATGCCACTGGAACGGTCTCCCCCACCACCTTGGTGATGAATGCCGACAAGAACGTCACGGCAAATTTCATTCGCCAGTACAGGCTGACGGTGACACCCAGCCCCATCGGAGGAGGGGTGGTCAGCCTCGTTCCGCTGGGCGGGTTGTATGATGCGGGAATCAGTGTCACCTTGACCGCTTCAGCCAATAGCGGTTATCGCTTCGGATCCTGGAGCGGGGATGCCACTGGAACGGTCTCCCCCACCACCTTGGTGATGAATGCCGACAAGAACGTCACGGCCAACTTCATTCGCCAGTACAGGCTGACGGTGACACCCAGCCCACTGGGGGGAGGAACAACAGATCCCCAAGGAACCTCCATCCGGGACAGCGGAGAGAACGTTCCGCTTGCAGCCTATGCCTCTCCCGGTTGGGGCTTCACAAACTGGAACGGCAACGCCACTGGCACAGTATCCATCACCTTGGTCCTTATGGACCAAAACCGGGATATCTACGCCAATTTCGGCCATCCCCCCAATGTCAGCACTCAAGCGGCGACATCAGTCACGTACAACACCATCGGCGCCACCTTGAATGGTACAGCGAACGCCAACGGCCTGGACACCAAGGTTTGGTTTGAATGGCGCACGAAAACCTCCACGGGCGCTTCTGCCACCGTATCCATCGGCAGTGGAACGGCTTCTATTCAGGTCAACGTGCCAGTCAGCAGCCTCACTCCCACCGTCTATTATTTCCGAGCGGTGGCCGGTAATACAGCCGGGACGGTGTCTGGGGAGGAATATGCCTTTTTCGCCAGTGACTTCAACAGTATGGATGGACTTACACCACTTGCACCAACCTATGGGAATTGGATCACAAACGGTGGTTACCTCGGTCCCACCAAAACCGGAGAGCAACGGATCGTTTACGCCGACCCAACCTGGTCAAACTATGAAGCGATCACCAATGTTGTGCTGGATAGTGGGGATGGATATGGCATTTACTTCAGGGGGGATGGGGTTTCAACTATCACCAGCTATATCTTCCAGTTTGATCCGGGAGCGCAATATCTGGCTTTCCGCAAGATCACCAACGGCTTTGAAGCCACTGCTTTCCAGAAAATGAAGTTTCCTGAAACTATTTTGAATACTTTGAGCCAACCCCATACGATCCGCTTGCTGGTGGTCGGGGAAAGGATCCGCTTATTCATCGATAATGTGCCGCGCTTCGACTTCACTGACAACTTCAGGTCTTCCGGTCTCCTGGGTTATCGTAGTTGGGACTCGACGAAAGCCCGCTTCGATTGGACTACGGCGCGCACGCTTCCAGCTGACTTCACTCTGCCGGCGCCGCCCAGCGCACCTACCAACCTTATTGCGACAAAAACGAGTACAAATATAGTTCACCTGAGCTGGATCAACACATCTTCTACAGCAGATGGGTTCAAGATCGAGCGCAGTTCGGACTCCAACCCGTCAAGCAGCTTCTGGGTGGAGATCGCCTTGGTCGGGTCCGGCAGTACAACCTTTGATACCACAACCACCCCCAATACTCGTTATTACTATCGGGTTAGAGCCTACAATGAGGGAGGAGATTCCAGTTATTCCAACATCACCGAGCAAGTCGTGACGCCTCCGCTTGCCCCTACCAACTTGACAGCCACCCCATCCTCCTCCTCGACGATTGTACTTCAATGGGAGGCAAGTGGAAGCCAAACGGGATTTGCCGTAGAACGCAAGACGGGCTTGGCAAGTTTTGCAGAAGTCGGAACTACCACTATATGGACCTATACAAGCACTGGGCTTGCCGCCAACACGACTTATACCTTCCGGGTGAAAGCGTATGGCATCGGCAACGGGTACTCCTATTCCAACGAAGCCTCTGCCACCACTCTGCCCAACGCGCCGATTATCACCACGGCGGCAGCCACTACGGTCACCCAGACCATTGCTACCTTGAACGGGACGGTTAATCCAAACGGAGGAGCGGCCTGGGTTTGGTTTGAGTGGGGAACGACGACCACCTACACCAGTTCCACTCCCGCTCAGGCGATCATCTCGGGGACTTCAGCTGTTCCCTTCACGGCGCCTCTCTCCGGGCTTTCTCTCAACACCACTTACTATTTCAGGGCGGTGGGGCAAAACACTGGAGGGATCAGTTACGGGGATGATCTCACTTATAATACCCTGCCCAACCTGCCGATCATCACCACGCAGGCGGCCACCACGATCACCCAGACTATCGCCACCTTGAATGGGATAGTCAATCCAAACGGAGGAGTCACCTGGGTCTGGTTCGAGTGGGGAACCACAGCAAGTTATGGAAATGTCACCACTCCCAGCATCAACACAGGTAGCGGGACAACTGCAACCTCCTTCAGTGCCATACAGGATAGCCTCCCCAATACCACCTACCATTTCCGAGCGGTAGGGCAAAACGCAGGAGGGGTTAGCTATGGGGGGGACCTCACCTTCACAACCCTGCCCAACCCGCCAGATCCCCCCAGTAATCTCAGTGCGACAGCCGCAGGAACAGAACGGATCAGTTTGAGCTGGACCAACACCTCTTCCGGGGTGCAGGGCTTCCAGCTGGAACGGAGTCTGGACGGGAGCAGCGGCTGGGTGCAGACGGCGACGGTGGGAGCGGGGATCGCTGCGCACACGGATGCCGGGCTGCAGGAAGGGACGCCATACTTCTACCGGGTGCGGGCCTTCAACGCCGGCGGGCTGTCCGAGTACAGCAATGTGGCCCAAGCCACTACCTGGCCGGCAGGACCGGTTGGGTTGCAGGCAACCTCCACCTCCACCACGACCATCAGTTTGAGCTGGACCAACACCTCTTCCGGGGTGCAGGGCTTCCAGCTGGAACGGAGTCTGGACGGGAGCAGCGGCTGGGTGCAGACGGCGACGGTGGGAGCGGGGATCGCTGCGCACACGGATGCCGGGCTGCAGGAAGGGACGCCATACTTCTACCGGGTGCGGGCCTTCAACGCCGGCGGGCTGTCCGAGTACAGCAATGTGGCCCAAGCCACTACCTGGCCGGCAGGACCGGTTGGGTTGCAGGCAACCTCCACCTCCACCACGACCATCAGTTTGAGCTGGACCAACACCTCTTCCGGGGTGCAGGGCTTCCAGCTGGAACGGAGTCTGGACGGGAGCAGCGGCTGGGTGCAGACGGCGACGGTGGGAGCGGGGATCGCTAATTATATAGAAACTGGACTATCCGCCAACACTTTATATTTCTATCGCATCCGTGCTTATAACGGCGGTGGAGCATCGGAATACTCGAATATTGCCAATGCCCTAACCTACCCGAATCCGCCGCTCAGCCTCACCGGGACGGCGATCTCGACCAACAGCATCCGCTTGGATTGGATCGAAGGAATTGGTGGACAGGACAGCTTCGGCATCTCGCGTTCCGATTTCATTGGCCCTTTCCCAAGCATTCCCGGGACTACCTTCACATTTACCGACACCGGACTTACTGCCAGCACCACCTACACCTATCAAGTCTGGTCAGCCAACGCGACCGGAACATCCACCGAGATTGCAGTAAGCGTGAAGACAATGGGGATTGACACCACTCCTCCCTGGCCGATGTTCCACCACGATCCTTCCCACAGCGGCTTGTCTACCCATGGATCGGTCGGTGACCAGGGACCCATCACCAGCCCGCCGACCTTGGGATGGAGCTACGCAGGAAGTGGTGAAATCTATTCAACGGCAGCTATTGGCGGAAATGGGACGGTTTACGTGCAAGCCCGCGGTAGCAGCAGCGGAGACTCGCTCCTCGCTTTCAACTCCTCCAGTGCCACGCCAAAATGGTCCCTTTCCCTCGATACATCAACTAGCGGCCAACGAGGATATTCCTCTCCTGTCGTCTCCTCAAACGGCACGATCTTCGTCGGAACAGCAAACGGCGTGGTGGCAGTGCGGGACAACGGAACGACGGCAACTCTGCTTTGGCGGCAGGCCACAGGGATCCTCTTCGCCTCCAGCCCGGCGATCAGCCAGAATGAGGGCTGGCTGGCCATCGGAGCCCAGGATGGGAAACTGTACACCTTCAATACGGCGACAGGGGCTTTTGCGACGATGACCGTGGGGAACGGCGGGGTGGACTCCTCGCCGGCCATCGGCATGGACGAGGCCGGGAAGGAAGTTGTTTATGTGGGAGTCGGGGTGTCCGCCAACGGAACAACGGGCACGGGTTTCTTCCTGGCTGCCTACCCGCCGACCTCCACCTCATCCGGTGTCTGGACCGAGAAGTGGCGATACGATCCGAACACGACCGTAGACTTCTTCGACAGCTCCCCCGCCATCGATGCAGACGGGACCATCTATGTCGGTTGCGGCGACAAAACGCTTTATGCCTTCAACCCGAATGGCTCCCTGAAATGGCGGACTGCAACGCTCGGAAACGGTGTTCATTCTTCGCCTGCCCTTTCTACCGATGGAAACACCGTTTATGTTGGATCCAGTTTTGGGGGCACTAGTTCAACTCGTAGACTTAATGCCGTCTCCACTTCCAACGGCAGCGTGAAATGGAATTTCTCCTTGAATGCCGGGCAGGTCGTCTCTTCACCGGCGATTGGAGCGGATGGCACTATCTACATCGCCAACTACTCGCGCGCCAGCAACAGCAAGACAACCGGACGGCTTTACGCCGTAAGAGACAACAGCACGTTTGCCAGCTTGATCTGGCAATATCCGAACAGCACGACAACCTGGAGCGGAGGTTTCTGGTCCTCCCCCACCCTTTCTCCAGATGGGAGCCTATATATTGGCGTTTATGGCACCAGCTCAACACGGTTTATTCGCATCGGCGGACCGTAGTGGTCCGCTTCCATTCATCTCCGAAACGAGCGTACTTCTTTCCATGATGAGGGATGCTACGGCCACTCATGACAGATTCCCAAATGAGATGACCAGACGTTATTCCATTCACTCTAGCTACATGGGAATCGGTGGTTTTTCACTGGTGGAGATGATCATCGCCATGACCCTTTTGGCAATCGTCATCTCGGTGTTCCTGCTCCTGGGTGTTCAAATGACTGCGATGACCAGCAAAGCCCGCCTACGTGACCAGGCGGTGACCGTTGCCCAGAGTGAGATCGAATCCAGACGAGCCGACCCAAGTATGCTCAGCACTACGCCTTCTTTTTCCACGCCCGTATCGGTAAGCTATGGAAATGGGACGATCAACCTGATCAAAACGGTCTCCATCTCTTCCTCTACCCCATCGAACCTTTTCAAAGTGGTGGTGACGGTGACCTCCTCCCAGGCAGCTATGGCTACAGTCACCATGGAAACGTATATCTTAAAGGAATGAGCGCCATGCGAAAGGACAAGATTCTCAACCAGAAGGGGCTCGCCTTGGTCACCGTTTTCTTCATCTTCCTCGTGGCCTTGATCGTGGTGGGGGCCATCGCCATCATCTCGGTGACGGAGATCGGCACCACAAGAACCAATCAGGAGGCCGAGCAAGCCTTCAACCTGGCGGAAGCAGGCATTGACTGGGCGAAAGCCCAATTGGCTGCAAACTATACCTATTCCACGACTGGATTATTCATCAATACTCCAAACATTGGATCTAGCGGGACTGCGCTGGTGAAAGTGGAGAATCCCGGTGGGACCGCTCCCTCTACTTGGACCGTAACCATCACCGCTAAGGGATCCGTCTCGGGAACGGCTACAGCAGCTCGGGCGATCCAGAACACCATGCAGATCACTTTAACCACTACCAGCACTTCCTCCGGCGCCTTGTCGGGATTCTGGAAAAGGCCAATCACCGCGAACGGCTTCATGGAACTGGATGTCACGGATGGAGCCGGCAATCTCACCGTGAATGCACAAGATGTGCAAGGCCCTGCTCTTCTTACCAACAGTACGGGTTACTCCGGATATATTCATTCGGATCATCTGACGATCAACGGAGGAAACCCCAATGTGGGTTATTTCGGAAGCGCGCTGAATGAGATCACTGGCGGAACAGTCACCACCGCCAAGACCCCGACCAAGGATCTCGTCCTCACGCCCACCTTGGCATTCTCCTACCTTCTAGCCAAGGCCCAAGCGGGATCGCCGACCCAGCTCGCATCGCCCACGCGGGTTAGCGTTACGAGAGGTTCATACGATCCCGTCATCTTTCCCACAAGCCACGGCTACCCCAGCCCGGTACGGCTGAGCGGGGGTAGTTGGCCCTCCGGAGGGATTTCTTATGATAACTTAGCAATGGGTTCCACGGTCAATGGACCTCTCTACACTGAAGGCCTCATTACCGTTGCAGGGAATAACGCGAATCAAGTTATTCGAGGCCCGATCTACGTTCGTGGGTACATGGCAGTGGTAGGAAAAAACGTTACCTTGGAGGGGCCAATCTGGGTGAACGGTTACCTTCAAATAACTGCCAGCGATACGCTGTCCATTACCGGACCAATTTATGTGAATGACACCATGGAGATCAAGAACTCGAAAGCGATAGTGGTCCGTGGTGTCATCTATGCCAAAACCTGGATCCATATCAATGGGTGGCAGACGATCACTTCGACGGGAGCGGGGGTAACCTTCGCATCGGATGGACAAATCGAGACACCGGGAGGATCAGGGTTGCAGAAGATCGAAATAACAGGATTGAACGGGCTGGCCTTCCTGTCGAAAACTAACTGGCTGCACATCACAGCTAAGCAGTTCACTGCGAGCGGCCTCCTCTACGCTGGGAATGATATCGAGTTCTGGCAGACGGAGCTTTTCACGCTGAACGCTGGCATGATGGCTGCGACGGGAAACATCTTCATCAAGGACTCTGACTTGCAGCAAGTCACAGTGAATTGGGCAGACCTCTCGTCAGTTCTACCGGTTGGTGTGATCGGCGGTTCCGGTTCATCAACCACGACAACGATTGTGACGAGCACCCCGATTTCCTGGCAGGAGGTTGCACCCTAGACCACCTGCCCTTCCTGGAGAATCAATGGAGGGAGGAGAGAAGGACATGCATTTGAGAGCGAACGAGGCGATTTGAACAGACAATCCGGTTTCGCCCTGCTGGAGCTGATCATCGTCATCGCCATCATCGGCATCCTGGCGGCAGCGATCCCCAATTCTATGGGTATGCAGGACTGCGCCTGCGCGACCAGGCGGTGACCATCGCCCAGAGCGAGATCGAATCTAGGCGAGCCAATCCAAGTACGCTCGGCCTAATGTCTTTCTCCACACCCGTACCCGTAAGCTACGAAATGGGACGACCAACCTGATCAAAACCGTCTCCATCTCTTCCTCTACCCCATCGAACCTTCTTAAAAGTGTTGATAACGTGACTTCCTCTCAAATGGCCAGGGCCACTATGGAAACGTATATCTTAAACGAGTGATCGCCATGCGAAAGCACAAGATTCTCAACCAGAAGGGGCTCGCCTTGGTCACCGTTTTCTTCATCTTCCTCGTGGCCTTGATCGTGGTAGGCGCTATCGCCATCATCTCGGTGACGGAGATCGGCACCACAAGAACCAATCAGGAGGCCGAGCAAGCATTCAACCTGGCGGAAGCGGGCATCGACTGGGCGAAAGCCCAATTGGCAGCCACATGTACTTTTTCCACAAATGGATTCATCCCTACTCCAGGCATTGGGACCAGTGAGACTGCGTTAGTGAGGGTGGAGAACGGGAACCCAACAGGCGCGCCTTCTACCTGGACAGTTACCATCACTGCCAAGGGATCCGTCTCGGGGACGGCAACAGCCGCTCGGGCGATTCAGAACACCATGCGGATCACCTTAACCACTACCAGCACTTCCTCCGGCGCCTTGTCGGGATTCTGGACTCGTCCTCTTACGACGAACGGCGTGTACAACCTCACAGTTACTAATGGGAGTGGCGACCTCAACATCACAACCTCAAATACTCAAGGGGTAGCTATTCTTTCAAATTCGAATGTTGCAGCTAGTATCAGTGCTAGTAAAATCACTGTCACAGGGGGGGTCAAGAATGTAGGATATACACGCAATCCGCCGAAAACCTGGCCGTTGGCTGTTACTCAGACCCTCACGGTCGCGGAACCAATAGCCGTGCCCAGCTTGGCTTTCACATATCTGCTCGCCCAATCGCAAGCGGGCTCCCCAACCCAAGTGACAACTCCGACTCACCAAGGTGTACAACGCACAGGCGATTCCCTAATCTTTCCAGATTCAGCCGCACATCCACCTGAGTCAACACCTGTTCGGTTAAAGGGTGGATATGATAACGGAGGGATTGAATTTACGGCAGCAGACCATGCAATGATTACTGGAACACTCTATGCTGAAGGGAATATCCGGATATTGGGAAACAATGCCAACCAGGTCGTTCGTGGCCCGATCTACGTTGTTGGATATCTTAGCGTAACAGGAAAAAACATCACGCTCACAGGTCCAGTTTATGTTGGGGGAAATCTCATATTGGACGCGAGCCATGATCTAACTGTTACCGGTCCGATTTACGTCTATGGTGACATCAACATCAGAAATGCATCATCTGTTACTTTAGGAGGCGTCCTATACGCGCATGGGAATTTCTATTTTTCTAATACTAAGAAGATTGAAACAAGTGAGTTGGGTGTAAGTCTGGTATCCGACAAAAATATCAATCTCATTGGAGGTTCAGGCTCTGAAATAATCGAGCTCAAAGCACTCAATGGGTTAGGGCTTCTTGCTGGAGGAAACATAACCATCAATGCAAAACAATTCGATTCCAATGGTCTGCTCTACTCAACGGGTGATACAAACCTTAGCTTTAACGATGGCGCCGAAAATTTTGATCTGAGTGGTGTTATGGCAATAGGGGGAAGTTTGAAAGTCGCGAATACAAAAAAATTCACACTGAACTGGACGAATCTCTCGTCAGTTCTACCGGCTAGGGTGATCGGCGGTTCCGGTTCATCAACCACAACGACTATTGAGACGAGCACTCCGATCTCATGGAAGGAAGTCGCACCTTAGCTACCTGTCATAAAAAGGGTGCTATTCTCACCGCCGTTGCTGGCGGGAAGGGCAACGCACGGATCTTTGTCTTCAATATCAATACCAATGGGAAGCTCTCGTCCATTCAATACCTGGCGGTTTAATGAAAGCTGGAAGGGCGGGTTTGAAACCCGCCCCTACCAAATCCTGGAAATCAGTCTAGGGGTCTTCTCTCTGAACTCGACTACACCGCTGCGCCATTGAAAGATGAACAGCAATAAATCCACCAAGAGATCGCCGGGCACAAATCGAAGGAACCCAAGCCAGAGAGCTGAACGGCAGCGCACGAATAGCGTATGATCAAGAGTGGTGAAAATCATGCGTGAGCTTCTTCTGGTGGAGGATGATCCGGTCGATCAGATGGCTTTCCTGCGATGGGGGGAATCCCAATCCGGCGCCTGTCATTTGACCGTGGCGGATTCGCTGCGGGACGCTCTGATCCTGATCCGTTCCCACAGTTTCGATCTTATCCTCTCTGACTATCGGCTCCCCGACGGTACGGCGCTGGAAGTGCTGGCCGCTCCTTGCCGGGCGCCCGTGATTGTGATCACCGGCGCGGGCGATGAAGAAGTGGCAGTGCAGTCCTTGAAAGCGGGGGCGCTGGACTACCTGATTAAAGATGGCGGAGGTCGCTATCTCCTGAACCTGGCCGAGGTGGTGGAGAATGCCATTGCCAAGCGCCAGGCGGAGGAGCTGGCGCAGATCCTCTCCAAGGCGGTGTTGAATACCACGCGCGGCATCTTGGTCACGGATGGCAAGGGCAACCTGATCTTCGCTAACGAGGCTTTCCGCCGCTTGCACTTCCCCTCTGCCCTCTCTTGCACTTCGGTCCGCAACGAGGAGGGTGAGGAGATCGCCCAGGTAATGGTAGTTCTGGAAAGCTAATCGGACAGGGCGAGGGGATCGCCCAGGCGATGTTGGTTTCGATGTCAATTTCGGAGGATTTATTAGAATAGTTGTCTTATTTTCTTGACATTTCTCCTTCTTCGTTGTATTGTATTTCCACAAGCAGGAGAAGGCTTTCCTCACTCCTGGCGACTGGATAAATAGGCTGAAAGGAGGAATTCAGATGGACAAAATCAATGATCGGGATTTTTTTGATGTGCTAGGCAAAGCGTACCAGGAGGCAGACCGCGACTCTGGACCAGACTTGGGGGAAGCGGGGGTTGCCTCTGAGAGTACTTTCGGTCCCTACCTTCGCCGGCTGAGGCTGGCCAAAAACCGTAAACTGCGCGACTTCTGCCGTCGTTATGCTTACGACCCCGGAAACTGGAGCAAGGTGGAGCGCGATCTGCTTCCTGCGCCTTCCGACTTTCCGTCGCTTCAGCACTTGGCCGACGCGTTGGGGCTGGCTGACCCCTCCCCCGAGCGGGCTACTCTCTTCGACTTGGCTGCTCTCCAACAAGGGCGGATCCCAGCCGACCTGCTGGAGGATGAACGATTGAAAAGCCGTCTGCCTGTCTTCTTCCGCCTCCTCCGCGGGAACAAATCAACACGCCAAATGCTGTAGCAGATCATGAACACACTGGGTGAGGCTTGAGGCTATGAGCCGTTACCCTAACCACTGAAGTGATCCCCGGGAAGGCTGCCAAACGCAGCCCTTCGCCTCATCCCCCCTGCCATCTGCGTCTTCCATCGACGGGGTTAGGAACCATCAAGGAACGCCAGATGGAGTTGGATGCCTTTTTCAATGGCGCGGACACCCGGGGAGGTGGCTGAAATCACCGCGGGCTACCGCCTGGAGATGGACCGCCTGGCGCCCTTCCTGGACGATTGCTGCCTGCTGGACCCAGAACAGCGGGTTTCTTCCATGGACCTCCACACCGCCTACCAACGATGGCGCCAGGAGGCCGGGGGAGAAACCGATCAGCCAGATCGCCCTAACCGAGAATCTGGTGGAGCGTCATAGTGAGTTTGTACAGATCCGTGGAAGGGACGAGCGCGGACTTTCCGGAATCGGTCTGACTGAGGAGATTCTAAAAGAGCTCCATGTTGACGCATTTGACCTTTCCGGCTAAACCCACAAATTGCCTCCCAGTAAGGGATGTTGAAAACTAATCATTCACATCTATTGTGGGTAGAGGCTGTTGCTCAACTCTCCTCTTTCTCCCCCAGTACGCCGCAGCACAGCTTTCTTCTTCCTACCGTTTCCTCTTTGCTGGGTCTGTGAACCGCGAAGCTCGGGCGGGTTTGAAGTTTCTTCTTAAAGCAAGAACCTCTTGGGAAAGGTTCTTGGCTTGGCTCATTTTTTGGAGACAGCCCCTGAATTATTGGATAGTGGCTATTCCCGATGAAATAAATAGAATAATCTGTCCCCTTTATTGCTGGATTGATGATGCTTTCCAGTGAATTTTCCGCAGGGATGGCTAATAGCCTGGATCGCATTTTGCGGTCTTTCTATAAATATCCTCTTGACTTATGGTATAATCAGCCTGGGAAAATCTATGAACGAGACAGGGGTGTCAATCTCGAAAGAGTAGTAGCGGTAACAACTGAATAGCACCAAAGAAGGTGTCCCGTAACACGGACGAAGCGGAGCAAGCGGTGGAAATAAAAAGAAGGTTTTGGAAAGAAACGAAGCCGAAAGGGGCAATCCTTCCGGCATTTGTTGTTGGTAGTGTGCAAATCCATCAAAGAACAAATGCAATGAAGCGTCTTTCGTCTAAGAACAGCTTGTCGTTCATGTCTCGCCCCGCTGCCGGCTTCACTTTGGTGGAAGTGATTATTGCCATTGCTCTTCTTGCCCTTGTTCTAGTCTTTGGGCAATTACTGATAAAACAAGCCTTGGGGACTTATCAGAGGGCCGACGCCGCAGTCTCCCAAGAGGATCAATTACTAGCTATCCAGAATCGCATTCAGGTTGATCTTCGTGTCTGCAGTTGGGTGCAAAGCGCGACCATCAGCTCCTCCGTACAACGGCTCTACTTCAGTACAACCGGCTCGATCCCCCTCACCAGCAGCAGTACCTACTACGAATATAACGCCACCGAGAAAATATTGTATCGATCGTTGGCGGGGGTGAAAAACGTACTGTCGGAGAACAATCTTATCGCTTGCTCTTTTGCCGTTTCTCAGCCCAACTCGCTCTCCCAGATGGTCCGAGTGGAAATCATCTCGAAAGAAAGCAAGAGTCTCACCTATACACCGGCATATACCCGTTCCTTTGTGGTCAACCTGAGGCGCTACAAATGAGAGTCCGGCGCCGGCGATCCCAAAGAGGTTTCACGCTGGTGGAGGTAATCGTAGCCTTTGCCATCCTCTCTCTGCTCTCTACCATGGTGATGGCTATAGCCGGCCAGATGCTCTTCTTCTCTAGTAAGGTTCAGGGGCGAAACCAAGCCCTTTCCTTTGCTCAGTCGAAGATCGAGGAAATGCGAAGCAGCCTGGTGATTCCTTCTTACTACCAAGATGAGCCAAAATTCGGCTACCTGCGCACGGTCACCTCGACCATCGTTGCGGATACGACTTCCACCGCCACCGATCCCCAGATCATCCGTTTCCTACGACATGTGACGGTATCCGTCCAAGTCCCACAAAACTCAGGAGGAGGCACTTACTCATTGGAAACACAAATCCAGACCTATCGTCCTCAAGTGGCATTCCAGTTCCCAGTAATCGGTGAATCCTATGTGCGCTCGGGCGTAGAAACGCTGCTGGAAGGGAACTTGCGGGACGATGGCTATAATATCGACAAGTCCAATATCTACTACCGGGTGCGGGAATACAGCGGTGAGACTTGGGTGACATGGAGCGAGTGGGGGTATTTTGCCGTGGCAGGGGGGATGGTCTGGTCAGATATGAACCATACCGTCGTTGCCCCCCAGACTTTGTTGATGGGTAACTCCTATTACTTCACCTTCCCGGTGACCCCCAATCGGCCGGATGGCCAGTGGGTGGAAATTCAGTTCTCCGCCATCAACGACGCCTCGGTGCAGTGCGAGCAGCCCCTTACCCCCCAAGGCGGTACTTCGTACATCAAGCTGGCCGTGGACAGCACCTCCCCACAAATCCTCTCCTTCACACTCTCTCCAAGCAGCCAAGTGGGAAACTCCACCCCTCTGCAAGCAGCCAACCTGACGGTTCAGGATCCGGTTCAAGGTGGGATCGCCTCCGATGTTTACGTCTCCTATGTGACTTTGAACAAGGCAACCACTCCCACCCAATATTGGGGTATCGATCCAGCCAGCGAGACTGCCGCTTGGATCACCTCCACCCCGTCTCCCTACTATTGGGCGATGACCTTCACTTCCAGTGAAAATCAATGGGCCTGGTCCCCTCTTCCCCTGAATCCCTTTTCCTCCGACCCGCCCGGAACAGAGTATTCCACATCTGGCTACGTGCTTGATAAAGTAATCGGGCGAACCAGTGCCTTCCAGACCCTGATCCCCGTCCAGTGGGCGCCCTTCGGCGTGGGGGGGCAAGCATGGCCGGATGTCAATGCCAACTATGCCCGAACCGGCACGCTGACTCTGGCCATCCCAGCCTCCACTCCCGCCACCAGCTACAGCGCCGGTCCAGCCTGGGGCGAATACGGCCTCACTGCCACTACCTTCATCTCCCCACGCAGCTTGGCTGTTTCACCCAGCGGGACAATGTACATTGCTGACGCCTCCGATCCGTCCTACCCAATCAAAACTTACGATCAAACCGGTTCCTTCTTGGGCGCCTGGTCCGGCAGTTCCAGCCAACTGACGCAAGCCACAGCAGTGGCAGTCGATGCTGCCGGCTTCGTCTATGTCACTGACGGTGGGGACGACCAGGTGAAGAAATTCAGCTCGGATGGAACCCGTTGGCATAGTTGGAATGCCGGGATGAGCGATCCAGCCGGGATCGCGGTCGCCTGGGATGGATCTGTCTACGTGACAGGCAAGAACAGTGGTGCAGCCACGGTGAGGAAGTTCGATCCCCTGGGGATCGCACAAAGTTCCTTCTCGGTATCAGGCCTCTCCGATCCCCAGGGGATCACTGTAGACCCTTGGGGTTTCCTTTACATCACGGACTTCTCCCAGGGAAAGGTTCGCAAGATCAACTGTGAAGGCCTAATATTGGCAACATGGATCGTCCCTTCAGCCTACAGCATCGCGGTGGACGGCGAGGGGCGCCTTTATGTCGTGGAGCAGCAAGCCAAGAAGATCGATAAACTATCCCACCAAGGAAATATGCTCGCTTCCTGGAGCATCGCCTCGGCGGACAAGCTGCCCGCCGCGATCGCTGTTTCTTCTGCAGGAACAGTGTTCGTGACCTCACTGAACGTGACTGCTGGAGACCGGTATTACATCACCACCTTCAACCCCCAATAAGGAGCGCAGGATGAGACAAAAAAGAGGAAAGCGCAACAACCAACGTGGGATTGCCTTGATCACTACGGTCTTTCTGTTGGCCATCTCAGTAGTAGCCATCGGAGCAACCATCGTCCTCACCCATACCGAGATCTCCACAGCCGCCTCCAGCCAACGCAGCCAAAAAGCCTTCAGTCTGGCCGAGGCCGGGGTCGATTGGGCGGCGGCCAAGCTTCGCGCCGATGCCGCGTTTGCAATGACCTCTACTACCCTCCTTTATGATTCCGGCCAGACAACAATCAACATCGAACGCCTGGGAAACAACATCATTGTCGTTTCGCAGAGCCGTATCGATGGATCGGATTCGCAAACACCGACCGCCCAGCGGGCCATACGCGTCACTTTCGCCCCCGTTGTCGGCTACAATGCCTCGTCGCTCTGGCACCGGGCTATCAGCACCGACGGCAAACTGACCGGTTCCGGCAACATCAGCATCCAGAGGGATGACCCGACCAAAGGACCAACTGGACAGTCCAACCTGGCGCAAGCAGGATCTATTGTGTTTAGCGGCAATATCGAGGTGGCCGGTACCCCCGGACTGGGATACGTGGCGGGCGGCTCAGCTGTGCTTAATGGGAATGCCCATGACATCTCCGTCTGGGAGGTTCCCACCGAAACCATCACCACGCCGAATATCCCATATTGGCGGGGGCTTGCCCAGGCATCCGGCCATTCATACAGCGGCAACCAGAAATTTCAGGGGAGTTACAGCTCCGACGGCCTTTACGTCAATGGCGACCTCACTCTTAGCGGAAATGCCACATTGAGTGGAGTTATTTTCGCAGAGGGGGACATTGATGTGGCCGGTAATTTCATAGGGAACGCCATCTTCGTTTCGGCCGGCAATATCAAGATGAGCGGCAATGTCGACATCTCCGGAATGGAGGGAACCGCCATGATCGCCGGGGGCACTCTGCGCCTGTCTGGAAACAAGCAGATCCAAGGATATTTGTACGCCGGAGGCGCCGCCACCTGGACCGGAAATGCCAACCTGGTCGGAGCCATCACCGCCAAAGGAAATATCACCTTTCATGGAAATGTGGACATCCGCTTTCACGACTTCACCGATGAACAGGAGCATCTTGCACCTGGATTCCTGACCAGCAATACCAGCCTCTCCCTTCTTTCCTGGGAGGAAATCGGCGTGACCGCCACTCCATGAACCAATCCTCATCTTTTCTCCCTCCTCTGCGCAAGAGCGGCCATTCGGCCGCTCTTGCATTTCCTAGGGTAGGAGCGCGGTTTTCGCTATTGACAGGTAATCCTGCACCGTGCTATCTTTTGCCGGTTAGCACTCTGGCATTGAGAGTGCTAAAGGGAGATGAATGAACTGGACAACGAGATGAGACACAAGGAACAGACGCCTGGGAACCCCCGGCGCGATGAGAAAAAAGAAGAGAAATCACAAACAGTGGAGGAACGACTCGCCGAACAGGGCGAGCAGATCCGCCTGCTGAAGGATCAGTTGGATCAGAAAGAAGGCCAACTGGACAGCGTCATTGGTCAGCTTAAGAAGGAGGTCTCCTCGGCTCTCAACAAGCAGGCTTTCTTCGAACGGGAGACGCGCCAGTTCAAAGAGCGAGCCAACGAAGATCTGCTGAACCGCCTGCTGGAGGTTTACGACAACTTCCAGCGCGCCTTGCAAGCCATGGAGTCTGCCCCCGATTCTCCGGTCAAGCAAGGCGTCTACCTTATCGCCAAGCAGTTTGAGAGCCTGCTGAAGCTGGAAGGCGTGGAAGAGATCGACTGCCTCGGCCTGCCCTTCGACTGCAATCGCCAGGAGGCTGATTGCTTCGAGATGACGGACCGTTGCCCGGAGGGCACTGTCACCGATGTCCTGAACAAGGGCTACGCTTACAAAGGAAAGATCCTCCGCCCTGCCCGCGTGCGTGTGGCGAAGAACAATAACCTAGAGATAGAAACGGAGGAACCATAGAAATGGGAGTAATTTTAGGAATCGATTTGGGAACGACCAACTCGGAGGTCGCCTATCTGGACCACGGTAGGCCGCAGGTGATCCCCTCGTCTGAAGGCAGCCACCTCTTTCCATCGGTAGTGGCTTTCACCAAGGATGGCCAGCGCCTGGTGGGCGAACCGGCCCGCCGTCAAGCCACCCTTAACCCGGAGGGCACCATCCTAGCCATCAAGCGCAAGATGGGCACCAACATCAAGATCACCATCTTCGGCAAAGAGTACACGCCGCAGCAGCTCTCCTCCTTCATTCTACAGAAGATGAAAGCGGACGCTGAAGCCTACCTGGGGGAAAAGGTCGACAAGGCGGTGATCTCGGTCCCCGCTTATTTCAACGACTCGCAGCGGCAGGCCACCAAAGATGCCGGGCAGATCGCCGGGCTGGAGGTGGTGCGCCTGATCAACGAGCCCACGGCCGCTGCTTTCGCCTATGGGCTGAACAAGGCCGACAAAGAGCTGAAGATCATGGTCTTCGACTTCGGCGGGGGAACCTTAGACGTCACCATCATGGACTTCGGCCAGGGGGTCTTCGAGGTGCGCTCCACTTCCGGCGACACCCAACTGGGCGGCACCGACATGGACAACTTGCTGATCGAATACATCTGCGACGAGTTCAAGAAGGACACCGGCATCGACCTGCGCAACGACCGCACGGTGATGCCGCGAATTCGCGAGGCCGCCGAGAAAGCCAAGATCGAGCTGAGTACAACCTACTCTACAGACTTGAATCTGCCGTTCATCACGGCTGACGCCTCCGGCCCCAAGCACTTGGTGATGCCCCTCACCCGCGCCAAGCTGGAGTCGCTGGTCACTCCCATCGTGCAGCGCTGCCGGCCCTCCATCGAGCGCTCCCTCTCCGACGCCAAGCTGACCCCCAGCGAGATCGACAAGATCATCCTGGTGGGCGGTCCGACGCGGATGCCGATCGTGCAGAAATTCGTGGAAGATTTCATGAACAAACCGGCCGAGCGCGGCATCGACCCGATGGAGTGCGTAGCCATGGGCGCGGCCATCCAGGCCGGTGTGATCGGCGGCGAGATCAAGGATGTGGTGCTGGTGGATGTGACTCCGCTCTCCCTGGGCATCGAGACCCTGGGGGGCGTTTTTACCAAGATGATCGACCGCAACACGCCTATCCCTACGCGCAAAACCCAGATTTTTACCACTGCCACCGACAACCAGCCAGCCGTGGAAGTGCATGTCCACCAAGGTGAGCGCACCATGGCCAAGGACAACATCTCTCTGGGCCGCTTCATCCTGGAGGGGCTCCCCCTGGCTCCCCGCGGCGTGCCCCAAGTGGAAGTCACCTACGAGATCGACGCCAACGGCATCATTCAAGTCTCAGCCAAGGACAAAGCCACCGACAAAGAGAATAGCATCACCATCACCGGCGGCACCCGCCTCTCCAAAGAGGATATCGACAAGATGACCATAGACGCCGAGCGCTTCGCCGAGGAGGACCGCCAGCACGCCAAGGAAGTGGAGCTGCGCAACCAAGGCGATTCGCTGGTCTACACTGGGCGCAAGACCCTTTCCGATTTTAAGGGCAAGGTCGACGCGGCCAAGGTGGAAGCGGCGGAGAAGGCTCTCGCCGAGCTGGAGCAGTTGCTGAAAGAGAACAAGATGGACCAGGTGGAAGCCAAGATGCGCGAGGCTTCGGATCTTCTCTCCAAGATCGGCGAGGAAATCTACAAGCAAGCCCAGAAACAGCAACCTCCGCCTCCCCCGCCCGGCAGCAGCCCGGGACCGCAAGCAGGAGCCGCCGAAGGAGCTCCCGGAACGGAGCCCGGCAGTGACGGCAAGACCATCGAGGGCGATTACGAGGTTAAGAAATAGGCATCACTACGATGAACCCGTTCCCCAGGGGGTTTCTTCCTCCCCCTGGGGACTTTTGTTATGCCCGCGCAAGGTATCTAGGGGTGGGTTTCGAACCCACCCAAGGAAAGGCATGAAGAGAGGATGAGCCCGCAGAAAGACTTCTACCAGGTGCTCGGCGTAGCGCAAAGCGCCACCGGTGACGAGATCAAGTACGCCTACCGCCAGTTGGCTCGCCAATTTCACCCCGATTTGAACCCCGAACCAGGGGCGGGCGATAAGATGCGCGAGATCAATGAAGCCTACGAGGTTCTCTCCGACAGCGATAAACGCGCCCGTTACGACCAGTTCGGGACTGCCGATGTACCGCAGGGGAGCCCCTTCGGAGGCAGTTCCGGCGGCGGTCTCGGCGACTTGGGGGAGATCTTCAGCGCTTTTTTCGGCGGAGGAATGCGCAGCGGCGGTGAGGTGGAACGCGGTCCGCATCGCGGCTCCGATCTGCGAGCCAACGCGCGCGTGACGTTGGAGGAAGTGGCCACCGGAACTGAGCGGGAGATCTCCGTTAACCGCCTGGAACGTTGCATTACCTGCAACGGGACTGGCGCGGAAGCGGGCAGCTTCCCGGCGATGTGCCCACGCTGCAATGGCCGGGGTGTCATGCGCCAGGTCAACCAGTCTCTCTTCGGTCAGTTTATCCAGGAAGTTGCCTGCCCGGAATGCCACGGCGAAGGGCAAATCATTCGCAATCCCTGCGCTAGCTGTCGGGGAAACGGGGTAAGCCGCGTTTCCCGCAAGCTGAGCATCCATATCCCTGCCGGGGCGGACGACGGCACCAAGCTCCGTCTTAGCAACGAGGGGGAAGCAGGCCTTCGCGGGGGACCGGCAGGAGACCTCTTCATCAGCCTCTCAGTGGCCAAGGATCCGCGCTTCGAGCGCAATGAAGCCAACCTTTTCACCACCCTCTATGTCCCCTACCCTACGCTCGTCCTGGGAAGCACGGTAACGGTGCAATCGGTGCTGGATATGCATAACCTGAGCATCCCTCCAGGCACCGAAGCGGACAAGCAGTTCAACCTGCGCGGGGCCGGCCTTCCCTACCTGGGCCGGCGAGAGAAGGGCGATCTTTATGTGACCGTCAAAGTGAAGGTGCCCAAGAAGCTCAGCCCGCAGGAACGCCAATTGTTGGAACAATTGGCCGAACTTCAAAACGACGGGAGCGCCCCCCCCGCGGACAGCAAGAAACCCAGCAGCAAGAAGAAAAAGAAGGGTCTCTTCGGGTAAAAGTTAGGCAAATGGGGACAGATTTAAATCTGTCCCCATTAATTATTTTAAAGCAAGCGGCGAAAACTAAAGAGACGCACCATCCAGAAGAAAAGGAAAGCGCCAACTCCGGCAGCAAGCAGGACCGCCCAATGCGTGGCTCTCCAGTGGCCCAGGGTAGTTGCCAGGTAGGCGGCGATCAAGGCCCCGGTGACGCTGAGGATCAACGTCTCCATGAACTGCAAACCACGGCGGATGGGGAAGAGGAAATGACAAAAGACCGTCACCCCGAACCCGACCAGAGCCCACCAGAGCCAGTTGCTCATCCCGGCCTCAGTATGTCGTCTGCCCGTTGAAGGTGAAAGCCCTCACCTTGAGGGCAGGGACCAGGTTCCCGCCGAAGAAGCCGGCCTGCAGCTTCCGCTCGAAGCCGATCATTTGAGCTTCCTTCAGCGCGCCTAGGATAGATGAGGTAAAGCGCAGGTTGCAGAGGGGCATGGTGATCCGCCCGTGATCGATCTTGAAGGTGCCGTCGCGGGTCATCCCGGTGATCAGGGTCATCTTGGGATGAACCGGCCGGACGTACCATAGGCGCGTCACCAGTACGCCATCCTCGGTGTTGGCGATCATCTCCTCCACTGTTGCGTTCCCAGGCGCCATCACCATGTTCAAGGGCAAGGGCCCATATCCGTTCGGCTGGGGCAGAGCGTGCCCGGTGGAACGTTTCCCCTCCAGATTGGCGGTGAAAGAATCGTAGACGACTCCTTTGGCTACCCCGTTCTCGATGAGGGCGACTTTCTCTTTGGGTTGCCCCTCGAAGTCAAAAGGAACGATCCAGCCTTCCGGGTGCAACCCGTCATCCCAAATGGAGATGGTCTCGGCTGCCACCGGTTGGCCCATGGCGTCACTCATGAAAGAACGCTTCTCTTGACAAGACAGTGCGCCCAGTCCCATGAACCCGAGATAGTCCAGCATCTCGGCCACGGCGTAGGGCAAGAAGACCGCTTCCATCTCCTTCACTTCGGTAAGCTGGGGATCCTGGGCGCGGAGGGCGCGCTCCAGTGCTTCTTCAGCCACTGCTTCCACGTCAATCGACGCTGCTGATGTGCCATGACGGTCGGCATAGCCGGCCGAAGTCGGGGAGAGGAGAACGGTAGAGAGGGAGGCGCGGGTTGCTTCGGTGTAGGCTTCCACCCCCAGGGAGTTAACTACACCCAGCTTGTAGACACTGGTGGAGAAGGCGCCCGAGGCCTTCACCGGATGCCCTTTCAGCTTGGCCACCAGCTTGGCTACGCCATCGGCACGCTCCTCCGGGGAATAGCGGGCAGTGTGCCCTACGAAAGCGCCGGCAGGGGCAGGAAGAATCGTCTGCGGACCGGGCAAGCTCTTGAACTCGTTGTTCTTTGGAGAAAGGCGGGCGATCTCAGCCGCTATCTGAACCGTCTTGGCCACCTCTTCCGGGTCCAGGCGGTTGGTGGAGGCAATGCCGATGCGCTGATCGACCACCAGGCGAACGGTCAGAGAGGCATCCTCCTGGCTGGTATTCTGGTGAATGATGGAATTGGCGAAGCGTGTCAGTTGTTCATCCTGAACAGCCAGTACAGCTTCCGTCTGGTCGGCATGACTGGCGGCTAGAACCTGCTTCAGGATGGAGAGGATCTCGTCGCGGTTCATTTCTTCACTCCTACCTGCACGTTGCGGAAACGAGCCGGGGACGCCCCATGCCCCACATGCATGGTCTGGGATGGCTGCCCTTTTCCGCAGTTGGTAAGGCCCCAGAGGAACCAGGACTTCTCGTCGGCGATGGCATCGCAGGAATTCCAGAACTGAGGCGTCATCCCGGTATAGGTGGCGTTCTTAATAGGGGCTCCCAATTTGCCATGCTCGATCTGGAAGGCAATCTCTGTGCCGAACTGGAAGTTCAGACGCTTGTCATCGATCGACCAGCTCTTGTTAGTCACCAGGTAGAGGCCATGTTCGGTGTCGGCGATCAGTTCCTCGAAAGGCACTGTCCCCGGCCGGAGGCTGATGTTGGTCATGCGGATGATCGGCATCCGTCCCCAACCGTCGGCTCTCATTGCAGCCGAGTTCTTCAACCCCAGTGCGGTAGCCGTCTCGCGGCTGGTCAGGTAGCCAACGAAGAGCCCCTCTTTGACCAAATCCACCGACTGGGCGGGAAACCCTTCATCGTCATAGGCGAAGGTTCCCAGGCCGCCGGGGATGGTGGCGTCGGCGTAGATGGTGACATGCTTGGAGCCGTACTGCAGCTTGCCTAGCAGGTCCGGCATCATGAAGCTGGTGCCTGCGTAGGAAGCCTCGGTGCCCAGAACCCGGTCCAATTCGGTGGGGTGTCCGCAGGATTCATGGATCTGCAAGCCTAACTGACTGGAATCGAGGATGATATCGATCTCACCGGAGGGACAAGGCTTGGCCGTCAAAAGGTCAACGGCTTCCTGCCCAATGCGCTCGGCGTTCTCCAGCAAGCCCAGGGTGGCGATGAACTCGTATCCCAAGGCCCGCACATTCCCCCCCATCGAGTTGGGGAAAGAGCGGATCTGCATATCGTTCTCGTCTACTGCATAGGCTTCCAGGCCACCGCCGGACTCCACCTTGTGCTGCTCGATGAACGACCCTTCCGAGGAGGCGAAGATCTTCCGTTCCTTCCAGAAGTCCAGGGTAGCGCGAGAGATGGTCACCCCCTGCACAGCCCGCACCTTGTCGTCTACTTGGGTCAGGAACTGGATCTTCTCCTCCAATGGAACTTGGAAAGGATCGATCCGGCAGTCAGCGGGGAGATAAGCCTCCACCTTCGGCAATAGCTCCAGGACCACATCGCGCTCTTTGACGCGTGCCGAAGCTTCGGCAATGCGCACGGCCAAAGCGGCGATCTCTTCCACTTTCCGGCCGTTGAGCGTACGGGAGCTGGCGAAACCCCAGGCTCCGTTCTTTAGCACGCGCACCCCAAAACCCGCATCCAGGCTATTGGCGATCGATTCCACATTCCCCGACTTCAAAGCCAGGTTCTGCTGCTCGCGCCGGATGATGCGGATGTCAGCATAAGCACAGCCAAGCTTCTTGGCCGTACTCATACACAGTTCAGTGAACTCTCGCAAATGATGCTCCTTTCTTGTGGGGGGGGGACAGATTTGTCCCCCACACTGTCTGTTGGCTCAGAACTCCGTTTTGGCGTCGTCTCCCCCCTTTCCTTCCGCATCTGCGGAGATGGAATCGGCATCAAGCTGCTCCGCTTGGCGCAGTTCCTCCTCTTCCCGACGTGCTTCACGCCGAAGAAGAAAACCGGCTAACAGCAGTGCAACGGCCGGGATAGCCAATGGCCACCAATTGCCCAGCCAGGCGAAGAGATAGCCAAGGGCCATCAGCAGAAACAACAGGGCGGCAAGAAGAACTGCAAGGGAAGCCCAGCGGCTAACCCGCACCGCTTCCCCCTCCTCCGCCTCCTCCGCCGCCACCTCCAGAGAACCCGCCCCCGCCGCCGCCGGAGGAGCTGGAGCTCTCCGGGGTGAAAGCCGTGCTGACACGGGAGCTGAAATCATTAAAGGAGTCTTGCAATGCTTGACCGAATTGGCTGCTCCCTCCCATCGCGGAATGGCCGTAGGCGCCGGCGTAAGCCCACACCCACCAAGGGGGTGCGTAGAAGTCCGGCCGCGAGGCGAAAGACGCTACCCAACCCTTCTCAATGCCAAAGACAATTGCGTAAGGCAGGTACTCCGAGAAGATCGTGGTGGTATCGCGCAAGGCCGGCCGCTTCTCCAGCTCCAGCATATACTGCATGAAAGCCTTCCAAGCGGACAGCTCGCGCGCACCGGTGTAACTACGGCGCGGCATCGCCCAGCCGATGCCGAGAACGAAAAAGGAAGCGAAGACCAAGCCAATGCCCAGGATAAAGACCTGCAACACGAAAAGAGCGATGCCCCCGAAAAGCATCAGTAAGCCGATCGTGCTATAGGTAGCGCGGACTTTGCCAGGATCGGCATCGAAAAAGCGGAAAGGCGCCAGGTAAGCCCAGATCTCCTTCTGGAAACTGCTTACATAGCCGGAAAGCGCGTGCGCCATGGCGGTAAGAGTGGTTGTTTGCACGTGGGCGCCGAAGAGCAGGTTGAAGAGGTAGCTCTCGTAGGGCTGAAGGTTCTGATCCTCTTTCAGCTTAGTCAGACGGAAGTCGGCCCCCTCTTGTTCCATCTTCAGGTATCCTTTGTGGGCCAGGTCGAAGATCGTTGCCTGGATCCCTTTCTGGGTAGAAGCTTGCCGCCAGAGCGCATCGACCCCAGCCGGGCGCAATCCGGTGGGGGGGCCGGAAATCATCGCTGTAGAGGGCAGCATGCGCAGTTCACGCCCTTTGGTCCACCACTGGTAGATCATCCAGATGGGCACCAGCAAGGCGATGGCAATCGCCAATATATATTGGACATCTAACCAGAAGCGGCGCCAACGGGCGGCACTGTCCAAGTCTTGTTGTTCTTGCTGCACCTGGGGGAGAATGGCTTGGGTGGAGCGGCTCACTCCAGGTGGAAGGGAGACCAAACCTTGCGGGAAGAGCAGGCGCACCTCCAATCCTACCCCCTCATCGAGAGGGGATTCCAGTTGGACAGTCGTGCCATCAACGATGGTCACCTTACCACTCCCCGAGGTCGGACCGTACCCCCACACCCGCAATTGCTCAGGCGTCGCACCGGCTGGCAGATGCAGGGCAACACGCGCCTGCTCCATGGGTTTTTCATGGTCTGCGCCAATGAACTTGAAATAAAGCTGGTCATAGTCCTGCCAAAAGCTGATCGCGCCGCGTCGAGCCGCTCCTACCAAGCGATAGCCGATCACCCAACTATGGGTAGAATCCGTGTAATCGAAATTCCAGCGAATAGTCACGCGGGAGCCCTCGTCGGTAACGCTGTATGTTCCTGGAGCGGTTCCGGCATCACGACGGTAGACCGTCCCGTTCGCCTCGCGCACGCTGACCTGGTCTACTCCTTCGATCTGGTTCTTCTCGATATAAAGGTAAGCGAAATGATAATTATCTTCGAATCGCAGGCTTCGCGTCTCTTCCACCAACAGGTTCCCCTCCGCTTGTACTTGAACCTGAAGGGAAACCTCGGTCCAGACATAGTCCTTGGCTTGGACACTGGTGGGCAAAATCAATAGGAGGCATGACGACATCACGGCAAGGAGGAGCGATAAGGTTGCCAAGCGCCTCCAGCGGTCGCGGGTTATTCTTCTCATTTTCGCTCCTTTCCCAGCGGGATCTCACCCATTATACGCAGAACGCCCTGCCGGGGGCTATGATGCTGCCGCTGGCTGTAATGCTACCGGGGGCTATGATGCTGCCGCGGGTTGTCATGGTGTCGCGCCAGCGCTCGCCACAGTTCCTCCCGGCCATCGAAGAATTGTTCCTGTTCCACGCCGCCTTTCATCAAAAGAAGGGTGTTTTCTGGATGGAAAGAACCAATCCGGGTGAGGGCCAAGTCGCGCTGGGCAAAGGGTTCCTCCAACAAACCGGGCGGTGCGGCGATCAGCATCGCCCCGGAGGAGATCAAAGCCAGCGGGTCCAACTCCAGAGCACGACAAAGAAGGACCGTCTCCATGCGAATGGGGAGCGCTTCTTCTTCCACGCGCAGTCCGCAGGCAGAAGCTTTCATCATCTCCCAAGCCCCGCCCAGCAGTCCTCCTTCAGTCACGTCATGCATGGCATGAGCACCGAGGGAAGCGGCCAGCAACCCTTCGGGTACTACCGAGATCTCCTCCAGGAAAGTTGCCGCATGGGCCAACAGCTCCTCGCCCAGGACAGGGCGCAGCTCTTCCGCCAGCTCACGGGCAAGGATCGCCGTCCCCTCCAAAGCAAGCGCTTTACTGAGGTAGAGGGCGTCCCCCAACTGGGCTCCGCCGGTTCGAACCAGGCGACCGCGCGGCGCCTTGCCTACCGCTGTGGCCAGCACGACCAGTTGCGGTAAATACGGCGTGACTTCGCTATGACCGCCAAGGATAGCCGCCCCCAAAGAACGGGCAGCACGGTCGGCATCCCTCATCATCATCGCCAGCTCCTCCCCAGGCAGGTGGGGAGGAATCAGCCAGGTCAAGAGCAATCCGACCGGCTCGGCGCCTGCGGCGGCCAGGTCGTTGCAGGCGATGTGGACAGCTAGCCAACCGATCTCCTGGCTAGCTCCGGTGATAGGATCGGTGGAGAGAACCAGCAAAGATTCACCCCCCAGGTCGAGGACAGCGGCGTCCTCCCCCAATGCGGCGCCCACCAGAACCTCCGGTCGTTGTGATCCCAGAAAAGGGAAGACCAGGCGGGTCAATTCCTGGGGGGACAACTTGCCGAGGGAAAGCTTAGACACGCCTATCTCTACCCCAAAAAGCTACGCTCCTTAGGTATGGCTGCAGGCTCACTGGGTGACCTGGTTGTCTAGTCTCGCCTCTACGGAAGCTCAGAATCGCCCTACTTTCCAGAAGGAGGCATCGGGTAGATGGTCGGCTCCACCAGGGGTGAGGAATCGGAGGGGGAGGAGCCGGAAGGCAGAGACTCCAAAACGTGAGTTTTCGCTTCTCGCTGTCCAACTCCAGCATTCCCGAGCCAGCGCATCAGCGTCCCGGCCAAACCATCCAACGAGCCAGAACCATTGCTGCCGGAAACCAGCACTTCGGGTACAAACTTTACCCCGCGGTCAGCCAAAGCAGTGATGGCGTTGACCATCGCCGTGGGTTCCTGTCCAAGCGCGCGGACCTGAGCCTCGTAGGCCTTGGCCCGTGCCATCCCGATCGCCTCCACTTCGGCGCCTTTGGCGGCGCCAGTCTCCCGGATATAGGTGGCTTCGCCATCGGCTTCAGCTTTACGGGCGGTGGCGTTGTTGCCCTTGATCTCCACATTGACGCGGGACTCAGCCAGCTTGGTCTGCATGTCTGCGGTCCCCCGGGCCTGCTCAGTGGCGATGCGTTGGTCTTGCGCCTCGCGCTGCTTCTGGTAGGTCTGGATCTCCTGGTTGGCGATTTCCCGTTCCGTCAGCACTTTCACCAGGCTCTCCGGCAGAATCACATCCTGGATGTAGACGCCGCGGGTCTCCACCTGGTACTGGGCAAGGTGAGAAGAGATGTGCATGTAGGCTTCCTCCTGCACCTTCTGCCGCGTCTCGATGAAGCTGATGGCCGGCATCGACTGCAGCTTATCGCGGAAGTGGTTGCCCACTGCCGCCTGCAGGACCTCGTTGACCAGGTTGGCCATGGTCCCCACCATCGAGATGACGCGGGGAGCCTTCGTGTCCGGCACGTGGATCTGCACCTGTAAATCGATGCGAAAGATGAACCCTTCGCGCGATTTAGCTACGATCTGGGAAAGCTGGCGATCCAGGTTGTGCGCTTGCGAGGTGGCTTCAGCCCAGTTCAGGGTAAGGATCGAAGTGGGCACGATCTCGGCTTGATAACAGCGTGGGTTGACCGAGTACTTTCCGGTTCGGATCGGCTCCTGCCAAATGCCGCGGTGGCCGGAGCGCACCAGTGTGCCGAACTTGAACTCTTCACCGGAAGTGTCCTTGGCGCCCAGCCCGACATAGGCTTTGATCACCGCCACCTGGCCCTGCTCCACCACCAGCATCGGCACCATTTCCACCGAAACCAGGAAGGGGTTCAGCGCGTAGGCGCCGTAGAGCAAGGGGTCATGCTGCAAACCGATGCGGCCGCCTTTGTCGAGGAAAGCTTGGAAGTCCTGGTAGTTGTTGTGCAGATTGTTTTTGCTCCCCAGGAGATGGTCGATTAGCTCGCCATCTGAGGCTCCCTCCTGTTCCAGCTTTTCCAGGTCGGCAAATCCGCCCAGACGGCTGGCGATGTCTCCAGGGGGAAGCGGGTCACCCTCGTAGACAGTGACGATCCCCACCATGTCGTTGACATCTCCCTCGCGGCTGCGCGGGAGGGGTTCGATGCGGACCAGTGAGAGCTGATCGGGACGAAGGCCATAAGCCTCCGGCGTCAGCTTGCCAGATTTGGTTAACCAGGCACGCAACTCGGTGGCAATCGGCTCTCCATAAACCTGACGACGGGTAATCACCATGAAGGCTACCGGGTGAATCGGCACCAGCGTGCCGGGCGGCAGGACGGGGCGTTGCACGCCCTTCTGCCCCCCCAGGGCGATAAATTCTCGCAAATCGGAGAAGTTGGCAAACTCCGTTTTGAAAACTGCCGACTTGGCGCCGATCGGCAGCGGCGCACCGACTTGGGCCACCACCACACCAATTTCCCCAGCCGGCACCTGCACCCAAGGAAACTTGTCGACGCGGTATAGCATCCAGAATTTCCAACGCCAGCCTGCCATCAACAGATCAGCCTGGTAGCCGGCTTCCCCCTGGAAGGCGATGGGGTTGTCCTGGTAGAGCTTGCGGAAGGAGAAACGCTTCGTCACTAGCCCGACCTGGGTCGGCCCAATGATGCGGATTGAGGGGAGGAAGAGGATCAAAAAGAGTAAAATGCCTCCCAGTATATAGATCGTCGTCCACGGAATCATCTCAGTACCTCCTTGCGTTAACGGCGCGAACCCAGTGGGTTCCACCTGTCCCTAGATTATAAGGCCTTTCCAGCCCAATGGCGCAGATCTTCGGAAAATAGATCAGCTAACTTCTGCTCAGGCGCAGCGCGAATAGCCGCAGATGCGGCAGACCAGGCAACCTTCGATGTACTCCAGGACGTTGCCGCACTCCGGACAGACGCCGCCCATGGTGCGGGGGACAAGACCAGCGGACGAGGCCGGCGTTGGTGGAGAGAGGGTATCTCCAACCACTGGTGGACTGTCTTTATCCGGGGAGATGGATTGGACGCTCTCCTGCGGTGCAAAGAGACTCCCCTGGTGCGTGCCATAGGGTCCGGCGTAACCGGCGCCCCACATCTTCCTTCCCATGGCCAGCGCCACTCCCTGGGCGATAGAGCGCACCGGCACGCGGGTTCCGTCGCTTGAGAAATCGTTGACTGCTTCGCGAGACTCGCATCGCCAGAGCTGCTCAATCACTTCCTGCGAATCGACTCCGGCGCGCAGGGCCAGCGAGATCAGACGGGAGAGACCATCCGCTTCCTGGTCGCGCGACTCTACGAAAACCTCGCAGATCCCTTCCTCATCAGAGTTGACCGTCACGTAGATGCGGCCGCGGGGTGTCTCTACCCGCTCAGTGGAGCCGGCGGTAACCTTGGGCCGACGGCGCGCCACCTTGTGCCTGCTGGCAGCCAGCTCGTCCCAGGTCTTTCCCTCCTCACCGGCGGGAATGTTCAGAACCTGCTCCTCGCGGCTCTTGTCGCGGTAGATGGTGACCCCTTTGCAACCCTCGCGGTAAGCCAGCAAGAATACCTTACGCACTTCTTCCTCGCCGGCTTCCTGAGGAAAGTTCACCGTTTTGCTGACTGCATTCTGGGTGTGGCGCTGGAAGGCTGCCTGCATGCGCAGGTGGTACTCTGGGCTTATATCGTAGGCAATGCGGAAAGCTTGGCGAACCTCCCGGGGTATCTCTTCAATTCCCTGTAGCGTACCTTGATGAGCGATGCGCTCCATCAGCGCCTCGCTGTAGAAGCCTCTCTCTCGGGCAATCCGCTCGAAATAGGGGTTCACCTCCAGCATGCGGGTGTTGTCCATGACCTTGCGCAAATAGATCAAAGCAAAGTGCGGCTCTACCCCGGAAGAACAGCTGGCCAGAATGGAGAGGGTGCCGGTAGGAGCGATGGTAGTGGTGGTGGCGTTGCGAAGCTTTGGCCTCTCTCCGGCATAGATCGAATGGGAAAAATTAGGGAAGGCGCCGCGCAAATCGGCCAAGGCAGTGGAGGCGGCCGTCGCTTCTTCTTGGATAAAGGACATCACCTGTTTAGCCAGGGCCAGGGCTGGGGGTGAGTCGTAGGGGATCCCTAGTTGCACCAGAAGGTCGGCCCAACCCATCAGTCCCAGGCCGATCTTGCGGTTGCCGCGCACCATTTCTTCGATCTCGGGCAAGGGGTAGGTGCTGCGGTCGATAACATTGTCCAGAAAATGAACGGCCAGGTGGACGGTTCGCGCCAACTTCAGCCAATCGATCGTTTCCTCCGGCTGTGGAACCGGATAAGGCCGTGAACCCGGCTTTAGCATGCGGGCCAAATTGAGCGATCCCAGGTTGCACGCCTCATAGGGGAGCAACGGCTGTTCGCCACAGTTGTGCAGATAGAAACCGTTGGCGTCGAAAGCTTGAACCCCGGGGACTTGCACATCATACACGTCGGCCGTTCCAGCCGGCTCCACCGCGGTTACCGTAGCAATAAAATATTCTCGATTCAAGGCGCGTCGATAGGAACATAAAGTTTTTTCCAGCCGGTCTTTCTTTGCCGTCTCTGCAAAACCAACCTGTTCATGGAAGCGTTGTATGTTCTCACCGGAGATAACTAACTCGTGTTGTTCCCGGGTCGGGTATGTGGCCATCCCACCCCTTCCATCCGGGAATGGTGATTGGCCTGCCGGCCTCCGCGATGAATAGATGGTGCTGTAGATTCCCAACCGAAGAAGCATGCGCTGGACTGCTTGCAATGTCCCCAGATCGCTTTGGGACAAACGCACGCTCACACCCTTGGCTTGGGACCCCTGGACCGAGCCATCCGCGTCAAACAAGCCGCGCAGGAAACCTTGGTAGAAAGCAGAAGAGCATTTCTCCATCTCCGCGGTAATTACCTTGTGACCTGGGTGCAACCCGAGCTCCTCAGCCAGGGCTTTGAGGTAGCCCAAAGACATGCGCATCTCTTTGCGACCTTTCACCGGGATCCAACCTCTGAAATCCGCTCGATGTGGGAGTGTGATGGCGTAGCGGAATGCCTCGGTGCGCACGCCCTCTGACCCATCGATATCACCGTTGCCAGGAATTTTGGACCAAGAAGAGAGGACAGCCTTGTCCCCCTTCAATGTCCCGTCCCCCAAGAGGAGGCCCATAAGGTAGCCCTCCCCCTCATTGTGAAGACCCTCCCACCCCGAACCGGAGCGATGATCGTGGAGGAGAACCCGATCCCCCGCCTGAAGCTGACGGACTGGTACCCACTTCATCTCGGCTGAGTCTTTCGCATGGGATGGGACACGGGCGATCAAATGATCCGGAGTCAGCGAGAGAGCGTATTCTTCTTTGGTGAGAAGCCTTACAACCTCCTTATGACCGGTTGCGAAGAAGCCCTCAGGACCGGATGGGACGAACTTACCGTTGACCCATAGCAGTACTCGGAGGCCTACTAATTCAGTTGCCTGTCGTGGGCCGTGTGCCGTCATCACCCAGCTTTCACCGGTGATACAAGGATTGGTGCTCTCGATGGAGCCCAGGGAAGGGGTTGGATTATCGCGGTTGATGCGGTCGATGAAGATCACCCCCGGCTCCCCCGAGCGCCAGGCGTTACGTACAATCCGGTCGAAAACCTGGCGGGCCGGCAAAGATCGAGTGATCTCGCCGGTACGGGGGTTGACCAGGTCGTAGTCGCGGCCATCCTCAACCCGTTGCATGAAATCCTCAGTCAGTGCCACGGAGATATTGAAGTTGTTGAACTCGCTCAGATCGTTCTTGCAATCGATGAAGTCCTCGATGTTGGGATGGGTTACCCGCAGGATCCCCATGTTAGCCCCACGACGCGTCCCCCCTTGCTTGATGACCTCGGTGGCCATATTGAAAACGCGCATGAAGGAGATCGGTCCCGAAGCTACCCCGCCAGTGCTCTTGACGAGGTCGTTCTTCGGCCGCAGATGGGAGAAGGAGAAACCAGTCCCGCCCCCCGACTGTTGAATCAAAGCGGTGTTCTTGATCGATTCGAAGATGGACTCCAGATCATCCTCCACCGGCAGGACAAAACAAGCTGCCAGTTGCTGCAACTCTCGCCCCGCATTCATCAGGGTAGGCGAATTGGGCAGGAACTCCAGCGAGGCCATCAGGTCGTAGAAACGGTCCGCCAGGTCCCCCAGGTTGGCCTCTGGATCATAGGCCGTCTCGGCGGAGGCGATATCAGCGGCAACCCGGGCGAACATTTCCTCCGGCGTCTCGATCGGCTTGCCATCCGCATCCTTCTTCAGGTATCGTTTGTCCAGCACAGTCTTGGCGTTCTCGGTCAGTTGCAGCATAATCCTCTTCATTGCGGTCCTCTCTACAATTGATAGTGGATGAGATGAATCGTTGATACAACCAATGGTAGCATTCCCCTGATCGCATGTCACCAAGGGTGAGCAATGGAGTAGCTTTCCAAAGAAAGCGGGATCGGCTAGAATGTGCGCGTGCCGAAGTGGCGGAATTGGCAGACGCGCTACGTTCAGGGCGTAGTTGGAGAACTCCAGTGGGGGTTCGACTCCCCCCTTCGGCACCAACCAAGATGGGGACGAGTCTTTGAATTGAAAATCGGTGGCTATCCCCAATTATGCAAAGAAAGGGTGAACAAAGAAAATGGAAGGAACAGAGTCCAGGATTCCGTTGCCGATGAGATCCCTTTTGGTCGTGTTTTCATATCATCATACAAACACCGAGAAGATTGCCAACGCGATCGCCAAGATCCTTGACGCCCAAATAAAAACGCCACAGCAAATAGGCCAGGAAGAGCTTCAAGAGTACGATCTGGTAGGCTTTGGCTCGGGGATATATGATGGAAAACATCATCAACTGCTGCTTGACCTTGCGGATCAACAACCGAAAGTCGCCAACCGGAAAGCATTCCTTTTCTCAACCTGTGGAGTTCCCGCGTTCGGTATGACAGAAGCGCTTATCGAAAAAAACCACTCGCCGCTTCGTGAAAAACTACGATCCAAAGGCTACCTGATCGTGGATGAATTTGCTTGTGTGGGTCTTAACACGAATAGCTTCCTTACACTTCTTGGAGGGATAAATAAGGGCAGACCGAATGCGTTAGACCTCAAACATGCAGAAGAGTTTGCCCAGAAACTGAAACAGAATACCTTGAGCCTCTAGAATGTTGTAGGGGCCAATACGAAGGCCTAGAACTAGAATTCCTCGATATTAGCGAGTTGCTTTGTTGATGCTCTTCTTGGCTTTGCCGTACTCCTCCTGCAGTTTACCGCCGACCTGTTCGATCTTGCCTTTGACTTGCTCGGTCTCATTGCCCGTGATCTTAGCCACCTCTTCCCGTGCCTTGCCCTTTACCTGTTTGACCTTGCCTTTGGCGATGTCTCGATTCATGAATGTAACCTCCTTCTGTAGATGGGATTATTTTAAGCATAGCATGAGTTTAGGCTGCATCAACAGGAATTGAAAATCTGTATCCGTGGATTGTGCCGTTCCATCGTTATGCCGTAAAGCCTTTGAACCTCTATCTGTTCAATTTCAGGAAATCGGTATTATTGCGTTTCAATCAATCAAATGCCTGGCAGCGTGACCTTTATCACAAAGAGTTCCTGCTTGATGAATCTGCCAGAAACAAAGCCAAATCTTAAAGGCTCTTGCGTTTATTGTCTGATTGAAAAAATTAGGGGACAAAAGAAGGATCCCCCTACACATCACGAAATATAAATAATGACTTATCGCTATGGTTTCCCCGCTGATCGCCATTAGTTGGCTTCTGGTTACTGGCCATTGCTCCCAGCCAACGGTCACCAGCTTCGGGAATGCTGCAGAGGATTAACCCTGACTGCATCGTCTCACCCCGGTCGATCGCAGGGACTACAAGCGATCAGCGCTGATGGTATCACCCTGGTTCACATCACCAGACTCCAACCCCTTGGTAAACCAGCGTACGCGTTGCTCCGAGGCGCCGTGGGTGAAAGAATCCGGCGCAACATATCCTTGGGTTTGTCTTTGGATCCGGTCGTCGCCGACTGCACTGGCGGCATTGAGCGCTTCTTCGATGTCCCCCGCTTCCAACAGATTCAATTCCTGCACGTAGTGGGTCCACACCCCAGCATAGAAATAAGGGGACAGATTTATTTTCCCGCTTTTCTCAGCCTTCCCGGCCATCGAGATTCTACCAGTCTTTCCATGATCTTCTCGATTTGGCCCACAAGATCCGATCCTTCGCTACACTCAGGCCGAGTCGCCAGTCAACTATCCCTGTTGGAGCAATCTACGGATCCATAAATAAATCTGTCCCCTTTTCTTTACTGGGCGAAGGCCAATCGAAGATTCGCCGCCACAGACGTTCCTCGGGACTCATCTCTGCTTCGGGGAAGAGGGAATACTCCGAAGAGAGGTCTTCTTTCCATTCACCGGATGCGCTCGAGGGCTGTTCCGAGGTTTCTCCTCCGTCCATCACTCCTCGCTCTCCCTGATCGGTTCGGCTGGTTCCTCCTTACTCTCCTCGCCGGCATCCTGCTGAACTTCTCTCCAGGAAGAATCCACCAGGCCGACTGCCTGCGGGTGGATCGTCTCTCCCGCCGCTCGCTTGACATCCAGCGCCTCCAAGGCGGCGCGCAGGTGCGTGCGCACCGGTTGCTCGCCAATGGAAGCGATCAACTCCGGCAGATCCAGCTCGGCTGGCCAGACGTAGGCGTCGGCATGCAACTGTCGCACCCGTTCCAACAGAAGAAGCAAGTCCTCCTCGCGCAAGGGCCGCACGGTAGGACACTGCGCGGGATCCATAGCTTGTTGGAAAAAATGGGAAAGGGCTCGACTCTCCGTTTGCCCGCACTTCTCTTGGGCCAATTGAGGGAGCAGAACCGGATCGGTCCGGCTGGAACCGATCTTTCCGTGCCAAAGATCATCCTGCAAACGGGAAGCAACCGCGGCGATAGTATAAATCGGGTATGGTATCGCGGCTGACCACCCCAGCAGGAAATTAAGATTGAGGTAGGCTCTCATCCGGCTTGCCCGCCCCAAACGGCCAATCAGCTCAGCTTCATCGATCAGCAACACCCAGCCCCGGTAGCCGCAGAAGCGGATGGCGTCGGCCATCAAGCCCAGGTAGGCAGCGGCGTGACGAGCGGCCCTGAAGTTTTCCTCGAATTTGGGCAATGGCTCCTGGCGCGTTTGCTTGTGCAAGTGACGCAGCTCGCCCAGGGGGATGCGGTTGCCCATCAAGTCTCCGTATAGGTTGGCCTGGTCCTCGGAATCTCTGGCCGCCAGCAGATCTTGCAGCACGATGGCCGGCAAGGGATGGGAATACCGGCCCGGCTCCAAGATCGGGGATCCCTCCAGCTCACTGCGGCGGCGCCGGTTGAGAGGGCCGAGGATGCCCGGCGCCTGGGAGTCCGGCAAGCGTACAATTGGGGCCACGCGACGGTAGAAGTGGAAAAGGTTGTGCAAGGAAACCTCGCGGCTGAGGGAGACGCGGCTGATGGCAAAACCGTGGTCCAGGGCGAGGTGTTCGATGGCTGTCAAGGCGTGTGTCTTGCCCTGGCCATACTGACCCCAGAGCAGTCGCCCAGGAGGAACCTGGCGGCCGCTTTGGAATGCTTCAAAGTCGCCTTGCACCATTCGCTTGAGGTTGGGCCGCAAGTCGGGCAAAGCGCGAGTGGAAGCTCGCGTGGGGATTCCTGCTCGCAGCGACTCAATGACAGCCACTGCCTGGCGACGCGCCTCCTGGTAGGGAATGCCGTTCATGATCGCTCCTCCTGGTAAAGACTCGCCTCGCTGCGCACACCGGCTCGCAACGGTTCCTCCGCCAATTCCTCCACCCGGGGAATAGGCTGTTCGCCCCGGCGAAGGCCTGCTTCAGCCAGCGCCGCGCGCAAACGGCCCGCCACCTGCTCAGCGAGCGACCCGCCGCTCAAAGCTTGGTTGTGTGCATCAACGTTGATCATATCGGCGTAGGGATTGAAACAAGTGGAGGGAACCAAGCCCGTCTGCAGCCTCATCCAGAGAGCTTCGTAACTTTGAAAGCCGCGACGCAGATCTAGAATAAAGGGAGGTCGCCCAGCCAAGAGCAGAAAGAAACCGCTGAGGCAATCGGCATCGTCGATCAGTTGGCGAAAGAGCTCACAGCTATCTTTCACGGCTTGGGGGGAATAGCGATAGCCTCCATCTTCGCCGCTCCGTTCGGTCAGCGCTTCCAAATCATCGATCTGGACCAGCAAACCTCGTTTGCCGGCAATGCGCAAGAGATGGATCAGAGAGTTCAACCAATATCGGGCGGTAGGTTTTTCCAAGCGTTCGAAAAGGCTGGTTTGCTGCTTCTCGCCCCGTTCCAGCTTCTCCCCGGCCAGCCATTTCAAGTAAAGAAACTCGCGGATGCGATCCTCTTCGTCCTCATCATAGGTACGAGACTGCACCACCCCCCAGACGAAGGTCAGAAAGGAAGGCCCCAAGTCGAAGCGGCGAAAAACTCTCCAGGCGGCGTCGCCGATCTCTCGTTTGGCGATAGGTGTGGGCCTCCCCTTCTCCACCAAGAGGGGCAGGAGGGGGCTGTAGCCATCGTACTGGCGTTCATCGTAGCCAAGCTCGGTGGCCACACGGCGACAGAGGCCGGCCACCAGAAATTCCATGTCGATCTCTCGGGCGATGTCTCGATAGAGACTGGGCAAATCGCTCAACTTGGCGGTAGTGGATCGGGCAGAGAGGGAGACTGTCTCGTACCCAAGGGCTTTGGCATCTGCCGCGACCACTTTCAACAAGTGGGTCTTGCCTGCGCCGCGGTTGCCGACCAGAACCTTGACCTTGCTCCCCCCGTCGGCGATGTAGTTCTCCAGGTAGTACACGCGAAGATAATCCAGCCATAGTTCGCGGCCTACCGTCATGGCCTGTAGCAGAGCAGGATCCGTGGGCGGTTGGCCGGCTTGAAGGGCTCGCAGGTCATCCCTGCGGATCGTTGGCATGGCCCTCCTCCGGTGCATGGATGGATAAACTGCTGATGTGGCTGACCCTCCCCAGGGAATCGACCAGGTCGTAGGAGCGGCCCTGATTGCGGGTGAAGCCGAACTCGAAGCGGTATCCCTGAAGCTCCAAGGGGTATATTTCTTTCAAGCGTCCCAAGTCGTAGAGGAATAGTTGCAAGGGATAGTCTCGTTTGGCTTCGCGCCGCAGAGTAAAGAGGGTGAAGAGGGTGGCCAGGGGAACGGGATTCCCCCACCGCACCTCGCGAGCGGCGTAATGCAGCCGGTTGGCATACTCATAGGCTTCCCGCAACTCTTGGCAGAGCCGGGTGGCTTGAATGGGGCGTCCGGTCACCTTACGATAGCGGGTGGCCACCCAACCGGCCACTGAGGCGGGGTTCATCGCCGAGGTGTTCTCCCGCCGCCGTCCCATGCTAAGGATGCACTGTTCCTCAGCCAACGAGACGTGCAACTTGAAAGGAGGGAACTCAAAGTTAGGAAAAGACCCGGTTAGTGGAACATTTGCCTTGCGCAACGCTTCCTCCAGCAATTGCGCGTATTGCGGGTCTTCCAAGCTTCGACGGGTGGCTTGGATTCTCTCCTCCAGCTCGACTCGAAACATCGGCCAATTGGCAGCCAAACCCAGCAGACCTTCATCCAGAACTTCTCGCTCCAGCTCGAAATGCCGCCGATCCCAAGCCTCCAGGCTTGCACGCAGCTGCTTCCAAGCTGCCAAAAACCGTCGCATTCGCAAGCCGACACGCTCCAGAACAAGCGGCTCACGCACTAAATCCTCCATGCTGTCACCATCCTTCATCGGTATCGCAACTCAAATCAGCCTGTTTGTCATCAAGAATATCGTTCACCTCACAGAAAGGCGAGGTCTCACTCTGCCCTAGTTTATCACTTGCATGGAGGTCGTTTCCTGGACGCGCTCGGCGGAGTACAGTGTGCCAAGCGTGAGCTCATTCCTTACAATAGGAAGGTGCTAGAAAAGGGTGGTCAATTGATTGGGATGATGGCGTGAACGGTTGGGAAGGACTCTCCAGTTGGGGCCTTACTGTGGTGATTTGGCTTCAAGGGAACCTGCCCGGGCTGACTTGGCCGATGGTTGCGATCAGCGCAATGGGAACCGAGGTCTTCTTTCTTATGTTGCTCCCTTTCCTTTACTGGTGCGTCAACCCTCGCCTGACGGCGCGCCTGGGGGTCGCCATCAGCCTATCCGCCAGCCTGATGGTCACCTTGAAGTTTCTCTTCCATGCCCCCCGGCCTTTTTGGATCAGCGCTGAAGTTCGCCCTGCCCAGTCCGAGAGCTCCTACAGCTTTCCCTCCGGCCATGCCCAGAATGCTGCCGTCTTCTGGGGGCTGTGGGCGCAACAAACTTCAGGCTGGGAGCGCGGCTTGACCATCAGCTTGATCTGTCTGATCGGCTTTTCCCGCCTACAACTGGGGGTTCACTTCCCCTTGGATGTGCTGGCAGGCTGGGCGGTAGGGGGAATATTGCTGCTGGCTTTCCTTCACTGGGAGAAATCCCTGGCCCACGTCTGGCGAAACCGCACGCTGCCGGGGCAGATCCTTCTGGCTTTGCTGGCTTCCTTGGCTCTGATCGCTTTGCCCCTGCTCGGTGGCTTGGCTCTTCCCCCGGAAGACCCGCCAGGTTGGGCTATTCTGGCCGCTCAAGCTTTCCCAGCTAATCTTGCAATCTATCACCCGCGGGACCTGGGCGGAGTGGTCGGCCTGGCTGGCGTTCTCTTCGGCTTCCTAGCCGGCTGGGCATTACTAAGAAGACAGGGTGGTTTCGTCGTGGTCGGCCTTTTCCGCCAAAAAGCCCTCCGCGTGCTGCTGGGAATGGCAGTGTCCGGTGGCGGCTACTTCGCTGTCCAAGTTTTTCTCCCCGGCGATGCGGTAGTCACTCTGCTGGTAGGGCGCTACCTAGCTCTGGCAGCGGTCGGCTTGTGGATTTCCTGGGGAGCGCCTCTCGTTTTTCGCCGCTTGCGCCTCTAGGCTGAAATGGATCCGGCAGCGTAGAATAGACAGGTAACTATCTCATGGCAGAGGAGGCAACGATGGACAACACTGAGGAGACCACGCCGGCTGAAGGCCGTGTGGTAACGATGGTTTTTCTCCCTTTAGTCAATCTGGAACCGAACATGGTAGCCGAGATCAAGGGGAGACACCTCTTAGTGATCCGCACCGGAGAGGGAAAAGAGGGCAAGCAGAAAACAGGGAAGCACAGCAATGGGACCGATGAGGAGGAGATTCGGAAAATGCTGGAGGACATTACGCCACTCTACCAAGCCGCGGAAGATGCCTTGCAGGCGATTCAAACTGTCTGCCAGACACGCCTGGAATACGAAGCCCATGCCAGGCTCTCGAAAGCGGCAGAGACACTGGCCGGCGCGCTGGGTAAAAGCAAAGACTAGGTTCGGTTATCACCCCACCTCCAGCCCGTTGGCCATGGCTTCGTTAAAGATTTCCATGGCAACCGGCAAATCGAGATGAGCGCCCAGCTCCACCATTGTCGCGCCAATGTGAGTCAGTGCGCGTCGCAACTCAGCAGTTGTGACACTCCCCAGGTGACCGATGCGGAAGGCGAAACCCTTCGTTTCGGCCAGTCCTCCAGCCACGATCACGCCGCGCCGAGCCAACCCTCCCCGAAAGGAGATGTCGTCCAACCCAGCCGGGTAGCGTAGGCAAGAAACGGTGGAAGCTGCCACATCTTCCTCGGCCAGCGGGGCAAAACCGATCGAGCGAAGTGCAGCTCGCACGGCTTGCCCTTGTGCCCGGTGGCGGAGGTAGCGCGTCTCCAGCCCCTCGGCGAAAAGCCGCTGCATGGCGATGCGGTAGGCCTTCACCATATTCACCGGCGGGGTGGCGAAGTAGCGGGAGGGATCCTCCATCACCGGCAACCAGTTCAGCGCGTCAGCATAGAAAGCCGGGATGCTCGGCATTGCCCGGCGAGCGGACAGAGCGCCTTCTCCCATTGCCAGCAGGAACATGCCGGGGGGGAGTCCAAGGGCTTTCTGGCTTCCGCTAAAGACAAGGTCGATGACACAAGAGGGGTCGCCGTAAGTCTTTCCCATCTCTTCCTCGATGGCTCCTGTAGCGCAGACCCCATCCAGCAGGAAGAGAGCGCCGTGTGCTTTGACCAGGGGAACCAGAGAAGACAGGTCCGCTTCCACCCCAGTGGAAGTGTCGACATGGGTGACAGATACGGCCTGGTATTGTTGGCTTTGGAGAGTAGCAGCGACCTCTTCGGCCGGCACGCGTTGCCCCCAGGGGGCAGAGAGGAGATCAGCCTGAATCCCGAAGGCGGCGGCGATTCGGGCGAAGCGGTCGCCGAAGAAGCCGTGGCTGACCACTAGTAAGCGCTCTCCCGGCGATATCGTGTTTACCAGAGCCATCTCCATGGCCAAGGTACCGCTTCCGGCGAGGAGGAAGACCGCTCCTCCGGTCAATTGAAAGATGCAGCGGGTTTGACTGAGCGCTTCGGCATAGATGGCCACGAAGCGGGGATCGACGTGAGAGAGAGGTTCCTGCGCCAACGCCTCTAGCACTTCCGCGTCGACCATGGTGGGACCCGGCGTCAACAATAACTCTCGTTCGCTCATCCTGGCTCCTTCGTCTGCTTTTAACTGGATCATCGCACAGATCAGGTTCCGGCTCACCCCTCCTCTTGCAGTCACAACAGCGCCACCAACTGGGAGAATACTTTGCTTTCCGTTGAAGCCGAAAGGAGCAGTGTCATGTATACTGTCGACCAGGAAATGGCGGTTTCCGCGAAACCCATCTGCACCAAAACGCAGCAAGACGGAACCGCCCCAAATAAAAGATCTTCTTTGAGGTGAATGATGAACAGTCCAGCGCGCGCGCGTCTACAGGAAGCGTGGGAGAACACCCCGCCCTGGCGGCGGGTTCTGTGGCTGGGGATGGTGGCAGCCGGCACTTTGGCCTTGGTGGCGGCCCTCCTTTACATCTTCAGCTTTCCCAGCACGATCGGTTTTTACCGAGTGAACGGCGCCTATCAGCCGGCCTTTTGGTTGGTAGGGGGGGTGACCGTTCTAATCCCCCTCCTTGCTGTCTTCGATCTATGGATCCAGGCTCACCGCAAGCGAGGGAAGCCGTACCTGCCCGGAGCGGGGATCTGGGTCATCAGTGGGCTTGGCTTGGTTCTGGCCGCGGCTCTCTTCCTTTTCCTGGGGACCGGCCCCAACGCCTACCCCTCCAACCAGCCGGCCCAGTTGCTCCTGGCAGAGGGCAGCAGCGTAAGTGGAGTCCCCAACATGGCAGTGGTCTTCTGGACCCCCCAACCCTCGCAACACACCCTTCAATGGGGCAAAGCGGGAGAAGGCCGGACTATCGTCGAGCAGGCGGCTCAGCAAGAGCACGCCTTCATGCTGCGCGAGTTGGAGGCTGGCAGCGACTATTGGTATCAAGTCGATCAAGGTCCGGTGGTGCGCTTCCGCACTCCTCCGGGTGAAGAGCAACCATTGCGCTTCGCCGTCGGTTCGGATGCCCACGTCGGCGCCTCGTCCAGTCAAGGCGACCTGACCGCCAAGATGCTCAACCAGATCGGCGACCCTGCCCATGGCTTCAGTTTCTTCTTCCACCTGGGTGACATGGTTGACTTCGGTTTTCGCAATGCCGAATGGAACGAAGCCGTCGCGCTGTTCGCCCCGACCACTGGGCAGGTGCCTTTCCGCCCGCTGTTGGGTAATCACGACACCCTCTTCGGCGGTGCAGCTCTCTTCCAGCGCTACTACTATCCAACTGGGATGGATCTAAAAGAAGGTTCCCGCACTTGGTTCCGCATCGACAACGGGCGGGTTCACTTCCTTTGCTTGGATCTGGAGTGGAGCGCTGAGAGCCTCACCCCGGAACAATTGACCTGGTTGGAAAAACAGTTGGCTTCCATCCCTGCCGCTGATTGGACTGTGGTCTTGGGGCACGGCTTTACTTATGGTTCCGGCAACGATTACCAGGGCTGGGCTTGGTACGACAACCCGGAGACGATTGCCCCACTAGTGCCCCTCTTCGAGAAGTACGATGTCGATCTGGTTCTAGCCGGTCATGCGCACCACTTGGAAGCATTACAAAAGAACGGGGTGACCTACGCCATTTCCGGCTCCTTCGGCGGTAAGTCTGACACCGCGCTCGCCAACAAATCGCCGTTCAGTATCTGGAGTGAAGCGGGACCAACGGCCTTCCTGGATATCACCTTGGGCGATGGCAACGGGACGCTGACCTTCCGCGATCCCAACTTCCAGGAGATGAAAAGCTTCCCCCTGACGCCCTAGCCGCACCCTCTACGGGAATTATTCTGCCGCGCTGCTGGCCGAACCGGAAATGCGCGACAAAAGTACGCGGCTGGTTTGATCCTTGGGCAGGAGCAGTGTCAGAACTTGCCCACCGAAAGCCAGTGTGACCTCCAGCTCGAACTTAGTCTCGCTGAGGTTGCGCAGCCTCACCCCTTTAGTGGCTGACCATCGCTTGTCCAACACTTGCGGGGAAGACTTGAGGAAACCACCATAGCGCAGTGGTAACAAGTAGAGGCGGCGCTGGGTGAGGGCCAGCCCTACTGCCTCGGGGTCGCGCTCTTTCTCATTGCCCTTCCAAGGGGCGGGCCAACTGACCAGCCGCGCTAGACGCAAGGCTTGAACCGTCTCCCCATCGCCTACCTCGCGCAGAAGGAGTGCTGTCATCCCCGCCGATGTTCTTCCGGCACGCTTGCCGCCGGGAAGCAGACGAAACAAGAACCAGGCAGCTCCGATCACCACGAAGATCGCTCCTAGCCAAGGGGTGGCGCTATTGCGCAGAGCAAACAAAAGCAGTACGCCCAAAAGTACGAAACCAGCCATCGTGATGGCGGGGCCCCAACTCCAGGAATTAGACCGGCTAACCATCAGAAAGCACCCCTTCAAAGGAAAATCCTTCGGCGAAGAGAACGCGGCAAGCATCCACCACTTGCGGATCGAAGGAGACGCCGCGTCCCTTCTGCAGTTCCTCCAGTCCAACCTCGCTCCCCAATGCGGGGCGGTAGGGGCGATGCGAGCAGATCGCTTCCATTACGTCAGCCACCATCATGATACGCGCTTCCAGCAGGATTTGTTCTCCTTGGAGGTGGCGCGGGTAGCCGGATCCGTCTAGACGCTCGTGGTGTTGCAGGACGATTTCTGCCACCGGCCAGGGAAACTCCACTTCCCGTAGGATCTCGAAACTGGCCTGGCTGTGCCCTTGAACCATGCGCATTTCCATCTCGTTCAGCTTGGCCGGCTTGCTGAGGATCTCGGAAGGGATGGTAATCTTGCCGATGTCATGGAGAGAGCCGGCCACCTTCAAACCCTCCAAGGAGTCTGTGGCCAGCCCCAACTTCTCACCGATGCGCAGAGCCAGTCCAGTGACCCGCTTCTGGTGTCCGGCGGTGTAGGGGTCTTTCTGGTCCAGGAGAGAAGAGAAGGCATTGACCGTGCCCTCCAACGTACGACGCAGTTGCTCGAGATGATGGCGCAGCTCCTCTTCGGCCTGTTTGCGCTCACTGATGTCCCGGGCAAAGGCGAAGTTGTAGCCGGTTCCCTGGAATTCCAGATAGTTCAGCGAGATTTCCACCGGGTAGAAGTGGCCATCCTTGGCCCGGTGGGTGGTCTCGATGGTCATCGCCCCCCGTGCTTGCAACTCGTGCCAGTGAGATAGCCAAACCTCCGGTGGGAAGCTTGGGTCGAGTTGCTCCACACGCATGTCAAGCAATTCCTCGGCGCTGTACCCGGTGGATCGGCAGGCTGCCAGGTTGACGCGCAGGAGTCGCCCTGATTGATCAACCCAGTACGTGGCGGTGGAGGCGTGATCAACGGTGAACTGGGTCAACTGGAGAGCTTCACTGGTTTTCTGTCGGCTAATCGCTCCTCCAATGCTTCCAGCGACTGCGGTCAGGATGGCCAGCTCATTGTCGTTCCATTGCCGCTCCTGGCGGCAATCATCGAATCCGATGAACCCCCAGAATCGCCCCTCGATGCGCACCGGCACAACCAGAATGGAGACGATCTCTTGTGGCTCCAGAAGAGCTCTCTCAAGCAGGGTTAAATCCCTCACCAGGCCACGGATGGGCCGGTCGGCATAGAGCTCTGTGTACCAACGGGGATTGTCCCGGATATAGGAAATGTTCTGGAGGACAGGATTGGGCAACTGAGGGACGATCCCTTCTCGCACCCACTCAAAGCGTTGGCTGCAAAAAACCTCGCCGCTCGCCGCATCCTCGTGGTTTTCGAAAATGTAAACACGATCCACGTCCGCTCCTTGTCCCAAGCTGCGCAGCGCTTCCTGCACACCCTCCTGGAATGTTGAACGGGTCACCAAGGCATCCACTGCCTGGGCCACGCTTTCCAGCAGACGATCTCGCCTGGCCAAAGCTTCCTCGGACCTCTTTCGACGAGTGATATCCCGGGCAATGGTGATGACCACTTCCTTGCCAAAGTAGGTGCCTGGGTAGAGATGAACCTCCTTGGGGAATTCCTGGCCGTCGGACCGAAGTCCCCAAAACTCCAGTTGCTGGGGCTCACCGTTGAAAGCTCGTTCGACCGCAGCCTGAGCCGCAGCCAAGTCGTTGCGGCCGGGAGCGGCGAGAGCTTCCTGGGTCCGTCCGAGAAAGAAAGAGCGGGGGTAGCCGTACATCCTCTCGGCGCCTTCATTCACATCGAGGAAACAACCTTGGTGATCCTGAATATAGATGGCCTCAGTCACGCTTTGGAAAAGGCCGCGATAGCTCGCCTCACTGGCAGCTAGGGCTTCCTCGGCGCGTTTGCGTTCGCTGATGTCGCGGGCTTGCACCAGGCGGCCGAGGGTGCGGCCACGCTGGTCGCGCAAAGGAGAAATGCGCAGGTCAAAGTACTGTTGTTTTTTTGAGCCCCATTCGACCATGATTTCCTCGGATGCGTCAATCACCCCACGAAAGCGCATTAGGATCGCCGGCCAACGAGACAGCAACTCGGCTGCCGGATGGCCAATGGCTTGATCTGCCGGCAGCTCAAGAAGGAGTAGGGCAGATCGATTCAGGTCGACCACGCGGCCGTGCTTATCGAGAACCAGGACGGCATCCTCCAGATTTTCCATCACTGCTGCCCGGGCGATCGGGGTAAGCTCCAGCAGTCGGAAGCGGTAGAGAGCCCAGATACCGGCCAGGCCGGTGGCCACGAAGCTGAAGGGCAAGAGGTCAAGGCCGGGAAAAATGTTTAGCTGCAGCAAGTAGAGGATCCCGACGACCATCGGGAAGAAAGCGCCAACCAGGATTACCAAAGCCTGGCTTCGATAGATGGAGACCGATCGACTTACCGCCAGAAGGCAAATCCCCACTCCCAGGAAGATGGCCAGGAAGTTATAGGCGAAATTCAACCAAAAAAAGGGACCATAACTAGGCTGGAAAAGGAACAAACCGTTTCTTTGCAAGAGTGCAACGTGCGAATAGAAGAGACTATGCCAGGGGTTGGTCCATACCGCCAAAACGGTCAGAAGAGGGACGATATACAAAGACAACCAGCGATAACCCGAAAAGATGCGCTCGAAACCGGCATATCGCACCATGAACAGGACCCAGGCAGGTCCGATGAGGACGATGCCCAAATATTCCAAACGGATCCACCACAGAATCATTCCAAGGTCAGCCGTGCTCAGCTCCAGCGTATAGATAGTCGCATACCAGGCCACCGCTCCCATCAGCAAAGCCATCCAGTCTGCCCCAGGAGAGGGACGGCGTTTCCAGGCTGAAACCCCGATGATCAAGGAGACAACAGCTGCGCCTAATGTAAAGAAAGCGTAGGGATTAATTTGCCAGATCAACTGATCCTCCACAACAAATATCTCATCATCACAAGACGCTCTTCTCCATCTTTTTCTCGCACAATACAAGTTCGCACAATACAGGTAAGTATATCGATTATGGTCCCTGCCAGGAAACAGTCCCGTGAGACGTGAATTCTTTTTATAGGTCCCTTCAAGGAGGTATGATCAAAGCAATTTCCAGCACAGGAGGGCTTCGATGTTTTGTCTTGATGCGGGTGTGATCGCTGAACGACAGGTCGCCAGACGGCGCCGAGGAGGGAACCGCTCTTCTCCGCTGGAGGCGGATGATCCTTTGCTCACAAGGTACGAAGTTGCCTGGAATAAACAGAGCCAAGGCGCGCCAGGAAAGGCAGTGCAGGGCTGATGCCGGTCTCCGTCCCTCCTTCCTTGTTGGTCACTTTGCTCGAGTTTCCCGAACCGTCCCTGCGGTGGCGCACTTGGGTGGAGGTGTTGTGGCAAGATCCGCAAGCGCCCCAGGCCCAGGCGGACCAGGCGTCCATCACTGCAGCGCACCGCACTCTAGCTTTGCTGGCAGAACGTGACAAAGAGGGGGAGATTCCCCTTCACCCCTATAAAAAATGGCAAGGCGCGCATTGGGTGTTGGGTTTGCTGGCGGAGATGGGTTACCCTCATGGCGACCTTTCCCTGGTCCCCTTGTGGAAACAGGAGTGCGCGTGGCTGCTGGGCGCCGAGCACCAACGCGGCATCCGCACGGTGGATGGCAGAACAAGGCGTTGCGCCTCGCAAGAGGGTTTTGCTCTTTTCTCCTCGCTTCGTCTGGGGTTGGCCGACCAAAACAGCGAAGAGCTGGCTGAACGCCTGCTTTCCTGGCAATGGCCGGATGGTGGCTGGAACTGCGACAAGCGCCCCCAAGCCCACCATTCCTCCTTCATGGAAACTCTTCTCCCTATGCGCGGCTTGGCTCGTTTCGCCGACGCCAGCGGCGACCCGCGCGCGCGAAAGTCGGTGGAGCGAGCAGCTGAGATCTTCCTCAAGCGGCATCTCTTCCGGCGAGAGGGCGATGGGTCGGTCATTGATCCATCTTTCTTGAAGCTGCATTGGCCGGTCTACTGGCATTACGACATCTTGGCCGGCTTGAAAGCGATGGCGGAGGCAGGTTTCCTGGGCGATCCACGTTGTAAAGAAGCCCTCGATCAGTTGGAGGAGAAGCAATTGGCAGACGGTGGCTTCCCTGCGGAGGGCAAGTTCTACCAAGTCACCGAGCGGCCCATCTCCGGCCGCTCCCGGGTGGATTGGGAGCCGAGCGGAGGGAAGAATACCAACCCCTGGGTTACAGTGGACGCACTGGCGGTGCTTCATTGCGCGGGCCGGTGGAAACCTCCCCACTCGATGCCGATCCCCCGATCGCGGATTGAAGAATCTGCTTCTCCATCGTCCGGAGGGTCCAATGGGGAGATTCCACAAGGAGCCCCAATCAAAGAAAAGGGCAACTTTCAAATCCCACCAAGGGGAGGCAAGAGATGAACCTGCGAAGGAGTGAAAAGGATGCCTGAAAAACGCATCCTCATCATCGGCGCTGGCATGGCTGGCCTTTCTGCCGGCTGCTACGCCCAGCGCAATGGCTTCCGCAGCCGCATCCTGGAAATGCACGACAAGCCCGGGGGACTTGCCACGGCCTGGCAGCGAAAGGGGTACACCATCGAAGGGTGCCTGCACTGGTTGGTCGGGTCGGGACCGCGAAATTCCTTCCACTCCATCTGGGAGGACCTCGGCGCCCTGGAAGGGCGGGAGTTCATCACCCAACCCGAGTATTTGCGATTGGAGCGGCGGGAAGGGGAACCGCTGGTCTTTTGGTCCGACTTGGATCGGTTGGGCGAAGAGCTGTTGCGGTTGGCGCCGGAGGACCGCCACCCCTTGGGCGAGTTCCTCTCCGATTGCCAAGCCTTGGCCCGGATGCGCGTCCCGACCCCGGACAAACCGATGGATTTGATCAGTCCCTTGGAAATGGTCAAGCTGGGAGTTCAAGCTGCTCCCTTCCTGCGACTGGCTGGGAAGTGGGGCAAAATATCGATCGACGCCTTTGCTCAGCGCCTGGGCAATCCCTTCCTGCGCGATGGTTTCCGCCAATTATGGTTCCCCCAATCCCAGATCTTCTTCCTGATGATGACTTTTGCCTGGCTGCACAACCGCGAAGCGGGATACGCCATCGGCGGCTCCCTCCCCCTGGTAGAAGCGATTGCCGCCCGCTATCGCGCGTTGGGCGGCGAGATCCGCACCTGCGCGCGCGTGACCAAGATTCTGGTGCAGGGCGATAAGGCGGTGGGAGTTCGATTGGATGACGGCAGCGAGGAACGGGCTGATGTGGTGATCTCCGCTGCCGACGGCCACACCACCCTCTTCTCGATGTTGGAAGGCCGGTTCCTGGAGGACCGCCTGCGCAAATACTACGAGAGTCTGGAGCCGTTTCCACCCCTCGTCCAGCTGGCCTTCGGGGTGAACGACCGGTTGGCGGTGCTACCCCAGGCTGTCTCCGGCCTGAGCATTCCTTTAGAGGAGCGGTTGCAGGTTTTCGGCCGCGATCATGTCCTCCTCCCTATCCACGCCTTCAACTTCGACCCCACCCTGGCTCCGCCGGGCAAGACCGTCGTGGTTTGCTTGCTGGAGAGCCAGTACGAGCCATGGGCAGTCCTGCACGAAGACCCGGTCGCTTATCGGGCGGAGAAAGAACGCATCGCCAGGGAGGTTCTTCGCGCCTTGGACCGCCGCCTGCCCCATTTCTCGGAAAAGGTGGAAATGACCGATGTGGCCACTCCAGCCACCTATGTGCGCTACACCGGCAACTGGCGCGGCTCCTTTGAAGGTTGGCTATCCACGCCAGGAGCCTGGAATCTGCAGCTTCCCCAAACCCTGCCCGGGTTGGAGGGCTTCTACATGGCCGGGCAGTGGGTGGAGCCCGGAGGGGGATTGCCAACCGCCGCTTCCTCTGGACGTGCCGTCATCCAGCGCCTCTGCCGCAAGGAGAGGCAACCGTTCCAGTAGAACAAAGCAACTCTTTCGCCGGTTTCTCTCCGTTATTATTACGATTACGGCCCCTATCCTCCATTCAGTCAACCTTCTTCCCACCTTCTAGGCTAGTGGCTAGGCAAAGAAGGTAGGGCTTCAAGGATGGTCTCCCGGTAGAAAAGGTGGCAATGAGCGATAATGGACCCTGAGAGAAGCGCAGATGAAAGGAATCCACTAAATGGCATGTTTCACCACCTGTCCCCTAATGATTTTCTGGAAACTATGATGGTCAGTTTTAAGGCAATCCGCGCCGGATCTGTAGAACCCTTTTTACCATGAAGCCCTGCGAATGGGTGCGCAGCCACCCCCCCACCGCCGGACAGGGTTGGGCTATTCCTGCGAACGGACGAGGGGGCGACTCTCTTGGTTTGGGTGAGGTCGTCGTGCGCAGCGGGGTAACGATCGGCATGCACCGTGCAGTCCCTGCCGCTGGTTATTTCTTTTGTTGACACCCACGCTCCCAGTTGGGGCAGCGGCTATACCCTTTCTGATCTGGGTGGTCATCGGTGTTCTGGTGCTGACCGTGCTGGCGTTGACCTTCGCTTTGTGGTGGGTGGTCCGTCAGAAGCTGGGAACTCCCGGAAAGAAGTAACCGAACTCGCTTCAAGGCGCCAGCGGAGGGGGCGGGGGCGGTGGCTCCTCCATGGTCTTTCCCTCCACCTTCTCCACCATAATTGTGCAGGATGTGGCCAGGGCAGCAATAGCGCCCACCGCTGCCCACACCGGCAGCAACAAGGCGCCGACCATTCCCAGAAGGAGCGGGATCTCGATCAAGGTGCGACCCTCCTCATTCTTCAGAATGATGCGGCGAATGCCGCCCTCGCGGAGCAACTCGCGAATCTTGGACAAGACCTGGTCCCCGGTCAGCTTGAACTCCTCATAGTGGACCTTCTCTTCGGTCATTTTTAGTTCCTTTCGCTTGATTTCCCTTATTAAACGGGGAAACAGGGTAGCGATGCAACCCAATGCGCGTTCTATCGCGCTTGATCGAGCTATGGAGGCCGGTCAGCATTTCCTCCGGCCGGCTCCTGTGGGAAGATGATGGGAAAGGAGGCTTGAAACATGGTCGATCGTGGATGCTCCCCTGCCAGGAAGTGTTCGGCTTTGATTCTTGTGTTTGCGCTGCTGGCCGGTTTGATCGCACTTCCGCTTAGCCCGATGGCGCAGGGGATGACCGCCCGAACCTTCTATATTTCCCCGGATGGTTCCGACCAAGGAGCAGGAACCCGGGAGGATCCGTGGGCCGATCCAGTCCTCGCTTCCCAGCAATTGCAGCCAGGCGACACTTTGATCCTCCTCCCCGGCGTCTTTCGCCTGACGGAAACAGCGCCGATTGCCCCGGCAGTTTCCGGCACAGCAGAAGCCTGGATCACCATCCAGGGGGAGGAAGGCAGCCGTCCCCTCCTCCAGGGCAGCGGCGGAATGCCGGTGGCCATCGACTTGCGCGGTCGAAGCTACATCCGCCTGGCTCACCTGGAGATCAGCAGCGCCTTGGACAACCCCTATACGGGCGGCTTGCTGGGCGGGATTGAAGCCGGCACGACCGAGAACGCTGGCGAGGCAGTCTCCCAACTGGAGCTGGAAGACCTGGCCATTCACCACGTCGAAGCCGTGGGAATTCACCTTCAGGGCAATGCCCAGGATCTCACTCTGCGCGATATCGCCATTTCCTACACGGGAGCCGCAGGAATCCTGGCTTTTGATGGAACGGAAGGGGTTGGCGGCGAGAGAGTAACCCTGGAACGGGTGACTTGCAGCGCCAACGGCGCTTTCGCCCAGGGCCAGGAGCAACGCTCAGGCTGGGAGGAACCGGACTGCCTTACCATCGGTCGCTCCATTGGACCTATGACCATCCTTCGCTCCACCTTCGAGCTCAGTTACGGTGACGGGATAGACAGTCAGGCCAACCAAACGCTGATCGAGGGGTGTACCGTCGCCAACAACGCCGGAGATGGGATCAAGCTGGGAGGAATCGGCAGCCGAGTGGTAAACAGCCTGGCCTTCGGCATCGGCTATCCCACCCCATGGGAGGAGACGGCCTCATCGCTCCTGGTGATCGAATCGGAAGAGGAGGGTGGAACCTTTCAGGTGACCAACTGCACCTTCTTCGATGATGTGCAGCGGGCCAAGATGGCTCCTGCCTGGCGCATGCAGCGGCAATTCAGCGGGGTCCGGCTGCAGGTGGGACTGCGCAACACGATTATCGCCGGCCTCTCTCGTGGCAGTTGCGATGCGAGCGTCGAGCTGGCAGTGGATCACTGCCTCTTCTGGAACCGCATGGATGAGGAGGGAGTTCAGGTGGAATTCGTCGAGGCTGATGGTTCTCCTCTACGCACGGTAACAGCCGGCGAGTTGAGCGGGTGGGGCTCTGAGAACCTCTACGGCGATCCCCTATTCTTCCTCCCAAGCTGGGGTCCGGACGGCGATTTCCACCTCCAACCGGGAAGTCCGGTGCTGTCTGCTGGAACTGCCGAGGGAGCGCCGCCCGTTGATTTGAAGAATCACGCGAGGGCGAACCCCCCGGACATCGGCGCCTACCAGCAAAGCGAAGGCGCGCCTCTAACCCCAGAAAGCCCCAGCACGATCTCTCCTTCCCTTCCTTTCCCAGACCTTACCGGTCATTGGGCTGAGGCTGCCGTGCGCGGGATGGTTGCTACCGGCTTCATGAACGGCTATCCGGATGGTACTTTTCAGCCTGACCGGCCGATCACCCGGGGGGAATTTTGCACAGCTTTCGCCAAAACTTTCTCCATCCCACCCTCCTTGGCAGCGAATCCGTTTCCAGACATCGAAACACATTGGGCGCGCGGCGAGATCCTTGCACTGGTCGGCTTGCAAGCGCTGCGAGGATACCCCGATGGCGCCTTTCAGCCCGATCAGCCGATCAGCCGAGCTGAAATCGCCAGCATCCTTCAACGCTCCTTCGGCCTCTTGCCGCTGGAACAACTGGAGTCACCGGAGGCTCCTTCCTTTTCTGACCTATCTGCCGACTTCTGGGCTCACGCCGCCATCCAAGCGGTGGTAGCCGGAGGTTTGATGAGAGGATACCCGGACGGCGCCTTTCATCCTCTTGAGCAGACCACCCGAGCCGAAGCCATCACCGTGCTGGCTCGTTCCCAAACCTTGCCGCTCCCATCCCCGACGCCGCAGGCGACAGACAGCCCGACAGCGCCTTCTCCTTCCCCTACCCTGCCCGGCACTCCACTTGCCCCGCCGAACCAGCCGGTGCGACTAGTCTTCATTCATCATTCCACCGGAGAAAACTGGCTGGCTGATGACAATGGCGGCCTGGGGGCGGCTTTGCGCGACAGCAACTACTTTGTAAGTGACACCAACTACGGCTGGGGACCGGAAGGGATCGGCGACCGCACTGACATCGGCAATTGGTGGGAGTGGTTCCGCGGGCCGAAAAGCCCATCCATCCTGGCTGCGCTTTTCCAGGAAGCTGGGCAAAATTGCCGCTATGCACGGATGGAGGGAAACCCGGATCCGGTTGAGGAGAATAGGGTGATCCTCTTCAAGTCCTGCTTCCCCAATTCAGCCTTGCAGGGGAGCGTGGAGGATTCTATCCCTCCCATCGAGAACAACCCCTTGCGAGGAGTGGACAGCTCCTCTCCTTACTACACCCTGGCCAACGCCAAAGGGATTTACTTGGACCTCCTGAAGTGTTTCGCTCAATATCCGGACAAGCTCTTCGTGGTCATTACCGCGCCTCCTCTTTCCGACTCGACCTACGCCGCCAACGCCCGCGCGCTCAACCAATGGCTGATGAAGGAGTGGCTGAAAGACTATGCCTTGCCCAATGTCGCCGTGCTGGACTTCTACAATCTGCTTACCTCCAACGGAGGAAACCCCTCGGTTAACGATCTGAACTGGGAAACTGGCAATCATCACCGTTGGTGGAAGGGGGCAGTACAACACCAGGTCACAGGCGCCAGCGACATCGCCGCCTACCCCTCCTCCATCGGAGACGATCACCCCAGCCGAGCGGGAAATCGAAAGGCTACAGCTGAGTTGGTGCCTTTGTTAAACGTAATCTACAACCACTGGAAAGAAGCGGCTCCATGATGACAAAGGACCAATCCGGAAGAAGGCGCAACCTGCCATGGCCGTTCTTGACCACCTATATCTTTTTCGATCTCCTCGCCACAGCCTTGGGTATGGGCGTCCCTTTCCTCAACATCCTGCTCGGTTTCCCGGTCGGTTGGATCCTGGCCAAGCGCGCACCTGCCGGAGAGCCGCCCTTTGCTTCCATCTGGCGTGGCGCCTGGCTGACGGCAGGGGTGACCTTTCTACTGATGGCGGCGATATGGCTGCCCCAGGCGAGGAATCTCTTCAACCCCGCTTTTGACTTCAGCCAAAGCGGAGTCCCCCTTTGGCTCTATGATCCCAAGCTCAGCTTCACCGGTTGGCTAATCCTGATGGTTTTGGTCTCCCCCTTCCTCCAGTTGCTGGCCACCCTTTCTGCCGCTTTCATCTACTTGCTGCGGAAGGAACAACGAAATAACTCGCGTAAGGGCGACACATGCGTAGCCCCTACGAGCTCGCGGCCACTTGACAGCTCGCGGCAGCGTGATTCTGATAAAGTCCCCCGTGCTGAAGGAGGCATTCTCCGCTCCCATTCAACAAGGAAAACTCATGGGTGATCCCAACCTTTACGGTTTGGACAACGGGGCGCCGGTATGCTCCCGCTCCTCCTTCGCTGATCCGCTGGCGGAACTGCGCTTTGCCTTCGCCGAGCGCGACCGCCCCTTCCTTCGCTTCACCTCTTTCCCTAAAGAAGCGGTAGGGGCAGATTTCGAACCCGCCCGCACTCGGACCTGGACGCGCGGCCAGTTCTGGGATTTGGCCTGCCTGGCGGCGGCCCGTTTGAACGATTTGGGATTGGGGAAAGAGGAGCGGGTGTTGCACTGTTTCAGCGCCAACAGCCCCTACGACCTGGCTTTTCGCCTGGGTGAGTCGTTGATCGGCGCTGTCCCGGTAACGGTGAACTGGCAGGCCGATAACGACGAGCGACTGTTGTATAAGGCTGAAGCCACTTCAGCGCGCATCCTCCTCTGTGACCTCGCTTTTCTTCCTCGGGCTAAAGCGCTCCTCCCCTCCTTACCCGGACGCCTGGCGATGGGGGCGGAAGAACTGGAAGGGTACAAGCCGCAAGGCCCTTGGTGTTCGCCAGCCATCTCCTGGGAAGATGAGCGCCTGATCATCTTCACTTCCGGTACCACCGGCCAGCCCAAGGGAGTGATTCAACCACACCGCTGCTTCCTGACCAACCGGCTCACTTTTGAGGACTACTTCCACCTCGCTCCCGATGACCTTTTGGAGATACTGATGGTCAACCCTCTGCACCACACCAACTCCTCCTCCATGTCCGACTGGATGATGCGCCGCCCCGGCGCTTTGTTGCACCTGGTAGAGCGCTACTCCACCCCCTTCTGGCAGATTTGGACGGAAGTGGCCGAGGGGAAGCGGGGGATGCTGGTAGCCATCCCGGTCGGCCGCCATCTGGACTACCTGGAGAGTTTGGACCAGGAAGGGAAACTGCCCTTGCCGCGCCAACGATTGTCCGCAGCGATGGCTAAAAGCGAAATCCTGATCGGCTCGGCGCCAGTCGGCCCCACCACAGTGGAGCGGATTCGACGCTGGAGTGGTCGTTTGCCTCATGTCCGCTTTGGTTCCACCGAGAGCACCATGCAAGTCTTGGGCATTCCCGTCGAAGGAAGCGAAGAAGAGAAGATGAGGGCCTTCCGCGCCGGCTGGGATCACCAGTGGAATGGTCAGGAGGTCTCTGGCTACTACATCGGACAGGAGCACTCCCCCTTCACCCGGGTCCAGGTGGTGAAAGGGATCGAGCCCGCTCAACCCGGCTGCCTGGAGCCCTGTGCCTCCGGAGAGCCTGGTTACCTGGTCTGCCAAGGGGGTCAGTTAATGAGTGCTTACGTCGCCCAACCGGAAGCCACCGCCGCAGTGCTGGGTTCGGGATGGTACACCGGTTTGCGCGACATCGGCTTCACGCTGCAGGGCGCCAACGGTCGTCCCGACTTCTACTGGTTCAGCCGCGACTCGGCTTTGCTGATCCGAGGCGGCGCCAACTACGCCTATGAGCAAGTCGGCGAGGACCTCTCGCAGATCGTGGAAAGCGAGTTCAACCTCCCCTCCGCACTGTTCAGGCTGGCTGTGGTGGGTTTGCGCGTGACCAGCGAGCACGACGACGCGTGCTGCGTCACCATCGAGCTAGCCCCCGAAGCGGCGTCCTTCGCCTCCCGGCTGGAGAAGGAATTTCTGGACCTGGCCTGCCGGCGCGTCCCGCATGGCGAACGGCCCGACTACCTGCGCCTGGCGCCCATCCCGCTCAGCTTCAAGGGGACGATCCTGCTGCCCCAGTTGAAAGCCGAATTCGAGGAAGCCCTCCGTTGCGGTGCAGTGATTGCCTAAAAGGGGACAGATTTATTTAAACAGGCCAACCGCCAAGAAGAACAAGCAGAACAGCTAGATGATGATCCCAGTACCCTTGGCCTTGCCGACAGCGAGACAAAAGGCGCGGATAGTTATGCAGCTTGGGGAAGAGAACCCATTGTGTCGGGAGAATTGAAAGCGATCCGTACATAGCCCCAACGAGAACAGGACTGCTTGGAGGCGGATGGAGACATGGATCACGCAGCTAGAAGATAATTGCTGTCATCTGAAGATGTGACCCCGATTAGGGTTTTAGACGGATGTTTTGGACGATCCCGACCAATAGAGCGACAACAACGATCCCCTCCACCCACAGGAAAGCTAGATAGTCGCTGTAAGCGCCGATAGGCGGCGTCCCGGGGAGAGAGTTGCGTAGGCTGAAAAGTCCGAAGAGAAGGGCGGCGAAGACCGACAGGATGCGGATGTCAAACCAGCCGCTGAGCATCAGCACGATGAGGGCGATCACTCCCAATCCCACGGCCCACTCGATCACCATGCCGGCTGTTGCAGCCACCAGCACTGTCTGCGAGCGTTCGATCTCAATATCTAATCCGCTCCCCATCGGAACCACTCCCTCCAGCGAGGTCGCGTCGATCTTAAAGCCGGCTACATGCCCGGTCAGGGAAAAGGCCATCGGCACCTCTTCCATCGTGTCCGTCCCTATCTCTTTCCGCAGAACGAAGCGGATGGTCGTGGAATGCTGATCATAGGGATAATCATTGGCATCCCCCTCCAAGGCATAGGTCAATTCGAGCTGGCCTACCGGCTCCCCTTTCTCCAGGATGTAACGGGTTTGCTTGCTGGCTCCCAGTGCATCCAACTCCATCGTCTGGGCGTAGGAATACCCTCCTTCCGCAGCCAGTGCGCCCTGCGGGGTGATGCGGACCTGCAACATGAGAATTCCAAGAATGGGATCCAGGGTCAAGACGCGGGCGTCGATATCGATTCGGTCTAAACGGGTAGTATCTCCCTCTTGAATTGCGCTCGCTCTCTCTTCGCTTTCCAGGCTATACTGCTCCAACGCACTGAAGAAAACAATGAAGAAGAGAGCAAGAACGATCACACTTATGGTTGCAATCAGGAAAGTTTTTCTACCCCTGCTGTTTCGCACCGGACCCTCCTTTCAAGATCAGCGTGACTTGATCCCGCTGTTCGGTATTTTATGCCGGATCGCGTCATAAGGAAAACAATGGAACAATCTCGCTATCCTACGAGATGGGTGGATTTTCGGGCGCCAGTATCGCAATCGTCTCAGGTTTCGCCATCGATGCCCCTTTCTCCGCAACTTTGCTCTCCTCTGCCGACCAGCGCTCCTCGATGACGATGGGCAAGGTGTCGTGGTCAGGGATGTTCTTCTCTACGTCCCGTACCACCGGGAAGAGGTAGCCGGAGAATCCGACCACCGCTCCCAATACGCTGGCCAGGACGATCATCACCGCCATCCCTGCGCCAGCTCCAGTTCCAAAGATCGGCCCCAAGGCTCCGGAAAGCGATCCTCCGGCTTTCATGGCAGGCTCGAAGACGCGGTCGGCCAGCGGGCCGGCAACTAGGGTAGCCAACGGTGATACAGCCTGAGCGATCATGCGACGGGTGGAGAAAACCCGCCCCTGGATATCCGGCGGCACCTTGGACTGCCAGATGGCCTGGTTGCAAATGTAAGTAATGCTACCCACCGAAGCGGATAGGAAGAATCCGGCCATCCACATCGGCAGGCTTTGGCCGAAACCAACGAAGACCCCTAGAAAGAGGAACGGCAGGGCCCAGCCGATGAAGATTCCGTCTGTTTTCCGTCGGAACAAGCCGCCCGTGATGGAGAGCACCAACCCACCTACCACGCCGCCGATTCCTCCGGCCGACTCAGCAACAGCCAGGGTGGCGGCACTATTGGCAGTCTTGGCCAGGATCATCGGCGCTGCCAAAGTCCAGCTCAAGGAGGCAAAGAGATTCCCGAATAGGAAGATCAACTGCAAGCCGAGCAGTCCTTTGTTGGCGAAGATGTAGCGGAAGCCATACCAGCTTTCCTTCCATAAGCTTCCCGCCCCTTCCGCTCCAGCCTGCGAACGCTTGGGGGAGAGGATCGGGGTGAAAGCCAGGATGATGATGGCCAGGGACATGGTGGTCACATCGACCACGAATATCCAGCCAATGCTGGCGAAGCCAATCATGGCCGCAGCCAGGATGGGGGCCAGGATATAGGTGCCAGATTCAGCCAGAGTACTGAGGGCGGTGGCCCGCGCATACTGGCTCTTCGGCACCATCAAGGTTACTGATGCCGAGTAGGCTGGCCAGTGGAAGGAGGAGAAGACCCCAGCGACTCCCCCAGCCACGTAGATGTGCCAAATCTGCAAGCTGCCGGTGAAGTAGAGGATCATCAGCGCGGCGGTGGCGAGCCCGGCTGCGAGGTCAGCAATAGCCATCATCCACTTGCGGTTCCAACGGTCTACCAGAGCGCCGGCCAGCGGGCTGAGGGCAATCTCCGGGGCGAAAGCGCAGAACGCCATAATGGACAAAGCGGTCGCTTCCCCGGTGATCTGGTACACCCAGATGGTCAAGGCGAAGCGGGTCATGGCGGTTCCCAGCAGGGAGAAGACCTGGCCGGTCCAAAAGATCAGGAAGCTGCGCATTCCTGGAGTATTATTCATAACGCGAATCGGGTTCATCTTCTGCTCTTCTTTCTGAGGTTGGGCAAGCAGTTTGCAACATGCCCGCCGGCTCCGTTTTCAAATGTTTCCTTTATTCTTCCCGCAATGAGCTGGCCAATCGAAGCCAGCTCTGGTAACGGCGAGGGTGGATAGCTCCTTCTTCCATTGCTTTTTTTACGGCACAACCTGGTTCCTTGTCGTGCCGGCAACTGACGCCGAAGCGGCAATTTCCTAAATAGGGGCGCATCTCCGGGAAGAGTGAAGCCAGGTGATTGGGGTCTACATTCCAGAGGCCGTACTCGCGCATCCCCGGCGAGTCCACCAAGAATCCGCCGCCGGTCAAGGTGTACATTTCCAGCGACGATGTGGTGTGCCGCCCTTTCCCGGTGATCTTGCTGATCTCGCGCACTCGCTGACCCAGACCAGGTTCCAGGGTATTCAAGAGAGTGGTCTTGCCCACGCCGGATGAGCCAACCAGAGCAGAAAGCTTGCCGTGCAGGGCTTGGCGCAATTCCTCGATCCCTACTTGCTGGGTGGAGCTGGTCAGCAAAATGCGGTAGCCGCAGTGGCGGTATGGTTCCAGTTCGGCAAGTAAGTCCTCCTCCTTGACCAGGTCCAACTTGGTGAAGCAAAGCAAGGCGGGTAGGTTGCAGGCTTCTGTGGAAACCAGGTAACGATCGACCAGGTTCCATCTGACGGCCGGCTGGGCGGCGGCGAAAACCACCACCACCTGGTCGGCGTTGGCCACGATAACCTGTTCCAATGGTTGTGCTCCAGCTGCCCTGCGCGAGAGCTTCGATCGTCTTGGCAACACTTCTTGAATCTGGCCGCAGCCAGGACCGGCCGGCAGGAATCGGACCCGGTCACCAATGGCAACGGGGTCGACCAAACGGATCTCCTTCACCGCCAGCACATGAGGCCGCCAGGAGGTGGGGTCGGCAATCGGGTAGACAAGCTGCTTGCGCAGCATATTGGTGAGAGAGCAGACCACCAGGGCGCTTCCGGCTTCACCGGCCACCCAGTACTGCCCAGTGCTTTTGCGGATGACCGTTCCTTCTACGAAGGACTCCTCCGGGGAGTCAATGTGCGGCCGGGCATCCAATTCAACGGATTGAGACAAATCGTTTCCTCCAAGGTTGTTTGGGAAACGGCCACTCCATCCCCACGAGAAAAGAAAAAGCCGCGGGCGGAGAGTGCGCTCGTGGCCGTGTCGACTGAGGGGGGGGCTGTCAGGCCCCGCATCCTAGGTCGTGCGGGTATCGATCAGAAGAGGGGAAGGCGCACTCCGGTACTATCAAAACAAACAAGTACATTCTCGATGATCATTCGGCTCTGCGCTCCCTTCCTTTCATCAGGTTGTAAAACGCAAATAGTCAAGCATATCTCCTCCGCCCTTGTCAAGCCACCGAAATGGGGTCACATCTTCATATGACAGCAAATTTGAAAATTGCTGTCATATGAAGATGTGACCCCGATCAGGTTTACCGGGAAGCGGCGTCCTCGGGCCAACCTGTAACCGTTAAAGCGAGAGAACATCCCCCGAGTTCATCTCATTCCAGACATAGGAACCAATCTGCTCTGAGCAGATCAATGTCAGGCCTCCCCTCGAGGCGTGGCGCAAGGTGAAGTACTGCGGATGATCGAGATACTGGCAAAGAGCCAGCAGCTTTCCCCCGGAGATCATCCCGATATTGCAGGCAACCACTTGCCGGGCACTGCCGAGAACCCAGGCACGGAGATCTCTCAAGGTTGTTTCGCCGTCGGCTTTCTCCTCCCCCATCCGCTCGACAGCCCAGGAGAACACCTTCTGCGCCCCGATCCGGCCTGCCAACGGACGATTCAAACGCATGCCCTGAATCATCCCGTTGAAGACGAAACAGAGAGAGTGATCGAGAAAGGGCTGGTTGTAAGCGAGCACCCCTTTTTGGTCGGGGAAGCCGGCACTGCGGGCATGGGCGGCGAAAAGAGTGGTCGGCGGGAAAGAGGGAAAGCGCCCCTTCTCTTCCCAGATCGGTCGCAACGATCTCCATCGGTTCCAAACGCCCGACTCCAGCCAAGCGATTCCCCATCCATCCTCTTGCCGGTCACCCTCCACCGTGCGGCTCTCTGCGCACATTTCGGCGAATTCCTCCAAGAGAGAGGCTAGTGAAGCAGCCTCTTCGGAACGGGCCAGAAGAAACCTACACATCGGCCTGCTCGCAAGTGAAGATCTCGCGAAGGGCGTGAAGGGCGATCTCCACTTCCTCTTGGCACAGCGTCAAGGGAGGAAGAAAACGGAGTGTATCGGCGCCGGCGGAAATGGCAATAATCCCTCTCCCTTGCAGGGCTCTAAGGGTGGGAGTGACATTCTCACGCAACTGCAGGGCCAGCATCAGGCCCAGTCCGCGAGCTTCCACCACCTTGGGGTGATTGATGCTCCGCAGCCCGGCCAGAAATTGCGCTCCCCTTTCCTGGACCTGGTGCAACAGGTGCGGTTGGGATAATTCCGCCAGGGTAGCGCAGACTCCGGCCATCGCCAGCGGGTTTCCACCGAAAGTGGAGGTGTGGTTGTGCAAGGGGATGGCACGGGAAACAGGATCGGAGACGAGGGTTGCCCCGATAGGGATGCCTCCCGCCAGCCCCTTGCCGAGACAAAGGATGTCCGGATACAAATGATACTGTTCCCCAGCCAGGAAAGTTCCAGTCCTTCCAAGACCTGATTGGATCTCGTCGACGATGAGGAGAACGCCCCGTTCCCGGCAAAGCTTTTGTACTTCATCAAAATAATCGAGCGGAGCCAAGCGGATCCCTCCCTCTCCCTGTACTGGTTCCAGGATTACACCGGCTGTCTCGGTGTCTAAAGCGCAGCGAATCCCCTCCGTATCGCCAAAATCAACCTGTCTAAACTCCCACAAGAGTGGCAGATAAGGTCGCCGGTATCTCTCCCCAGAGGTCGCCGACAAGGCTCCCAATGTCTTCCCGTGATAGCCGTTGCGCATGGTTGTGAAACGCTTCTTACCCGTCGCCAGGCAGGCGAACTTGAGCGCGGCTTCCACTGCTTCAGCCCCTGAGTTGGAAAAGAAGACCCGTCGCAGCGCTCCGCCGCTGCGTTCCACCAGTTTCTGCGCAGCCTGCCGGCGGACCGCGCAACCAAACGAACCGTGAAGGCTGACAAGTGCAGCCAGTTGTGCCCGCAAAGCCTCGATGATCGGTTCATAGCCATAGCCGAAAAGGGACACCCCATAGTTGCCGCCCAAGTCCAAGTAACGGGCGCCGGCGGCGTCGATCAGGTAGTTCCCTTCCCCACTGACGAATTCAAGCCCGCGGTCGGGGTAAGAACCGACCAAGAAATCCTTGGTGGGGATCGCATCAGGCGTCACGTCGGATCACCGTCCCTTCTCCCCGTAAAGAACGGGTAATGGGCTGTTCCGTCCGCCCATCCCCCATGAAAATCTCCCGGACACCGAAAGAGATAGCTTCCTGGACGGCCAGCAGTTTCTTCTTCATCCTGCCTTGAGCTTGTCCAAGGAAGACCTCAAGCTCTCGCTCGTTCAGCGAAGGGCAACGCGAATCCTCCCGGCTGGGGTCTTGCAATAATCCGGGAGCTTCGAACAGCATGACTATTCTCTTTGCTCCAATCTCCCGGGCCAAGACAGCCACCACCCGATCGGTGTCGACATTGATCAACTCACCCTTATCGGTTAACGCCGGTACCGTTAAGACAGGCAGGTAACCAGCATCCAGCAAGAGTCGAAGGAGGGAAACATTGACCGATTCGACCGTGCCGGTGGCTGAATCGCGGATCACCTTAACTTTGGCGCCTTCCACGGAGAGAATGACCTCCTTCCGCTTCCCCAAGAAAAGGCGCCCATCCGCGCCACTGAGGCCTACTGCCGGGATGCCGTGCTGCGCCAGAACGGCGACGATCCGCTTGTTGGCCAGCCCCGCGTAGACCATGGTGAGCAAGTCAAGAGCCTGGGGATCGGTGTAGCGGCTGGTATGTCCGGAGGGAGAGAGGATGGTGCGTTCCGTGACACCCATCTTCAATGAGACCGCTTTCATCAAAGCGTTTGCGCCATGAACGACGACGCATGGTTCAGATAGCCCGCCGAGATCCTTGGCGATGGCATCCCAGTTGATCCCGGCTCCACCTCCGATTTTCACGATCAGCACGATGTCCCCCTCATCAAGCGGATCACTACATCGGTGACTTCTGCCGTCCCACCTTTTCCACCCAGGTCGGGGGTCGTATACCCCTCCTCCAAGGAGGAAAGAATGGCTCGGTGCAGCTCGACCGCCGTCTGCTCTTCACCCAACCAGCGGAGCATCATCTCGATGGCAAAGAAAGAGGCCACCGGATTGGCTTGTCCCTTTCCTGCAAGATCCGGGGCTGAACCATGAACAGGCTCGAAGAGTCCCCGGTCGAGCCCCAGGTTGGCCGAGGCCGCCACTCCCAGTCCCCCCACCAACGCCGCGGCTTCGTCCGAAAGGATATCCCCGAACATGTTGGTCGTGACCAGTACATGGAAGCTCTCCGGCTCTTGGATCAAACGCATCGCGCAGGAGTCAACGAGCGCCGTCTCCATCGTAATCTCCGGGTAGGAAACAGCAACCTTAGCTGCTTCTTCCAGGAAGAGACCATCGGTCAGGCGGAGGATATTGGCTTTGTGCACCACCGTCACGCTCGGGCGGCGCTCGCGCTCGGCCAACCGGAAAGCGAATTCCACGATCCGTTGGCTGGCTTTCCGTGTGATCAGCCGCTCAGCGATAGCCCCTCCATCGATCAGCCGCTCGCGACCGCAATAAAGGTCCTCTGTGTTTTCCCGAACAATGACAAAATCGATCCCTTGGCGAGAACTCGCCAGAGGCAAGGAGAAGAAGGGGCGAACATTGGCGTAGAGGTCCAGTTCTTTGCGCAGGCGGACAATGGGGCTATGGTAGTTCGGAATTGCAGGAGGCGTAGTCACCGCTCCGAAGAGCACAGCGTCCGCCTGCCGGCAGGCTTCCACCGTCTCCGGGGGGAGAGATGCTCCTGTCTCCTCGTAGCATCGATACCCGGCACGAGCTTGCGAGAAGTCAAACGATAGAGGCAGCGAAACCAACAGGCGCAATCCGGCTCCGATCACCTCCGGGCCGATCCCGTCTCCTTCAACGATACAGATGCGATGCTTTTTCCGGGACATCTTCATCCTCCCCGAATGAGAGAGGACAAGTCCAGCCCCTGGCGGCTCAGGTAGGAGAGGATGCCTCCTTCCTCCCAGAAACGGAGCATCATGGGGGGGACGGTCGCTTGATGGCAGTCACCGGTCGTACGGTTCAACAGCTCCCCCTTCTGCGGGTTGAGAAAAAGCTCGTCGGTGGGTTCGATGCCGCGGGTGTCCGTGGTAACCAACAAGAGCCCCAGGTTCATGCCGTTTCGATAGAAAATGCGGGCGAAGGAACGAGCCAGGATGGCTTGAAGACCACACGCTTTCAAGGCGATGACGGCCGTCTCCCGGGAGCTGCCACACCCGAAATTCTCTCCAGCCAGGATGAAGTCCCCCGGCCGCACCTTCTCGTGAAATTCCGGTCGCGCTTCAATAAAGGCAATGGCGCCTAAACGGTTAGGATCCGTGGTGATATTGTAGCGGCCCGGCGTGATCTGATCCGTATTCACATGATCGCCAAAGATCCAGTTCATGCAAGGAACCTCCTCGGGTCGGTGATCTTGCCGGTGATGGCAGATGCAGCGGCCGTGGCGGGACTTGCCAGGAAGATGGAAGCTTTCGGGCTACCCATTCGACCGGTAAAGTTTCGATTGCTGGTAGACAGGCAAACCTCCTCCTCTGCCAAAACCCCCAGATGACGGCCAAGGCAGGCGCCGCAACCAGGGTTGGTTACCGTCGCCCCCATCTTCAGGAAGAGTTCAAGATACCCCTTGGACAAAGCCTCCAGGTAGACCTGGTTAGAGGCGGGGGTGATCACCACGCGTAAATCAGGGTGCAATCGTTGACCCTGCCAGATTCGAGCTACCAGGGCCAGGTCTTCGATGCGTCCATTGGTGCAGGAACCGATAAAAATCTGATCGAGCGATATCCCGTCCTTCTCCAATTCACCAGATGAGATCACCCGGTCGATATCCGGCGGTTGGGCGACGAGGGGGGGGAGATCCCCCACCTGGACCTGCAGGATCTGCTCGTACTGCGCTTCCTCGTCGGACCGAAAGGGAGACAAATCAGGGACCGTGTAGCCTGGACGCATAGCCTGAAGATACTCCGCCGTGTGCCTGTCGGCTTCCACCACCCCGGCTTTGGCTCCCAGTTCCGCCGCCATATTGGTCAGCGTGAGGCGGTCTGACACGGACATCGCCCGTACCGTCTCTCCTCCGTACTCCAAGGTGCGGTATGTCCCCCCACTGGCGCCTATCCGTGCGGCAATGTGCAGAGCCACATCCTTGGCATAGACACCGGGTGATAATTCCCCCTCCAGCTCCAGTCGAATGGTGGAGGGAACCAGAAACCAGCATTGACCGGTGGCCATGGCAATGGCGAAATCGGTGGAACCAACCCCTATCGCCAGCGCGCCGAGCGCACCACTGGTCGGGGTGTGAGAATCCGCTCCGAGCACCAGGTCTCCGGGATTCACGAAACGTTCAGCGAGAATCTGGTGGCAGACACCCTCTCGTAAAATAGGAATCCCCTGCTCCTTGGCGAAACGGCGGATCCTTGCCTGCAAGGAGGCGGCATCCACCGAAGGAGAGGGAAAAGCGTGGTCGAAAGTGATCACAACGCGGTCGGAGTTCCAGACGCGACGAGAGATCTGCGAGAAGGGATCGAGCGACCAGGCGCATGTCGTGTCGTGTGCCATCACCAGGTCTACACTGGCGATAATATACTCGCCAGCAAAGACCTCTCGACCGCAATGCCGGGAAAAGATCTTCTCGCTGAGCGTTTGCCTCATTCCAGCTCTCCTCCATACTTTTCGTGAAAATGCCTGACATCGGACAACGTCGTCTTCCCTGATACCGCAGAGCCAACCACCAAGTGGCGCGCATTGCCGATCATCTCGGGTGAATAAGGCTCATAGAGGGTTGGTCCCAGATGAATCAGCCCATGGAGATGGATACCCGCTTTATGCGAGAACCCATTGTCTCGATTGGTGGGAAGGTTCAACGGTACATCATGCTGGATCATCGAGGCAACCCTATTCTCCGCCTCAGTGAGGTGCTGAAGGTGATAGCGGGAGCAAGCCCCGGGATCGATCTGGTAGAGGGAGACCAGGAAAACGCTTAAAGCGGTGATTCCAATTCGCTCCCCGATCCCAAGAAGGGTCGTGTCCACCCAATTCGCACCGCTACGCACTGCGCTCAGCGCATTGCTGTTAGCTTGTCCAAGGTCATTGTGAAAATGGACTTCGATGTCACACTGTACAGATCGACGCAGCTCCCGAACGGTCAAATCGACATCCCAGGGCATCGCTACGCCAAGCGTGTCAGCCACTCCGACGCGGTCCACCCCCAACTGGTCGGCGAACTGTAACACATGCATAGCCTGGGAGCGATCAGAATGAAAGAAATCCTCCACACTGACACGCACCTCGAGGTGATGCTCGTGAGCGAAAACTACATTCACTCGCAGTTGCTCCAGGTATTCCTCGAGAGAGGTATTCATCAGTCTCATTCGTTCAGGCTGGATCGTGCAGAGGATGTTGACGCCATCAATCCCGCACCCTGCCGCTGCCTGCAGATCGCACTGGCGATTGCGGACATGGCACAGAAGAGGGGGACGGTCCGGGATTCTTGCTAACGCACGCACCTCGGTTTCAGTCTGGGGGGAAACCGGGTTTCCCAGCTCCACCCGATCTACCCCGATCTTGGTAAGGTGAGCGAGAATACGGATTTGCTTCTCCAAATCGAAGTCTGCAAAGCGGTATTGCCGCCCTTCACGCAACGTGGAATCGATGATCCCTTTGTAATGCTGAAATGGTGAAAACAAAGCACGCCCTCCTATACTGGATGTAGCCCGGCGAAACCGAGGCCCATCGTCTCCGGAAAACCGAACATAATATTCATGCACTGGACGGCATTGCCGGAAGTCCCTTTGCCGAGATTATCGATCGCCCCTATCACAACCAACCGTCCAAATCGTTCGTCGATCTCGAAACCGATATCGCAATAATTGGTGCCGGTTAGGATCTTGGGTTCGGGCAAACGGTACAATCCCTGTTTCGTTTTTATGATTCTGATGAATGGTTCCTCGCCATACTCCCCGCGGTAGGCGCGCCAGACATCCTTGTCCTTGACGCCCGGGGAAAGACGACAGTGAGCAGTCACCAGGAGTCCTCGAACCAAATCGACCGCCGTCGCGCTGATGGCCACTCGACACCCTTTTCCAGAGAGGGACAACTCCTGCTCCACTTCCGCGGTATGGCGGTGTCCGCTGGCCTGGTAGGATCGGACGCAATTGGCGCGTTCCGCATGATGTGAAGCGTCGGTGGGTTGACGCCCGGCTTGTGAGCTGGACATCTTGGCGTCGATGATGATCGATTGCGGATCAACCAACCCATGCTTGACCAACGGCCAAAGGGAGAGGGTGGAGTCAGCAGCTTCACAACCAGGATTGGCAACCCATCGAGCTGTCTTCAATTCCTCTCGGTGCAATTCAGGCAGACCGTAAACGAATTCGTTCAATAACTCAGGATGAAGATGCGGTCGCTGATACCATTCTTCCCAGTCGGGAAGGGCGCGAATGCGAAAATCGGCGCCAAGATCGATCAAGCGTCCGGCCCTTGGGATCAGATCTTGGATGTATTGCATGGAAAGGCCATTCGGCAAAGAGACAAAAAGAAGATCGCACGGCTCGAGCCTGTCCATCGATACATAACAGAGATCAGTGAGTCTTCGTAGGTTGGGGTGATGGATCGTGACGGGATCTCCGATCGAGCGCTGAGAGGTAACTTGTGAGAGCTTCACTTCAGGGTGTCCCAGGAGAAGGCGCAACAGCTCTCCCCCTGCATATCCCGAAGCGCCCACGATGCTGACTGTCAGCATTTTGCAGCGACCTCCAGACAATAGGCGATCAGTTCCCGGGCGATGTTGACCCCCGTGACCCTTTGAACGTTCTTGAATTCCGGGATGTGGTTCACTTCGTTGACCAGATACCCTTCTTCGGTCTCGAAGAGATCCACTCCCAGGAAACCACCACCGACGGCGACCGATGCGCGCAAAGCGATACGCCGCATCTCGTCATCGACCGGGCAATTCTCGGCGCGTGCCCCTCGAGCCATGTTGGTGATCCAGTGCGGACAGTAACGGTGGATCGCACTGGGCACGCGGTCGCCAACGACGGCAACACGTATGTCACGGCCCTTCTTTTGATAGTACTTCTGCAAATACAACGGCTTCTGTAAGGGAGAGCCAAGAACCATCTTTTGTTCTACGACCGCTTCCAGGGCATCTTCATCGTTGACCTTGGCCAGAAGACGCCCCCAGGAACCGGAAACCGGCTTCAGGACCACGGGATACCCCCCCAATTGTTCCACTGCTCGTTTGGCCTCCTCTTCAGTGAACGCCAAGGCAAAAGGGGGAGTGGGGATATTGAACTGGTGAAATAAGAGCGAGGTCCGCATCTTATTCTCACAGTTGGCCGCAACCTGAAGGGAATTCACCACTTTGGTCCCCATCGTTTCGAAGAACATGGCAGCGTGCCAACCAATCGTGGTGCAAACACACCGCTCTAAAACCAGATCGAAACTGTCACGCTGCCATACCGGGTTCAGGACCACTCCTCGTACATCCACAGCCTCGATTTCCACATTGAAGTCACGAGCTGCGGCAAGAAGAAGCTTTTCCTCCTCACGGATGGTGGTATGAAGCAAGCCCAGCCTCATGGCTATTCTCCCCAGTCCTCTTCAATCATTGGAGCTTCTTCGAGTATCGCCAACCCTTGCTCAATACGCACCACGACTGCACGGTTAAGGCATTCCGCACAGGTCAGGATTTCGGAAATCTCAACATCGAGAGCGATGGGGACCGTTCCTCCACAAGTTGGGCATTCCGCTGTCATTTGTTCCATGCTGATACTCCTTCCACAGGTTTATATAAGTCAGGAAGGCTATCGGAGAAATGAGTATCTGTCAAAATAATAAACTATTTTGACTTTATTTCTCTATATTGTTATAAATTAAACATGTTTACTGTGTCCGATGCTGTTCGGGAGATCGTCCAGAGTACGCCATTTCTGGGTGAGGGCTTGGCTGAAGGGATCCTTAACTTGTCGGCCGTGGCCCGAAAAATCCAGCCTCTGGTTCAAGAAAAGTTGCAGAATGAAGTAAAAAGGGGGGCCATCGTCATGGCCTTAAAAAGGTTCTCCAGCCAAGTTGGCATCCATACCAACGGTTCCTTCCGGCTAAAAAATCTGGGAGACTTCACAGTTCGCTCTCATTTGGTGGAATTGACCTTCTCCAACTCTGAAAGCTTGATTGAAAGCCATAAGAATCTGCTTCGTGCAATTGAACGGAGAAGGGGTGTTTTCCTCAATCTATCTCAAGGCGTCTTCGAGACAACCATCGTCTGCAATTCCAGCATCGCGGATCTAGCGGAGGCTGCCTTTCAAGGGGAGAAGCTGATCATTCGCTTCACGGACGTCTCTTCGATCACCCTTCAACTTACGAAAGAAATCGTCAACACTCCCGGCGTCTATTTCGCCATCCTGCGCGCCTTGGCCTTGGAGGGCATCAACGTAATAGAGGTGATTTCCACCTACATGGAACTGACTTTGGTCCTTCACCAAAAAGACATCGATCGCGCTTTTTCGCTCCTCAAACATCTCATCATCTAAGAAGACCGATCGCTTCCCGTGGGAGATCTCCACGACTAAATATAATTAGGGACATAATACTATATTCTTTGAAGAATGAAATTTTCTCGAGTTATTTCTAGATTTGGTGTCATATGAAGATGTGACCCCGATCACCCCGATCAGGTTTACAGGGTGGGAAGCAACCCCTATGCTAGGGGATGATTCGCCATTCCGCCGCCCGTAAAGCGGCGATCGCACGGGAGGAGTTGCTTGCAACGAAAGATCGTCTCTGGAAACGAAGCTTTGGCTTTGGGGGCCCTCCGCGCTGGGGTCAAGGTCGTCGCCGGGTACCCCGGCACACCCTCCTCGGAAACCATCGCTTTCCTTTTGGCAAAGAAGCCGGAAGGGGTTCACGTGGAGTGGAGCACCAACGAGAAAGTCGCCCTGGAAATCGCTGCGGGAGCTGCCTGGGCTGGGCAGCGCTCCCTCACCACGATGAAGATGTCCGGCCTGAATGTGGCCTACGACTCGCTGATCTCCATCGCTTATTCCGGGGTGAATGGCGGGATGGTAGTGTATGTAGCCGATGATCCAGGCGTTTCTGCTGGGATGGCCGAGCAGGATTCGCGCGGTTTTGCCTTGATGGCCGACCTGCCGATGCTGGAGCCGGCTACCCCGGCCGAGACCTATCGCCTTTCGCAAGCTGCTTTCGAGCTTTCCCAGCGCACCGGTTCCCCGGTCTTTTTAAGGCTGGTGACCGCCGTTGCCCACTCCCATGCTGGTTTGGAAGTGGAGGAGAACCCACCACCTCCCCCCGAACTGCCGATCCTGCTGGAGCGCGACATCCAGCGTTACACCAAAGCCGGCGCAGCTATTTGCATGGCCCAGCACCACGACCTGATCGCCCGCCTGGAGAAAGCCGAGGAGGTCATTCGTGAGATGAGCCTCAATGTGCTTCACCTGGCCCCCGATGCGGGCGGGGTAGGGATCATTGCCTGCGGCGCGGCAGCGGCCTATCTGGAAGAGGGTTTCGAGCACTTGGCTAAATTGGGTGTCTCCCCGGAGAGCCTCTCTGTCTTGCGGCTGTCCTCGGTACACCCCCTTCCTCGCCAGGAGGTGGCGAGTCTTTTCGGTCACTGCAGCGCCCTCCTTGTTTTAGAGGAGTTGGAGCCACTGGTAGAGCGGGAGTTGATCGTGGAAGCGCGCCGCCTGGGCTACAGTGGCCGCATCATTGGCAAGATGGAGGGTCCCTTCAACCGGATCGGCGAGTACGGGGTGCGCCAGGTAGTGGAAGGTGTGGCCGTCGCCGCCGGGTTGGCTTGTCCCAAGGATCTCTTGCGCGGCTTGGCTGCTGAGGAGCGGGCTGCCGCCCGTCCCATCACTGTCTGCGCCGGCTGCCCTCATCGCGGCACCTATTTGGCCTTGAACCGAGCCATCCGCTTGCTGAAGCTCAAGAAGGATGAGGTGATGGTGACCGGGGACATCGGCTGCACCATCCTGGGGATGAACCCCCCCTTCCACACGGTTTGGAACGAGGTCTCGATGGGCGCCAGCTTGGGCATTGCCCAAGGATATCTGGCTGCTGGCCTGAAGACCCCGGTGATCGCCACCATCGGCGACTCTACTTTTTTCCATGCCGGCCTCCCCGCTCTGATCAATGCTGTGCAACACCAGGCCCCGCTGACACTGATTATCCTGGACAACGGCTGGACAGCGATGACCGGGATGCAAGTCAACCCAGGCACAGCCGAGGCTTTTCAGCGTCCTGGATGGCAGCGGCTGGACCTGGCCACCCTGGTCCCGGCCATGGGAGTGCAACAGTTCTTTCAGGTGGATCCCTACGATTTGAAGACCACCACTGAGACCATGGTCCAAGCTCTCGCTCTGCACGGTGTGAAAGTGATCCTGGCCCGGCGGGAATGCTCCATCCAGAGCAAGCGTCGCGGGTTGCGCTTCCGGCGCGTGCGCGTCCTTGAGGAAAAATGCACCCTCTGCAAACTGTGCATCACCACCACCGGCTGCCCGGCTCTCTCCATCGGCGAGAAAGCTGTCCTCATTGACCCGGCGGTCTGCGTGGGATGCTCGCTCTGCGCCCAAGTATGCCCGGCCAAAGCCATTGAGAAGGAGGAGATCGGATGAACAACGAAACGACGCAACCTTTCGACATTTACCTGGTTGGGGTTGGAGGTCAAGGGGTTCTGACCATCGGAGAGATCCTATCTGAGGCAGCGCTGGCCCAGGAGATCCCGGCCAACTTTTACCCCACCAAAGGGATGGCTCAACGGGGCGGCTTTGTCAAAGCTCAGTTGCGCCTGGGGCGTCAAGCCAGCGGTGCCAACATCCCCGAGCGGAGCGCCGACCTGGTCATCGCCATGGAGCGCTCGGAAGGCTTGAAAGCGGTGCGTTTCATCAAGCTGGGCGGCGACTTCATCGTCTGGGATCATGTTTGGGCGCCGACCGCGGTGATGCTGGAACAGGCCCCCTACCCCACCTTGGAACACCTCAGTGAACAAGTGCATGGAGCGGGGGGACGATTCCACGATCTGCATCCCCACGACCTGCCGAAGGGCCTCTCGGAGAACATCTTCGTCCTGGGTGTCGCCCTGAATAACACTGCCCTAGGACGCCTCCTGCAGCCGGAACTCGTCCGGGCTAAGATAGAGGAGCGCTGGCCCGAGGCCGCAGCCAAAAACGCTGACGCTTTCAGGCGCGGCCTTGAGGTTTACCGGTGACATTGGAAGCGCTTTTCACCCCGAGGGCAGTCGCCGTCTTCGGCTCGATGGGAGAAGGAAAGCTGGGCGCCGCCCTGGCCCAGTCGCTGGTCAACGGGTGCTTCTCTCCTGTCTTCGCTGTCAACCCCAAGGGGCAAGGACTGGCCGAAGTGGCCGGCTTCTCTTCCCTGGCTGCCATCGGCCAACCTATAGACTTGGCCGTCGTCGCATCTCCCGCTTCCACTGTCGCCTCAGTCCTGGAAGAATGCGGCCTTGGAGGAGTTGGCGCGGCTGTGCTGATCACCTCCGGTTTCTCCGAGATGGGGAACCGGGAGGGTGAGGAAGAATTGCTGCAGATCGCTCGCCGGCACGGGATCCGTTTTGTTGGCCCCAACTGCGCCGGCATCGTCAATACCCGGGCATCCCTCTTTGCCACCCTGGAAACCCACCCCCCCGCTGGCCGGACCGCTTTCATCTCCCAGAGCGGCGCGTTGGGAGGGGCTGTACTCTCCTGGGCGGAGGAGCAGGGCCTGGGCTTCTCCAAATTCGTCAGTTACGGCAATGGCGCCGACCTGGGGCCCAGCGAACTGCTGCGTTATCTGGCCGACGATGTAGAGAGCGCCGTCGTCGCCCTCTACATCGAGAGCGTTCGCGATGGAAGGGATTTCCCCCAAGCCGCCCGCGCCTTGGCTCGGGTCAAGCCACTGGTGGTGATGAAGTCCGGCCGCTCCCAGTCGGGCCGCCGCGCCACCCTCTCCCACACCGGTTCCCTGGCCGGGGCAGACGCCGTTTACGATGCCGCTTTACGGGAAGCAGGGGCGATCCGGGTCAGCTCGGTGGAGGAGATGTTCGACCTCTGCAAGGGATTTACCACGCTCCCTTCCGTGCATGGGCGGCGAATAGCCATTGTTACCAACTCCGGCGGCCCGGGAGTGCTGGCTGCCGACAAGGGGGAGTCTTTGGGGTTGGTCATCGCCGAGCCGAACGCTGCGCAAAAGGAAGCCCTCTCCTCCTTCCTTCCCAGCTACGCCGCCGTGCGCAACCCCATCGACCTGACCGTGGAGGGGAATGAGGAAGGGTACCGGCGTGCTTTGGTCTCTCTACTGGAGGGACCGCAGGGGTACGATGCAGCCCTGGCGCTAGACGTCAACACCCCCTACCTGGACCCTCAACCCGTGGCTCGCGGGGTGATTGCCGCCCAGCAGCAGACGGGCAAGCCGATCCTGGCCAACTTCATGGCCGGCCGTTGCGTAGCCTCGGCCCTTCCCGTCCTTCAAAGCGCCGGCATCCCCAATTATGCCAGCGGCGAGCGGGCCATGGCGGTGCTCTCCTGGATGGCCTCGCGGCAGGAATGGTTGGACAACCTGGAAATTTGCCCCTCGGCTATCGACCAGGAGCGGTCCCCCTTTGCCCAGGAAAGCCGTCTCCTGCCGGGTTCAGGGCAAATGCTGGAGCCGGAAGCGATGGCCTGGCTGGCTTCTTGCGGCCTCCCTACGCCGCCACTGGCCTGGGCCGGATCCCCAGAGGAGGCAGCAGAGGAAGCGGCCCGCTTGGGCTTCCCGGTGGTGGCAAAAGTTGTCTCCCCGCAGATCCTGCACAAGTCTGAAGCTGGTGGGGTCCGCTTGAATCTGTTCGACCGGGAAGCGGTGATCGCAGCCTACCAATCTCTGGAAGAAAGCGCCAAGGGTTGCGATTTCCGCGGCGTGGTTCTCTACCCGATGGTTCGGCCGCTTCAGGAGGTAATCCTCGGTCTCTCCTTCGACCCTCAGTTCGGTCCGGTGGTGGCCTTCGGCCTGGGCGGCATCTACACCGAGATCTGGCGAGACATCGCCCTGCGCCTGGCTCCCCTGCAGCGGGCAGAGGCGGCGGCGATGGTACGGGAGATCAGGGCTTTCCCGCTCCTGGCTGGGGCGCGTGGCCGCCCTTCCTGTGACCTGGAATCATTGATCGAAGCGCTGGTGAAATTCTCCCGCCTGCCCTTCTGCTACCCGGAACTCGGCGAGGTCGACCTGAACCCGGTCTTCCTCCTGGAGAAGGGATTGGTGGTGGGGGATGCACGTGTGATCCGGAGGAGCGTGTCGTGACATTGATCAAAACGCAGTGCGGTTTGGAAAAGATATCTCCCTACATCCCGGGCAAGCCGGCGGAGGAATTAAAGCGGGAGTGCGGTCTGGATGACATCATCAAGCTGGCTTCCAACGAGAATCCCCTCGGCCCTTCCCCTAAAGCAATTGCCGCCATCGAGCGAGCGCTGCCCGGGTTGAACGTCTACCCGGACGGGGCGGGACACCAAGTTCGACAGGCCTTGGCAAGACACCTGGACATCGACCCCGCTTTCATCGCCGTAGCCAATGGCGCCGACGGCCTGATCCTGGAGACCTGCATGGCCTACCTGGAGGAAGGGACCGAAGTGGTCACCTCCCGCTCCTCCTTCCCAATCTACGACCTCTACACCCATGCCATGCGCGCCACTCTGGTAAAGACCAACACCCTGGAGTACGGCTTGGACCTGGAGGCGATGGCTGGCGCCATCAACGAGCGAACGCGGGTGGTCTTCCTTTGCAACCCCAACAACCCGACCGGCACGATGGTCAGCCAAGGCGCCATTGATGACTTCCTGGCCAAAGTCCCTCCTGCCGTTCTGGTGGTGTTGGACGAAGCCTATTACCACTTCGCCGGGCCGGAAATGCCGGACGGTTTGCGCTACGTGCACGAGGGCCGGGAAAACGTGGTGGTCTTCCGCACCTTCTCCAAGGCCTACGGCTTGGCCGGCATTCGCTTGGGCTACGGCGTCGGCCACCCCGAGGTGCTGGCTTCGCTGAACCGCGTCAAGGAGCCCTTCGCCGTCAACTTGCTGGCCCAGGTCGCGGGAATCGCCGCGTTGGAGGACGACGAGTTCCTGAACCGGACCTTGACCACCAACGAGGAGGGGCGTCAGTACTTCTACCGCCAGTTCCAACGATTGGGACTCTTCTGCGTGCCCAGCCACACCAACTTCGTACTGGTTCAATTGGGACCCAAAGCAGCCGAAGCGGTGAACCTGCTGATGCGCCGCGGGGTGATCGTCCGCCCCTGCAGCGCTTATGAGCTGCCCCACTTCCTGCGCATCACCGTCGGCACTCAGGCTCAAAACGAACGCTTGGTGGCGGCATTGGAGGAAATCGTCCCAACCCTCGCGGAGATCTGAAAGAGGGGAATAGTGGAGAGCAAGGCCTATTTCGATTCCATCGCCGAGGATTGGGAGACAATCCGTCAGGGTTTCTTCCCGCCCCTGGTTCGTGAGAGAGCCATCACCATCGCTGCACTCCAGCCAGGGCAGAGGGCCTTGGATGTAGGGGCGGGGAGCGGTTTCCTCACCGAGGGCTTACTCGTGGCCGGTTTGAAGGTCGTCGCCTCTGATCAATCGGAGGCCATGCTGCAGGAACTGCGCCGCCGTCTTGGCAATCCGGAATCTCTGCAGTGCCTGGTCGGGGACGCTGCAGCACTGCCTTTAGCGGGAGGGTCGTTCGATGCTGTCTTCGCCAACATGGTCCTCCACCATATGGATGATCCTGGTCAGGCCATCAGCGAGTGGAGCCGCCTTTTGAGGACCGGGGGTATCCTGGTGGTCAGTGACCTTGACTCACACAGCCATCAGTTCCTGCGCAGCGAGCAGCGCGATCGCTGGCTGGGTTTCCAGCGCGAGGAAATCCGCGATTGGCTTCAGGCGGGCGGTCTGGAGGAAATCACAGTAGCTTGCGCCGGAGCTGACTGTTGCTCAAACTCCGGCTGCAGCGGCGAGAAAACCTCGATCAGCATCTTCATCGCCAGTGGACGAAAGGGACTACCGAAGGAGGTGCGCTAAAGAGGCACCTGTGCGCTTGCCATGGCCTGTTCAATATCCTGGATCGATTGAGCGGCTTGTTGCCCGATCAGGTCCAAACGTGCCAAGTTGCGAATGCGGGGAAGGCAACGAAGCAGCTCGCGAGGGGAGAGGATCTGATCGAAGAGGCCCCAGGTGTGTACTAGGCTGACCAGCACGACATCGCGGGGGTCGGGGATGTCATCGCTCAGGACCAGCTCATGAAGGCGTGTCTCCACCTCCACGACTTCCCGGTTGTCCAGCATCGGGTAACGGCGGGTCTTGAAAACCCAGAGGAAACGCCGGTTCTCTTCTTTCAAGATACCCACTGCCACCAGGTTAGCCAGAGCCATCCGCTTGATCTCGGCTCCCTCCATGGCCAGACGATCCAGGAGGGAACGCAAGGGGCGCGTCTCGCCGGGGGGAGGCAGCAAAGCGAGGATCCGATCCAGGATCGGTTGTCCGGTGGGAGTTAGATCAACTACCTGCAGGTTCTCCAGATCCGTATCAATGCGATTCAACAGGGCCAGCTCCATCAGCGTCGCCGCCACCAACACCGTGTCGGTCTGGTAATGGGGCAACTCGGTAATGATCCCCGTCTCTTCGTCCAGCGCAAGCAAGATCGCTTCTTCAGCCAAGGTCAGCATCTTCGTCTCCTCTTTCTGCTTCGTTTGCCCTCGTCGCCTCTGCCATCCTCGCTAAAGTGAGGAGAAACAGGAGACAACAGGGCTTCGCTAGGTTGATTCTAGCGGGCCGCCCGTCGCTGCGCCAGCTTTCCGCTTGCTCCTCTAAAAGCTGGGATCTGTAGCCCCGGTGCCTAGCGGTCACGCTTCTTACCGGAGACGGCCTGGCCAATCTTCCGAAACAAGGATCCGATACTGTCTTTGAAGAGAAGTGTGTTATGCGGATCGGTTTGAATGACGATCACGGAGATGTTGTCTCGACCCTCCTTCAAGAGAGCGGTCTCGACCAATCGATCCGCTGCTTCGGCGGGGTTCGCCGCATTCACCAGGATCGCCTCGATTTCTTCATCCGGCAGTTCACCGGTGAGTCCGTCGGAACAGAGGAGGAGGGTATCGCCAGGGTGCAGCAGGAGGTCGAAGAGATCTGGCTCCACCGTACTGCTTGTCCCTAAGACGCGGGTGATGCGGTTTCGATAGGGGTGATCGCGGGCTTCCTCCGGTGTTAAGAAACCACGGTCGAGCATCTCCTGAACATAACTATGGTCCCGGGTGATTTGCTGAAGATGGCTTTTCTGGCAGAGATAGCAGCGGCTATCCCCCACCTGGGCGATGGTAACATAACGGTTTTGGATAGCCACCGCTGTTGCTGTCGTCCCCATCCCGGACAAAGCGGGATCCTGCTGAGACCTTTCGTACACTACCTGATTGGCAGAGCGCACGGCTCGATCCAGCGCCTCTCGTCGAGGCATTCTTGATGGCGCTTGGTAGAACAGGCGGTGGATCGTTTCTGTGGCCAGATTGCTGGCCACTTCGCCGGCCTGGGCGCCACCCATCCCATCGGCGACGATGAACAACCAGCCATGCTGAAGAAGGGCTTTCTCTTCCGTTGGGGTGCTCTCTGGATCGACTACTGCGTCTTCATTGTTCTTTCGCAGATGGCCAATATCCGTCCTGGTGGCGAAACGGAACTGCTTACTCATAGGATGGACCAGAAGCGAACCGATTCCGGCAACCGAGCTGGTAGTGGTTCATCGTGATCATTTCCTTGAACCCCAGACATTTCGACAATAGTAATGACTCGACCGAGGGAAAAGAAATACCAGGGAACTGATGGCCTTCTCCGCTAACCGCGCCAGACAGATTGTCCGCACTTGTTCCTCACGGGGACACACCAAGCTTGCTCCATCTCTTCGCTTCTTTCTATATAAATATGAGCAACGGGCCCATCATATTTATTATTATGGGGTTAACCGGAAAAGCCCGACAATATCAATACCGGCATAAAGGATGCCGGATGGATCAATGCCCAAGCACACGACATCGCTGCCAGTCAGCCCTCCAGAGCAAACGGCCCAGCTTGCCCCGCCGTCGAAGCTCTTGAAAACTCCGCTGCCCGAAGTGCCGGCGTAGAGGATTTGAGGGTTAGAGGGGTCGACGGCCAAGGACCACACTTCGTTGTCCATCAGCCCACTAGAGGAAGCAGCCCAGCTTGCCCCGCCGTTTCTGCTCTTCCACATCCCGCCGTTATAGGTGCCAACGTAGATGGTCTGAGGGCTTAAGGGATCAATTGCTAGGCAATACCCATTCGGCAACCCGTTAGCGCAAGTAGTCCAGCTCGCCCCGCCGTTGGTACTCTTGAAGATTCCATTATTCCACTTGCCGACATAGAGAGTCTGGGGATTGGAGGGATCAATGGCTATGGTATAAACATGAATGGCCGGATACATTGTGTCTCTTAGCCCGTTGGAATAATCAGCCCAGCTGGCTCCGCCATTAGTGGTCTTGAACAGCCCGCTGCTATTGGTGCCGGCGTAGAGTACCTGTGAGTTGGAGGAGTCGATGGCCAGGCAAATTACCCAAGTGTCTGTCAGCCCGGTGGAAGATGTGGCCCAGCTGGCTCCGCCGTCGAGGCTCTTGAAGATTCCATGGTCGGTGCCGGCGTAGAGAATCTGGGAGTTGGATGGATCGACGACCAGGGAATTCACATAGCTGTTCGTCATACCGGTGGAGAAATCGGCCCAATTCGTCCCGCCGTTAGTACTCTTGAACACCCGGCCATTCCAAGAACCAGAGTAAAGAACCTGGGGGTTTTTGGGGTCGATGGCCAAGGATATGATTCGTTCTTCATCAAGAGGCAGTTTCGTCCAAATGCTAACGGCAGCTGGAGACTGGGTAGTCGGAGAGGGAGTTGGCGTGGGTTCAGGTATCGGAGTTGGCGTGGGTATCGGTGTCGGAGTTGGCGTGGGTATCGGTGTCGGAGTTGGCGTAGGTATCGGTGTCGGAGTTGGCGTAGGTATCGGTGTCGGAGTTGGCGTAGGTGTCGGTGTCGGAGTTGGCGTAGGTGTCGGAATGTAAGTGGGTGATGTAGGAGAAGGCATTGGGACTTTTGTTAATCCAACATTGACTTCTAAAGGTTGATCACTGATAACAATCGTACGGGAGTAATCTTTGTACCCCTCCAGAAACAAATCCAAGGTGAAATCCCCAGGCTGGGCGGGAATAACCGCCGGTGTGACGGTTTGGTAATCCACTCCATCGAGGAAGACCGAGGCTCCCGGGGGATCAGAGCGGATCGTCAAGACGTAGGTAGTGGGAGTTGACGTGGGCGTGGGAGTTGGAATTGGTGTTGGAGTTGGCGTGGGAGTTGGCGTGGGAGTTGGAGTTGGCGTGGGAGTTGGAGTTGGAGTAGGAAATGGTGTGGGAGAGGAAGATGGAGAGGTAGTCGTAATGGGAGAGGTGGTGGGTGGTGCCCCTCTTCCCAGCCCCACGACCAACAGCACCACCAGCAGGATCAGTGCCCCAGCCCCTATGACAGCAGGCAGTAGCCAGGGTTTCGCTTTCTTTCGAACCATTTGCGGCCCGAATAATGTTTGTACCATGCTTTGGCGAGTCAAGTCAGCGGAATGAAGGCCGGGTGGGATCGGTTGCAGCTGAGGAGCTCGTTGTCCTTCCAGGGCTGCCAGCACTTCCTCGGCGTTGCGGTAGCGATCCTCCCGGTTGGCTGACAGCAGCTTGGCTACCAGCTCACCTACCCAGGCGGGGAGGTCGGAGCGGGTGGAAGAGAGGGGCGGGTAGTCCTCGGCTCGTTTGGTCTCGTAGAGGGCGACCGGGGTCTCCTGGGAGAAGGGCGGCGATCCGGCCAGCATCTCGTAGAGCACCACCCCCAGGGAGTAGAGGTCAGAGCGGGGATCGAGGGGAGCGGTTCCCTTCAACTGCTCGGGGGAGGCGTAGCGGGGGGTGAAGAACTGGCTGGAGTCGGAGGGAGTGCCCAGGAGGTCCTTGGCGATGCCGAAGTCCATCACCTTGAGCTTGCTTCCCTCCATAATCATCAGGTTGGCCGGCTTCAGGTCACGGTGGATCAGTCCCTGGCGGTGGGCGTAGGCAAGGGCTTCTGCTGTCTGACGGGTGAGGGAGACAACTTCCGGCAGGGACAGCTTCTTCCGTTCCTGGAGATAGAGGGCCAGGGTCTTCCCTTCCAGGTACTCCATCACTAGGAAGTGCAGTCCACCTTCTTCTCCCTGGTCCAGGTAACGGACGATACTGGGGTGGTTCAGCGTCTGGGCTTTCTCCAGCTCCTTGTGGAAGCGCTGGACGATTCGTTCCTGGGAGGACAGGTGCTCGTGCAACACCTTCACTGCCACTACCTTGTTGCTTCGCTCGTCGCGGGCCAGGTAGACTGAGGAGAAGCCGCCGGCGCCGATCCGCAAGAGCAATCGAAAGTGGTTGTGAAGAAGACGGCCTGTATAGATTCCCTCAGCCATGGTTTTGAGCCCTCAACTCGATTCGTCTCGCATCTTCGATGTTCTCTATAGTCCCGGCAACGACTCTTTGATCTCGGAGGGCTCTAGATAACCGTAGATCCGCATAAGCAATTTGGCGTTCCCCCAGGGAATGTAGAATTCAGCTCCGGTAGTGACTGATTTATAGTAAGCCCCAGCTTTTATCTCAAGACGAGGAAAATCGGGCCACTTCACCTGGATAGCAAATCGGTCGCTCCTTTGGGGCGGTCCATCTTCTGTGACTTCGATCGTGACGCCGCCGGCCAGGCGGAAGTTGGCGGGAAAGGAGGTAGCCGTTTGAACGATCCCATCGACGGCGAAGGCAGCCACTGTTTCCCTGGACATTTCCGGGTGGCAAGCCTGGCGTTCAATTTCTAGCTTGCCCTCATAGAAAATATACTGATCTTGATGTCCTAGACCCGTCATCACGAAATCAGGACCTTCCAGGAACAGGATGCGCTTGGGGTTCTCCGGCTGCTGCAGCAACAAGCGACTCGGGATCCACCCGGTGGTCAACCCTGGATGGGGCGTTCCGAACCCAGCGAAAGAAGAAATCCCCTCCACCTCACTCCACTCGCCATGTTGCTGTCGCACTGTAACCAGCGCGCCCGGGTCAAGAATGGCGATAAAAGGACCGCTTGGACTTACCGTCATGCTAGTCACCCAGGGCCAGTTGCCAATGAATAGACTGTCCCTCTTTCCTCCGGTTCCGGGTGGCAGCACGAACAGAATCACCAGAATCGCGACGACCACAATTCCAGCAAGCAACGCCAGCAACGCGACGAATTTGGGGGAGCGGGAGAAGGGGGTAGACGGGGGTGGAGGAAGCGCGGCACCGCAGCGGGGGCACCGCTTCCAGCAGTTCCTTACCTGATGCCCACAATGAGAGCAGTAGAAACCCTGTTTCTTTACAATGTGAACATCGCTCCATTTTTAGTGATATAGATGTACTGGTTAGTGGTGATATCTTGGAAGTAAGCAATACCGGAGTGAAAACTAGAAATTACTAGCAGATCAGGATCAAGGATAAGTTTGCTCTCTAGATTTTCTGGGCCCTTGATGACAAGTTCCTCTCCATTCTGATCAACAAAACTCCAGGCTTTCCCGTCCCAAACCGCTGCATATCCTTCAGAAAATAATGCTGCCTTGGGATAAGTCCTCAAAAAGGCCAACGTTGCCGTATTTGTACCAGTTCCATCTATTCTGATACATCTAAACGTCTTTTCGTCACCGATTTTCACCCAAGCCAGGTTCTCGGAAAATGATTCCGCACTAATGAAATTCCTGATTTCCTGCTCCTCATAGATCAGAGCAAGCAAATGGCCATTCTTGTTTTGGTATTGGAATTTCATTGGGTGCGACGGATCCTCCGGGGTATCTAGGGTGATGATTGACCATCCGCAGGAAAAGTCGGCCGGTTTGTTGGACAAATATGGAAGTTGTTTGTTTCTTTCGCCATCAAGCCCAATGAAGTAGAACTGGTTATTCTCATCCATTACACTGCACAACTGCTCTTGAAACCCTCTCTCTGAGGGATTTGTAAATCTGTTCCCATTAAAAGCCGGCTGACCTTCTGTTGTAATGAAATAGAAGTCTTTTTCAGTTGGAGCCTTCACTGCGGCGAGACCCTCAGAGAATGGATAAGCGAAGGCGAAGGTGGCGACCTCATCAGAAGCCGGCTTTTTTAACCAGGTTCCTGTCTGTGTGGAGAAATAACGATAGCTCACCTCTGAGGATCGGACCAGGATCATCCCGTCAGACACAAAAGGATAATTCCTCGTGATATCCGAATCGCCGTTGGGAAATGGAAAAGCACTCAGGGTTGGTGTTTTTACATTCCCGAAAGAATCAATAAACAGAAGGTACCCGTTAATACTGACCGGTGCCAATCCCTCGTGAAAATACCCTGCTTCGAGGAACTCCCGTCCATATTGATCTTTCGTTATTCTTTCTTCGTAACCCTGTCCTGAGGACTGTGTGGGCAGTACGAAAATGTGCCAACCATTTTCGAGCTGCACTGGGACTAGGGCGGGTATTTCTCCACTCGCAATGGGGATTGACTCATCCGTTGGTACTGTCGATAAGTTAGAGGCGGTCGACATAGAGCGGATGACTAAATACCCCACCAAGCCAATTGTTACAATAAAAGCAGCGATCCCCAATGCGGTCAGGAATGGTTTTCGGTTCGCATGTCTTTCCTTCTTGGGGATAACGGGAGGCTTGGGGATTGTCCTACCTTGAGCTGTTCGATCCAAAGTCGTCGCAATCGCTTCTCCTGGTTTTGCAGTAGGAAAAGCTGAACCCAAGGCGCTTTTCCCTCCTTGGGCGAGATCACACAGCAGTTCCGCAGCGCTTTGGTACCTTTGATTTCGTTCATAAAAAAGCAATTTCCGGAGGAGCGCCTGCACCCATGGCTGTCCTTCGGTAGGTGGGAATTGCAACTGCTCCTTCCTTTCCAAGGACAATATGGCTGTGGGTGACTCCCCGGGGAAAGGCAAGGAACCATAAAGGCATTGGTAGAGAGATACGCCAAGCGAGTATAGATCGCTCCGCCCATCGATATCGCGTTTTCCCTCCAACTGTTCGGGCGAAGCATAGCGAGGAGTTAAGGCAGCACCGGATGAAATGGACGGGACAGAGTGAAGTGTAGACAACAGATCCTTGGCGATCCCCAAGTCCAGGATTTTCACTTGGCCATCCCGGAGCATCATTAGATTGCTCGGCTTGAGATCTCGATGGACGATTCCTCCTTCGTGCGCAGCGACGAGCGCCTCGCCAACCTGCCGGGCGATCTCCAAGGATTCGGAACAGGTGAGCTTTCGTTTCACCTCTAGGACTTCCGCGAGGGTCTGACCATCCAAGTACTCCATTACCAGATAGTGCAGTCCTCGATCCTCTCCTTGACCGAGATATTTTCTAAACCCTGGATGGCGAATCTTGAGGGCCTTTTTCAGCTCGGCGTGGAAACGCTGAATGAATGCTAGATCATCGGCGAGATGTTCATGAAGAACCTTGATCGCAACCCAGCAATGCCCTTTGGAATCCTCCGCCCGATAGACAGTAGCGAAACCACCGCTGCCGATCTTCTCAATCAACCGGTAGCGATCACCAACTACCTCACCAATCAGCGAGCGAATTGACATCATGGTCTCCTATCGGGATTTGTCGCGTCGATTGTCTACTATGGCAGGTACTCCCTCAATTCCTCTGCCCCTTGTTGCGTCTCACGGTAGAGGCCGATGTATCGGGAACTGGCCGCTTCGATCCACGGAAAAAATGGATTGCTTGGGGATATGTCTTGAAAGTGCTGCAGCAATGGGGTTGAATAGCTCACCAATGGACCCCGCAGATCCGCTTGGCAAAAAGCTTTCACAACGTTGTTGCGAGGAACGGAGCTTTCAGGGTTTTCTAGTTCAAGAACGTTGAATATCTCCATTACGGCGGAATAACTCCAATATGCCTTTGCCCAGGAGTCTCTCTGTTCTTGAGATAGCCTGTTCGTAGGGCAACTGATAAGGGGAGGGGGATCTGGGGAATCTGGGGATGCACGTTGGGTGATTCGATATGCAACAACGGCGATCTCACTGGCAGTTGGGAAAGCTTCGGGTTTGAATGTTCCATCTGGGTAGCCCTTCATCAAACCTCTCTCTTTCACTGCGGCGATCCATCCATAAGACCATCGTTCTTGTCCCACATCGGAAAAATATTTGCTTTGGCTTTGGGGACACTGCATGATGGAGCAAATGATTTTAGCCAGTTGCTCCCTTGTAAGCAGCCGGTCTTGTAGAAAGACCTGGCCCAGATCGCCAGCATAACCATTGATGAAGGGGAAGTGCTTGATTCCATTGGTTTCAATGAAGAGCCCAGTGATAACTGGCTTCACGTCTTGTGCAGTTGCGCTGGCCTCGACTTTGATTGGAGGTTGAGAAAGGTCAACGCTGGCTTTTAGTATGATCTCCGAATGGCTGGTCACGTTAGAGATCAGACTCGCGTACTGCGCCTCACCGTTGCCTTTCATCAGAATCGGGGGGCTGGCCTGGTAGGTGACATTCATGACGCGGTAGTCAGAGGGTCCAAGACTAGGAATGTTCCAGCGCACAAATGGTTGGCCTTCACCTTCAAATGTTCTGGCTGCGCCACCGCTGTCTGAACTGATATAACGGAGTTGTGATGGGATTGAACCATCTACGGTAACGTTCTGCACTGTCTGCCCCGATGTGTTCACGACCAGTATTCGCACCGAAATTGGATCGCCCTGGGCTACTGATGCCCCCTTGGCTCTCATGAATATCGACAATGCCTGGATTTTTGGCAGATCATAGCCTTGGATGGAGAAGTCGCGGTCGCTCATATCGAAAGCGAGCGTGGAGCCGAAGGAATTCACCAAGCTGACCTGGATGCGGCAAGCGCTTGAATTGACTGGCGGCACTTGCCAAAGGTAGCTGCGCTCGGAAAGATCCAGTGCCGTACCGATCTGGTAGAAGGTGGAACCGCCATTGCTTGAAGCTTCCAAGATAATTGATTTGGCAAACGACGTATCACCTGAAATATCCCAAGTAATCTCCCGCTGTTCGCCAGCTTTCCATTGCTCTCCCCCGTTGGGTTGTTTCACTCGAACGGTCATTGAAGAAGGAGGAGGGGTTGGAGCAAGAATTTGAAATTGCTGTGTCACAGATGCGTAGGGATAGTTGTTGGCGACCGCTCTCACCAGGAGCTCGAAATTGCTCCCGCCTTCATTGGGAACTTGCCACAGGTAGGAAGTCTCAAGAATTCCAAGCTTCGCGATGAAGATAAGCGGATTGTTGAGCTGATGATAATAAAGCTCAATGGATAGCTGCGTAGCTCCTGGCGGTGGAGGTTCTTGGCATGACCATTGAATCAAGTAACTTGTTCCACCAGTGAGTTTTTCATTTGCTGTTGGAGTAATAAACGAGATCAGGCCATCCTGGCTTCCATTCGTCTTCATCGGCTGGAAGGATAGTGAACTGCACAGCAAACAACCGATGAGGACAAGCTTCAGTAAAACCCCACATGCTCTTCTCACGCCTTTCACCTCAGATCCTCGAGTCGCTACCCATGTCATTGAGCGCCATGAATAACTATACAGGAAAATGTTGGCTTTTCAGTAGTTCGATAATCACGGGTGAGCTTTTTCTTCCTCCTGGTGACAGGTTTTTACAAGGGACTGACGTGTTTCTGGATGCAGCGTGGCTCATAATACCAGCTTGCAAGGGTAGGATCTCTTTGCGCTTGACAGATGTTAGGATAATTGAAGGCAGCCACCAACTAAAGAAGTAGGAGATAAGCGGCTTCCTCCTATTTGTTATGTTCTACTTTTTCTTGCGGATGAAGGTGCTTCCACAATCCGGACAGCGCTTCCCGTCTGCGGAATAGACCTCCTTGTCGCAAAGAGGGCAGTAGTATATCCCCGCCACAGGGGATGGCGCGACCACAGGTGGCGAAAACTCCGCCGAGCTTTCTTCTTGAAGTCCCTGTTTAGTTTGTAGTATTTCCTTCGATTCAATCCGCGCCAGGAGCCTCTCCATCATCTGCACAAGGGCGGAGCCTGATCTGGCCGTATCAGAGGTTTGCGTTCCGACATCAATCATCAACTGAATTAACTCCCCCATGGCCAGTGTGACAATCACACTCCAACCTGCTATCAATAAAGCCCCAAGGCCAAAAGCAAAACCCATCCCAAACCCGATCACCACCAGAACAATACCCGCTAGACCAATAATGATGGCGATAACGAACATAATCGATGCTAAAGTGGAAAGAGACCCGTACTTCATTCAGAAACCCTCCCTCTGTGATAATTAGACAAACTATTTAGCAGCCGATCTACACAACTCACGATCGCCATCATGGGATCCACTGTGGCTTGCCACCCTGGCAGAGCTTGGTCGGGTTCGTTTCATCCGCTCCTATCACCCAAATGAAACCATCATCGCAGGCGAAGGTAAGATAACGGCCGTCAGGAGACCAGGAAGGGCTCCCTTGTTTTCCTGAGATGGATTTGGTGAGATTGATCAGATTGCTGCCATCGATATTCATGCTCCATATATTGCTCCTCCCACCGATTTCTCCCGGGGTTTCAGGCCCAACAAGGGCAAATTTGGCGCCGTCCGGCGACCATGCTGGATTCGAGAATCCCCTGCTGTTAGCGATCACCTGACAATTGCTGCCGTCAACCTGGACCCGATAGATTTTCGGGGAGAAACTCAAGATATTTTGGCCACGGAATACGATCGAATTCGAATCAGGAGACCACGATGGATCATCCCCGGACAGCTCATTCATGAAACCATCTACGATCTGTTTTTTCTCCGAACCGTCTGGTTTCATCAACCAGAGTCCTTGTTGACTGGTGTCTGCGGTAAAAGCAATCATTCTGCCATTAGGAGACCAGGCTGGGCTATATTGACCGGTGAGCCACATATCGTCAGTCAGGGAACGGGATTGACCTCCCGCAAGCGGGGTGGAATAGATTTGAAAAGTGGGGTTTACCCATAGAGTATAGACAGCCGAGCTTCGATCTGGAGAGATAGCGACATCCCTTGCCCCAAGAGATGCGGAAGACTCTGGGAATATTAGCTGTTGGGGAGAGGAGCCATCCAGACGAAGCAGCAAAATATTATAGTCCTTCACAAATGCGATCGACCCTGAAAGATTGACGGTTGAGGTTGGCGTGGGTGACGGGCTTGGAAGTGGAGGTGGTTTCCCGACCGTGGGAGGAGGCCAAGATGGGGCGAAATGCGTGAACTGCAGTGTCCCAGATTTATAAGCTGGGCTGTAGAAAGGTGTGCCGAGGGCAATCCACCTGGCGATAGAATCGAATGATATTCGTTGGGGTTGGTCAGGCAGATTGGGATCATAGACTAGGATTGTGGGATTGGGAGTAAGCTGTAGCCCATAGGCAAGAACGGCATGACTGTTGGAAAAATTAGCCAAGAGACTGGGCAGCGAATTCAGAAACCGAGTCATCGTGGATGGAGAGGGAAGCTCATAATCTGTCATCAAACCTAGAATAACCGGGTGATTCTTACTCATCGCATAAAGAAACTGCCCTAAGCTAATGGATCTATATCCAGCCAATATAGCTGGAGTACAATAGTAAGCATTTTGTACATTCCATGCTTGTTGCAACTCAAGAAAGGATGATGACCAAAAGCCCCATTCAGAGATTTGCCGGGCGTTCGTCCCTTTGATGTAGCTCTGCCAAGTTGCGTCGAGATCATCCAACGTAGGAGATGCCTTCTGCGGCTTTGGAGGAGTTGAATAGCTCGCGAACACACCGTAGCCGGCAGTGGCGGCCATACCATAGCACCAACCGGCGAATGTTTCCTGAGATGGCTTGGAGTTGATCACATGGTAACTGTGCTGCTCCATTGAAAAGCCGGTCTGAATCGCTTTCAGTCTGACTATGCTGAAGATCGAGTTCGCCAGACTTTGGCCGGTGATTCGGTTTGTTGTTGTATCAAGACCACCACCCAAGGGCTCCCAAAACTCTCCATTGAAGCGAGCGACAAGTAACCCCTCACTGCCGGCAGGAGCAGGGAAGGATACAGTGAGGGGGGACTTCAATGCGACGCCTCCCAGATCCACTTCACACCCAACTGAGACCGGTTCTAGGCCACCAGGATTTGGCACCGAGGAGGCGGGGATCGTGCGCAATGTAACCTAGGCATCAGCAACCAGCGAGTTCGCGGGAATGCTCACGCTAGCTCCATCAAGGAGCTGAATAACCCCTCCTTAGTTGGCAGAAATCCAGGCGGTTACTTGTTCAGAGGCGATGAGCATCCGATCAGTGAACACGCACGTCTGGGCACGGGTGGCTGGGTCATCCTGAAGAAGATTCCCCTCCGAGACGATGTAGGGATCGGGATTATCAACGACGCTATTCTGGTAACAGGCTTCGATGCTCTGGCGAGCCCAATGATCGCTGGGAAGGCCTGTGAAGTGATCCCCTCCGCTGGAGGGCCACCCCTTAGCTCTTGCGATGACGGTCAGGATTTCCGCTTTGGTGACTGAACGTTCAGGTTTGAAGGAACCGTCCGAATAGCCAACAAAGAAGCCACGACTCACCGCCGTGGCGACATAAAAGAATGCTCAGTGGGTTGGCGCCAGATCAGGAAATCTCTGGGGAGCCGAGGTTTCCGTAGGGTACCCCAGGGCCAGACCGATGATCTTGGCGAATTCCGCCCTCGTCACATTGTTCTCGGGTTTGAAGGAGCCATCCGGGAATCCATCGATAATGTCTTTACCAGCCAAGTCTTCTATTTCGCTGGCTGCCCAATAGACCGAGCTGACATCGGAAAAAGACACCGCATCAGCAGTCTTCAGCGGCGGGATACAGGAAATAGCGAGAAGAAGGACAAACACAAGAACTCCACATGCCCATTTCTTCACGGTCCTATTACCCCCAAGTCTGGTGAATTTGTACAAAATTATTTTAACGATGTCTTGGTTAGGTTGTCTAATCAAAATCGAATTCCTTACAAATAATCATTTCAAGTTTATCTTGCTCAATCGTTGTTCACTGTAATTGTTACACAAGCTTCTTTTCCCCCGAATCCTGTCAACTTCACTCGTTTCACCGAATTGTTTCTGCGAGCCCCCTCTAACTCAATTCCAAGGACCATCATCAACTACCGAAAATTGGATATTCATAGGTGCTTTCATTCGATTATTGCCTTCACTCTCCACATGGTGATCTTTCCTTTCCCGGTTTCCATGTGAGGGAGATGACTGCCTCTGGGTTGCGGCTCATCCAGCAGCCGATCCCTCCCTTTCTCATCATACCCCTTCTGATTGGCTGCAAGACAGGCGTCAATCGTTTGAAAGAACCAGGTGGTTGTTTGGAAACAGTTGAAGATGGAATTCCTTAGGTCTCGCATTTCAGGGTTTCAGAAAGGTCAGTCGCAGGCCTGCCTCCCTCGTCATGGCCCAGTAACCGGAGAGGGGAAGGAAGCTTCCCCCTGTGGAGAGAGTCTGGTAGGTGTTTCCGGTCCAGCAGTAGAACTTGTCTTTCATCCAGTTGGAAGCGATCGCCTGGTCCAATGTGAGGGGGGGTCCGTTGTCTTTGCTGACCTGTACGGCGGCCCAGGGGATGGGCGCTTCGTAAGGCGCCCCGATGATGTTCCATCCCAAGCCGAGAGAGATCGAGGTCTGGGTCTCCTCGTTGGAGAGGCCGGTGACCGGGTAGGAGAAGGGGGTGGCAAGCTTCAGCCAATAGCCTGCTCCCAGGGACAGGACGATCTGATCCTTGTTGATGTATTGCCCATTGGTTGGGTTCCAGGCATACATCACCCAGCCAGAGGGAAGGCCGCTGAAGACTGTGTTGGGGTTGGTGGAGGAGGGCATTAACGGCAGGGAGATCATATTCCAGCCTGACTGCAGGGAGAAGATGACGGTGTGGGTGGGGGATTCGTGGACGGTCAGGGTGACTCCCACGCTCTGCGGGGTGTTGGCGGCGCCGGGGGCGGAGAGGGAAATCGCTGTGTTGTAGGTTCCGGCGAGGAGACCGGAGGTGTCGACGAAGAGAGTGATGGGATCATGCTCCCCGGTCGAGGAGCCGGAGGTGGGAGCCAGGGAGAGCCAGATAACTCCTTCGGCGGCGGTCCAGTTGAGGGTTCCTCCGCCGCTGTTCCAGATCTCCAGGGTTTGCGGGGGTGGGTTGGCCTGTCCCTGCGTGCAGGAGAAGGTGAAGGAAGCGGGGGTGAAAGCGATGGAGGGGGAGGATTCGTAGATGGCGAAATTGCTGTCTGAAGAGTCGGAGAGGGAAGGGTCAGCGATACTAGAGATCCTCACTCGACAGGTGGAGGAGGCAGGTCCGGTCACTGACCAGGGGTAGCTGCCGGCGCTGACGGGAAGGGAAGCGGCGAGGGTTTCGGGGTAGGTGGAACCACCGTTGCGGGAGAGCTCGATCTTGATGTTGCCCGTGAGGTTGGCGGAGGTCCAGGTGATGGGGTGACTGGTGCCGACTTGCCAGGATTCTCCTCCGTTGGGGGAAGAGAGGGAGAGGGAAGAAGCGCTGCCGCCCTTACCATCAAGAGACCAAGTGTCGTTGAGAAAGCTGCTGCCATTATACCCCCCGAAGAGGATCACTTTCCCCCAGGTGGAGTCGTAGACCATGGCGTGAGCGCGGCGGGCGGAGGGCAAGTTGGTGGGATTGAGGTTGGTCCAAATGTTTGCCACCGGGTCGTAAGACCAGGTGTCGTTTAGGTTACTGCTGCCATTCCACCCCCCGAAGAGGATCAGCTTCCCCTTGGTAGTATCACAAACCATGGAGTGACCTTCTCGGATGGAGGGCGCATTGCTGGGGTTGAGGTTGGTCCAAGTGTTGGCCAATGGGTCGTAAGACCAGGTGTCATTTAGATAACTGCTACCGCCCCACCCCCCGAAGAGGATCACCTTTCCCCGGGCAGCGTCGTAGACCATGGTGTGAGAGTCTCGGTAGCGAGCCGGGTTACTGGGGTTGAGGTTTGTCCAGGTGTTGGCTACCGGGTCGTAAGAACAGGTATCAGGGCGTAAGGTTGGGCTAGATCCTCCAAAGAGGATCACCTTTCCCCGGGCGGAGTCGTAGACCAACGCGTGATAGGCTCGGGGGGCGGGCGGATTGCTTGGGTTGAGATTGGTCCAAGTGTTGGCTAGCGGGTCGTAAGACCAGGTATCGTTGAAGTAATTGAGCCCCCCATTCCACCCCCCAAAGAGGATCACTTTCCTTTGAGCGGAGTCGTAGACCAACGCGTGATAAGCTCGGGGGGCGGGCGGATTGCTTGGGTTGAGTTTGGTCCAAGTGTTGGCTAGCGGGTCGTAAGACCAGGTATCGTTGAAGTAATTGAGCCCCCCATTCCACCCCCCGAAGAGGATCACTTTCCTTCGAGCGGAGTCGTAGACCATGGTGTGACCTTCTCGGACGAAGGGCGGATCAGATGAGTTCAGGTTGGTCCAAGTGTTGGCCACAGTGTCATAAGACCAGGTGTCATGCAAGGCGCTACCACTACTCAATCCCCCGAAGAGGATCATTTCTTCCCGAGTGGATTCGTAGACCATGGCGTGATCGTATCGAGCGGAGGGCGGGTTGCTGGGATTGAGTTCGGTCCAAGTGTTAGCTAGCGGGTCATAGGACCAGGACTCATTGAGGTTGCCAATGCTGCTATTTCCCCCGAAGAGGATCATTTTCCCACTGGCGGAGTTAAAAACCATAGAATGACTGTATCGGGCAGCGGGAGGGTTGCTGGGGTTGAGGTTGGTCCAGGCGTTGGTCACCGGGTCATAAGACCAGGTGTCATTGAAGTAGTCACCAGCATATCCCCCGAAAAGGATCACCTTCCCACGAATGGAATCGTAAACCATGGCTTGACCGTAACGGGCAGCAGGCTGGATAGTTGGATTGAGAATTGTCCAGGTATTTCCCACCGGATCGTAAGACCAGGTATCGTTGAGGTAACTACTCCCAACACCCCCGAAAAGAATCACCTTTCCTCGGATAGAGTCGTAGACCATGGCGTGGCCGAAGCGGGCGGGGGGTGGCTTGGCGGGATTAAGGTTGGTCCATATGTTGACTAATGGGTCGTAATCCCAAGTGTCTTGGTAGACGCTACCGCTACCACTACCCCACCCCCCAAAGAGGATCGCCTTTCCCCGGGCCGAGTCGTAAACCATGGCGTGGTTATACCGAACAGAGGGTGGGTTAGCAGGATTGAGGTTGATCCAAGTGTTGCCCAATGAGTCGTAAGACCAGGTATCGTTAAGATTCCACCCTCCAAAGAGGATCGCTTTCCTCTGAGCCGAGTCGTAGACCATGACATGGCCGTCTCTAACGGCGGGAATCTGCAACTCCTTCCAGACGTAGCTGCTGTCGTTCAGCATCGAGTTGGCGGTTGCATCTTGAAGAGGTGGCAGCGCATTCTCCGCCATGGTGATCGCTGGATTCTCGATCGGCGCCTTCACCGTTTGTTCTCTCAGGAGATCAGCAGCGACTACTTCTCTTTCGGAAGGATCCC